>ENA-OXEM01000001-OXEM01000001.1-human-gut-metagenome-genome-assembly--contig:-NODE-1-length-325878-cov-31.9293_pt1 | contig 325878 bp, 238 predicted proteins | sample MGYA00249827_ERZ652248 | MGnify/ENA primary metagenome ERZ652248 (study PRJEB26925, sample SAMN05826910) | human gut metagenome | biome: ENVO:2100002; feature: ENVO:00000062; material: ENVO:00002003...
GGCAGCGTCAGATGTGTATAAGAGACAGGGGTGGGGCTGGGCCGTGCCGGGGCGGGGCGATGTTCGTCAGGCAAACGCCGCCGCGGACGCGGCATCGCCGGCCGGCCGGCGAATGTGGGACAATGAAAGACAGACATCACGAGTCCCGCAGGAAGGCCGCATATGCCGACAACCACCATACATTTCATCCGCCATGGCAAGGTATACAATCCCGACCATCTGTTGTACGAGCGGCTGCCCGGATTCCACCTGTCCGACCGCGGCATGCGCATGGCGCAGGCGACGGGCGCATACATCGCAGCCGACCCCAAGCTCAACACGGTCGCCGCGGTGTATTCGTCCCCTCTGGAACGCACCCGCGAAACCGCCGGCGCCATTCTCGACGCACTCAACCCGGTACGCGCCGGGCGTGGGGAGGAGCCGCTGGAACTCATCACCGACCCGCGTGTGATCGAAGCGGGCAACGAGTTCCGCGGCAAGCGTATCGGACATGGCAAGGGCGCGCTGTGGCGCGACGGCAACTGGAAGCTCGTGCTCAACCTGTGGAAGCCGAGCTGGGGCGAGCCGTACCGGCACATCGCCGAACGCGTGGGCGCGTTCGCGAACGAGAAGATCCGCGAGTATGCCGGACGGCAGATCATCGTCGTCAGCCACGAGTCGCCGATCTGGAGCTACCGGCACCTACTGGAGACCGGCCACCCCGAGCATTGGATGTTCCTACGCAAGACCGCGCTCGCGTCGATCACCTCGATCACCTACGACAGCGATACGGGCAAGGTGATGTCCATCACATATGCCGACCCTGCGGCGCAAGTCGAGTGAGTGCGGCGTGCGCCGGCCGTACAATACACAGAGAGGACGGCTGCGGGCTCGCCCGCGAAAAGGTGCGCATGCGGCGCGGGCCGGGACTGACGGCGGCCGCGTAGCGGTCACTTGTGACGATGCCGCGTAACGGCAACGGCAGGCGGCGAGTGGCCGGCGGTGCCGTTACGCGGTGGCCCGCGGTGCCGGCGACCGGCACCTGGCACCCGGCACGGCGGAAGGTTCCGCGCGCCGGCGGACAATGAAAGCGAAGGAGCGATATGGCATTCCAACTTGACGCGACGGCGATCGCCCATGTGTCGATGAATCCCGCGGTACGCGATGCGGCGGCCGTCGGCGCCGGACTGATCGAACTGTGGCCGCTGACCGACGCCAAGCAGATGGACAATGACACGAAATACGGTGAGAACCTGCAGGTGCGGATGACCCGCATGGCCGCACGGGTCATGACCGGCGACGACGTGACGGTCCCCGATGCGGAGTTCGTGTATGAGGGTGCGGACGAGATTCCCGGTCGTCCGCAGCGAATCGTCGATGCGTTGCTCGCCGCGAATGACGCTTACGACGAGATGGGCGACTACTCCGAAACCGGCGACACGAGGCTGATCATGAGAGGCGCCGGCCAGTTGGGCGTCGATTGGGATGATGACACCGTGCACGCCATCGCCGAAGCGTTGGAGGCAATCGAACAGGCCATCGGTGCCGCCGATGGTGCCGCCGGTGGTGCCGACGCCGCCGGTGCCGCCGCGCCTGCGAATGCTGCGCCCAGTGCCGATGTCGAAGCCATCGCGCAGCGATTCGCCACGGTGACGGTGGCGGCCGACGGGTTGCTGCGCCTGATCGATCTGCGCAAGCCGTCGTGCGCGGTGCCGGTGATGTTCTATGTCAACGAACTGTGCGAGCGCCTGTCGGTGCCGCGGCTGTGCTTCAAGGCCGAGCAGCTGTCGTCGCTGATGACCGCCCGATCGCTGACTAACGACGACGAGGCCGCCCTAGCCGAAACGGTGAAATTGTTTACTATGGTCGCGGCGAGTGAGTGGAAACGTCACCATGACGACGTGCTGTGGGATGCCGCCGAGGCGAAGCGGCTCGCGAAAGAGGAGGACGAGCGCCGCAACAAGGAGGCGCTCGCCGCCAAGTTCGCGCACGTGAGCGACGACCCGTCCAAGCCACCCGTGGAGCTGTGACGGCTGCCGCCTGACGTCTGATGGGACGGGGCGGAGACCTGAAATATATGCGATTCACCGCTGACTGCTCGGAATCGTGCTGACCTGCTTGCGGCGCGCCCGCTGAATGTGGCGTACTTCTTCCAGAACCTGAGGAACGCCTTGCCGAACGAGCACCCGTAGTAGGGTTTGTCCAGCGGTGGCTCGCCTGTGCCGAACTGAGAGGGGCCGGCGTAAGGACTGTTGCCGTCGTACGCCGGCGCGGCCGTATATGGCTGCTGTGGTGCGGCGCCGGCTCTATTCGCCGTCGTCGTTGAACGCGATGGTGTCGTCCGGGCCGAGGAGCAGGCGTTCCGCGAGGCTGATGATGGTCAGCAGCAGTGCGGTCAGTGCGACCACCATGATCGTTGCGGAGAAGATCAGCGGGGTGCGGAACGAGTTGAAAGCGGCCTGCAGCCAGATGCCCAGGCCGTTCATCGCGCCCAGATATTCCGCCGTCACCGCGGTGCCGAACACATAGGCGGCGCTGATGCGCAAGCCGCCGAACACCTGGCGGGCGGCGACGCGCAGCTTCACATGCCACAGCGCCCATGCGCGGGTGGCGCCGCAGGTGAGCGCCACGTCCTCGTAGAACTGCGGTACGGCGAGCATGCCGCGGCACGTCTGCACGGCGACGGGGAACACGCCGAATACGGCGACGATCACGATTTTGCCGAGTGGCTCGAACCCGAACCAGATCATGAACAGCGGGGCGATGGTGATGAGCGGGATGGTCTGCGCGGCGGCGAGCAGCGGATAGATACCGCGATACAGGGTTTTGGACACGTACAGGCCGATGCCGATGAGCACCCCGGCCACCGTTGCGATGAGAAAGCCGGTGATTGCCTCGTATGTGGTGATGGCGGTCGCCTCCCACAGGTCGGGCCAAGTCTTGACGATCGATGCGGCGATCTGGCTGGGGGAGGCGAGCACGCGTTGGGAGATGTGGCCCGCATCCACGGCGATCTCCCATACGATGAGCAGCCCGCCGACCGTGAACGCCGGCGGCGCGACGCGTGCGAACAGGGATTTCAGTGTGCGCATGGCGTGATCTTCGGACAATGTGAAACCTTAGGGATGGGATTGATGGGGACTGGCGGGTTGACGGGCTGACGGAGGGAGATGGGCCGGGTAGGAGGGAGAAGAGCCCCGGAATCGTTACGAGAGTCGGAAAACTCCCCTCCGTCCCGTCTCGTGACGGACCGAAGGGGAGTGGAGGTTGGCCCGGCCGGCTGTGACGAACCTGTGCTCGCGGATTCGCGGAACTGTAGCTAGATTGGCTGCGGCCGGACTGGCTGCAGCCGGCTCAGCCCACGTACTCGTTGGTCGCGAGGTCCTTGGCCTGCGGCGCGGACGCGGGATCGTTGCCGTCCTGGTCCTTGTAGGTGCCGGCCTTGTACTGGAACTCCAGGTACGGCTGCGCGTCATCGAAGTTCGTGGTGCCGGGCAGCGACTTCGGATCGTCGGTCGTCCAGTAGTTGTTCTTGGCGATCTCCTCCATCGAGGTGCGGGTCAGCTTGGAGTCGAGCTGCGCCTCCTTGGCCTGTTCGACCAGGATGTCGGCGGCCTTGTCCGGGTTGGCGAGCGCGTAGTCGTAGCCCTTCTTGGTGGCGGCGATGAACTTCTTCAGCGCATCCGCGTTGGCGGAGTCCTTGAGCCAGGAGCCCTTGACGGCGAATCCCAGCTGGTCGGGGTTGCCGGGCACGCCCCAGTCGGAGGCGACGAAGCAGTTGAGCTTCGGGCTGTTCAGCTCGCTTTCCACGCCTTCCCAGGTCACGTAGAAGCCGCCGAAATCACCCTTGCCGCTGGTCAGCGTCTCGAAGGTGTTGGTGCCGGCCGTCGCGGTCTTGATGTCGCCGGTGCCGCCAGCGTACTTGATCATCTGGCGGACGACCGCGGTCTGCTCGGCGGAGCCGAAGCTGACGAAGGTCTTGCCGGAAAGGTCCTTGGGCGTCTTGATGTCGGTGCGGGACGCCAGCGCGCACCAACGGGCGACCGGCTTCTGCGTCAGGTCGAACACGAACTTCAGGTCAGCGCCCTGCGAGTTGAACGCGGCGACGTTGCTCAGCGTGGTGAAGCCCACGTTGGCCACGCCGTTCTCGACGCTGGTTTCAGCTCCGGCCTGGGCGGTCGGCAGGATCTTCACATTGACGCCGGCATCCTTGTAATAGCCGAGCTTCTGAGCCACGTACAGACCGATGTGGTTCGTGTTCGGCGTCCAGTCGAGCATGAACGACACGGTCGGCGTGGAGCCGGAGTTCTTGGAATCGGTGTTGCTCGCGGAATTGGTGTTTCCGCAGGCGCTGAGCGTCAGGCCGAGCGCGACGGCCCCAACCATCGCCACGATCTTGCTGAAGCCCTTGACTGTCTTCATCTTCTGTCTCCTTGCCTTCTGCGCACGTCGTGCGCCTGCCGGCTGACACACGCCGGGCGGGAAGGTGAGGAGCCCGCGCGACATGAATCAGACCCGTCGCATCGCAGCGCGACACATATCGCCTTGCAATGCGTTTACTTCTCTGATGTCTGGCACGGCTGCTGCCACCAACCGCGCGAACGTTCTCCAGTATAGCGGTATGCGGGGGATCGCGGTATGTCTCGACGGGCGGCTTCGCGCAGGAGCCGGTGTGACGGCGCGGCATCGGGCCGCCATGGCATGTCTCCCGCCGGTGGACATGTGTTTGCCGGATTGCCGGGGCATTGCTGTTTTCTGCTGTTCTCGGGGCGGACCGTTTCCCCCCGCCGGGTTCATGGGCTACGATGCTAGTGGCTCGTGAAATGGCTTGTGAGATCAAGGAGGATGCCGATGATGAAGGCCGTGTTCTTCGACTTGGACGGGACGCTGATCGATTCCGATCCGTATTGGGTGCGCTCTCAGGAGACCTTGGTGCGCTCCTGTGGCGGGGAATGGAGCGACGCGCTCGCCGATGCGCTGCAGGGGGCGGCCTTCCCCGAGACCGTGCGTCTGCTGCGCGGTGCGGGGGTCGATTGGGATGGCGATGCAATCGTGCGGCACCTGTCCGATGAGGTGCTGCGCATGGAAAAGGAGCGTCTGCCGTGGATTGAGGGCGTTCGCGATGTGCTGTCCGGTCTGGCGGCGGCGCGCGTTCCGGCCGTGCTGGTGACCGGCTCCCCGCGCGAGATCGTCGAGAATGTGATGGTGCAGGCGCCTAAGGGCGCGTTCGTCGGCTATGTGTGCGGCAACGACGATGTGACGCCGAAGCCCGATCCGGCGCCGTATTGGCGTGCGGCGTCGATGGTCGGGCTGCCGGCCGATGCGTCGGGCGCCGGTCAGTGTCTGGTTTTCGAGGATTCCAAGCCCGGGTTGACGGCGGCTCGGGCGTCGGGCGCGACGGTGGTCGCGGTCACCGGTCATGCGCGTGTGGATATGAGCGACAGTGGGCTGTGCGATGAGGCAATCGTTGACTATCGCGGGCTGACCATCGCCGATTTGGCCGGCTGGATGTGATGTGCCAGCCAGATTGTCGTGGCGTTGCAACGGTTTCATGGGTTGTTCCCTCATATTCGCACGTGTTTGGGCTTCGCGCGACTCGGTCGGATAACAGGAACTTCATCCTTCGGTGCGAAAGCGGCATCTGCGTTTCGAGGGGGTGATTTCGTCTCGCCCAAACATCTATCTACGTTTCGAGGGGTTGCTGTCTGCCAGTATACGAAGTATGAGGGGCGGAATATCGCCATCAATATAGGGAGGATTGACGAAAAGCAACCCCTTGAAATGCAGATAGATGTCTGCGAGGGCTGCGATCAACCCCTTGAAACCGAGAAAGTGGTGTTGCGGACTCTTTTCGTGTGGTGGCGCTTGATTATGTTGTGGCTTGGCTACGACATATTGCGAGTGCACTGTCGATGATGAGTGAATGGCGGTGGGGATGCCATTCGATGATATGAAGCTCGTCAAGCGTGGAATCTCCAGTGTACGAGCACGAATCCGCTCGTTTGCGTCCCTAAGTGCGCGCCGAAACGACGACCGTGCGCACATAGGGACGCAAACAGGGGCATTTGCGTCCTTATGTTCGCGCGCTTGTCGTTTCGGCGCGCACTTAAGGACGCAACTCGGGGAGTGACGGGAGTGTAGGCACGTATGTGGGTCTTGCGGCGCAGCAAAGATATGGGGCAGTCCCAAAGAAACCGGGTGAAGGTAGCGGTGTGAATGGGCGCGGCATGTACGAACGCGGGGTAGGTGGGCAATGCGCAATCAGCAGAAACGGTGCGTCTCGGGCGGGAATGGTTGGAAGGATCCAGCGCGCTGACAAGTAGGAGGAGCGGGCTTGCGAGGCGAACCAGCATGGAAGGAGTTGGTGCACCGCATTGACTGGCAGGAGCGAGCGGCGGAACGAAAGGGGTGTAAACAAGGCAACGGGGAGTGCCGCGTGTGACCGTTTACATACATGAGTGTAGGGATTGTGTGACGACTCGCTGTGCGCGCTAACACGATTTGCGTTTTGCCAGTGGTTGCGATATATGAGTATCAACGATAATTTCGGTTGCGGTGATGGAATCGAAACAAGCAATTGGAGCTGTATAAGTAGTAATACAAGGGGACGATCATGAACAACGATCAGAACAAGGTCATGGACCAGCGCGAGACCCGCGAGGACGAGTCGCAGGATTGGGCGACGCTGTTCGCCGGTCTCGCCGCCTGAGCGCGCCGAAATATCCTGACCGAGGCGCACTTGCCGGATTGACGATACATCGCCGTACATGGAATCCGACAGTCACCCATCGGCAGGACGACGCAGCAACCTTCATGCGCAACGCCGTCGAAGCCGCCATCAAAGCCGGCGCTTCGACCGCCATACCAGCAGCCGTTCCTTCTGCCATCGACGGCGCGACCGTGAGACCGATTGACCAAAAGTGAGTGAACCGGCTCACGTCCCGTTGACGCGGCACAATGGAACGTATGACTGAAGCTGAACATTCAAAAGACACCAAACCAGAACTTCCGGCTCATGTTCGCGTGCGCTTCTGCCCATCGCCGACCGGCACGCCGCATGTCGGCATGATCCGTACGGCGTTGTTCAACTGGGCCGAAGCCCGCGCCACCGGCGGCAAGCTGATCTTCCGCATCGAAGACACCGACGCCGTGCGCGACTCCGAGGAAAGCTACAACCAGATTCTCGAATCCCTGCGCTGGCTGGGCATCGACTGGGACGAGGGCATCGACGTGGGCGGCCCCCACGGCCCGTACCGCCAGTCCGAGCGCGGCGACATCTACAAGGATGTGGCCGCAAAGCTGCTCGAAGCCGGCTACGCCTATGAGTCCTTCTCCACTCCGGACGAGATCAAGGAGCGCAACCTCGCCGCCGGCCGCCCGGCCGAATTCGGCTACGACGGTTACGACCGCGACCTCACCGAGGAGCAGAAGGCCGCCTTCCGCGCCGAGGGCCGCAAGCCCGCGCTGCGCATCCGCATGCCCGACGAGGACATCGCCTTCGACGACCTCATCCGCGGCACCATCGAATTCAAGGCCGGTTCCGTGCCGGACTATGTCATCGTGCGCCCGAACGGCGATCCGCTGTACACGCTCACCAACCCGGTCGACGACGCGATGATGGACGTCAACGTCGTGCTGCGCGGCGAGGACCTGCTCAGCTCCACCCCGCGTCAGATCGTGCTGTACCGCTACCTGATGGAGCTCGGCATCGCCAAGCAGATGCCGCTGTTCGGCCACATGCCGTACGTGATGGGCCAGGGCAACAAGAAGCTCTCCAAGCGCGACCCGGAGTCCAACCTGTTCAACCACCGCGACAACGGTTTCATCCGCGAGGGTCTGCTCAACTACTTGGCTCTGCTCGGCTGGTCCATCGCCCCCGACCGTGACGTGTTCTCCATGGACGAGATGATCGCCAAGTTCGACGTGCGCGACGTGAAGGCCAACCCGGCCCGCTTCGACATCGACAAGGCCATCTCCATCAACGCCGAGCACATCCGCATGCTTGAGCCGCAGGACTTCCTCAACCGTTCCGTGCCGTACCTGCACCGCGACGGTGTGGTCTCGGCCGACAATTGGGATGCGCTGACCGACCGCGAGAAGGTCGTCCTGACCGCCTCCGCTCCGCTGATCCAGCCGCGCGTGCGCCTGCTGGGCGAGGTCGCCGGCATGGTCGGCTCCCTGCTGTCCACCGAGGAGTACCTGGAGCCTGCGGACGATGCCAGGAAGCAGCTCAAGGACTCCGCCGCCGACGTGCTCGATGCCGCCGTCGCCGCGCTTGAGGGCGTGGACGAGGCCGATTGGAAGACCGACAACCTGCACGAGACCCTGAACAAGGCACTCGTGGAGGATGGCGGGTACAAGCCGCGTCTCGCCTTCGGCCCGGTTCGCGTGGCCATATCCGGCCGTCGCGTCTCCCCGCCGCTGTTCGAGTCGATGGAGATCGTCGGCAAGCCGCTCACCATCGCTCGACTGAAGGGCCTGCGCGAGCACCTGTGATGTAACGCAGCGCTTGTGCGCATGCGGAATCCGGCGGACGGCTGTCGCAAGACGCCGCCCGCCGTCTGCTATCTGCGGAGTTTGCGCCTCCGCTGGCGGGCTGAGCCGTGAAGCGAACGGAGGTGTCGTTCGTAATCGAAGGCGAGCCGACATACGAGTAGACAATACTGCCCCCGCAGGGGTGTCACGAAGCGACTGGGGGAGTCTCCGCCGATCAGGCGGGCAGAACTCCTCCGCTGATTTACCGCCCCAAATAACGCTCCGCCGTAACATACCTCCCGTTCTTACCCGTGAAGTTTTCTGTTCCTCGATACACGACGATTCTGCGATCGACCGGCACGCCCAGTTCTTCCCCGACGGTGGCGAGATGCCTGAAGAAATCTGGTCGCGGAGTCATTCTCGATTTGATTTCTATGAGGGTGGGGCTACGGCGCTGCGTAGCGTCTACGAGGTCGATTTCGCTCTGGTTGGTATCGCGGTAGAAGTACAGCTCGCCGTCTTTGTTCTTGTTGAGGTATCGCTTCACGGTTTGCGAAATGATGAGATTCTCGAACACATCACCGCGCTTGGGGTCGTTCAGCAGCTCTTCCGCAGAATGAATCCCGAGAAGATAGTTGAGCAGGCCATTGTCGTGGAAATAGATGTCGTTCGGCGTTGACGCGTCATAGAGGTGAGGATAGCCGCCGCGGAACATGAATTCGTCCGCGGTGAGGTCGGGTTCCGGCTGAATCGCCTCCTCATGCGGGTGGTTTCGTCTTCAAGATTGACGTATTCGTAATCGGGCAGCATGTTTTTGATGAGCGTGGATTTGCCGCTTTGACGTGGCCCTGTCACTGAGACGACCGGGAACCATGACAGCATCGAGGTGAGCTCTTGCGCGATGGTCCTTGGTATCATCATTGCCTCATTTGCAATTTCATCAATACAGTGTCTGATAATTCATCAATAGGATTCATGAAAATTCATCAGTAGGATTCGTGATAATCCGTCAGTGCATGTCTTATATCGTTGCAATATAAGGTTTTTTTGACAGTCTTTGTGGCTCAATTGACGATGGTAGTGCGGTAATGGCGCATTCGTGAGAATCTCGACCATGTCATGCGACCCGCGGCACGATTGACGTGAGCCGTTTCGCCATCCTCGATGATGGTCGGTGGAGATGCAGCCTAACGTATCTGCATCGTGCCGTCTCGTTCGATGCTACCGCATAACGCTTTTGTTGACTGGATTGGTTGGGATATTTTGGAGTCTATCGGATTTCGTCGGTGGTCAAGAGCCCGTCCCCAAACCGTTGGAAATCCTCGCGACACGCCGTGAGTTGCGGTGGGCTGGATATTGCCGTATAGTTTTCATCTGTTGCGCGGCACGCCGCACAGCGGATAACTCAAGCCCCCATCGTCTAGCGGTCTAGGACTACGCCCTCTCACGGCGCCAACACCGGTTCAAATCCGGTTGGGGGTACGAAGGTGCTATAATCCCAATCGGTTACAGCATCTAGCCAAATTGGGATGTGGTGTAATTGGCAACACAGCTGATTCTGGTTCAGCCATTCTTGGTTCGAGTCCAGGCATCCCAGCGAATGAAGCTCTCGCGGAAGCGAGGGCTTTTTTGTTTCCCGGCGCATTCAGCCGGCGGATTCGTGGCCTATAGGCCGGATCCGTCCAAAATACGGGTTGAAATCGCCGAAATCTACTATTCCCCGTGTGAAATCGCCGTTTTTGAACCTTAAAACGGCGATTTCACACGGGGAATTGCCAAGAACGGCGATTTCAACCCGTAATTCAGTGTCCCGGCCCGCTCAAGACACGCCATAGTGCTGTCAGGCACGGTCAAGGTGGTATGTACTACGCTGTGAGTTATGACGGATTTCAACCAGATTGCAGCGCCGGCATCCGCTAGCGGCCCCGATGACGAGCGCCCGGTGTCCATCTCGGCGCGTCTGGGACGTCTCCAGTTCCACCGTTCCGGCAAGTTCCGCGTGTTGCAGCTGGCGGACATACAGGATGGTCCGAAGGTCTCCAAAGACACCATCCGGCTGATCGAGGCGTCGCTGGACGCCGCGCGCCCCGACGTCGTCATATTCACCGGCAACCAGATCGCCGGATACGACGACGCGTACCGCGACACGTTCCGCAAGCGGCAGTGGGAGCCGGCGCGGCGCGGCAAGATCGAGCGCACGCGGGCCAAGGTGCGTGCCGGCATCAGTGCGTTCCTGCAGCCGCTGATCGACCGCGGCATACCATTCGCCGTCACCTACGGCAACCATGATGCGCAGTGCGGGCTGAGCCCGGCCGAGCTGGACGCGCTGTACCGTGAGTTCCCGGGATGCATCAACCCGCCGTGCAATATGGACGATTCCACCGCGAATCCCGGCTTCCTGGTGCGTTCGGTGCCGTCATCCGGTTTGCCGGATCAGCCAGTGGCCGCATGCGAGCCCGGCACGTTCGCAATGCCTGTCCTGGATCAGGATCGCCAACGTGCCGTGCTGGGTCTGGTGGTGCTCAATTCCGGCGATTACGCACGGGAGGGCGGCTATGGCCGGCCGAGCGACGCCGCGCTGCGTTTCGTGCACGACGTGCCGCGGTGGCTCGGCGTCCGCTCCCTGGTGTTCCAGCATATGCCGTTGCCGCAGTATTATGACGTGCTGAAGGCCATGCCGGCGAACGCCGATAACGCCATACAGGGGTATCGCAAGTACGATGCGCAGTATTACGTGCTCGATGATGACCGGACGCTCCCGGGCGGCTATCTGGGCGAAGGTGTGAGCTGTCCTGACGAGGATTGCGGCGAGTTCGCCGCACTGCGCGACACGGACGGATATATAGGAGTGGTTGTGGGCCATGACCATCGCAATGGTTTCGTCGGCTCGCTCAACGGGATGATGCTGGTGGCGACGCCGACCTGCGGATTCGGCTCGTACGGACCGGCCGCGGCGAATCGTGCGGCAAGACTGTTCGAGTTCGACATCCGCCACCCGTACAGCCCGCGGACGCAGCTGCTGACATTCGGCGAGCTGGTCGGAAAACCGAGCTCCAACAAGGCGTACACCTATGCGGTCGAAGGGCAGTCGAACGCCGCCGATGGCGTCAATCTGCTGAGGAAACCCGGCCTGCTCGCCGGGGTCGCCGCCGCATTGAAGAAGATCTGAGCAAAAAGGGACGCCCCCGCTGACGGGCTGAGTCGTCAGGCATTGTCTGATGCCAAGGAGCGCCCCCGCCAGCGGGGGCGCTCCCCTGATCCGCTGCGCTCGACAGCCTGCTGGGCTCTGCACCCGTCCGTCGTCGGCGCTGTCAGCGAACGGAGCTGGCCTTGAGCAGGGCGTCGGTCAGGTATTTGCCGGCGGCCATGACCAGCGGGGCGTAACGGCGCCCGGGCGAGTTGCCCATACGGCCGGACGGGCCGGAAATGGAAATCGCGGCGATGACCTGACCGGAGGCGTTGCGGATCGGCGCGGAGATGGAGCAGACGCCCTCTTCACGCTCGTTCACTGATTCGGACCAACCGCGCTTGCGCACGGCGGCGAGCTTCGCGGCGGTGAACTTGGCGTGCCTCAGCCCCTGATGCAGCCGTTCGGAATCTTCCCAGGCGAGCAGAATCTGCGCGGCCGACCCGGCCTCCATCGACAGCATCGCGCCCACGGGAATCGAATCGCGCAGGCCGCTGGCGCGTTCCACCGCGGCGATGCACACGCGCTGATCGCCCTGACGGCGGTAGATTTGCGCGGATTCGCCGGTCCGGTCAAGCAGTGTCTGCAGAATCGGCCCCGCCGCGGTCAGCAGACGATCCTCGCCCGCTGCGGCGGCAAGCTCGGCGAAACGCGAGCCAAGCACGAATCGTCCGTGCTGATCGCGCAGCACGAAGCGGTGGCGCTCCAACGCGATCGCCAGACGGTGGGCGGTCGGTCGCGCCAGGCCGGTGGCCGACACCAGCTGTCCGAGAGTCGCGGGACCGGATTCCAGCGCGTCCAAAATCTTCACGGTTTTGTCGAGTACACCGACGCCGGAATGGATCTCTCCGCTGATGGTGTACTCGATGGCGTCCGCTGCCATGGTGCTGGTCACGGTGCCGTCGGCATGCATCTCGTCGTCGGCACGCTGTCGTTCATCGGCCATGCTTGTGGCCAGTGGTTGCGTCAGAGAAGTCATAATGAAGCATTATGCCATCTCACATAATGAAATGCAAAAGTAACGTGGGCGCTTTTCTGTTAATGGCAGGCCGGTAATATCGCGATATTTTCGACAAGAACCGCAAAAAACAAGAATAATTCAAGCATCGCCGTGTTTTCGCCGTTTTATGGCCATGTATTTATCTCATATATCGGCCTAGGGAAGTTCTCGACGTGCCCTTGCCCATACGCTTATTACCACATAAAAAGCGTGAGGGCAATACCTTGCGCGAGGAAATTTGAGGAGGTCCCGAATGGGAACCACATTGGCCGAGAAAGTCTGGGCCGACCATCTGGTGCGGCAGGGGAGCGACGGCGCACCCGATTTGCTGTACATCGACCTGATGCTCATGCATGAAGTAACGAGCCCGCAGGCGTTTGAGGGTCTACGCCTGGCCGGGCGCAAGCCGCGTCACGTCGATCAGCTGATCGCCACAGAGGATCACAACACGCCGACGGTCGACATCGACCGTCCGAACCCGGACAAGACATCCGCCCTGCAGCTGAGCACGCTGGAAAAGAACTGCAAGGAGTTCGGCGTGCGGCTGCACCCGCTGGGCGACGCCGATCAGGGCATCGTCCACGCGTTCGCCCCGATTCTGGGCCTGACCCAGCCGGGCATGACCATCGTGTGCGGCGACTCCCACACGTCCACGCACGGCGCGTTCGGCGCGCTCGCGTTCGGCATCGGCACCTCCGAGGTCGAGCACGTGATGGCGACGCAGACGCTGAGCCTCAAGCCGTTCAAGACGATGGCGATCAACGTGAACGGCAAGCTGCCGGCGGACGCCACCGCCAAGGACATTATTCTGGCGATCATCGCAAAGATCGGCACCGGCGGCGGTCAGGGCTACGTCATCGAATACCGCGGCGAGGCGATCCGCAACCTCACGATGGACGAACGCATGACCGTGTGCAACATGTCCATCGAGGCGGGCGCCCGCGCCGGCATGATCGCGCCGGACGAGACCACGTTCGAATACCTCAAGGGCCGTCCGCACGCGCCCGAAGGCGAGCTGTGGGATCAGGCCGTCGCCTACTGGAAGACGCTCAAGACCGATGACGACGCCGTGTTCGACAAGGTCGTGGACATCGACGCGACCAAGCTCGGCCCCTTCGTGACGTGGGGAACCAACCCCGGCCAGGGCCTGCCAATCACCGCGAACGTGCCGGAGCCCGACAAGATCGCCGACGCCACCAAGCGCGCCGCCGCCGAGCGGGCGCTGACCTACATGGGACTCAAGCCCGGCATGCCGATCAAGGACATCGCCGTGGACACCGTGTTCATCGGCTCGTGCACCAACGGCCGCATCGACGACCTGCGCCAGGCCGCCTCGATCATGAAGGGACACCACAAGGCCGAGAACATCCACCGCGTGCTCGTCGTGCCCGCGTCCTCGCGCGTGCGCCTGCAAGCGGAGAAGGAAGGACTTGACAAGGTGTTCGAGGACTTCGGCGCCGAATGGCGCAACGCCGGCTGCTCGATGTGCCTGGGCATGAACCCGGACAAGCTGGTGCCGGGCGAGCGCTCCATCTCCACATCGAACCGCAACTTTGAAGGACGCCAGGGCAAGGGCTCGCGCACGCATCTCGCGTCGCCCGCCGTCGCCGCCGCGACCGCCATTCGCGGCACGATCTCGTCGCCCGCCGACCTGTAAATACTGCACATTGGCTCCCGCTGGCAGCAGCTGTCAGTCGAAGACTGACTGAGGGTGGGTCGGAGTGCCGCACACTGGCGCCACCCCCCCCCAGTCAGCAAAGCCGACAGCCTCCGCCAGCGGGGGCAAGAATTGAAAGCCTGATATCCATGGAAAAACTCACCACATTGACCGGCGTGGGCGTGCCGCTGCGCCGCTCCAACGTCGACACCGACCAGATCATCCCCGCGGTGTTCCTGAAGCGCGTGACCAAGTCCGGTTTCGATGACGCGCTGTTCTACGCCTGGCGCCGCGACCCGAATTTCGTGCTGAACCAGCCAGAATATGCCGGTAAGGGGCAGATTCTCGTGGCCGGCCCCGAATTCGGCATCGGCTCATCGCGCGAGCACGCGGTGTGGGCGCTGCACGATTACGGTTTCCGCGTGGTGATCGCGCCGAGCTTCGCCGACATCTTCTACGGCAACACCGCCAAGAACGGCGTGCTGGCGGCCATCATGCCGCAGGAGTCCGTCGAACTCCTGTGGAAGCTGCTGGACGAGGAGCCCGGTCGTCAGATGACCGTCGACCTTGAGCAGCGCACCGTCACCTGCGGCGACGTGACGTTGCCGTTCGAGGTTGGCGATTACGTGCGCTGGCGCCTGATGAACGGCTACGACGACATCGACCTGACGTTGCAGCATGAGGACGACATCGCCGCCTACGAGAAGATGCGCGCCGAGAAGTTCCCGTTCAAGCCCAAGACCATCCCCGCCAAGCATTGGGCCGAGGAACCCATCCAGTCCGCCCGCGAGCCCGAAGAGAGCGACTGGGCGGGCCCGCTGAGCGACCGCGGCATCATCTGACCGATCGGGCCAGCCTCAGCCAGCGATGCCTTTGCGCCGGTGTTGGTTGAGCGGAGTGAAACCTGTTAATGTCGTATCCGTATATCGACCGGGATGTTGGCCGGTCATGATGGCATGCACGGGCGTGATTGTCGCCCGCTGCAACGGAAGGGGCATTGATGGATTGGCATGCGTCCGTGTATGGTTCCCGCTCCGGCGGCGGCCAGTACCGCGACTTCTCCGACGGTGATGCCGACGATGACGGCGTCACGTACGGCGCTCGCGGCTCGTACGCCGACATGGCAGACGACACTGCCGGTGCCGCGGTGCTGCCGCCCTCCGTCGACGACGCCGAACTGCGCCGGCTCGGCGGCAACGCCGTGTATTTTCGTGCGAAGGACGTGCTGAAATCCGGGCGTATGCACGACATGGCCGTATCGTTCAACGTGCCGGATTCGCCACGTACCTCGGGCACCATGCTGACGGGCGCGCGGGCCAACGTACGCCTGACAGCGCTGGTCAAAGGCGCCGACCGGTACGCGGACGATTACCGCGTCTCCGCCGCGATCGACACCGACGCGGGCAAGGTCGGCCAGTCATCGTGCACATGCCCCGCATACGGCCGGTTCCGGGGCGTGTGCAAGCATGTCATCGCGCTGGTCATGGCGTACAACGAACATCCGGATGACTTCGCCGCGGCCGACGATGGTAACGGCTCCACGAACGGTATCGGTCGCGGAGCCGCAGGCTTGGTTCCCCGGCAACCTGCCGTGCGCACGACCCGCGCGCTTGACCTGTTCATGCGGCAGCAGGACGACGAGCGCACCCGCAGATCGCAGAGCCGGCAGCTCGACCTGTTGAAGGAAATCGGCGGACTGGCTGATTCCGGAGGTGTCGCCGGCGCAGCCCAGACGGCGCGGTTCATGCCCATCGCCAGCGTGTCGCTGCGGCTCTCCTTGAGTTTCTCGCTGAACAGCTGCGTGGCGAAATTCCGCATCGAAGTGCCGTCGCGCGGCATCTCCTATGTGGTCAAGGACATCGCCTCGCTGCTGCAATCCGTGAAAAACCGCGAGTTCGTCGCATACGGCAAGAAGCTCGCGTTCGTGCACTCGCGCGACGCCTTTGACGAGCGCTCGCGGAACCTGCTCGACGTGCTCTCCCGCGCGCAGGACATCCGCGCCGTCATCAACAACGACAACAGCGCATACTCCTACTATTACCGGCGTCAGTCGGATGACGCGACGCTGACGTTGTCGGACGGTGAGGTCGCCGAACTGCTCGATACGTACGTCGGCACCGAAGACACGGTGGAATACACGGCTCCGGCACGGTTCTACGCGCCGACGATGCGCGTATCAGTCGTGGACGGCAATCCCGATCTCGGCCTTGCGGTGGAACGCGGCGACGATCCCGAGGCCTCGAACGGCAGTACGGCGGCGGCCGGTTACGTGATACGGCATGCGCAGCGCGTGGAACGATTCATTGAAGGACAGCGCTCGCATTACGTGATCGCGCGGCCGTTTTCCCAAGCCGAATCGGGCGCGGGCGTGGGGTCGGGCGGTCGGGCGCTGCTGAGCGTCGATCGTGCGACGATATACCGGTGCGATGCCGATTTTGCGCAGAAACGGGCACTGCTGAGCCTGCTGTGCGGCGAAAACGATCGCGAGGCGATGTATCTGAGCGAAAGTGATGTGGATCGTTTCGTGCGTACGGTACTGCCGCAACTGGTCTCCCGCCAGGAGAACGAGGCCGGGCGGGCGGTTGACGCCATTGGCGCATCCGCCGGTCCGAACGCGGAGGACGGTTCCGCCGCGTCATCGGTCTTTGACCGGCTCGTGCCGCCAGCTGGGCGTGAAACCGGAGTTCCGGCGCACGGCGGCTTGATCATCGACGTGCCGCCCGAGCTGCTGGCGAAAATGCGTGTGCCCTGCAGGCTCGCGTTTTACCTCGACCGCGACCGCGCCGGGGTGACATGCGACGCGCAGGCTCATTATGGCGACAAGCATTACCACGTGTTCGACGGCGTCGGCGTCGACGCGTCCATGCGCGACAAGGAGATGGAGCGACTCGCAGTCGAGGCGATGCTCCACTATTTCCCGCGCCCGTCCGGTGCCGTGGCCGCCATCCCCGAGTCCGATGACGAGGCGATATACCGTCTGCTGACCGAAGGATTGGCGGTGTTGCGCGGTTTGGGCGACGTGATGGCGACGCCCGCGTTCGACGGCCTGACCGCCATGCCGCGCCCGACGATCTCCATAGGCCTTTCGGTGAAATCCGGGCTCGTGGAGATATCGCCGATCGCCGACGAAATCGACCCGGACGACGTGCCGGGCCTGCTGGCGAGCTACCGTCGGCGCCGCAGATTCCACCGGCTGCGCAACGGCTCCTTCGTCGACATGCGCAACGTGGATATGTCCGACGTCGACGAGATCGCGGATGACCTGGGACTGCGGGCTGCCGATCTGGAATCCGGCTCGATCACGGTGCCCGCCTATGAGGCGTACTATCTGGACCATCAGGTCGACGACGACGCGAAGGACGCAAGCTTCACCGCATACCTGGACGGCCTGCGCGTGATCGATCCGTCCGCGTACCGCGTTCCCGCTGCGCTGGCCTCCGTGCTGAGGCCGTATCAGGCCGAGGGGTTCCGCTGGCTCAATGCCGTGTGCGACAAGGGATTCGGGGGTATCCTCGCCGACGAGATGGGTTTGGGCAAGAGCGTGCAGCTGCTGTCGCTGCTGCTTGCGCGGCATAAGGAGTCCCGGGCCGAGCACCGTCCGAATCTGATCGTCTGCCCGGCCTCGCTGGTGTACAACTGGGTAGCCGAGGTGGCGAAGCACACTCCCGAGCTGCGCGTGGAGGCCATCGCCGGCACCAAACCGGAACGTCGCGCGATGCTTGACGGCGTGCGCGCCGCACAGCAGGACACCGGTGTGTCTCCGACGCGGGAATCCGCAAGGCCGGCATCGGCCGCGGCCGCGTCCGACGACGTTCCCGACGTGCTCGTCACCTCGTATGACCTGCTGCGGCGCGACATCGACGACTATGCGGGACTTGAGTTCTACTGCATGACGCTCGACGAGGCACAGTACATCAAGAACGCCGCTACCAAGGTGTCGAAAGCCGTGCGCTCCGTCACCGCAGTGCATCGTTTCGCCCTGACCGGCACTCCGATCGAGAATCGGCTGAGCGAGCTGTGGAGCATCTTCGATTTCCTGATGCCCGGCATGCTCGGCTCGTACGCGCATTTCCGCGAACGGTTCGAGATGCCGGTGCTGAGCGGCGACGAGACCGCGCAGAAGAAACTGCAATCGTTCGTGGGGCCGTTCATTCTGCGCCGTCTTAAGTCGCAGGTGCTCAAGGATCTGCCCGACAAGATCGAGAACGTCATCACAGTGCAGCTGCAGGGGGAGCAGCGCAAGCTGTATGCGGCACTGGAGCAGCAGCTGCGCTCGGTCATCCTGAGGCAGCGTCCGGCCGATTTCAACACCGGCAAAATCCAGATTCTGGCGCAGCTGACCCGACTGCGGCAAGTATGCTGCGACCCGCGGCTGATATACGAGAACGCCGACGGGCATGCCAGTGCCTTGAGCGCAGGGGTGCAATCCGCCGCGAAAGACCCACAGCAGTCCGTGAAACAGCCTGTGAAACAGTCGAAGGCGCGCAAGACCGTAAGCTCCGCGAAACTGGACGCCATCATCGAACTGGTGGACTCCTGCCGTGATGCCGGCCGCAAGATGCTGATCTTCTCGCAGTTCACCAGCTACCTCGACCTGATCGCGCAACGGCTGCGGGCCGACGGCGTGGAATACGACATGATCACCGGAGCGACGCCGAAGAAACGCCGTCTGGAGCTGGTGGACCGGTTCAACGCCGACGCGACGCCGGTGTTCCTGATCTCGCTCAAGGCGGGAAACACGGGCCTGAACCTGACCGGCGCATGCGTGGTTGTGCACGCCGATCCGTGGTGGAACGCGGGCGCGCAGGATCAGGCCACCGATCGCGCCCACCGCATAGGCCAGACACAGGACGTCAACGTGTATCAGATCGTGGCGAAGGACACGATCGAGGAGCGCATCCTCAACCTCCAGCGCAGCAAGACAGACCTCGCGCAACGGTTCGTGGATTCCGCGTCCTCCGCCACCGGACGGTCGATGGCCGCGCTCACCAAGGACGACCTGCTCGCCCTGCTGGGCTGAAGGTTTTTCCCCACGCAACAGTCAATTCGTCGCGATACCATCGGTGCTTGGATGTTCGTAAAGGAAAGGACGTGATGAGCGTGCGTAAGAAGCTGATGAGCGTGGTCGCCGCGGTGGCGACGGCCGCTGCCATGGGCGCGACCGGTGTCGCTGCCAATGCCGCTGATGTTGTTGCCGTGCCGCAGGAGGGGCTGTCCGACACGGGTGCGTCGATCGCCATCGTCGTGGTGCTTGTCGTGGTGCTGGCCGCGATTGGCGTGGGCGTCACCGTGGCCCGGAAGCGTCAGAGCGCTACGGGCGCACACGTGCAGGGCGAGGACGAGGGCGCCGACGAGAGCGGACTGGTGGCCGATGGTGCTGATACGGCTGATACGCAGACCGTGCAGTTCGATGATGCCGCTCCGGCCGCGGATGACTCTGACGCCGGTTCGGAGGAATCCCGCGACTCCGAGTGATTCCGGAATAACCGCAATGTGCAAAAGGCCCTCTTCGGAGGGCCTTTTGCGTTGACATGGTGTTTTGCCGGTGTCCCCCCCCCAGTCGGCCTTACGGCCGGTGGTGCCGTCCGTAGGCGAAGGCGAGCCGGCCGGCGAGCGAATAGGGTCGCGCCCGCAGGACGGGCGTCCTTGACTGCAGGGCGAAGGGCTGTCGCGAAGCGACTGGGGGTGGTCCCACATCGTGAGTGTGATTCGAGGTCTACGATCCGACGCTATCTGCATTTCGAGGGGTTGATTCGACGGTCGCGAAACATCTATCTACGTTTCGAGGGGGTGCCGAAACGTGATACCTGGAGTATTGAGCGCCAATCGCCATTGGAACCATGCCGTTCTGGAGGCGTTCATACTTGGCTACCAACCCCCTGAAACGCAGATAGATGTCCCATGGGACTCGAATCAACCCCTTGAAAGCGAGATATCGCCAATCAAGGCTTGAAAATGTCGCCCACAGGCATATCGGGCCCACATGAGATGTCGACACTGACGTTGATGGGCGATACACGGCGTACTGTTGAACCATGAGCATGAACGATCGGCAACAGGCCCATGGGCAACCTGATGATGAGATGGAACCGGAAGGCCAGCGGCAGCCGGCTGCTGGAGACGGAAACCCCGAAAAACTCCAGATGCCTGCCGGTGACGCCCCGCAGCAAGTTGGGCAGCCGATGCAATGGACGGCCGGCGAAACGCCGCAGCCTTTGCCGTATTCACGGCCTGTGAATCCGCCGCAATCCGTGAACCGGCCTCAGCCGGTCGGCCACTCGCAGCCGCCGGTGGCGGGACAATGGGCATCGGCTTCTGAGCCACGTCCGATGCCTCCGATTCCGTCAGGAACAGGTCAGCCGGGGATGCGCCAGCCGATCCAGTCGTATCCGCCATATCCGTCACAGCTGTACCCTCCATACCCTCCGTATCCTCCATATTCCTCGGCGCGACGACTCGTCGCGCCGCCCATCCCTGTCGCCCAGCCCGTCCCGATCGACCCGGTCAAGGCCCGCCGCCGCTGGCTGCGAGGCACCGTCACCCGCCACGCGGGCCTGATATTCGCCTACCAGGGCGTGTTCATGGGCGTGAACGTACTGGCCTCGTTTGTCATCGGCATCATACTGGGCCTGAGCGGAGCCGCGGGGCGAGGAACGCTGACGGCCGAGTTGCTCAGCGCCGCCCTCGTGCAGCTGACCGGCGTGATCATGCTGCTCACGGTGCTCGGCGGCATGGGCTTCATACTGCCGATGCGCCGCAGGATGATATTCCGTCGCGACTTCTGGCTCGGCGAGCCCGGCCATGCGCGTATGAAACCATCGTGGCTGCTGACGTTCATCATCCTGGTCATGGCGATCCAGACGGCGATCGTCCTGATCCAGCTCGGCTTCTCGATGTTCGGCACCACGTTGCAATCGCCCACATCCGACAACATCAGCGAGGCCTCGACCAACATTTGGATGTGGCTGTATGTCGGCCTTGCCGCGCCGGTCGCCGAGGAGCTGGTGTTCCGTGGCGTGCTGATGCGCGGCCTGAAGCCGCTCGGCCGGAATTTCGCCATCGTGACCAGCGCGCTGATGTTCGGCCTGTTCCATGACGATGTGGTGCAGGGCCTGTTCGCGTTCGGCTGCGGTTTGCTGTTCGGGTTCGTGGCGATGGAGTATTCGCTGGTGTGGTCGATTGTGCTGCACGTGTTCAACAACGCCGTGCTCGGAGGCGTGCTGCCGTGGCTGGCGGGCCTGTTCGGCGACGCGGGGGACACGGCGTATACGCTGGGACTTTTGGGTGTTTCGATCATCGGCCTGATCGTCGTGCTGGTGAAATACGGCGGGGGATTGCGCGCCTATCGGCGGGTGAACCGCAGTGCGCCGGGAACGTATTGGGGGTGGACGTCGCCTGCGTTCCTAATTTTCGTGATCGTGAATGTGGCGATCACGATACTGTCGTTCGTCACCGCGATGATGGGCGTCTGACCAGCCTGGCAGACGGCCTGGCGAATGCTCCCGGCGTTGCGGGTCTGCCGCTGTTTTTACAGTGGATATATCGTCGTGTTTGTGGCGCCGGCAGCGGTCCGGCGTCGGTTGAGTGTCTGGAGAGCCATGAGTGATTTCGAGCCGTTTTACAACGTTGACTTAAGTTATGAGGATAATTATGCGCGCGGCCCGTTCGGCGAGTTCGCCGCGGCGCTGCGCGGTGATGTGCCGGCCGGCGAGGCCGCTTCGCCGGCGAAGTCGTCGTTCCTTGGCATCCCCGTTGACCTGCCGTTCGGCATTCCGGCCGGGCCGCTGCTCAACGAGCGGTTCACCACGGCCGCGTTCCGCATGGGGTTCGACATCGCCACGTACAAGACCGTGCGCTCGCGCGCGTGGGGGTGCAATCCGTTCCCGAACGTGTTGGCCGTGCACCCGACCAGTGCCGACGGCTCACTGACGCCGGGCAGCGCCGAACTGGATGAGGGCGTGCTTGCGGACGCGGACTATCGCCTGCCGATTTCCATTTCGAATTCGTTCGGTGTGCCGTCCCGCGACCCGGATGAGTGGCAGCCGGACATGCGCCGGGCCATCGCGGCGGCCGGCCCGGGGCAGGTGCTGCTGCCGAGCTTCCAGGGGTCGCGCGTGGAGGGCATGAGCGGCGACGACTATATCGCGGATCATGTCGCAACCGCACGATTGGTGTGCGAGACCGGCGCCGACCTCATGGAGATGAACACGAGCTGCCCGAACGAGGGTCATAATCGCCTGCTGTGCCATGACCCGCATCTGGTCGGCCGCATCACCGAGGCCGTCAAGGGCGAAATCGGCGACCGGCCTCTGATCGTCAAGCTGGCGTATATCCCGCCGACCGAGGTCGAGGGTGGCTGGGGGCCGGATCGCCGCGTGATTGACGATGCCGCTCTGGAGCTCATGGTGCGTCAGACCGCCGCCCGCGGCACGGTGCAGGCGTTCAGCACGATCAATACGATTTCGGCCCGGCTCGTCGACGCGAACGGCGGGCAGGCGCTGCCCGGCAAGGGGCGCGACCGCAGCGGTGTGTGCGGCAGCGCGATTCGCGGGGCAGGCCTTGACATGGTGTCGCGTCTTGCGGCGATTCGCGAGCGGCTGGGGCTTGACTATGCGATCATCGGCGTGGGCGGTGTCGTGGCGCCAGAGGATTACCGGGCGTACCGCGCGGCCGGCGCCGATGCGGTGATGAGCGCTACCGGCGCGATGTGGGATGCCGAGCTGGCCCGCAAGATCAAGGCGGATGACTGATCCGCTGTATCAGCGAATCGTTCTCAATAGCGTTTGTGCGAGTACTCCTCACATTTGCGAACAAAACGAACATCGGCTTACTCGTTGGAATATCGGCCATATGCATACAATCATGTTCGTTTTGCCGACGACGGGACTCGCACGTTTCTTATTGAGAACCATTCGCTGCGACATGGTAATCGGCTTCCGGCGCATTTCACGTGCCCGCCACATGCCGTATGGCAAACTAATGGATGTGATGTCCGGGGTGGCCCGGCGAATGAATAGGAGTGTTGAGGATGGCGGAATCGGAGAACGATGTCCTGCATGTGGTCGGCGGCAAACCGCTGAACGGCACGATCAAGGTGCGTGGCGCGAAGAACTTCGTGAGCAAGGCGATGGTCGCGGCGCTGCTCGCCCCCGGCAAATCGGTGCTGAAGAACGTGCCCGAGATTCGCGATGTGCATGTGGTGTCCGATCTGCTGCGCCTGCATGGCGTGGATGTGGAGGTGGATGGCACCAACGGCATCGTCAACATCGACGCGACGCATGTGCAGCTCGCCGATGTGGCGGATGTCGACACGCTGTCCGGCTCTTCGCGCATTCCGATCCTGTTCTCCGGCCCGCTGGTGCATCGTCTCGGCGAGGCGTTCATCCCGGCGCTGGGAGGTTGCGCGATCGGCGGCCGTCCGATTGATTTCCATCTGGAAACGCTGCGCAAGCTGGGTGCCACGGTCGACAAGGAGCACAAGGACGGCATTCACATCACCGCTCCGAACGGCCTGCACGGCGCGAAGATCCATCTGCCGTACCCGTCCGTGGGCGCGACCGAGCAGACGCTGCTGGCCGCCGTGCTCGCCGAAGGCAAGACCGAGCTGTCGGGTGCCGCAATCGAGCCCGAGATCATGGATCTGGTGGCCGTGCTGCAGAAGATGGGCGCGATCATTTCGGTGGATGTGGATCGCACGTTCCGCATCGAGGGCGTCAAGGAGCTCAATGGCTTCACGCACACGTCGCTGACCGACCGCATCGAGGCCGCCAGCTGGGCGTCGGCGGCGCTCGCCACGCGCGGCGACATTTTCGTCAAGGGTGCTACGCAGCCGGAGATGATGACGTTCCTCAACGTGTTCCGCAAGGTCGGCGGCAAGTTCGAGGTGACCGACAGGGGCATCCGTTTCTGGCATCCGGGCGGCGACCTCAAGCCCGTGGCCATCGAGACGGATGTGCACCCCGGTTTCATGACCGACTGGCAGCAGCCGCTGGTCGTGGCGCTCACCCAGGCGAATGGCCTGTCGATTGTGCACGAGACCGTGTATGAGAACCGATTCGGCTTCACCAAGCCGCTTGTGCAGATGGGTGCGACGATTCAGCTGTATCGCGAGTGCCTCGGCTCGCTGCCGTGCCGTTTCCAGCAGCGCAACTACAAGCATTCCGCTGTGATTTTCGGACCGACCCCGTTGACCGGCCGCGATATCGACGTGCCGGATCTGCGTGGCGGTTTCAGCCATCTGATTGCGGCGCTTGCCGCGTCCGGCCCGTCCAATGTGCATGGCATTTCGCTGATTGACCGCGGCTACGCGGATTTCCGCGGCAAGCTCGCCGCGCTCGGTGCCGATTTCGAGTAACGGTACAGAGAGCCTGTAGGGCCCCGATTTCCGCTGAAGGAATCGGGGCCTTCTCTGTGACTGATTATGGTCGCTGAAAAGGATGCACCGCCGTCGTCAGTCGTCGAAGTGCGCGAACAGCGACGCGGACAGCAACGCCATAGCGATGAGCACTGCGCCTGACGCGATGAATATCGCGGCGGCGGGGAGATGATCGAACGCCCAGCCGTACGCCATCTGCCCGAGCGGCTGCATGCACATGGCCAGCGCAGACAGCAGCGCCATCACTTTACCGAGCATCGCATCGGGCGTGCGCATTTGGATTGCGGGCACGGCGATGATATTCGCGCATGAGCAGATGACATCGCCGATGCAGGCGAAGGCCACGAGCGCCATCAGCCGCGTCCAGTTGCCGCCAGACAGCATGCAGGCCACGCCTTGGGGGATGACGGTCAGTCCGAGCAATGTCAGGATCTTCGTCATATGGCCAATTTTCAGCCGTCCGGCCATCATCGTCACGATGAGCATGCCCATCAGGGCCGCGACGCTGATCAGTCCGTCGGCAATGCCGTAGACGGTCGCGTCGAACCCCCATTGCGTGCGGATGACGAACGCGTATCCGACGGCGCCATAGCCGAGTACGACTAAGTTCAGCGCGGAGGCGAGCAGGACCATTTTCAGCAGGTTCGGTTTTTCCCGGGTCAGGAACCGCAGAGCGGCCTTGAGGTCGTCGAGTGGCGTCGGCATCTCCTCGTCGCGTTCGGGCATACCAAGCCGGATGAAGCATTCGATGGCCGCCGCGCCGGCGAATGCCGCCACGGAGACGGCCATCATCGGCCGGATGCCGAAGAACGAGTACACGGCGCCTCCGAGGAAGCTGGGTATCAGTGCGCTGACCTGCTGCACCTGACTGACTATCGCGGCGCTGGTGTTCAGCGTCGCATCCCCGTATTGGCGCAGCATCTGCGGCAGCGCGGATTCGACGGTCGGCGTCTCGAAGATACCGAGCAGCGATAGCGCCACCTGCATTACGCCCACGGCGATGATGCTGAATCCGGCGGCGGAGAACCAGACGAGTGCGAGCGCGACCGTCACGGCGGACGCCGCGTCGAGGATGACCATGAGCGTGCGGCGGTTCATCCGGTCGGCCAACACGCCGCCGAACGGGGCGCCGAGGATCATCGGCACGAACGATATGGCGAGGATGGATGCGAATGCGGTGGCTGAGCCGGTCTCGTCCAGCACCCACATCGACATGGCGAAGCGCAGCATCATGTTGCCGAACAGCGAGATGCCTTGCCCGGCGACGAGCAGGATGAAATTGCGGGAGCGCAGCGGATGCGCGGCCTTTGGCTGCGCTTGCGGCTGCGGTTCGGGGGAAGTGTTGGGTTGCTCTGTTTCGTGCTGTGCCGCGGGAAGTTGTGTTTCGGAGGGTTGTGCCGGTGTGGTGGGCATGGTGGGTTCCTTTGCTGCTGGTGGCGAGTTGGTCTCGGTGTTTTGCGTTGGTGGATTTGGCGTGAGTTTGATGGAGGGCACGGCGATGTATTGGGGCGGACGATTTTGACGCCGGAGTTGGTGGTTCATCGGCAATCATTCATACCGACTGACGGTATGTAAATCGGTGCTGGAACAGGGGCGAAACATTCGTGCCGCGTCCTGCCCCGGAGTCAGCGTCGTCTAGTGTGCGTCGCTTACCGGACTGGTGCCGCCTCCGTCTTGTTGCTCGGCGGCGCTGCCGCTGCCGTCGCCGGCGAAGGCCATCATGCCGTCCGTGGCGAGATCGATGAGATGCTGGTCGAAGACCGGCGCGTGCAGCGCGTCGAGCATGGTGGCGAGGCATTGCAGACGATGCCGCAGCTGCGTGCGCGTGGCGGGGAAGAAGCATGGCATCAGCCAATAGTTGCATAGCAGGGCCAGCAGCTGCGCCACTTCGCGCGGGTATTCGGTGGGGATGGAGCCGTCCAGCTGGCCTTCCTCGATCAATGGCTCGAAGTTTTTCGGCAGCTCGGTTGACCAGAATCGCATGTTGGCGGTGAATGTGGCGGGATCGTCGAAGAACGGCACGGTGGCCTTGACGAGCGCCAGGTGCGCGGCGTCTCCCAGCGAGTTGGCGAACAGCGAGCGGAGCTTTTCCATCGCGTTCATGTCGTCGCGTTTCGCGATCTCGTCGCACAGGGTCTGGCTGGCGTGCCAGTCGTCGGTGTTCAGTCGTTCGAGGATGGCCTCTTTGGACTTGAAGTGGTGGTAGATCGCGCCTCTCGACAGGTCTCCCAGCTTATCGATGATGTCCTGGATGGAGGTCTTGTCGTAGCCTTTCTCGGCGAACAGCTTTTTCGCGGCGGCGAGGATGCGGCGTTCCGTCACCTCGGGGTGCGGGTTGCGTGCCATGGTTCCTCCTTTCGATATGTCATCAGTATACATACCGACAGTCGGTATGTATACTGCGTGTCATGATTGCGGCCGTCTGTAGGGCCTTTTCGGGGTGGCGGCATCGCGCAAAATGGGCAAAACCGTATTAGATATCGGTTATATGCTATGTTGGTCAATGTTGGGCGTTGGCGCTTGACCGAACGAAAGAAGGCACATATGACAGATCCCAATGCCGGTTTCCCCACTGGAAACAACTCTTATGGAGCCCCGCAGCCCGCTCAGCCGGCTTCGGACGCAGACGCGGCCTATCAGCAGCCGCAGTACACCGCACCCGTGCCGCCTGCCCAGCCCGTGCCGCCTGCAGGGGCACCCTATCAGGCGCCGGCAACCCCCGATTACGCGGCGAACATCCAGAACTCCGTCGCCGGTTTCGCCCAGAACCTGGGTGGCAAGAACGTGACCGTCGGAGGCCAGTCATTCGACTTCATTTCCATCATCACCTACGTGGCCGGCGTGCTGGCGATCATCGCCTGCATCGTGCCGTTCGTGTCGGCGTTTGGATACAGCGCCAGCCTGTTCCAAGGCGGGGACGGATGGATTGTCCTCGTTGCGGTTCTTGCCATCGCGGCGCTCACGTTCTTCAAGAAGCACCTCCCCGCAATGATCATTTCCGCCTTGGTGCTGGTACTCAGCATCTTTGAGATGGTGTATTCCAAGAGCAAAATCAACAGTAGCTTGGACGAGTTCGGCAGCAACTATGGCAGTCTGGGAAGTCTCGCGTCCGGCTACGCGAAGAATGCGGTGGCTTTCGGTATTGGTGCATACTTGCTCGTCATCGCGGCGCTGGGCCTGATTGTCGGCACCGTGCTTGCGTTCGGCAATCAGAAGAAGGCCGCGAAGGTCGCGGTGCCGGGTGTTTCCGCCCAGCCGCAGTATGTGCCGACGGCATTCCCCGGTGCTCCGGTCCCGGCACCTGCCGCCCCGGTGTCCGATGCCGGCGTTCCTCAGGCTCCCGCTGCACCGCAGGCCCCGACCGCACCGGTCGCCCCGACTGCGTATGAGCAGCCGGCGCCTGCCGCTCCGGTTTACCAGCAGCCCGATTCGGACGCTTCCTACCCGGGGCAGACCCCGCAGGCCTGATTTCTAGGTCTTCCGCGTTCCGCGCCTGATCGGCGTGAAGCGTGACCAATGAGCCGCTGTGCACATGCGTAGCGGCTCTTCACATATGCGACGGATCCGAGCCCAATGACCCTGCCGATAATCCGGGAAATATGAACGGCCGCACGCACCCGCGATGCCGCGATATTGTCCGCTCTCATAGGCATAATAGAAAAGTTGTGTCTGGAGGATACGTGTATGCGAATCCGCTAGCACAGCACAGCAATATACGTTGCGGGAGGAATCCGCCGCGGGCGACCGCCGCGGGTGCCGACATCACCGCTTCATAGAAAGAAGAACCATACAATGGCTCCCAAGAAGAAAGTCTCGGCGCTGATCAAGCTCCAGATCCAGGCTGGCAAGGCCAATCCTGCCCCGCCGCTGGGTCCGGCTCTGGGTTCGCATGGCGTGAACATCATGGACTTCTGCAAGCAGTACAATGCGCAGACGCAGGACAAGATGGGTCAGGTCATCCCTGTTGAGATCACCGTTTACGAGGATCGCTCCTTCACCTTCATTCTGAAGACCCCGCCTGCAGCGGCTCTGCTGCTCAAGGCCGCCGGTATCCAGAAGGGCACCGAAAACCCGCTGACCCACAAGGTTGGCTCCGTCACCAAGGCGCAGCTGCGCGAGATCGCCGAGATCAAGATGGCTGATCTGTCCGCCCGCGACGTCGAGGCTGGCATGAAGATCATCGCGGGCACCGCTCGCTCGATGGGCATCACGGTTATCGACTGAGAGGAGAAGGACACATGGTTAAGCGTTCCAAGAAGTACCGCGAAGCGGCTGAGAAGGTCGATCGCAACAACCTTTACACCGCCAACGAGGCTATCGCTCTGCTCAAGTCCATGCCGGCCTACAACTTCGACCAGACCGTCGAAGCCGTGTACCGTCTGAGCGTGGATCCGCGCAAGGCCGACCAGCTGGTCCGTGGCACCGTCAACCTGCCTCACGGCACTGGTAAGACCGCCAAGGTCGCCGTGTTCGCCCGTGGCCCGAAGGCCACCGAGGCTGTCGAGGCTGGCGCCGACATCGTCGGTGACGACGACCTGATCGAGAAGGTTCAGAACGGCTTCCTCGACTTCGACGCCGTCGTGGCCACCCCGGACATGATGGGCAAGGTCGGTCGTCTGGGCCGCGTGCTCGGCCCCCGTGGCCTGATGCCGAACCCGAAGACCGGCACCGTGACCATGGACGTCACCAAGGCCGTCAAGGACATCAAGGGCGGCAAGATCGAGTTCCGCGTGGACAAGAACGGCAACCTGAGCTTCCTCATCGGCAAGCTCTCCTTCGACGAGACCGCTCTGGACGAGAACTTCAAGGCCGTTGCCGACGAAGTCAAGCGTCTGAAGCCGGCCACCGTCAAGGGCCGTTACATCACGAAGGTGACCATCACCTCCACGATGAACCCCGGCGTCCCGGTCGATCCGGTGGCTCTCGCCTGATCAACGCCAATCGGCTCAATCTTCATAGGGGGCTTCCCGCACGCGCGGGAAGCCCCCTTGCCGTATTTCGATTCCCTACTAGACTCCCCAGTTTCGCTGCGCTTGACAGCCAGCGGGGGCAAAGTAAACCGCCCGCCGCTGGCGGGGGCTGTCAGTCTTTGACTGACTGGGGGTGGCTTGCCGTCGCATATACAAAAGCCGCCCGGCACACACATGCGCCGGGCGGCTTTCAGCTACTGTCGCGGTCGCCTGTCAGTAGGCGGCCAGAATATCGACCACGAAGATCAGCGTGGAGTTCGCGGGGATGGAGCCCTGGGCGGTGCTGCCGTAACCCAAGTTCGGCGGAATCACCATTAGCACCTGCGAGCCGACCGTCTGGCCGACCATGGCCTGCTGCCAGCCCTCAATCACCTGATGGTTGCCGCCGCTGTACGTGTCGGCCTCAAGCGTGGTGTTCTTGTCCCATGACGAGTCGAACTGGGTGCCGTCCAACAGCCATCCGGTGTACTTCACCTTGACGGTGTTGTTGTTCGTGACCTCTTTGCCCTTGCCCTTGATCAGCGCCTGCGAGACCAGCTTGCTGCTTCCCTTGTACCCGTTCATGTTAATGGACGGCTTGCCGTTCTTCGCTCGCGTGACCTTCGGCAGATCGGACGGGATGTCGGTGACCTCGTCGCCTGTGGCCTTGGTGAGATCCTTCGACTTGGAAACGTAGGTCAGCGCCATGATGTACGACGTGCCGTTGGAGTTGGAGTCATTGACGCCGTACGCGATCGTCGTGTTGAGCTTGCGGCCCTTCAGCAGCTCATAGTAGGCGTCACTCACCGTGCCCTTTTCCAGCACCAGGGAGCAATCGGGTGTGTTCTTCTCCCAGCTGCTCGCAAGCTCGGTGCCGTCCTTGACGCTGATGGCGATGCCCTGCGAGCACAGACGGTCGCCATCAGCGATGGTGGCGCCGTTGCCTTCCTGCAGCACGGCATAGCTGTTGTTGTCGACGGTCTTCGGTGCCTTGAAGGAGACCTTCGGTTTCTCGCCCAGCGTACCCGTGGCGGTGATGCCGGCGATCTTCTTCATGTTCTTCAATGCGCTGGAGTCGGAGGACTGCGAGGAGTCGTCGCCGGATTTCTTTGACGACGAGCCGGAATCGCCGGAGCCGCACGCGGCGAGTGTGACGCACAGGCCGGCCGTGCACACGGCCGCGAGTACGCGCTTGAACGTGGATGTCTGTGTCAACTTACGCATGGTCACCACACTAGCGGAAAACCCTGATTTTTCTTTGGAAACGTCTTTTTCGCCGGGGCTTTATGCCCTGCATTGTAGAATGGGTGAGTTATGAAGAAACAGACATCAAAAGAGCGCAAGCGTGACGAGCGAAAGTCCAAGTCGGCCGCCCGTCCGACGCGCCATGCCCGCATCATGCGGGGCGTGGTGACGCCCATCCTTGGTCTTCTGGCTGTGGCATGCATTGGTCTGGGCATTATGAACGCCACATATTGGAAGCCCAGCTCTCAGATCGCGGCCAGTGCCGCGGTGAAGGGGACGCAATATATCGTTACCGATCCCGGCGTGCTGCCGCTGGTGGACAATCAGGTGACGGTTTCCGCCGATGCCGGTTCGTCCGACGGCGAAGTATGCCTTGCTCTGGGGTCGAACAAGGATGTGATCGGTTGGCTCGCCAGGCAGCCATATGTGCGCGTCACCGGCTTGAACGAATGGACGACACTCGCGACGACGAAGGTCTCCGCGCAGGGGGCCGCGGCCGATGCGGGCGATGACGCAGTGGCGTTCAAGGACTCCGATATGTGGACTTCCGTGACGTGCGGGACGGGCACCGTGAAAGCGGAGACCAAGGTCGCGTCCGACAGCGGTACCGTAGCCATCATCGACTTGGGCAAGTCCTCGAACGCGACGGTGCGCATGAACTGGGTGCGTCAGACTCTACCTGATTTCGCCATGCCGTTCTATTTCGCCGGAGGACTGCTGGCGCTGCTGGCCGTACTGGCCGCATCTCTGTTCGCCATGCCGCCGCACAAGCGTCGCAAGCGCGTGGTGAGTGGTTCCGCAGCCGAAAAGCAGGCAGAGGAGGTCGCCGTTTCGCAGGCGGTGGCGGGCAGTGTCGCGAGTCTCAAGGCGGCGGTCAGTTTCAAGCCGAAATCCAAGCGCCGCCGTCATGCCGCGCATCGTGGGAAACCCGGTGCGGGCACGCCGGCAAAGCCGGAAATCTCCCAGCCGAAGGTCGTCGATCCCGGCAGCCGCAACCTTGTCGCCGACCAGCAGAACGCACAGGCCATGGACCAGCCCGACGATTCGGCGACGTCGGTAATCACCGCCAGCGAGCTGCAGACGTATTTCGCGCGGCTTTCGCAGGAATCCGATGATGACACGAAGGGGAGCTCCAATGAATAAACGCATAACCACCGCCCTGGCGGCGACGATGGTCTGCGCTCTGACGCTCGGCCTTGCAGGCTGCGAGGGGCAGGTGCCACAGACCGTGGCGCCGTCGGTGAAGGACAACGAGATCATCGATGTGACCGTCGCACAGGAGAAGCAGATCCGCGGGAAGATCCTTGACGTGCTGAACCAGGCGAACGAGGCGAAAAGCGCCGACGGGCTCGCCGCGCGCGTGTCCGGCTCGCAACTGGAGATCCGCACCGCCCAATTGAACATTGCGCAATACACGCAGCAGGATGTCACGCCGTTGGCGACTATCCCCAGTGATGTGACGCAGGTGGTCATCCCGACCGACAACGCATGGCCGAGGTATATTTTCACCGTCACCACCACCACCGAGGACCAGCAGGCGAAGCGTCTGCTGGTGATGCGGCAGGAGTCCGCCCGGCAGAACTACAAGCTGTGGGCTGTCGCCCGACTGCTTGAGGACGTGTCACTGCCGGGCTTCGCGCCCGCTAAGCAGGGCAATGTCATGGGCGATGCCAACGACTCCAATCTGGTCATGACCCCCAAGCAGGCGGTGCAGCGATACGCCGATGTGCTGCAGAACAACACGAACAGCAAATACGCGGGAAGCTTCGAGGATGACCAGTTCCGCCAGTCGCTAGTCAAGCAGCAGGAAGAAAGCCAGAAGGGGGTGACCCAGAACAAGGGCACGCAGCAGGAGGTGTTCGCGCCGGTCGTCGACCAGATCGCCGTGATGCGCTCCCCCCGTGGCGGTGACCTGGTCGTCGCGCAGATCAACTCGGAGTGGACACGGTCCATGAGCGAGGGCCGTGAGTCGTTGCCGGGGTCCCCGAACGAGGATGCGCTGTTCAAGATGACGAATCAGAAGGCCACCAGTTCGCTGAAAGCCACTTATGTGAACGTTGTGGCGATATTTGTGCCGCTGGCCGGGTCGGATCAGAAGGTGACCGTGGTGGCGGGCGATCGTCAGGCGGTCAAGGTCGAGGCGCAGTAGACGCCGGACTCGGGCCGGCGCACGGACTTGCCAAGCACCGGAATCGGGCGCTTGCAGCGTAACCGGAGGCGGTGAGACGCCGTGGCCTATATAGTGGTATGCGTCAACGATGTTCGCGACGGAATCGACGGTGGTCGCAGGTATGCGGCCGCGCCGATTTTCGCGCGGAATGGATGTGACGGAACGGCGTGCGGCGCAGACCGCGGGCCGGTATGAGTCGTGAAAACGGAGGCATGATGGCACAGCAGCAGGAGTTTCATCCGGGATTGTCACTCGCGGGCGCGGTGGATCTCGAATCGTTGAAGCATCAGGTGAAGGCGGAGCCGGGGCAGGCCGGGGGAGCGCCGGCCGCGGGCGGCTATGTCATCGACACGACCGAGAACACGTTCCAGGCGATGGTGCAGACCTCCGCCACGTTCCCGATCCTGCTGCTGCTGTGGATCCCGACCGATGACCGTCTGTTCCCGATGGCCCGTACGCTCGGCGACGCGGTGAACAAGCTCAAAGGGCAGATTCAGCTGTCCCGCATCGACATCGCAAGCTACCCATCGATCGCGCAGGCGTTCCAGGTGCAGGGCGCACCGGCGCTGTTCGCGCTGATCGGTGGCCGCCCGATGCCGATTCTTCAGGGGCTGCCGGGCGATGACGAGCTGAAGCAGATCGTCGATCAGGTCATCCCCAAGCTAATTTCGGTGGCCGCGCAGTCCGGCGTGAACGGTACTGCGCCGTATTCCGGCGACCTGGACTCGGCCGACGGTGACGGTGCTGGTACCGGTGACGGCGCAGGTGCGGCGGCTGGTGCCGACGTGGTGCCGCCCGAGCATCAGGAAGCGCACCAGCTTGCGGCGCAGGGTGATTACGCCGGTGCCGCCGCGGCCTACGAGCAGGTGTTGCAGGCGAACCCCAATGACACGCTCGCCGCACGGGAGCGCGCGAAGGCGCTGCTGTTGGCGCGTTCGGCGACCGCTGACGTGCGCGAGGTACGCAAGGCCGCCGCAGATCGTCCCGATGACGTCGAAGCGCAGCTGGCCGTGGCGGATGTGGACATGATCGGCGGCCAGATCGAGGACGCCTTCTCCCGTCTGCTGGATTATCTGGCGGACGGTCACACCGATCAGGTCGAGCCGGTACGCGAGCGTCTGCTGGAGTACTTCATGATTCCCGAAGCGACCGATGAGCGCGTCAAGCGTGCCCGTCGCCGCCTTGCCACGCTGATGTACTGAGCGCCATCGCGCCGAAATATGTCATTATGCTGAAACCGCCGCGGTGCCAATTCTTGCATCGTGGCGGTTTCAGCGGTTTTGGGCCTGTGGTCTACGCCTTATAGTCCCATGCGGTTACGGCCGAACTGGGTTTGGAATCGGGGCCCGTCCCGGTGCAGCTCGGTGTCGAAGTCCGCGACCCACTGCGAGAACGGCCGCGAAGCCAGTCCGTCGTTGCTGAACCGCGCCTGATCGGTGATCTCCGTCACGCAGAACGATGGAATCTGCAGATTGGTCACGGGTCCGCTACGCTCCGCCTCGGCGACGACCAGCGGGGCGTTCGCGCCGCCAAATATGTCGAGGCTCCATCCATCCTCGCCGATCCATGCGGAGAACCGGTTCTTGATAATCGGACGGCCTCCGCGCATCACCAGTTCCGCGGCTATGCGGGCGTCGATCTCCCGTTCGGCCTCATAACGGGTGCCGCCCACCGACGGCCCCTTGACGGTGACGAACGCCTCGGTGAACCGGTCTCGGTATTGCCTCAGTACGGCTATCGGATCGGTGCCAGCGTTCATATCGATGCGCACCCCGCGTGTCTGTAGCCGCACTCGCAACGCGTAATTACCGTCGTACACATAATAGCTCTGCACGATCAGCATCGGCTCGCCGTCATCCAGTTCCGGCGGCAGCGCCCTGCAGAAGAACCGACGTTCATATTCGAAATCGTTCATGGCGATGTCCATACCACTCCAGTGTAGTCGGTGCTGGAGCGCGTAAACCCGGGAATTCCGCGAAATTGCCGACATGTTGGGAGTGGGATGGTGTACAGTGATACAGTTGCTTGCCGCAAGGCGAGCGATGACTCGGGTTCGTAGCTCAGTGGATAGAGCGTCTGTCTCCGGAACAGAAGGTCGAGGGTTCGAATCCCTTCGAGCCCACCAACAAAGGCTCCATACCATCGGTATGGAGCCTTTGTTGGTGGTCTATCTGCGTTTCGAGGGGTTGGTAGCCAAGTATAAACGCTACGGGAACCGCATGATTCCAGCAAGAATCAGGTCGGAATACTCCGCATATCGTGTTTTGGCAACCCCTTGAAACGCAGATAGATGTCCCCAGACTGCAAAATCACCCCCTCGAAACGCAGATAGGAGATGTTGCGGCGAAAGCCGGTCGCGGCGGTTGCCTCCGCCTCGCGACCGGTCAGCTCTTCTTGGGGGCGGTGGTGCTTTCGCGGACGACCAGGCGTGTGGGCAGGATCAGGTAGTGGTCGGCGACGGAGCCTGCACGCGCGTCGAGAATCATGTCCACGGCCTTGCGGGCGATCATGTCGAACGGCTGGCTGATGGTGGTGAGCGCCGGGTACAGGTATTGTGCCGGGTACACGTTGTCGAAGCCGACGACCGACAGGTCAGCGGGCAGGGACAGGCCGCGTTGGCGGGCGGCGCGGTACACGTTGAGCGCCGTGATGTCGTTGCATGCGAAGATCGCAGTCGGCCGTTTGGCGGCGGGCAGGTCGAGCAGTTGGCATGCGCACTCGTAGCCGCGTTCCGGCATGTAGTCGCCGTAGGCGACCAGCTCGGGATCCAGCTGGATCCCGGCGCGACGCAGCGCGGTGGCGTAGCCACTGTAGCGGGCCTGAGCGGATTCTGCGTTCTGCGGGCCGGTGATGATGCCGATGCGCTGATGACCGAGTTTGATGAGGTGCTCGGTGGCGATCAGCCCGCCGGTCCAGTTGTCGATGCCCACGCCGAGCGTGTCCTGCGACCCTTCGCCGATGGAGTCGATAATGACGAAGGGAATGTTGCGCGAACGCAATAGTGTTTTTTCGCGTTCGGTCGCGTTGGACAGCAGCAAAATGACGCCGAGGGGATTGCGGTTGAGGATTTCCCGGAAGCTTTCCTCGCTGCGCTTGCCCCGCCCGGTCTGCGTGATGGTGATGCCGATGGGCATCGATTTCACATATTCGGAGGTCTCCGCGATCATCGCGTTGATACCGTTCGCCATGACCTCGGTGAGCACGAGCTCGATGGTCTGTGATGTCTTCGTGGTGACGAGAGACTTGGAGTACCCGGATTCCTCCATGATTTTCTCGATGCGCGCCCTTGTGGAGCTGGACACGCCCTCTCGCCCGTTGATGACCTTTGATACGGTCGCGGTGGAGACTCCGGCAAGCTTCGCTATCTCACTGACCCGCGGTTTTTTCATATCGCCTGCCATCGGTTGCTCCGTTTCTCCCGTACTTCATTGTGGGTGTGTCTGCGTTCGTTGCAGACGCACTTCACACTATAGTAAAGCGTTTCGAGATAGATGAAAGAAAATTTCTAGAATAAGATGGTGATTTTTCTAAGAAATGTGTATGATGGGAACGAAACACAATGCATCGAGAACCATTGAGGCGAAGGAGCCAGCATGGGCACCATCATCGGAGTCAAAACCTACGACCTGCGTTTCCCCACGTCCAGCACGCTGTTGGGCTCGGACGCGATGAACAAGGACCCCGATTATCCTCGGCATACGTCGTCATCACCACCGACGCGGATGGCGGCCTGAGCGGCAGCGGCTTCGTTTTCACTGTCGGCCGTGGCAACGACGTGGTCGTGGCTGCCGTCGACTCGCTCTCCCGCATGCTCGTCGGCCGCAACGTCGAGAACCTGCTCGACGACATGCGCGCCGCATGGGACATGTTCGTCCACGACTCTCAGCTGCGCTGGCTCGGCCCGGAGAAGGGCGTCGAGCACATGGCCATCGGCGCCGTGCTCAGCGCGCCATCGACCCGATCGCGGTCGCCAACGGCGAGCAGATGCAGAACCGCATCATGGACAAGCAGTATCTGCAGGCGGGTAGCTTCAAGGTCATGCAGATCGACGCCACGCGCGTCGCCGGGCCGCAGGAGATCGTGCTCGAATACCTGCTCGCCAACAAGTTCGGCGTGCGCGTGTGCCCCCACGCCGGCGGTGTCGGCCTGTGCGAGGCGGTGCGCCACTTTGCCATGTTCGATTACCTGGCGGTCAGTGGACAATGGGATGATCGCGTCACCGAATATGTGGACAACCAGCACGAATACTTCGTGCATCCCACTGAGATCGTCAATGGTCGTTACAAGGCCCCGACCGCTCCGGGCTCGGGCGTCGACATGAAACTCGAAGCCGCCGAACGGTACCTGTACAAGGGCTGATCGCAGCGCCGCGGTGCCGCGGCTCGCACGGACACGAACGCAACAAAGGACACTGAAACATCATGGATTTGCATCTGGAAGGCAAGGTCGTCATCCTCACCGGCGGTTTCAAGGGCATCGGCAAGGGCATCGCCCTGCGACTGGCCAAGGAGGGGGCCATCGTGGCGGTTATCAACCGCGACGACGGCGCCGCCGAGCAGTTCGACGCCGAAATGAAGGCCATCACCGACAACTACCGCACGTATCTGATGGATCTCAACGACACCGACGACATCGCGCCGATCGTCGAGGATGTGGTGAAGACCTACGGCCATATCGACGGTCTGGTCAACAACGCGGGCCGCAACGACAACCTCGACCTCGACCACACCTCGTGGCGCGAATTCGAGCAGTCGCTGCACGGCAACCTCACGCACTATTACGAGCTCGCCCACCGCTGCGCCCCGTACCTGCGCGAATCGAAGGGCGCGATCGTCAACATCTCGTCCAAGACCGCACTGGCCGGCCAGGGCAAGACCAGCGCCTACGCCGCCAACTTGCTCGTGTTCGACGCCTCCAAGGGCGTCCACTTCCACGACGAGGTCTTCAAGGACACCGTCTACTTCATGAACAACGTGTTCTGCAACACCTCCACCACGCCGACGCAGTGGTACCGCAAGACCGACGCGCTCGCCAAGGCCGCGTTCTCGAACAACGACTACTACGAGGCCGGCGGCAAGGCTTCGGACACCCAGCCTGAGGACAAGCGTGGTCTGGAAGTCGACCCGAAGTTCGTCGGCTTCTCCGGCGGCTCCGACACCCCGGCCGGCAAGCTCGCCGGCGTGGCGCCGAAGCCAAGGCCAACCTCGACAAGGCATACACCTCCTCCAAGCTGCGCGTGAGCCTCGACTCCGTCAAGGCCGGCGTGCAGTGGGCGCCGACGATGAGCGAGATCCAGGTGCACAACGGCTCCGGTTCTGCCTCCTCGCACAAGCCGGCTGTCGCCGTCGTCAACAGCAACTTCAACAAGCAGGCTCCTGAGACGCTGCCCGAGTACACCGTCACGCTGGACGGTGACAAGCTGCAGTCCATCCGCTGGATCGGCTCCGAAGGCAACGTGCTGAGCAGCCTCGACGAGGGAGACTACACGGTGAGCGGCGAGGGTGACAAGATCACGGTGAAGATCGCCGCCGACTTCCTCAAGGGCAAGGACGCGGGCAACTACGGTCTGCAGTTCGAGTTTGCGTCCGTCGCCACCCGCAAGGTGTCGCTGAACGTGACCGACGAGGCAGTCGAGCCAAGCAAGCCGACGACTCCGGCCAAGCCGGGCGCTAACGAGCAGCCGAAGACCGAAGGCGTCGCGAAGACCGGTTCGTCCGTGCCCGCCGTCGCCGCCGGCACCACGATGATCGTCCGCAAGCGTGCCACTCGCTGAATGACACGCCGTAAAGGCCGGGTCCGGTAACTATGTGCCGGCTCCGGCCTTTGCCGGTACGATGGATATAATGGATGTCTTGCCGTTGCGATAACGCCGCGGCAGACAAAATAGAAGAAACGTTCCAGAGCACAGAAAGGAACATTGATGTCAACTTCTGGCCGTTTTACGATTCCGAGTGAATCGAACTTCGCGGAGAAGACCGCGGAACTGGCCCGGTTGTGGGGTGCCGACGCGGTTCGCAACTCGGATGGCACGCAGTTGGACGACGAGGTCGTGGCGCTGGGTATGAAGGTCTACACGGCCTACTTCCCGACCCGTGCGCACAACGAGTGGATCACGCTGCACATGGACGAGACCCCGCAGGTGTACCTGCTGTCGAAGCGTGCGCTGGCGGAGAGCGACACGGTGGACGTGTCTCTGATGGACGGCTTCTTCGAGGAGCAGCTCAAGCCGAACTTCGACGCCGACCCGCACAAGTACTGGGAAGTCGTGGACCGTTCGACGGGCGCCGTGGTGCCGACCGAGCAGTGGACCGTGGACGCCGAAGCGGGCGTAGTGCACGTCTCCGGCGCGGAACTGATGCACGAGTACACGGTCTCGTTCCTCGCGTACATCATCTGGGATCCGGTCGAGATGTACAACCACCTGACGAACGGGTGGGGCGACAAGGAGCACGAGATTCCGTTCGATATCTATCATCCGGCGACGCGCAAGTTCGTGTTCGACACGTTCGAGCAGTGGCTCAAGGACAACCCGCAGGTGGATGTCGTGCGTTTCACGACGTTCTTCTACCAGTTCACGCTGCTGTTCGACCAGAAGCAGCGCGAGAAGGTCGTGGACTGGTTCGGCTGCGCCTGCACCGTGAGCCCGGCCGCGCTCGACGACTTCGAGAAGGAGTACGGCTACCGCCTGCGTCCCGAGGACTTCGTCAACGAGGGCTCGTACAACTCCGCATGGCGCGTGCCGCGCAAGCCGCAGCGCGACTGGATCGACTTCCTGAGCCATTTCGTACGCGCGAACGTGAAGAAACTCGCATCGCTGTCGCATGAGGCCGGCAAGGAAGCGATGATGTTCCTGGGTGACCAGTGGATCGGTACCGAGCCGTACAAGGATGGTTTCGAGGATCTGGGTCTGGATGCTGTCGTCGGTTCGATCGGTGACGGCACCACGACCCGCATGATCGCGGACATCCCGGGCGTGAAGTACACGGAGGGTCGTTTCCTGCCGTACTTCTTCCCCGACACGTTCTACGAGGGCAACGACCCGAGCATCGAGGCATGGGACAACTGGCGCAAGGCCCGTCGTGCCATCCTGCGTTCCCCGATCGCCCGCATGGGCTACGGCGGATACCTGTCGCTGGCCGCGAAGTTCCCGAAGTTCGTGGACGCGGTGGAGCACATCTCGGATGAGTTCCGCGACATCCACGACCGCACCGACGGCGAGGCGGCCCGCGGCGTGCTCAACGTGGCGATCCTGAACTGCTGGGGCAAGATGCGTTCGTGGATGGCCTACACGGTCGCCCACGCGCTGCCGAACAAGCAGACGTATTCGTATTACGGCATTCTGGAGTCGCTGTCGGGCATGCGCGTGAACGTGCGGTTCATCAGCTTCGATGACGTGCTGGAGCATGGCGTCGCCGACGACATCGACGTGATCGTGACCGGTGGCCCGGTCGACACCGCGTTCTCCGGTGGCTCGGTGTGGGCCGAGGAGCCGCGCCTTGCGGCGACGCTGCGTGCCTGGGTGCACGGCGGCGGCGCCCTGATTGGCGTGGGCCAGCCGAGCGCCCAGCAGTTCCAGGGTCGTTTCTTCCAGCTGGCCGATGTGCTGGGTGTGGACGAGGAGCGTCACCAGACGCTGTCGGTGGACAAGTACTTCCCGGCCGTCACGCCGGAGCACTTCATCACCGCCGACGTGCATCTGGGCGAAGGTGTGCTGCAGGGCTTCCTCGATGCCGGATACCGCAAGCCCCTGTCGGGCTGCGGCGGCGGTCAGGCGATCGGCGAGCTTGGCGGCATCGACTTCGGCGAGCCGATCGCGGACACGTTCCCGGTCAACGAGGACGTGACGCTGCTGCGCGCCGACGGCGGTCAGGTGCAGCTCGCGGTCAACGAGTACGGCAAGGGCCGTGGCGTATACGTCTCCGGTCTGCCCTACTCGGCCGCGAACGCCCGTCTGCTGGAGCGTGCCCTGTTCTGGGCCTCCCACAACGAGGGCAAGTATGCGGCATACAGCTCGTCGAACCCCGAGTGCGAGGTCGCGGTGTTCGACAAGTCGGGTTGCTACTGCGTTGTCAACAACACGGATCGCGCGCAGTCCACGTATGTGGAGCGCGGCGACGGTCGCATCGAGCGCATCGAACTGGCGCCCAGCGGTATCGCCTGGCGCACCATCTGATCCGGTCGCATCATCGCGTCGGATCGGCGTGAACGAGTGAATATCGGGGTCATCGTCGCCTACTCCTTCGACGATGACCCCGATTTTTCATGCCGCCTGTCCATTGTGCGTACATGTACGCATCACCGGATGGGCGGCATAGGTATATTTATTACACGGTAAGCGTGCACAAGCGCGTCGCAACGCAGACAATAATCGCGGATACCCGCGGGGAATGAGGAGTCATGAGCGAGAAGATGGAAGCGGTCGCCACGTCGGAGGCGCCTGTGGCGCTGGGCGCGTACAGCCAGGCGGTAAAGGCCAACGGGTTCGTGTTCGTGTCCGGTCAGCTGGGCATCGACCCCACGACCGGCGAGCTGGCCGGAGACACTGCCGGTGAGCAGACCGCTCAGGCGCTGAAGAACATCAAGCAGATTCTCGACACGGCCGGCACCGGCATCGAGCACGTCGTGCGCGCGACGATCTACATGAAGAACGTCGAAGACTTCAAGGAAGTCGATGCCCGGTACGCCGACGTGTTCATCGGCTCCGTCAAGCCCGCCCGCGTTGCCATCGGCGGCAACGACATCCCCAAGGGCGCCCTCGTCGAGATCGACGCCATCGCAGTTCTGTGACGGTTCGCGGGGAATCCGAACAGTAACCCGCCTTCAACCAAAGCCGTAGCAGTGAGCCTCCACCAGATGCATGGTGGAGGCTCACTGCTGTGAGTCGTATTGCATAACCATGTTGCGCCGATGCTGATGGTTCCGTCGGATGTGGCGTATATGAAGGTGATTTGCGTCCATATGTTCGCGCACTTGTCGTTTCGGCGCGCACTTACGGACGCTTTGGGAGCGCCCCCAATCTCGCTCTGCTCGACAGCCCCCTGTCAGCGGGAGTGCGACCAACGCTCCCGCTGGCGGGGCTGTCGCAAAGCGACTGAGGTGGTTCACACGTGACACGCTATATAGAGTCATCAAACGTGTCTCCCAAATCATCTCCGGTCAATCCACCGCATATGTGATGCGGTGGTGAAGGAGTGACGCGAATCACCCTGATTCTTACCCTCGAATGCCCCGAACACAGCTGCGCGGCCTATGATGACCTGCGCCAGTGGAGTTGGCGCGACTATGTCGCGCGGCGAAATATGGAAGCGGGGTGTGAGATGCACGGGCGCGAAGGACGAGGACGGCTGTCCGGATCCGTTGTGGCGGTGGTTTCCGTACTGGCATGTATCGCCATGCTTGCCGGATTGGTGATGGGCACGACGCATGTGGTCGGCTGGGTGTTCGATGCGATCGGACTGGCGTCGCCACAGCATCGCCCGATCGTCATCGCGCATCGTGGCGACACCCGGCATGCTCCCGAGAACTCGCTGGCTTCCATTCGCGCCGCAAAGCAGAACGGCGCCGATTTCGCCGAAATCGACGTGCGGCTGACCAAAGACGGCATACCCGTGGTGTTCCATGACCGCAGAACCGGGCGTCTGGACGCGGGCGGTCGCGACGTGCTGGTGAACAGTATGCCGTTGTCCGCATTGCAGCGCATGATCATGCAGCAACGCGGCATGCGGTATTCGGTTCCCACGCTGCGTCAGGCGTTGGGCGACGCTTCCATGTCACGTCCGGGGCAGCGGCGGTTCGGCTTGCTGCTGGACATCAAGACGGACGCGCGGTATGCCCGGAAAGTGGCCGATGCCGTGGTGCGTGTGGTCGAGGATTCCAAATACGCCGGCAATCTGATGGTGATGTCGGCCAACCCGTATGCGGTGATGGTCTTCAAGAGCATGCGTCCGCAGTGGCGTGTAGGCCTGTGCGCCAGCGGCAGGCCCGATCTGACGCAATGGGATGATGACGGCACGAGCGAAGCGCGGTTCATGGACGGGGCCGCGCGGGTCGAGACCGTGCGCCGCGAAGTGACGGCGAAGCGCGGCGGAAAGCAGCGAAAGCATCCCATGTTCCGTGGAATGCGCGGCGAGGCCATGGACTTCGTCGTGTTCCGCACGCGGGACGTCACATCAAGACTGCTGCGGAATGCGCGGCTGCGCAGAATTCCCGTATATGTCGACTCGGTGGATTCATACGATGCCGCGAACGGCTTGCTGCGCCACGGCGTCAGCGGACTGCTCGGCGAGAACATCACGCCGTTGCAGCAGGCTTGTTCGTCATATCACGGGCTTCCCGAACCGTTCTCGTCGCCGGACGATGACGATCGCTCCCAGGCGTGACGCCGGCCGATCCCGCGTCGGTGCATGAACCGGACGTTCGCTGTCAAAGTGCCCGGTACACTAGGGAGAATGAGTCCTGAAGCGCTTAGTGAACTGATTGAAACCATTGCCCACGATCTGGTCGCCGCCGGAAAAGCCGGTACCCTGACCGACGATTTGATTCCCGAAACCGCCAAATTCGCCGTGATGCGCCCGAAGGATCGCGCGCACGGCGATTGGGCCTCCAACGCCGCCATGCAGCTGGCCAAGAAGGCCGGCATGAAGCCGCGCGATTTGGCCGAGCTGTTCGCCGAGCGGCTGACCGCCGCCGACGGCATCTCGACCGTCGAGGTGGCGGGGCCCGGCTTCATCAACATCACGCTGGATTCCGCCTCCGCCGCCGCGGTGGTCGACAAAGTGCTGGCCGATGGCGCAGGCTACGGCAAGAACGCGCACCTCGGCGGCAAGACGCTCAACCTGGAGTTCGTCTCCGCCAACCCGACCGGCCCGATTCACATCGGCGGCACCCGTTGGGCCGCCGTCGGCGACTCGATGGCCCGCGTGCTAGAGGCCAACGGCGCCAAGGTTGTGCGCGAATACTACTTCAACGATCACGGCGAGCAGATCAACCGTTTCGCAAAGTCCCTGGTCGCAGCCGCGCACGGCGAGGAGACGCCCATTGACGGATACAAGGGCAAGTACATCAACGAGATCGCGGACCGCGTGATCGCCGAGGCGGAGGCCGATGGCGTGGATGTGCTGAGCCTGCCGCGCGTCGACGGCGGCCTCGACAAGGACGGCAACCCGCTCGGCGAGGGCGATTCCGAGCAGCGCGAGGAGTTCCGCAAGTGTGCCGTGCCGATGATGTTCGACGAGATTCAGCGCTCGATGAAGGAATTCCGAGTCCGCTTCGACGTGTGGTTCCACGAGAACAACCTATACAAGGACGGAGAAGTCGACCGCGCGATTGAGGAGCTGCGCAGTCGCGGCGACATCTTCGAGAAGGATGGAGCCACCTGGTTTGAATCCACCAAGCATGGCGATGACAAGGACCGCGTCATCATCAAGTCGAACGGTGACTTCGCCTACTTCGCTGCCGACATCGCCTACTACTGGAACAAGCGTCACCGCGCTGTGGATCCGGCCGACGTGGCGATTTACATGCTCGGCGCCGACCATCATGGCTATATCGGTCGTATGATGGCCATGTGCGCCGCCTTCGGCGACGAGCCGGGCGTGAACATGCAGATTCTCATCGGCCAGCTGGTCAATGTGATGAAGAACGGCAAGCCCGTGCGCATGTCTAAACGCGCTGGCAACGTCGTCACCATCGACGATCTGGTTGAGGCCGTTGGTGTGGATGCGGCCCGTTACTCGCTGGCCCGTACCGACTACAACACGTCGGTGGATATCGATCTGGATCTGCTGACTTCGCATTCCAATGAGAACCCGGTGTACTACGTGCAGTATGCGCACGCGCGTTCCTGCAATGTGGACCGCAACGCGGCCGCTGCGGGCATCGGTACCGAAGGCGCTGACCTGAGCCTGCTTGACACCGAGGCGGACGGCGAGGTGCTTGCCGCGCTCGCCCAGTGGCCGGCGACTTTGGCTCTGGCTGGCGACCAGCGTGCCCCGCACAAGGTGGCGCACTATCTGGAGGACCTGGCCGGTGCCTACCACAAGTGGTACAACGTCGAGCGCGTGGTTCCGATGGCGCTGACCGACCCCGAGGAGCGTCTGGATGACGCCGCTCGCGAGGCACTGCGCATCGCCAAGAACCCCGAACCGGCACGTGCCGCCGCACGCCTCAAGCTCAACGACGCCGTGCGCACGGTCATCGCCTCCGGTCTCGACCTGCTCGGCGTCACCGCCCCCGACAAGATGTGACCTAGGCTGCCCCTGGTCGCGCGTAGCGCGACTGGGGGCGGTTCTCATTCAGGTACTCTCCGACCGAGCCTCCGCCTTATGGTCGGGAAGTGGTATCACGGTGCCGGTTCTGGCACAATGGCACAGTAATAGGAAAAGCGGCAAGCCCTGAGCGAAAGAGGAGCAATGACTGGATCTGCTGTGCGTGTGGACGGAACGCAAGGTATCACCCCCATCTGGCCGGTGGCGACGGCAGTGAATGCCGAAGGCGCCCTGACGTTCCACGGGCGCACCGCCGAGTCGCTGCTTGACGAGTTCGGATCCCCGCTGTATCTGATCGACACTGACGAAGTTTCCGCCCGCGCCAGATATTTCGTGCGCGCGGCTGCCGACGCCTTCACCAACTCCACCACGCACGTGAGTTTCGCCGGTAAGGCATTCCTCTCCAAAGAAGTCGTGCGGTTGGTGACCGATGCAGGCATGCTCGTCGACACATGCTCGATGGGGGAGATGCGCATCGCGCTCGCCGCAGGCGTCCCCGGCCGTCGTCTGGTGCTGCACGGCAACAACAAGTCCGACGCGGAAATCGAACTCGCCATCGAGCAGGGCTTTGCGAAAATCGTCGTGGACGAGCCGGATGAGCCGTCCCGCATCGCCGCCATCGCGCGACGACTCGGCAAGCGTGCCCGCGTGATGCTGCGCGTGACCGCCGGCATTCACGCCGGTGGCCACGAATACATCTCCACCGCGCATGAGGATCAGAAGTTCGGCGTGCCGCTGCTGCCGGCCGGCGCCGATGCCGCGGCACTCAGCGTACTGGACGAACTCACGGCTGATCCAGCAGGCGTGACGCCGGCTGTTACGAACGCGCACATCGCCGAACGCGATGGTGATGCCGGTGACGGGAATGCGAAGCCCGAGCGCGAACTGCACTACGACATGAAGTACCCGTATGACCTGAGCCACGAGGAGATCCCCGAAAAGGACAAGGCGCTCGCCGCCGCGATGGAAACCGTGGCGGATGGGCCGGCACTGGCCGTGCTCAAGGATATCCTCACACGGTCCGACGAGTTGGAACTCGTCGGCATTCACTCTCATATCGGTTCCAACATCCATGACGCAGACGCCTTCATCCAGGCCGCCAAGCGCATGATGCTGCTGCGCAAGACCTTCTACGCCACCGACGCCTATACGCTGCCCGAGGTCGACTTGGGCGGCGGCTACTCCGTGGCATACACTGACGGCGAGGATTCGATGGACGTGCGCGTCGAGCTGCGTCGTCTCGCCGAAGCGGTCGGTGCCATCAACCGTGCGCTCGGTGTGCCCGCGCCGGCCATCAGCTTCGAGCCAGGACGATGGATCGTCGCCCCGGCCGGCGTGACCCTGTATCGTGTGGGCACGATCAAGCCGGTGCATCTGTCCGACGCCAAAGACAAGACCGGCAATCCCATCGATGAGCGCGTGTACGTGTCGGTGGACGGCGGCATGAGCGACAATATTCGTCCAGCGCTGTACGGCGCCGACTACACGGTCCGGCTGGCCAACCGTCGCGGGTCGGACGAGTCGATGCTGGTGCGCGTAGTCGGCATGCATTGCGAGTCCGGCGACATCATCGTGCACGAGGACAGGCTTCCGGCCGACCTCAGGCGCGGCGACATCCTCGCCGTGCCGGTGACGGGCGCATACGGCCGCACGATGGCGAGCAACTACAATCAGGCGCTGATTCCTGCCGTGGTCGCCGTGAGTGAAGCCGGCGCACATGTGATGATCCGTCGCCAGACCATTGGCGACCTGCTGGATCTGGATCAGGGCTGACCGTTCAGCGCCAGCGGCAAGATATAAAAGCAAAAAGCAGTAGAACTCAAAAAAGGAGTCCTCCCCGGCTATCAGGGAGGACTCCTTATTGTTTGTTGTGGTTGTGTCTACCGAATCACTTGGTGACGATGGTGCCAATCGGAGCGCCGGTAGCCACCGCACCCTTGGCGGTGATCGACAGCTTATCGATCTTGGCCGGGTTGGTGAACACGACGATCACGTCGGTGGGCTTTCCAGCGGACTTGACCACATTCCAGTCCACGTCGACCAGCGCGTCTCCGGCGTTCACCTGCTGGCCTTCGCTGACCATCATCGTGAACGGGGATCCGGCGAGCTGTACAGTATCCACGCCGATGTGCACGAGCACTTCCACTCCGGCGGGAGTGGTGATGCCCACTGCATGCTTGGCCTGGGCGACCGTGGTAATCTTGCCGGCCACCGGGGCGACCACACGACCCGACGTGGGAACCACGGCGAATCCGTCGCCAAGGATCTTGGCGGCGAAGGTCTCGTCGGGCACTTCCGTGATCGGCTTGATGGCACCGTCCACAGGGGCGAGCACCGCGTTGTCAGCGGCTTTCACCTTGGGGGCGGGGGCAGCGGCAGCGGGGGCTGCCGTCACGCTTTTGGGGAACCACCACCGATGACGGGCTTGCCGTACAGGGCGGACAGAGCGTCAGCCACGGCCTGCACCTGCGTGCCGACGATGATCTGGACGTTCTTCTTGTCGATCACCTTGACACCGGGGACGCCGGTCTTGCGGATGGCGTCGACGTCGACCTTCGAGGAATCCACGACACCCATGCGCAGACGGGTGATGCAGTTCTCGATTTCGGTGATGTTGTCGTGACCGCCCAGAGCGGCGTACAGCTTGCCGGCGAGGTCGGCGTACTTGTCACCGGTGGACGAGGTCGCGGTGTCGAACGCTGCGGAGGAGGCATCGTCGTTATCGTCATCGCCACGGCCCGGGGTCTTCATGTTGAACTTCTTGATCATGAAGTCGAACACGAAGTAGTAGATGACCGCGAAGACGAGGCCCTGAACGATAAGCATCCACGGCATATGAGCTGCGGGAACCTTCAGCGACAGGAACCAGTCGATGAAGCCTGCGGAGAAGTTGAAGCCTGCGATCCACTGGAACGAAGCGGCGATGAACACCGAGATGGCGGTGAGCAGCGCGTGCACCACGTACAGCGGGAAGGCGGCGAACATGAAGGAGAACTCCAGCGGCTCGGTGACACCGGTGAGGAACGCGGCGAGCGCACCGGCGAGCATCAGGGATCCGGTGGCCTTCTTGTTCTCGGGCTTGGCGTTCTTGTAGATCGCGAGTGCACCGGCCGGCAGGCCGAACATCATGATCGGGAAGAAGCCGGCCTGGTAGATGCCGGTGACGTACACGCCGAACGGGTGGAAGCCGCCGGTGGCGATGACCGCGCCACTGGCCGGGTCGGCGCTGCCCCAGAACTTGCCGATGTCATTGATGTTGGCAAGGTTGAACCAGAACACGTTGTTCAGTGCGTGGTGCAGACCGGTCGGGATAAGCAGACGGTTGAAGAAGGCGTAAATGCCGGCGCCGACGGCGCCGAGGCCCATGATGGACTCGCCGAACCAGACCAGCGCACCGTAGACGGCCGGCCAGATGAACAGCAACAGCAGCGAGATGATGGACATGACCGCAGCGGTCAGAATCGGCACGCAACGGCGGCCGGAGAAGAACGCCAGGAAGTCCGGCAGTTTTGTCTTGCCGAACTTGTTGTATAGCGCACCTGCCACGCAGCCGACCAGGATGCCGAAGAACACGTTCTTGTTGCCGATGGCGCCAGCGGCGAATGCCGGGTGCTCGGTGTCGACCTTGGTGGCGTCGAAGCCAAGGAACATGGACGCGGAGCCCATGATCGTGGTGACGGTCAGGAAACCGACCAGTGCGGACAGTGCCGAGGCGCCGTCCTTGTCGCGAGCCATGCCGATGGCGACACCAACGGCGAACAGCAGGCCCAGATTGTCGAGGATCGCGCCGCCGGTCTTGCACAGGTAGGCGGCGACGACGTTACTGCCACCCCAACCGCTCGGGTCGATCCAATAACCAATGCCCAGGAAGAGTGCTGCAGCAGGCAGACACGCAACGGGCAGCATAAGAGCGCGACCAAGGCGCTGGATATATGCTTTCATTCCAACCTCCCTCTGAGGATACGGACGGCGCTTTCTTCCGCCACAATTCCCGTTCACGTACCATCCCACCATTGGATCGGACGCTCGCGAGTATGTCAGCAACGCCGCTTCAATGAACAATGGTACGTGACTTTTACGATATGAGGCCCGTGTTTCGTTAAGATTATTTGCTAAATAGGCAGGAAACATGGCGGGTGTATAAGGGCTCAGCCTTACGGGAAGCTGGTGTTTCACGATTTCTCTGTTTACGGCGTTAATTTGTAAATCTACTTTACTGCGGCGTGTCGTTAGCGCTGCTACATAGTGGAAAGCCAAGGGAAACGAGGCCATTGGGAGCTGGATCCGGCCTCCGGGGCGTTGACGGGCGGCGTGTCGGATTCATTCCGTAGGATGGTACACAGTGACGCCGGCCCGGCGACCCTCTATCGGTGAGTGGCGGCCGGGCGCGCCAAACACCGCTGAAGGAAGGAAATCCGTGGCACAGCTGAATGACAACCCCATCCGCGTTGGACTGTTGGGAGCGGGAACCGTCGGATCACAGACCGCACGTCTGCTGGTGGAGCAGAAGGACGAACTCGCTGCCCGCATCGGGCGTCCGATCGAGCTGGTCGGCGTGGCCTGCCTGGATCCCGATGAGGTGGACTTCCCCTGGATCGACAAGTCTCTGCTGACGACCGACACGATGAAGGTCGCCACCAACGCCGACATCGTCGTCGAGCTGATCGGCGGCACCACAGTGGCCCGCACGTTCGTGATGGCCGCGATCGAGTCGGGAGCCTCCGTGGTCACCGCCAACAAGGCGCTGCTTGCCAAGTACGGCCCGGAAATCTACACCGCGGCCGAGGCCAAGGGCGTCGACATCTACTTCGAAGCGGCCGTTGGTGGCGCCATCCCGTTCCTGCTGCCGCTGCGCGAATCCCTGGCGGGCGACAAGGTGACCAGCATGCTGGGCATCGTCAACGGCACCACCAACTACATTCTCGACGAGATGACCACCAAGGGCCTGCAGTTCGATGACGTGCTCAAGGACGCCCAGGCCAAGGGATACGCCGAAGCCGATCCGACCGGCGACATCGAAGGCTACGATGCGGCCAACAAGGCCGCGATTATGGCCACGCTCGGCTTCCACACCAACGTGACGATCGATGACGTGAGCGTCGAGGGCATCACGAAGATCACCGCCGACGACATCGCCGCGGCCGCCGCCGAGCACAAGGTCATCAAGCTGCTCGCCGTCGTGGAGAACGGCGAGGCCGGTGTGTCGGCGCGCGTCTACCCGGCGCTGATTCCCGAATCGCACCCGCTGGCATCCGTGCACGGCTCATTCAACGCCGTGTTCGTCAAGGCCGAGGCGGCCGACGACCTCATGTTCTACGGCCGTGGTGCGGGCGGCGCTCCGACCGCTTCCGCCGTCGTCGGCGACGTGGTCACCGAAGCCCGCCACATCGCTCAAGGCTGCACCGGCCCGTCCATCCCCATGTACCACGAGCTGCCCAAGGCGCCGATCAGCGCCAGCCGCGCCGCGTTCGCCGTGCGGTTCCTCATCCACGACAAGCCGGGCGTGCTCGCCGCCATCGCCAAGGAGTTCGCCGACCACGGCGTGTCGATCAACGGCGTCAATCAGGATCTCAAGCCGACGATGACCGATCCTGGTTATGACGGCGAGATCCAGCAGCTGCGCATCGTCACGCATCTGACCGACGAGGTCACGCTGCGTGAGACCGTCGAAGCCGTCCGCACGCTGGACTTCGTCACCGGAGAGCCGTCCATCCTGCGCGTGCTCGACTAGTCATACGGTTGCCTGCCCCCGCTGTCGGGGGCTGTCGGCAAAGCCGACTGGGGGTGGTTTCGCGGCGTTTCCGCGAAACCACCCCGATCTCACTATCGTTTGCTCCTCTCCCCGTCAGCGGGGGCGGAATCGCTGAATCAAGGAATCATGGAACCAATCTGTACACAGGTCAAGGTCCGCGTGCCGGCTACAAGCGCCAATCTGGGCTCCGGCTTCGACACGGTCGGCCTCGCCCTCGATTATCATGACGAACTCACCTTCACGCTCAGCCGTGACCCGTCCAATCGCGCCGCGCAAGTGCTGATCTATGGCGAGGGCGAGGACACGCTGCCGCGCGACGAGACCCATCTGGTCGTCTCCACGTTCCGCAAGGCATGCCAGACCTTCGGCCTGGGCAAGGTCGGGTTCATCCTCGAAGCGCACAACAACATCCCGCAGGCGCGCGGCATGGGGTCGTCCGCCGAAGCCATCGTGGCGGGCATCGCCGCCGCTGCCGCGTTCGCGCAGGAGGACCGGCTCAACCGCGATTCCATCTTCGAGCTGGCGGCCGCCATCGAAGGCCATCCCGACAACGTGGCGCCGGCGGTGTACGGCGGCATGACCGTCTCATGGAACTTCGACACGGCCGAAGGGGTCGGCTCGGTGCCGATCCCCGGTGGAGACCCGCTGCACGGCGGTTTCCACACGGTCAAGTACGCGGTCGATCCGGGCGTCACGGCGGCCGTGTTCGTGCCCGACTACGAACTGTCCACCGAGAAGGCGCGCGAGGCGCTGCCCGGCGAGGTCGCCTATCGCGACGCGGTGTTTAACGTGTCGCGCGTGGCGCTGATGGCCGCGGCGATGAACCCGCGCGCGCTCGCGTCCGGCGAAGAGCCGAACGCGCTGCTGTACGCTGCCACGCAGGATCGCCTGCACCAGCCGTATCGCAAGGGGCTCATGCAGCCGTCATGGGACCTGATTCAGGCGTTCCGTTCCCGTGGTTTCGCCGCCATGGTGTCCGGCGCCGGCCCGTGCGTGCTGGTGCTGCATCACGGCGACGCCGTGGCGGACATCGATGAGGTCGCGGCGGAACAGCTGGCTTCCGGCCATTGGAAGGTGCTGCACCTGCCCATCGACACGGTCGGCGTGCAGGTCGAGCGTAAGTAGGAATACCGCACGTGCCTCCTCGCCCGCTCTTCGGGCCGGAGATGAGGGGAGCGCGAAGTTGCCGGTTGGGTGATGCGGCAGCTGGTGCGGCGGCAAAAGAAAGGTGACGATCATGTCCATTCCGATGATTCTGGCGTCGAAGTCCCAGCCGCGCCGGGATGTGCTGTATGCGGCCGGCATCTGCCCGACCATCCGCGTGTCCCATGTCGATGAGCCGGCTGCGCTGGAAAAGGCCGCCGCCGAGCGCGGCGTCACCGTTGACCAGCTGAACGTCGAACAGCGCGTGATGATTTTGGCCGAGGCCAAAGCGCAGGCCGTGCATCAGGCGTACCGCGATGTCGCCGACGCGGCCGCGAGCGCGACGGGCGAGCGCGTGATCGCGTACCCGTTGCAGGCCGCGGAGCTTCGCGGCGAGATGAACGTCGCGGACATACCTCGCCAGAGTGGCGCTCCGCTTGACTATTCGAAGGCGCCGATCGCGATGACCCGTGACTTCTCCGGCGTGGACATGCCGACCGTCACCGAGCCGATATCCAATGTGATTGCCATGCAGCCGGGGCTCACTCGGGCGAGCAGCGGCCCGCTGATCGTCGGCTGTGATTCGATGTTCCTGCTTGACGGCGAATGCTACGGCAAACCGCACAGCGTCGAGGTGGCGCGTGAGCGACTGCACCGCATGAGCGGCGCCACCGGCGAGCTGTGGACCGGGCACTGCGTGATCGACTTCGCGTCCGGGCGCGTCGAGCGCGGCGCGAGTCATGCCGTCGTGCGGTTCGGCGAGTTCAGCGACCGCGACATCGAACGATACATCGCCACCGGCGAGCCGCTGGAAGTCGCGGGATCGTTTACGCTGGAAGGTTTTGGCGGCGCGTTCATCGATGGCATCGACGGCGACCCGCACGGCATCATCGGCATCAGTCTGCCGCTGCTTCGCCGACTCGTCGGCAAGCTCGGCGTGGACTGGACCGACCTGTGGAACGTGGCCCGCGGGGAATCGGCGCCCGAAGACAAGACCGGAGGCGGCGGAGTCGTGCCGCCCAAGGAGAACGTGCATCAGCCCGGCGACGGCTGGATCGACTGCGCATGCGGGCGCAAGCACTGGGGATTGAACGGTGCCTCCGGCGTGCTGCTCGCGCGGCGTGACCCCAAGAGCGGCGAAGTGACCAGCGTGGTGATGCAGCATCGCGCCGCGTGGAGCGCGGAAGGCGGCACATGGGGCATTCCCGGCGGCGCGACGGCCGACGGTGAAAGCCCGATCGAGGGTGCGCTGCGCGAGAGCTACGAGGAGGCGAACATCACGCCCGAAGACATCGAGGTGGTCGGGTCCTACCGTGAGGATCACGGGCCATGGGCGTACACCACGGTCTTCGCGTTCGAGAAGCCCGGTCACCGGGTCGTGCCGCGGGCGAACGATGACGAGAGCATGGAAATCGAATGGGTGCCGATCGACGAAGTGCCCGACCGCAAGCTCTTGACCGCGATGCGCACAGACTGGCCGCGCTTCGCCGAGCGCCTGCACGCGCTGGCCGCTGCCGCACGGTGTTCGTGACGGTTACTGCAGTTGCGCCAAACGCTGGTAGATGTCGGATGGAAGGTGGCGGTTTGCGAATCCTTTGACGCGAATTCCCGTGTCGAGGGGCATATACACGATGCGCGTGTCGGCGCGCGACTGTTGGCCTCGTCGATGTTGGAAGTGGAAGGAACGCCACCCGCTGAAACCGTACTTGAGAGGGCTTCCTTCCACGTTGCCCTCCACGAGCTGTGTCAGGGCTCGGTGAACTCTGGCCACCGCCATCTTGAATTCGCCTTCGTCGGGCCAGATATATGCCAGAAGAATCACATCATCCGCAAGTGCATCCGGATCCATATACAGACCGCGGACGGACGAGATGATGGCAATGGCTTGCTCCAATAATGCGTAGTCGGCGGCCATCAGCGACCGCCATCAAGGAACGCGTGAATCTTCTCCTTGCGCCGCTTCAGGCTTTCCTGCGCCGACTGTGACAGTTCGGAGCCGGTCTCCCATTGTTCCTTATCGCCTCGGGCGGTGAACATCTGCTGTATGGTGAGGCGTTCGACCTCGGATTCCAGCGCATTGATGACATCCAGCATCTCGTTGAGAGAGTCCACGGACACCAGATAGCCGGCTGTGTCGGCGCGGTCGACGATTTCCAGCAATCCCCGCTGCTCCAGCGCCTTTCGCCATGCGTTCGAACGGGACAACTCGGTCAACCCGATGCGAGAGCCCGGCGTGGAGATCTCTCGTAACGCCTCCGCACGTTCCTTGATGTCCATGTAAGTCACCACCTTAATCACAACAAAATATGCATTATATTACGCATAGTACTGCATGATATAATGCAATATATATTCACGACAGCCGAGCCGTACCGCAGACGAGCGACTGGGGGCCTTAGTCTCGCTTCGCGACAGACCTTCGGGCCCTGCAATCACGGACGCCCTGTGGGCGCTCAGGGTAGTGCCACCACTCTCTTCCCCTAATCCTTCCGGATGAGGGGAGAACCGGTTCGCCGCAAGGCTCATACCGCCGCCCGATGGCCGGTCGCGTGCCGCCTGCGTAATCTCGGAGGCATGAACACAGCAACATCGCAATCTCAGTCCCGCGCCCGGTCTCAGTCGTGGACACCGGTGATCGAGGCCCGTGATCTGGTCATGGACTACACCGCAGGCATGGCCCGTGTGCAGGCGGACCACAGTGTCACCGGCGTGATGCCGCGAGGCGCCGGAACCGGCGGCCCCCATCCGTATGCGGCCGGCGGAACCGGCCACGCCATGCCCGCCGTGCATACGCTAGCGCTGAATCACGTGAACTTCGACTTGGCCCCCGGCGAGACGGTCGCCGTGATGGGACCGTCCGGTTCCGGCAAGTCGACGCTGCTGCACGCGCTCGCCGGCATCATCCGCCCGACGTCGGGCACGGTGACCTTCCAAGGCGCGAATCTGACCGCGATGAGCGACGCGGACCGGACCAAACTGCGCCGCGGTGCGTTCGGCTTCGTGTTCCAATCCGGACAGCTGTTGCCCGAGTTGCCGGCGGTGGAGAACATCGCGTTGCCGATGATGCTGGACGGCGCCGACTACCGTTCCGCCACCGATGCGGCGATGCTGTGGCTGGAACGGCTGGGTTTGCGGCAGCTGGCCTCGCAGCGGCCCGGCGAGATGAGTGGCGGGCAGATGCAGCGCATCGCCATCGCCCGCGCGCTTGCCGTACAGCCGGCGGTCGTCTTCGCCGACGAGCCGACCGGCGCGCTCGACCAGGCCACCGGCCGCGAGGTCATGAGCATTCTCATGGATTCCGCGCGTGATAATGGCGCTGCCGTGGTGATCGTCACTCATGATCCCAACGTCGCCGGCTTCTGCGGCCGCACGATGACGATGCAGGACGGCCGCCTCAGCCAGACGGCCGAAGCCGGCCTTGCCCCCGCTGGCGGGGTTCGGCATCCGCAGGCTGACTGGGGGCGGCCTGAGAGCGTTGAACCACCCTCAGTCTCGCTGCACCCGGCAGTTCCCGCAGGAGGCGCCCAATGAGCACGTTCGCACTATGGCGGCTGTTCCACCGCCCAGGCCGACGCGGCGGCTCCGGCCACACATCGGCGTTGGCCATCGTCGCGTTCGCGGCGGCGACGGCCATCTTCCTGACCGTGCTGGGCGGCGTGCACGGGTTCATCTGGCGCGCGTCCGCCGACCATACGCTGAAATGCCTGATTGACAGGTCGACCTGCGCGCCGGGCACATGGGCGGTGTGGGCCGGACGGCTCAAGGACCAGCACGACTGGGCGCAATACGCCAGCACGTACGTGATGCTGGCGGCCTTCGCCTGCATACTGCTGATCGTGCCGTTCGTGGCGCTCGCCGGCTCGGCGGCGCGATTGGCGGCATCGCGGCGGGACGCGCGATTGGCGGCACTGCGCCTCGCGGGCGCCACCACCAGTCAGGTGACCAGACTGACCGCGTTGGATGCCGCCGGACAGGCGCTCATCGGCGCGTTGATCGGCATCGTCGGCTATTTCGCGATCATGCCGCTGATCATGCTGCTGAATTTCCAGGATCAGAGGTTCACGTTCGAGCAGTTGTGGGTAGGATCCCTGTCGCTGATCGCCGTGCTGGTGGTGGTCACGGTCCTGGCGCTGATCTCCGCATTGCTGACGCTGCGTCGGGTCGCCATCACCCCGCTGGGCGTTACCGCTCGGACCGCCCAGCCGCTGCCCACGAAGTGGCGCGTAATCGTGTTCCTGGTCGTGCTGGTGGCCGCGATCGTGCTGTTCAAGAACCCGCAGGGCCTGCTGCATTACGGTGAGATGACGATGTATGCGGTGATTATCGGGTTCATCGCGCTGTGCTTCGCTCTAGTGAACCTGATCGGCTCATGGGTGGTGACCGCACGGGCGAGGTTGCGGTCCCGCCGCCCTAAGGACGCCGCCACGATGATCGCGATGCGGCGCATCCTCGACAATCCCAAGCGGGCATGGCGCAATGTGTCGGGCATCGCGCTGGCGGTGTTCATCGCTGGCATCACCTCGATCTGCGGGTTCATCGGCGCATCGTCGACCGCGCCTGTCGAAGGCGTACCCGAACCGGGACTGGCCTTCATCCGCGACATCGGCACCGGAGGGTTGCTGACGCTCGGATTCGCGGCCGTGCTGGCGGCCGTCAGCTCCGGAGTGATGCAAGCGGGCAGCGTCTACGACCAGGTTTCCGAATACCGCATGCTGGTGTTGGAGGGGACGGACGTGAAAACGTTGAACCGTGCGCGTTTCATCGAGGTGCTGACCCCGCTCAACACGGTGGTGGCCGTTGCCGGCGGCTGCTCGATGCTGCTGATGTTCCCGCTGTTCGCCGCATCCATGACCAAACCCGCCACGCTGCTCAGCTTCTTCGGCGGCATAGCGTTGTGCTACGCGCTGGTCTCCGTCGGCGCATTCGCCTCGAACCGTGTCGCCGCCAGCCTGAATCTCACCGACTGGCGTGCCGACGACTGATCGCACGCTCTCAACACTCGCAGATAGGGGGCCTTTTTCGTTAAAAGGCCCCCTATCTGCGAGTGTTGAGAGCGTCAACTCAGCAGAGCGGCGATAACCGCGATGAATATGGGGCTCGTCATCGTGCTCATCAGGATGCCGTCGCGTGCGAACGTAAGTCCAACGTTGTACCGGGCGGCGTAATTGTAGACGTTCTGGCCGGTCGGCAGCGCCGCCAGCACCACGCAGGCGTACAGCGTCGCGCCGCGGAATCCCATGACGAAATAGGAGAGCAGGAAGGCGATGATCGGCATCACGATGTTCTTCAGTACGGCTACGGTGAAGATCGCCGGGCGGTCGCCCTTCTGCTGCAGCGGCTTGGTGCCGTGCAGCGACATGCCGAACGCCATCAGGATCATCGGAACCGCGGAGTCCCCGATCATGTCAATCGGGTCGAAGATGAAGTTCGGCACGGGGAACCAGCCGATCTTCGCGTCGATCGCCGAAACCAGGATGCCGCCCAGGGAGCCGATCAGCAGCGGCTGATGCAGCGGCTGCTTCAGGATTTCCTTGACCGATACCTTGCCCTTGGTGGTCACGTCGAGCACCGTCAGGCCGACCGGCGTGAAGATCGCCTGCTGCATGACCAGGATCGGTGCCACCAGGGCTCCGTTGCCGAGGATGTACGTGGCTATGGGCAGGCCGATGTTGTTCGAGTTCAGATACAGTGAGTTCAGCGCGCCGACGGTCGCGTCTGCCGGCCCCAAGTGGAAGAACAGCTTATTCAGCACCAGGAACAGCGCGCCGACGAGTACAGCGGAGAAGAACGCCACGATGATCGACGAATGGAAGATCTCGAAGATCGGCTCTTTCGACAGAATTGCGAACATCAGACACGGGCTGGACACGAAGAAGCTGAAACGGTTGAGCACCATCTGGGCGCTCGGCCCACCTATGCGCATTCGAGCGGCCACATATCCGACTCCGATTACGATGCCGATGACGCAGAAGCCTTCCATCGCGTTTAATAGACCCGGCATATTCCCATCCCTTTTCCGTTTGCTGGCAAACCCCATACTGCCATACGCATGTGTTTCGCGAGGTTCTGTCTCATAACGTAGGCGAAACCCGTCTCGCGAGCCACGGTAGCACGGCATGCTGCGCGTCGCGCGCTTGTTCTCGCCGCCGACGGGGAGTTCGACCGTCTCATTCCGGCCCGGCAACGGGCTCCGACGGGACGTGCTGCCGTTAGGATGGTCAGCATGACTACGACAACGACGATGGCAGCGGCCGGCGCTGACCCGCGCTCGGCGATCGCGCCGATCACCTGCGACACGACCGGCACGCGCGAGAAGGCGCTCGCCTCACTGCTCGAACAGATCATGGACTCGTATTCCGTCAGCGATGACGAGAAGCCGCTGGCCGACGCCGTGGAGGCGTTCCTGCGGTCGAAGCCGCACCTGACGGTGCACAGGCACGGCGACACGGTGGTCGCGTCCACGTCGCTCGGCAGGCCTCGGCGCGTGGTGCTCGCCGGGCACCTTGACACGGTTCCGGTGATCGACAACTTCCCGCCGCGCTGGCTGGCGCCCGGCGACCCACTGATCCGGGAGGACGTTGCCGCGGCGCACCCCGGCGAGCGGGTGATGTGGGGCCGCGGCGCGACTGACATGAAGGCATCCGACGCGGTGTTCCTGTACCTCGCCGCCACGCTGGTCGACTCGCAATATGACCTGACGTACGTGTTCTACGACCATGAGGAGGTTGCGGCCGAGAAGAACGGTCTGCGGAAGGTGGCCGAGGCGCATCCCGATTGGCTCGCCGGCGATTTCGCGCTCATCGGCGAGCCGACCGACTGCGGCATCGAGGGCGGCTGCAACGGCACTATGCGGTTCGACGTGGTCACGCACGGGGTCGCGGCGCATTCGGCCAGGGCATGGATGGGGGAGAACGCCATTCACAAGGCCGCCGATGTCCTGAACCGCCTGAACTCCTACGAGCCGCGAACCATCACGGTGGATGGGCTAGATTATCGCGAGGGGCTGAACGCGACGCTGATTTCCGGCGGCAAGGGGACGAATGTCATCCCCGACGAATGCCGTGTCCATGTGAACTACCGGTTCGCGCCCGACAAGACGCTGCCGCAGGCGAAGACACTGATGATGGGCGCGGATGCCGGCGCGGAGCTCGGCAATGGCGAGCATGTCGCCACCGGTGGCGTGTTCGAGGGCTTCGGCATCGAGATGAAGGACGAGTCGCCGTCCGCCCGGCCGGGCATGGACGCGCCGATGGTGGTGTCGTTGGCGAAGCTGGTGCGTGAGCGTACGGGACGGGAACCGCTGGCGAAGCTCGGGTGGACCGATGTCGCGCGGTTCTCGCTGCTGGGTGTGCCCGCGGTGAACCTGGGTGCGGGGAGCCCGCTGCTTGCGCACAAGCATGACGAGCAGATCGCCGAAAGCGAGTTGGCGACCATGGCCGGCATCCTGGAGGACTGGCTCACCGGCCGCGCGTGAGCGGGGTTCGGGCGCGCGTGTCGGCATCCGTGCCATCGAATAGTGTGCGGACGGCTGCCCGCACAACGCTGTCCGTTGGCGCTGTAGGTTTTGTCGACGATGTCGTCGCCGTCCGCATCGGTGACGATGATACGGATCCTGACACCGTTCGCGGAGCGAAAGCGTCTGCGTACAAGCATAGGCTGGGCGTTGTCGCCACGCCAAAAGAACGTTGAATATGGTGAGATGGTCATGGCCGGTCAAATTGTGTGCCATACTTAAAGATGGTGGTTCTGCAAACCACCTGAGCGTGAAAGGCGTCGATCCCCTCGCATGCATGAAGATGCGCGAGCGCTGGTGTCCGCCGAAGCACGCACACGGACTTTTGACGGATTTGTTTCCTGCGGGCGCAAGCGTAGCGCGGCCACGGTGAGAGCGTGGTGTGAGACCGCATGAGGCCATGAGTGTGCGACGTGGTGCAGCACGTCGTGAGGAGTATCGTGCCTAGTGTGAACGATAACGGTTTCAGCCGTGACGAAACCGAAGAACAGCAGCCTACCCACGCCGATGCGGCCCAGTCGCCTGATTCGGCCGATAAAACGCCTGCGGCGCCGCGTCGTCGCCGCGGTGGCCGCCGCGTGGTTCGTGGCGCCGGTGCCGCCGGTGCCGCGGTCGCGCTGAAGGTCGAGGATCATTCCGCTCCGCTGTTCGCGGAACCCGTGGTGGAGCAGCCCCTTCCCCGTCGTCGCCGCTCGAAGGCGGCCGACGAATCGCCGGAGACCAACGAGCCGGAGACCGCCGCATCGGCCGATTCCGAAAAGAAGGATGATGCGCGGCACGCCAAGGCCGACGGCAAGTCTCGGTCCGCGTCGCGCTCCTCGAAAGCGACGAAGCGCCATGACGATGACGCCGATCAGGCCGAACCCCGGCGCACCCGCGTGCGTCGTCGCACCGCCATGTTCTCCTCGCGCGAGGACGCTTCGCCGGCCGTTCCGGGCGAGCCGTCGGATGACGACCTCGGCGTCGATACCGGCACCGATATCATCGTCCGCGATGATTCCGCCGATCTGTCCCGCGCCCTGGATGTCGTTAGCACGCTGCCGCAACCTGCGCCGCGCGCTCACGCGATGACGTCCGTGCTGTTCCAGGAGCCGGTGCTGCCCGTGCCGGAAATCGTGCGCGACGCGCGCGATGACGACCGCGAGGATGACGACCGCGACAGCCGCGGCGGTGGCAAGTCCCGTCGCTCGCGCAATGGTCGTGTGTCACGTGACGGCGCGCAGGGGGACAAGGACAAGAGCGCTTCCTCCCGTCGCGATATCGACGGTCTGAGCCACATCGAGCGCGTCGACAGCTTCGATACCGACGACAGCCGCAGCCGTGACGAATCCGGCGAGGCCGACGAGCCGGTGCGTTCGTCGCGCCGCAACCGTCGCCTGAACGCGCAGGAGCGCCGTGCGGCCGCCGAAGTGGAGCAGATCGAGGAGGACCTGGAGCTCGACGGCATCTCCTATACGCCGGTCGACGACGAGGAGCCCTCCGAGGATTCGGGCACGAGATCCCGTCGCCGTCGCCGCTCCCGTCAGAACCGTGCCGACGACAGCCGCGGCAACGGCGAGTCGGACAGCAGCCAGTCCGCGGCGCAGCAGGATGAGCCAGCCAAGCCGTCGTCCCGCCGCACACGCGACGAGGAAGAAGACGATGACTCCAACGTCACCCGTCGCCGTCGCCGTCGCCGCTCGCGCGCGTCCGACGAGCAGGGTGACGATGAGATGACCGTGCGCCGCTCGCGCAAGCAGCAGTACATCGACGAGATCACCGACGTCGAGGGCTCCACCCGACTGGAGGCGAAGAAGCAGCGCCGCCGCGACAACCGCCGCGAGCGCAGCCGTCAGAGCCAGCTGGTCGAGCAGGACTTCCTCGCGCGCCGCGAGCACGTGAACCGTCTCATGGTGGTGCGCGAACGCGGCCATCACACGCAGATCTCCGTCATCGAGGACAACGTGCTCGTCGAGCATTACGTCTCCGACATCCAGGAGGTCGCCACGGTCGGCAACATCTACCTCGGCCGCGTGCAGAACGTGCTGCCGAGCATGGAGGCGGCGTTCGTCGACATCGGCCAGTCCCGCAACGGCGTGCTGTATGCCGGTGAGGTGAACTGGGACGCGACCCGCCTCGAAGGGCAGCCGCGCCGCATCGAGCTGGCGTTCAAATCTGGCGACCCGGTGCTCGTGCAGGTCACCAAGGATCCGATCGGCCACAAGGGCGCTCGCCTGACTTCGCAGGTCACGCTCGCCGGGCGTTTTCTGGTGCTCGTGCCGTCCGGCGGCATGACCGGCGTGAGCCGCAAGCTGAGCGAGCGCGAGCGTTCGCGCCTCAAGGGCATTGTCTCGAAGATCGCGCCGAAGGACATGGGCGTGATTATCCGCACCGCGGCCGAAGGTGCCAAGGAGGAGGCGATCGTCAAGGATCTGGAGAGCCTGGTCCGCCAGTGGGAGCGCATCAACGCCAAGCGCGAGGAGTTCTGGCACGGCAAGCGGCCGAAGCTGCTGCAGGGCGAGCCGGACGTCGCGATCCGCGTGGTGCGCGACATCTTCAACGACAATTTCGGCGAGCTGATCGTCGAGGGCGACAAGGTGTACGAGCGCATCGAGGAATACCTCGACACGATGGCGCCCGATCTCAAGGAGAAGTTGTCCAAGTGGGATCCGTCCGAGCATCAGGGCAAGGACGTGTTCGACAAGTGGCAGATCGACGCGCAGCTCAGGAAGGGCATGGAGCGTCAGGTGTACCTGCCTTCCGGCGGGTCGATCGTCATTGACCGCACCGAGGCCATGACCACGATCGACGTGAACACCGGCCGGTTCATCGGCCGCGGCAAGAGCCTTGAGGAGACGGTGACGCGATGCAACCTGGAGGCGGCCGAGGAGATCGCGCGCCAGCTGCGTCTGCGCGATATCGGCGGCATGGTCATGATCGATTTCGTCGACATGGTGATGCCCGCCAACCGCGATCTGGTGCTGCGGCGTCTGGTCGAATGCCTGGCGCGTGACCGCACCAAGCATCAGGTGGCGGAGGTCACGTCGCTGGGTCTGGTGCAGATGACGCGCAAGCGCATCGGCCAGGGCCTGGTCGAAGCGTTCTCCGAGGAGTGCCCGACCTGCCATGGCCGCGGGTTCATCTTGCATGACGAGCCGACCGTCAGCGCGGATTACGACGATCCGTATGCGCTCAAGGGTGGCGATCCGTTCATCAAGACCAACAAGCACGGCCGCGGTACGGATGTGCAGGTGCCGCAGGGCTCCTCGCCGGATATCAAGGCCAAGCTCGCGCAGATCGCCGCCGCGGCGGTCGCCGCGAACGGCACCGACGAGGATGAGTGACCCGACGCGCTGAATGAATCATGATTTCCGGTGTGTCAACCTGACACGCCGGAAATATGATTTGCGTTAGTACATGGGTCAGTGTAGATTAGATTGCTGGTGTCTGACCAGCGGCTTGCGTGCGTCAGGCAAGTAGCTTTTATAACACCATAGCAAGGAACGAAGCATGTACGCGATTGTGAAGGCCGGTGGCCATCAGGAAAAGGTCGAGGTCGGTGACGTGATTCTCGTCAACCGTCTTGAGGCGAAGAAAGGCGAGACCGTTGAATTCCCGGTCGCGCTGGTTGTGGATGGTGCCAAGGTGACGCTGGGCGCCAAGGATCTCGCCGCGGTGTCCGCCAAGGGTGAAGTCATTGACGACGAGGCCAAGGGCCCCAAGATCAACATCATGAAGTACAAGAACAAGACCGGCGTGACTCGTCGCAAGGGTCACCGTCAGAAGCTGACCGCCGTGAAGATCACGGCGATCGCCTGAGCCAATACAGGAAGGATCTGAATCATGGCACATAAGAAGGGTGCTTCCAGCTCGCGCAACGGTCGCGATTCGAAGCCTCAGTACCTCGGCGTCAAGAAGTTCGGCGGCGAAGCCGTCGTCGCCGGCAACATCATCATTCGTCAGCGTGGCACCAACTTCCACCCTGGCCAGAACGTCGGCATGGGCAAGGATCACACCCTGTTCGCGCTGACCGACGGCAGCGTGAAGTTCGGCGTCCGTCACGACCGCAAGGTCGTCGACGTCATCGCCGTCTGAGCGATACCGCATTAAGCGTCAAGCCGCATCCCACCTGGGTGCGGCTTTTTCGTTTGCCGCCCTAGCGCATTCCCGGCACGCCCGCACCGCACGGCGCATCCCCACAGAGCCGTCACGCCTGTGCCATGCGATGTCACGCCTCCCTCATCAGGCACCACATCACTCTCCGAGGAGCCACCCCAACCTCCTCTGGTACACCGGTACATTACGGGTTGAAATAGCCGATTCCGGCAATTCCCCGTGTGAAATCGCCGTTTTCAGGCCTCAAAACGACCATTTGGCACGGGTAATTCCGGATAACGGCTATTTCAACCCGTGTTTTGGCGCATGGCGGCGCTTATCGGGGCTTGGAATGGTGTCGCTGCGATCACGGTCGGCCTTTCCGGGCTTATGCCTGCTGGCCCACATGTGTGGGTTACGAGTGCGGCGCGCGGCCCGACATCACGCGTGTCATGGTTGTATGCCCATATCTCTGAGCTGCCGGACGATTCGTCCCGGATTGTCAAGATCCCTGTAGTACATGCGCACCATGCCGATCGCATACTGCGACATGCATTGCTGGCGTTTCCGTTCCTCATCCACTACTTCGCGAATTTCCCGGCCTGAAGTCATATGCGGATCCACATACTTGCGAACGCCATCGAATTCCCCGACGATTACCGAGCCGTCTTCACGCTTCCAGAGAAAATCACTGCGATGCTTACGACCGGGATGATCGAGACAGGGGAATTCCACCTGAATATCGTCAGGAGGGCAGCCGGCATCATGCAACATGCCGCGGGCCTCGGATTCGCCGCCGTTCTCGGCACGCCGATCTGCAAGCGCGAACGCGCGCTCGACGGCGGCGCGGTTGCGTGAGTATTTCACGCTGGAGGGATACGCCCGGAGCACGGATTCGCTCACGAGGCCGTTGCGGAGCGCACAATCCGCTGGCCCGAGGGCGTAGCGCAGAGGCTGGCATGCCGCGAGGTCGAACAGTGTCTGCAGCAAGCTGATGACCTTCACTCCCTGAACCACGGTGATGTCCGGATGCGTGATCGCGTGATGCGATATGTGCCTGGTGTCCTGATGATGCGCGCCGGGGCTCGCGACGATGCAGATTGGGAATGCCAGCCGATAGGAGCAGTCGAGCCCGTGCATGATGGCGGCCGTAGGACCGCAGAACACCCAATCAGGATGTTGGATGGCGAGCGCTCGTACGATATGGCGAACCTGTTCATGCGGATCAAGCGATTCCCAATACGCGGGCTCTGCGTACAGGCCGCGGAAGACTCTCAGCACGGCGCCGGTCTTCACTCTCCTGCGTATTGCCTGTATGTCCGTGTTGGTGGAGGGAATGGCGCAGCGTCGCTCCTGCCGTGCAACGGCGAAAAGTCTGTCCAGCGAATGATGCGTCCCCATATGCCAAGTGTAGGGGGTCTGGGCTCGCGACATCTGCGAATTCGCGATGAGCCTATTCCGACGGGAAATCCGGATGATGGCGGAGCATACGGTGGTGTGCAAGGCATCCATTCGATTGCGCATAGGCGGCGACGGCCCACATTCGCGCGTCATGTGCCGTGCCCTCTCATCATGTATCGCGCCTCCCTCATCAGGCACCACATCACTCTCCGAGGAGCCACCCCACCCTCCTCTGGTACACCGGTACATTACGGGGTGAAATAGCCGTTATCCGGAATTCCCCGTGCCAAATGGTCGTTTTGGGGCCTGAAAACGGCGATTTCACACGGGGAATTGCCGGAATCGGCTATTTCAACCCGTAATTTGAGCACTTGTGAAGACCTCCGCACGGATTGGGGGGGGGCAGAGCGACCGGGGCTGCTCCGCTGCGGGCGGAGCGAGCGAACCTGGGGAGAACCGGGGGTCAAGGTAAGGTAGAGCGTTATGAGTGATTTTGTGGATAGAGTGACCGTTCATGTCAAGGGCGGCGACGGCGGCAATGGATCCGCCGGCATCAGGCGTGAGAAGTACAAGCCGTTGGCGGGCCCGAACGGCGGCAACGGCGGCAACGGTGGTTCCGTGGTGTTCGTGGCCGACACGAACGCCACCAGCCTGCTGGACTACCGGTTCATGCCGCATCGCAACGCCGGCGACGGCACGATGGGTCTGGGCGACGTCAAGGACGGCTCCAAGGGCGCCGACCTGATCCTGCCGGTGCCGCTCGGCACTGTGATCTTCGCCGCGGTCGGCGCTCAAGGCCGTCCCAAGCGTCCGGGCGAGCAGCTGGCTGATCTGCGCCATAACGGCGACAAGTTCGTCGCGGCTGCGGGCGGCGCGGGCGGTCTGGGCAACGCGGCGCTGGCCAACAAGACCCGCCGCGCTCCGGGTTTCGCTCTGCTGGGCGAACCGGGCGAGGAACGTGATGTGATCCTGGAGCTCAAATCCATCGCCGATGTAGCGCTGGTGGGCTTCCCGTCGGCCGGCAAGTCGAGCCTGATCGCCGCGATGAGCGCCGCCAAGCCGAAGATCGCCGACTACCCGTTCACCACGCTGGTGCCTAACCTGGGTGTCGTCGTCGCAGGCGACCACCGCTATACCATCGCCGACGTGCCCGGCCTGATTCCCGGCGCATCGCAGGGCAAGGGTCTGGGATTGGAGTTCCTGCGCCACATCGAGCGCACGGAGATCATCGCCCACGTCATCGACTGCGCGACGCTGGAGCCTGGCCGCGACCCGGTTTCCGACTACCATGCGCTGGAGCATGAGCTCGCCGAATACGCCGACAAGCTGGAACTGCCGCTGGGCGCCATCCCGATTCCGGAACGCCCGCGCATCATCGTGCTCAACAAGGTGGATGTGCCGGAGGCCAAGGAGCTCGCCGATTTCGTGCGCCCGGACTTCGAACGTATGGGATTGAAGGTGTTCGAGATCTCCACGGCTTCTCATGAGGGGCTGAAGGAGCTGAACTTTGCGCTGGCGGCCATGGTCGCCGACATGCGGCAGGAGGTCGCCAGCCGCGAGCAGGCCGAGGAGGAGGCGCGCGTCGTCATCAATCCGTTGGAGAACCGGTCGAATCGTCGCCGTGCGGCTGCGAACGGCACTGCCGATTTCGCCGTGGCCCGCAAGGAGGGCGATGGCGGTTTCTGGTACGAGGTGACCGGCGCGAAGCCCGAACGTTGGGTGGTGCAGACCAATTTCGACAATGACGAGGCCGTCGGCTATCTGGCCGACCGACTCGCCAAGCTTGGCGTCGAGGACGAGCTGCGCCGGCTGGGAGCGAAGCCGGGTGACGAGGTGCGTATCGGCAAGGGGCAGCGTGCCGTGTCGTTTGATTGGGATCCGACCATCGCCGCCGGCGCGGAGATGCTTGACGGCGCTCAGCTGGGTGCCCGCGGCCGCGATCTGCGTCTTGAGGATCAGGAGCCGGGCGGCCGTCGCCGTACCAATGCGGAGCGTCGTCGTCAGTACCACGAGATGATGGACGCCAAGGCCGCGGTGCGCGAGGCCATGATGGCCGAACGTCAGGCCGGTCACTGGGCCGATCCGAGCGTCGACGACGACCGTCACGACGAGCAGAGCCTGTTCGGTCGCGGCGAGGACGGCGACGAGAATGACGGCGGTCTGGCCTGACACCTGCCCCCCCCCAGTCAGCTTCGCTGCCAGCTCCGCCAGCGGGGGGGGGCTGGCGCGGAGCGACTGAGGATGGCTGGCACATTCGTCTGCGGTTCCACCAGCGCGGCGGCCGCAGCGTGGAACGGCGGCGTCCTATGACACCGGCGTCTGCGATGATTCAAGATATACGTGATCGGGAAGGGAGTGCGTGTTGTCCGTCACTGAATCGGAGGTGCGCCGCGCCATCGCAGGCGCACGGACCATGGTCGTCAAAGTCGGTTCGAGCTCGTTGACGCAGCCGTCCGGGCATCTGGATGTCAAGAAGCTGAACTCCCTGGTGGCCGCGCTGTCCACCGCCTCGGCGCAGGGCGCCCGCGTGGTGCTGGTGTCGTCGGGCGCCATCGCCGCGGGTTTCGGCCCGCTCGGCTTCGAGAGCCGTCCGAGTGACGTGGCGACGCAGCAGGCCGTCGCCGCGGTCGGCCAGGGGCTGCTGATGGCGCAGTATGAGGCCGCGTTCGGTCGTTTCGGCGTTCGGGTCGGCCAGATTCTGATCACTGCCGAAGACACGATCCGCGCGGTCCAGTACCGCAACGTGCAGCGCACGCTGAACCGTCTGCTGGAACTCGGCGTGGTGCCGATCGTCAACGAGAACGATTCGCTGGCGAGCAACGAGATCCGTTTCGGCGACAACGACCGGCTTTCGGCACTGGTGGCAAACCTCGTCCGGGCCGATGCGCTGGTGCTGCTCACGGATGTGGACGGCCTGTATACAGCTCCGCCGAGCACGCCGGGCGCCCGCCGCATCGGCTTTGTGCCGAATGTGATCGACACGATCGGCGACGTGCAGGTCGCCGGTTCGTCGTCCGGGGTCGGCACGGGCGGCATGGTCACCAAACTGGATGCCGCCCGCGTGGCGGCCGTGTCGGGCATTCCCGCCGTGCTGACGAGCGCGACGAACACCGGCCCGGCGCTGATGGGCGATCCGGTCGGCACGGTGTTCGCGCCGGTGAAGCACCGCGGTTCATCGCGTCGGCTGTGGATCGGCTTCGCGTCCGACCCGCGTGGAGCCTTGGTGGCGGATGCCGGTGCGGCCAAGGCGGTTCGAGGCGGGCGTGCGAGTCTGCTCGCCGCCGGCGTCGTGGAGGTTCACGGCGAATTCTCCGCCGGCGACCCGGTGTGGATTGATGACGAGGCGGGCGCGCATCTGGCTCGCGGGCTCGCGGGCTTCGACTCCGAGGAGATCCCGCAGATGCTCGGCCGCAACACCGCGCAGCTCAGGCGGTTCCTGGGCGACGAGTTCGCTCACCCCGTGGTGCACCGCGACAATCTCGTGCTGGTCTGATTCGTCGCGCAACGAGAGCCGCCGTGCCGGGCGTAGTCGGGGTCTGTTGTTTTTTCGTGCTCTGGGTTTAGCATGGATGGCATGACTATGGCTGACTGGCAGACTTTTTCCGACCGTATCAACAATGTGGCACCGAGTGCGACTCTTGCCGTCGATTCTAAGGCGAAGGCGATGAAGGCCGCCGGCGTCGACGTGATTGGCTTCGGCGCGGGAGAACCTGATTTCCCGACTCCCGCGGATGTCGTGGATGCCGCCGTCAAGGCGTGCAACGACCCGCGCAACTACAAGTACACGCCCACCGCCGGCTTGCCCGAGCTGCGCGAGGCGATTGCGGCCAAGGTGCTGCGTGACTCCGGCTACGAGGTGACCGCCGATCAGGTCGTGGTGACCAACGGCGGCAAGCAGGCCGTGTACGAATCCTTCCAGGTGCTGCTCAATGACGGCGACGAGGTCATCATTCCCACACCGTTCTGGACGAGCTATCCGGAGGCCGTCAAGCTGGCCGGCGGCAAACCGGTCGAGGTGTTCGCCGGCGCCGACCGCGGTTTCGAGCCCGACATCGCCGCCATCGAGGCCGCTCGGACCGAGCGCACGAAGGCCATCATCATCACCTCCCCGAACAACCCGACCGGTGCCGTGTGGAGTCGCGAGACGATCCGCGCGATCGGCGAGTGGGCCGTGGAGCACCACGTGTGGGTCATCTCCGACGAGATCTACGAGCACCTCAACTATGACGGCGCCAAGACCGCATACGTCGGCGTCGAGGTCCCCGAATGCCGCGACCAGCTGCTGGTGCTCAACGGCGTCGCCAAAACCTACGCGATGCCCGGCTGGCGAGTTGGCTGGATGGTCGCCCCCGCGCCCGTCGCCAAGGCCGTCGCCAAGCTGCAGGGCCATTTGAGCTCCAACGTTTCCAACGTTCCGCAGCGAGCGGCGCTCGCCGCCGTCGCGGGTTCGCTCGACGAGGTGCATATGATGCGCGAGTCATTCGACGCCCGCCGCAAGGCCATTGTCGCCGCCCTGAACGATATCCCCGGCGTCCACTGCCCGACGCCCACCGGTGCGTTCTATGCGTTCCCCGATGTGACCGGCCTGCTGGGCAAGCCGCTCGGCGAGAACGGCACCGTCGTGAACACGTCTTCCGAACTCGCCGCGGCGCTGCTGGACGAGGCCCATGTCGCCGCGGTTCCGGGCGAGGCGTTCGGCGCTCCCGGATACCTGCGTTTCTCGTATGCGCTGGCCGATGACCAGCTCGCCGAGGGCATGCGCCGGTTCCGCCGCTGGGTCGGCTGAAACCGTTGCAAGAGGTCGTGCGCGGTACCTGCCGCGCACGCCGCGGCACGCCGATTACGCGCCGGTCGAGACACGCGATTGGACGAAATCGGCAATCCCCGCTAATATGGCCTCTTGGCGGTTTTGCCAAGTAACGGACACGTAGTCTTGCGTGCCGGGTACAGTGGGCAAAGTTCACTTAGGGAAGTGGCGCAATTGGTAGCGCAACGGTCTCCAAAACCGTAGGTTGTGGGTTCGAGTCCCGCCTTCCCTGCCAAGTATTTGCAACCAACACACAAAAGGATGAACATGGCGAAGGCAAGCAAGGCGGAGAAAGCGGTCAAGCCGAATGTATTCATGCGCATCGGCCTGTTCATCAAGCAGATTATCGATGAGCTTCGCAAGGTGGTCACCCCCACTGCGAAGGAACTGTTCTTCTGGTCTCTTGGCGTGTTCATCTTTGTCGTGTTGCTGATGCTCCTCGTCACGGGCATGGATTTCGGTCTGGGCAAGCTCGTGCTGTGGGTGTTCGGCTGATCCATCGACCCTGAAGGTGAAAGTTACGCATGACTGATGAAGTGAATCTCGATAACCTCGACGCACTGGCGGATCTTCCCGATTCGGCCGACACGGCCGTTGAAGCCGATCCGGTTGCGGACGCGGCGGTTGATTCCATCAATGACAATGCCGAAGAACAGCCCGTCGCGGCTGATGGCGCCGTTGAATCCGGCACCGCCGAAAACGATGCGGAAGCGTCCGGCGACGCCGACGAGCAGGAATCCGAAGAACTCGACGCGGGCGCAAAGGCCGTTGAGGAGTTCTCAAAGTCGCTGCGCACCCTGGAAGGCAAGTGGTATGTGCTCCACACCTATTCCGGTTACGAGAAGCGCGTGAAGACGAACGTCGAATCCCGTGTCGTCAGCTTTGGTCTGGAAGACAAGATCTTCCAGATCGAAGTGCCGATGGAGGAAGTCGACAAGCACACCGACAAGGGCAAGAAGGTCATCACCCGCGTCCGCGTTCCCGGCTACGTGCTCATCCGCATGTGGCCCGACGAGGATGCCCGTCGTATCGTGCGCGAGACCGAAGGCGTGACCGGCTTTGTCGGCCCGACCAAGGATCCGGCGCCGCTGTCCCGCAAGGAAGTCGTCGCCATGCTGGCGCCGATGATCGCCTCCGAAGCGCTCAAGAAGGCCGGCGATAAGCCTGCCGCGGCAAAGAAGCGCGTTGTCGAGGTGTCTTACGCCGTCGGCGATCAGGTCACCGTCATCGACGGGCCGTTCGCCACGATGGCTGCCGTCGTCTCCGATGTCGAACCCACCACGCAGAAGCTCACCGTGCTGGTTTCCATCTTCGGGCGCGACACGCCGGTGGAACTCGGCTTCCATCAGGTGGAGAAGCTTCAGTAAGTCGTCAGACGTTGTTTGCATGAACGGCGGTCGGTTTTCCGGCCGCCGTTTTGCGTTGCCGGCACCATTTGTGCCACGACATGCCACGCACGTACAATGGCTCTCATGGCATCCAAAGGAAAACCGTCACCGCGTTCCGCGGTCAAGCCGCTGTCCAATGCACAAGTGAGCAGGCTCGCCAAGGCGCACACGCTCGTCGATCCGATGCACGACCTGCCGACCGGCCCTGATCGCACGATCAACGAGGCCGAAATCGCCGCGCAGAACCCCAAGGGCACCTCACGGCTGCTCAAGGGCGTCGATGTCGTGTTCCGCGCAAGCTGCAGGACGTACGCCTGGGGGCTCGACAACATCCCTGAAACCGGCCCGTTCATCACCGCGGCCACGCATGTGACCATGTTCGACGTGTTCGTGCCGATGGCGTCGCTGTTCCACATGGGCCGTCGCCCGCGCTACATGGCGAAGGCCGAGATGGCGCACTGGCCTCTGATCGGCAAGTGGTTCCAGATTGTAGGCATGCAGCCGGTTCAGCGCCGGTCCGGCAAGGCACGGGCCATCGAGGAGACCTCGGTCGAGATTCTGACGAGCGGCCGCCCGCTGACCGTCTGGCCGGAGGGCACGGTGACCCGCGACCCGAAGAAATGGCCGATGAGCATGAAGAACGGCGTCGGCGTGATCGCACTGGAGGCATCGCGCCGACTCGGATACCAGGTGCCGCTGTTCTGCGCGGTGACGTGGGGTGCGGCGAGCATCAACCACTGGTGGCCGTGGCCGCGCAAGAACGTCGTCATGTGCTACGACGCGCAGCTGGATTACGCTGATCTGCTGGTCGACAGCGAGTCGTGGGGCGATGAGCCGCCCGTGGAGCTCGCCGACGAGCTGACCCGCCGGGTACGTGTGCGCATGACGCAGGTCATGGCGGAGATCCGCGGCGAGCGTGCTCCCTCCGGCTACTGGGATTACCGTACGATGAGCCGCGTTACCGACTGATTCCCGAACACGACGGACATCCGAGACGCCCGCGCAGCGCCATGCCGCGCGGGCGCGTTCATACCTGCGCGACGTGCGCATGGAGGTCTCGTATCCGGGGCTGGAGTAGGGTAGTGGGTTATGAAATGTACTGTATTGGGTGCCGGCGCATGGGGCACCACTTTTGGCCAGGTGATGGCGGACGCGGGCAATGACGTGACGATGTGGGCCATCGAGCCCGAAATCGTGGAGGGCATCCGCGACCGGCACCACAATGCCGTTCGTCTGCCGTCCGTCGCCAAGCTGCCCGACAACATGACCGCCACGGGCGACCGGGCGCAGGCCGTCAAGGACGCCGATATCATCGTCGTCGCCATCGCCGCCCAGTTCGCGCGCGTGGCGCTCGCCGAGTTCAAGGACCTGATTCCCGATACCGCCGTCGTCGTCAGCCTGATGAAGGGCATCGAGCGGAACACCAAGAAGCGCATGGATGAAGTGGTCCGCGAGGCCCTCGACCTGCCGGCTGAGCGTTTCGCCGCGGTTTCCGGACCGAACCTGAGCAAGGAGATCGCCGACCGTCAGCCGGCCGCCACGGTCGTCGCCTGCGAGAATCTGGACAATGCGCGCAAGGTGGCGTCCGCCTGCACGACCAGTTACTTCAAGGCGTTCATCACTTCCGACGTGATCGGACTGGAGATGTGCGGGTCGTTGAAGAACGTCGTCGCGCTCGCAGTCGGCATGGCCCGTGGAGCCGGATACGGCGAGAACACCGCCGCGATGATCGAGACGCGTGGACTGGCGGAGCTGACCGCGCTTGGCAAGGCCGCAGGTGCCGATCCGAAGACGTTCGCCGGTCTCGCCGGCGTGGGCGATCTGACCGCCACCTGCGGCTCGCCCCTGAGCCGCAATTACACGTTCGGCGCGAATCTGGGCAAGGGCCTGAGCGTCGAGGAGGCCACGAAGGTGAGCAACGGCGTCGCCGAGGGCGTGCCGACCACCGACGCCGTGGTCGCGCTCGGCGACGAGCTCGACGTGCCGACTCCGCTCGCCTACGCGATGAGCCGCGTGCTGAACGAAGGCATATCCTGCCAGCAGATGCTCTCCGAACTACTCGGCACCGAGATCACCGAGGAGTAGGCTGCATTAACCACCCCCAGTCTCGCTGCGCTCGACAGCCCCCGTCAGCGGGGGCGTTAGCATATGCCCCGCAGCGAGACGGGGTGGTTCGCGCCATCGGCAAAGCTAATATCACCGGTGCCCACCCTGCTGAGTTTGGCGGGTTTTGCAAGAGGCGAATTGTTACGGGACGGTGCGCCATCGCACGTATTAGGCTATGACCCAGTATGTGCAAAACATGGCATGGGAGGAAAACATGGCTGAAACGGCCAAGATTCGCGTTGTGGTGATGTATGGCGGCAAGGCCGACGAGCATTCGATTTCCTGCATTTCGACTGCCGGCGTGCTGCGCGCGCTTGACACCGACCGGTTCGAGCCGGTGCCGGTGGGCATCACCAAGCAGGGCCAGTGGATCGTGGACGGCGAGGACCCGCGCGGATGGGATATGGCCGACGGTCTGCCGGTCGTCGAGAAGACTCCCGGCTCGCGCGACGTCGTGCTGGACGTGGTGCTCGGGCAGGATGGCTTCTTCGCCCGCAATGACGACGGCACGCTGAGCTCGCTGGGGCACGTTGACGCGGTGCTGCCGGTTCTGCACGGCCCGTATGGCGAGGACGGCACGATTCAGGGTCTGCTGGAGATGATGGATGTGCCGTACGTCGGTTGCGGCGTGCTCGCGTCCGCCGCGTGCATGGACAAGCATTACACGAAGGTGCTGCTGGCCGCCGCCGGCATTCCGGTCGCTCCCGGCATCACCGTGGACGCGCGCGGCTTCGACGCGGCGTCGCGGTTCGCCGCTGATGCCGATGGTCTGCTCGCTCGGGTCGAGGAGGCCGGACTGGCGTACCCGCTGTTCGTCAAGCCGTCCCGCGCCGGATCGAGCTTCGGCGTGACCAAGGTGGAGCATGCCGGTGACGCCGCCGAGCTGGCCGCCGCTGTGTTCGAGGCGAGCCATCATGATTGGCGAATCCTGATCGAGCAGGGCATCGACGCGCGTGAGATCGAGTGCGCGGTGCTGTGCCCGAAGGCCGGCAGTGAGCCGCAGGCCAGCTGGCCGGGCGAGATCGTGCTCGACAAGCGCAACAGCGGCGACGACCAGTTCTACGACTTCGACAGCAAGTACATGGATTCGTCGGCGAGCCATGTGGAGGTGCCGGCGAATCTGCCTCAGGAGACTCTGCAGCAGGTGCGCGAGACCGCGGTCAAGGCGTTCAAGGCGGTGGATGGCGCCGGCCTGAGCCGCGTGGACACGTTCGTGACGCCGGACGGCGAGGTGATGGTCAATGAGATCAACACGATGCCCGGTTTCACGCCGATCTCCATGTATCCGAAGGCATGGGAGGCGACCGGCATCGGCTATACCGACCTTATCACCAAGCTGATCGACGGCGTGCTGCGCTAGAAACCGACGGCACGGTTAGGAGAAACACTATGGGAAAACATGTTGGAGGCAAGCTGGTGCTTGCCGGAGCCGTAGCCGCGGGCGCCGCGGTCTGGGCCATCAAGCCGCGTTCGTTCAGCGACAAGCAGCGTCATTTCGCGCCGTCGGTTCCGGACGTATGGTATGCGCATCGTGGCCTGCATGACGCGGGATCGGGACTGACGCCGGAGTATGCGGCGCACAGCGGCGAGTATGTGGCGCTGGCGCGTCGCTGCGCATTGCGCGCGGGATACGGGACCGCTGACTTCAGCGGCTCGATCGCCCCGGAGAATTCGCTGGCTGCGTTTGCCGCCGCCTGTGAGGCCGGATTCGGCATCGAATTGGACGTGCAGCTCACCAAGGACGGCCGCGTGGTGGTCGTGCATGACGATAACCTGTTGCGCGTGGCCGGAGATCCGCGCAAGATCGCCGACCTGACGTATGAGGAGCTGTCGCGCATCCCGCTGTTCCCCGCGCCCGCGAAGCCGGGGGATGCCGAGGCGGCGCCCGTCGCCGACCCGGTGGCCGCCGCACAGTTCGCTCCGCAGGGCTACTACCAGCACGTGCCGCTGTTCGTCGACGTGCTGCGCGTGATCGCGGGACGTGTACCGGTGATCGTGGAGTACAAGTTCACCGACAACGCCGCGTGGGGCGAGCGGGCGGACGAGCTGATGGAGAAGGGCGACCAACTGCTGCAGGCGTATGACGGCCCGTATGTGATCGAGTCGTTCCATCCGGGCGCGGTCAACTGGTACAAGGAGCACCGTCCGGAGGTGTGCCGCGGCCAGTTGGCAGAGCCGGCGTCGCTCACCGGTACCGGGGTCAAGGAGTGGCTGGCCGGGCTGTTGGCGTTCGATTGGATCTCCCGTCCGGACTTCGTGGCGTTCGACTGGCATGGCGGCCCCTCTCCGCAGCTGCGGGCCGCACGCTGGATGGGCGCGATACCGGTGTCGTGGACGGTTCGCAGCGCGGACGAACTCGCCGAATGCGACCAGTATTTCGACCGCCACATCTTCGAGTCGTTCGTTCCGGATAGCAAATAGTCCTTTTGTATAGTGCGTGCCCCCGTCGCGAAGCGACTGGGGGCATTAGCGTCCGTAAGTGCGCGCCGAAACGACAAGTGCGCGCACTTACGGACGCAAACAGACCCATTTGCGTCCGTAAGTGCGCAGAGTCGTCGTTCCGGCGCGAACATATGAACGCAAATCACCTTCGGTGAGCATCGCATCGGCCAGTTGGCTCTTCCGGCGCTCCAATAAGTAAGGTAAGTTAACAAATAGCGGAAGACTTCCGCGAGACAGTGTTGTCGCGACGGGGAAAGATCACTGTTCTTTGAGGGGATTTGCGCAGGTTTTTTCATGCATACCCATTGGTATATGGCGAAAATTTCTATTTTCCTTGGAAACTAATAAAATTAACAACACACGTTCTTGTATTTTTGTTAAGAGTGTTATCGTAGAAAACTGAGACGCGCGTGTCGGGCTTCCGTCATGCGTATCCGCTCAAGGTTAAGCCTTAGTGCTCCATGATGAAGGTAAGGAAATATGAGAAAACGAGTGGTTTCAGTGGCCCTTGCGGTTGCGCTCGCTGTCGCCCCACTGGGGGTGGTCAGCACAGCGTCCGCCGCGCCGCTTTCTGCAAGTGATTTGCAGACTCTCGCGCTCCGTTCAGCGGCTAGCTCCAATGACGCGAACGCCAACGATGTCGCCACCGTCGCGGACGATGCTGCCGTGAACGGCTGGACGATTGACCGCAACACCGCCAAAGGCGGCGAAATTCTTGCAGCCGGCACTGGCGATTATGCGGGATGGACTCATTTCAAGTCCACCTCCGCCAACGGCAATGCCACCAGCAGCAGTGGCTATCCGGCTGTCGCCATTAGCGGCAAGACGATTGACCTGACTCGGGCTGGAGAGTTCTCCATCAAGGTCAAGTCCCCGCAGGCTGGTTCCGCGAACCGTTTCGGCTTCTACCTCGGCTACAAGGATCCGGGCAACGCCCTGTTCCTGGGCTATGACAAGGGGGGCTGGTTCTGGCAGAAGTATGTCGGCGGCAATGGCGATTGGTACAGCGGCACACGTGTCGCTGCCCCTGCCGCGAACGCTGAAATCACCGTCAACGTCTCCTGGACTGCCGCCAAGGTTGCCACGCTGACTATTGACGGACAGAAGGCGTTCGATGTGGATTACTCCTCGATGACCGCGCTGACCGACAAGCTCGCCATGAAGGCCGGCTCTTACTCCGGCACCAGCGAAGTCACTGATGTCTACTTCAAAAACTTCACCGTGGGTGAAGTCGCCAAGCACAACGTGACCGGCAAGGTCGTCGACGCCAGCGGCGCCGCCATCGCCGGCGCCGAAGTCGTCACCGGCAAGAACTCCGCCACCACCGCGGCGGACGGCACCTTCACCCTCACCGGCCTCGCCGCCGGCGACTACACGCTGACCGTGTCCGCCGAAGGCTACGATGACGCCACCAAGACCGTCACCGTCGCCGATGGCAATGCCTCAGTCGGCAACATCACGCTGAACAAGTCGGCCGAAGTCGCTACTGAGACGCTCTCCACCGCCGCCATGGACGTGCGCGTGAAGAAGAACTTCCCGTCCGTGTACGACTACACGATGAAGAAGCTCGACGGCAAGATCATGTACGGCCAGCCGAAGGACGTGCGCGTCATCACCATTAACGGCACCGACGTGACGCTGAAGGACTCCGACGTGACCTTCAAGAAGGTCAGCGCGACCGAGGCCCAGTACACGCTGAACGTCAAGAGCGGCGACAAGATCAACGCGGTCGTCACCGTGCAGATCAAGGTCGTCGACAATACGCTCAAGCTCAACGTCACCAAGATCGTGAACAAGGCGGATGACGCCAAGACCGAGGCCGAGGAGAACCCGGTCCAGACGATTGCGTTCCCGAACCAGAGCCTCATCTCCGTGCGCTCCGGTCAGGACGGCGCCCAGTTCACCGGCGCCCGCATGTCGTCCGACACTGCCAGGCCCGGTGACACCAACTTCGACATCACCGCCGACACCACGGTCAGCAATGCGAACGACTACACCTACGGCTTCGTCTCGGGCAATGGCCTGAGCGCCGGCCTGTGGTCCAACTCCGAGCACGACGGCACCACCGTCGGCAACACCGTCGCCGGCGGTGCGAGGAACACCCGCGTGCTCACCTCCACCCAGAAGGTCGGCAAGGCCACCTCCTTCGGTCTGGGCACTGCACCGTGGTACTACCACCGCGTCGTGACCGACACGAAGAAGAACACCTACACCGTCGAAGAGACCGACATGCCGAAGATGGCCGTCGCCATCGCCGGCGACGAGAACGAGGACGGCACGGTCAACTGGGAAGATGGCGCGATCGCATACCGCGACATCATGAACAACCCATACAAGTCCGAGGAAGTGCCCGAGCTGGTCGCATGGCGCATCGCCATGAACTTCGGCTCCCAGGCGCAGAACCCGTTCCTGACCACGCTTGACAACGTCAAGAAGGTCGCCCTCAACACCGACGGCCTCGGCCAGTCCGTGCTGCTCAAGGGCTACGGCAACGAAGGCCACGACTCCGGCCATCCGGACTACGGCGACATCAACACCCGCGCCGGCGGCGCCGCGGACATGAACACCCTGATGGAGAAGGGCACCAAGTACGGCGCCCGCTTCGGCGTGCACGTCAACGCGTCCGAAATGTACCCGGAAGCCAAGGCCTTCAGCGAGGACATGGTGCGTCGCAACTCCAGTGGCGGCCTGAGCTACGGCTGGAACTGGCTGGATCAGGGCATCGGCATCGACGGCATCTACGATCTCGCCTCCGGCATGCGCAAGTCCCGCTTCGCTGACCTCAAGAGCAAGGTCGGCGACAACATGGACTTCATCTACCTCGACGTGTGGGGCAACAACACCTCCGGCGCCGAGGACTCGTGGGAAACCCGCAAGATGAGCCAAATGATCAACCAGAACGGCTGGCGTATGACCACCGAATGGGGCGCCGGCAACGAGTATGACGCAACCTTCCAGCACTGGGCCGCCGACCTTACCTACGGTGGTTCCGCCATGAAGGGCGAGAATTCTCAGGTCATGCGCTTCCTGCGCAACCACCAGAAGGACAGCTGGGTCGGCGACTACCCGTCGTACGGCCAGGCCGCGAACGCCCCGCTGCTCGGCGGCTACAGCATGAAGGACTTCGAAGGCTGGCAGGGACGCAACGACTACGCCGCGTACATCAGGAACCTGTACACGCACGACGTGTCCACCAAGTTCATCCAGCACTTCAAGGTCGTCCGCTGGGTCAACAGCCCGCTCGACGCCACCTCCGTGAAGGATGCCTCCGTCAACAACGGCAACGAGCAGATCACGCTGAAGGACGACCACGGCAACGTCGTCGTCCTGTCCCGTGGCTCCAACGACACCAACAACACCGCGTACCGCAACCGCACCATCACGCTCAACGGCATCACCGTGGCGTCCGGCGCGGTCTCCCCGGGCAACAGCAACACCGTCAAGGGCACTGAGTCCTACCTGCTGCCGTGGCTGTGGGACGTGAACACCGGCAAGCTCGTCAAGTCCTCCGATGAGAAGCTGTACCACTGGAATACCCAGGGCGGCACCACCGAGTGGACCCTGCCGAAGGATTGGCAGAACCTCGCCTCCGTCAAGGTGTACCAGCTCACCGACCAGGGCAAGACCAACGAGAAGACCGTCGCCGTCTCCGGCGGCAAGATCTCGCTGACCGCCGAGGCCGAGACCCCGTACGTCGTGACCAAGGGCTCCGAGAAGCAGATCTCCGTCAAGTGGAGCGAAGGCATGCACGTCGTGGACGCCGGCTTCAACGGCGGCCAGAACACCCTCAAGGACAACTGGGCCGTCTCCGGCACCGGCAAGGCCGAGGTCGAAGGCACCAACAACGCCATGCTGCGCCTGACCGGTGACGTGAAGGTCTCCCAGAAGCTCACCGACCTGACCGCGGGCAAGCGTTACGCGATCTACGTGGGCGTGGACAACCGCACCAACTCCCCGGCCAAGATCACCGTGACCAACGGCACCAAGGTCCTCGCCACCAACGAGACCGGCAAGTCGATCGCCAAGAACTACATCAAGGCGTACGGCCACAACACGTACTCGAACACTGAAGGCGGCAGCAGCTACTTCCAGAACATGTACGTGTGGTTCGTGGCTCCGGAAAGCGGCGACGTCAAGGTGACGCTCTCGCACTCCGGCGCATGCGACAACACCGACCATGTGTACTTCGATGACGTGCGCGTGCTTGAGAACGGTTACAAGGGCCTGACGCTCAACGCTGACGGCACCCTGAAGACGCTCACCAACGACTTCGAGGACAATGCCCAGGGCATCTGGCCGTTCGTGGTCTCCGGCTCCGAAGGCGTCGAGGACAACCGTATCCACCTGTCCGAGCTGCATGACCCGTTCACGCAGGCCGGCTGGGATGTCAAGAAGATGGACGACGTGCTCGACGGCAAGTGGTCCGTCAAGGCCAACGGCCTGATCCAGAAGGGCACGCTGATCTACCAGACGATCCCGCAGAACGTCAAGCTGGAACCGGGCGAGACCTACAAGGTGTCGTTCAAGTACCAGTCCGGCTCCGACGACATCTACGCCATCGCCACCGGTGACGGCGAGTACAACGCCAGCACCGTCAAGCTCACCAACCTGAAGAAGGCCCTGGGCGAGGACGGCACGGCCGAGTTCGAGATCACCGGTTCCATCACCGGCGACAGCTGGTTCGGCATCTACTCGACCTCCACCGCTCCCGACCTGCAGAACACGTCCGATTCCGCCGCCAACTTCGGTGGCTACAAGGACTTCGTCCTCGATGACCTGAAGGTCGAGCACGTGGCATCCGCCGAGCACACCAAGGCCGACGCCGAGGCGAAGCTCAAGGAAGTCAAGGACACCTACGACGGCAAGAGCGGCGACTACTCCGCCGAAGTCTGGACCACGTACGTGAACACGGTGGCCGAGATCGAGGCGCTCATCGCCAAGGATAAGCCCGACTACACCACCGCCTACAACAAGGCTGTGGCGCTGGCCGAGTACATGAAGAACGCACCGGGCGACGACTCGAACGATGCGTACGACGTGGCGACCGACGCCTACACCGTCGAGGCGGGCAGCCAGCAGGCACTGTCGGGCGGCAATGAGGGCCCGGCAAGCCTCGCCCAGGACGGCAATGCCGGCACTCACTGGCACACCTCCTGGAGCGCCAACGCAGTGTCCGCCGGTACCGCCTGGTATCAGTTCAACCTGAACGAGCCGACGACCATCGACGGTCTGCGTTACATGGCCCGCAGTGGCGGCGCGAACGCGAACGGCAAGATCAAGAAGTACAAGATTACGCTGACGCTGTCCGACGGCACCACCAAGGACGTCGTCACCAATGGCACGTTCACCACGACCAGCGGTGTCTGGCAGAAGGTCAAGTTCGACGCGGTCAAGAACGTCACCAAGGTGCGCATCACCGCTCTCGAAACCGCGGGACAGTCCGCGGGCGAGGTGAACACGTACGCCTCCGCTGCCGAGCTGCGTGTCACCACGGTTCGCGACGTGCCGAGCACCGAGGTCAAGGTCAACAAGTGCGATCTGCAGAACCTGTACGATGACGCTTCCGCCCTGACCGAGGCCACCTACACCGCCGACACCTGGAAGGTGCTCGTCGCCAAGCGCGACGCCGCCAAGAAGGTGCTGGACGACGAGAACGCCACCGCGCACGACGTGGCTCTCGCCTACCAGAACCTGAAGGATGCCATCGCCGCCCTGGAAGAGCGCGTGGACACCTCCAAGCTCGCCGGCCTGGTCGCCGATGCCGAGAAGCTCAAGGAATCCGCGTACACCAAGGATTCGTGGGCCGCGTTCAAGAAGGCTCTGGATGCCGCCAAGGCCGTCCTGAACAATGCGAACGCCACCAAGGCTGACGTCGATGCCGCGTACAACGCGCTGAACGCCGCGATGAAGGCCCTGAAGCCCGCCTCCTCCAAGCCGACTCCGAACCCGGAGACGACCGACAAGAGCAAGTTGCAGGCCACCATCGATCAGGCCAAGGCCCTGGATCTGAGCGGTTACACGAAGAAGTCCGCCCAGGCCGTGCGTGACGCCCTCGCCAAGGCCCAGAGCGTCCTCGCCGATGACAACGCCACCCAGGCTGACATCGACGCCGCGCAGAAGGCCCTCGCCGACGCGATCGCCGCACTGGAGAAGGCCGATGCCAACGGCAACGCCATCTCCAAGACGGGTGCGAACGTCGCCGTCATCGGCATGGCCGGCATGATGCTGGTCGCCGCCGCTGGCGCGGTGTTCATCGCCCGCAAGCGCGCCGAGTGATATAAGTAAATAGAAATAGGGAGGTCGCCCTGTGGCGGCCTCCCTTTTTTTGTGTTCAATCCGTTATGGATGGCCAGGACCGCGTCATTCTGCCTCCGCCAGCGGGGGGCAAATATGTAGTCCCTTGTTTTATATTTCAGGCGTAGATGTTTCTCGGGCGCATGTCCTCCGGCAGGCCCTCCAGCAGTGTCGCCACGGAGCCTTCCTCGAAGACGGAGCGGATGCCTGCGGCCAGCAGCGGCGCCACCGACAGCACGGTCATGTTATCCAGGCGCTTCTCCTGCGGCACTGGCACAGTGTCCATCAGGATGATTTCGCGGGCGCCGCAATCGCGCAGGCGCTCCACGGCCGGGCCAGACAGCAGACCATGCGTGGCGACCAGAGTCACCGAGGCGGCGCCGGAGCTGCGCAGCGTGCGCACGGCCTCGCAGATTGTGCCGGCGGTGTCGATCATGTCGTCCACCACCACGCAGTCGCGCCCCTGCACGTCGCCGATGATGCCATGCGCTTCGGCATGGTTCGGGCGCGTGATGTCGCGAGTCTTGTGGATGAACGCGAGCGGGAGCCCGCCCAGCTTGGCGGCCCACTGCTCGGAAACCTTGATGCGGCCGGCGTCGGGGGAGACGATCGTCGCCTTGTCCATAGGCACGTGGCTGCGCACGTAGTCGATCAGCACGGGCATGGCGGTCAAATGGTCGACCGGGCCGTCGAAGAAGCCCTGCTCCTGCGCGGCATGCAGGTCGACGGTGACCAGACGATTCGCCCCCGCGGTGCGGAACAGGTCGAACATCAGGCGGGCGGTGATCGGCTCGCGGCCCTGATGTTTCTTGTCCTGACGGGAGTAGCCGAGGAACGGTGCCACGACGGTGATGGACTTGGCGGAGGCGCGCTTGAGGGCGTCGATCATCAGCAGTTGCTCCATCACCCACTTGTTGATCGGGTTGGTGTGGCACTGCAGCACGAACACGTCGGCGCCTCGAACCGGCTCCGCGAACCGCACATACATCTCACCGTTGGCGAAGTCGTATGCGGTGGTGGGCAGCACGTTGATGCCGAGATATTGAGCCACTTCATTGGCAAGCTCAGGATATGCGCGGCCCGTCACCAAGGCCAGTCGCTTATCGGGTGTGCCCTCAAGGATCGCCGACATGTTTTTCCGCTCTTTCCGTCGATAGTTTCGTTACCGTTCACCGTGGTGATACGTTGCCGTACACAAACCTTATCCAATATACAAGAACCCGCCGTCCCAAGAGGAACGGCGGGTTGCGATGCTCACGGATTCTTCCACTTACGGCACGGTGCGCGCAGCAGGTGCCCCGTGCCGGGCGAAATCATTCCGATCAGTCGTCGTCCAGCGTGATGTCCAGCTTGTCGCCGTCCAGCGTGAACTGTCCGCTGATGCTGAAGCTGGTGGAACTGTCCGTCGGCTCCCAGGAGTCGTCATAGTTCTTGTACTCGTACGCCACCTTGGCTTCGCCGCCGTACACGTAGAAGCTGCCCGAGTCGATGCTGAGGTCATCAGTGGTGACGGTCGGGTATTCGGTGATGTTCCACGCGATGTTGCGGTAGTCGTCATCGGAACCGTACATGCTGAACGGGCAGCCTTCAGGCTGTGCATCCGTGGACTTGGCGCAGGTATCCAGCTTGTCCTTGATCTTCGCGTTGATCTCGTCTGCCAGAGCGTCGGTCGGCTCGGCAGAGATCGAGGCGGAGGATTCGGAGGAGGTGGTCAGCGTCGTCGAATCCGCGGTCAGATACTTCGACGTGACCGGTTCCACCGTGTACGAGCCCGGATACACCTTGAAGGTGTAGGTGCCGGAATCGGATGCTGTGGCGTTCTTCGCGCCGACCTTGACACCGTTGACGGTGAAGTTGGTGATGGCCGGTGACGCGTAGACGGAGATCTCCTTGACCAGCGGCGTCGTGATGTTCCAGTTCTTGAAGATCAGGAACTTGGATCCGTTCGGCGCGACCGTCAGAATGTCGGTCATGGACTTGCCGCCCAGCGTGTACGAGATCCGCATCGTGCGGGAGCCGTCCGCGTTGTCGGTGGCGGAGATGATGCGCTGGTTGCTGATCGTGGTCTTGTCGCCCTTGGAAGCCGCATTGGTGAGCAGTGTGCGCTTGCCGTTGGCGACCTGCGGGTCGGAGATGCCGTTGGCCTTGTCATAGTCGCCGGACGCGATGGCCGACAGGTAGCTCTTCGCGGTGTTATCGGCGCTGAACACGGTGGAGTTGACCACTGCGTAAGCGATACCGAGCAGGGCAAGCACGCCGACGATGGCGCTGATGATGATGGCCAGCTTCTTCTGCTGCGGGGTCATGGCCTTGGCTGCAGCCGGGGCGGCGGGAGCAGCCACCGGAGCGGGGGCGACAGGTGCAGCTGCAGGAGCGGCAGGAGCGCCGGCAGGAACTTGGACAGTCGGGGCACCACCTTGGGCCTGAAAGGCCGCGGCGTCGGTGCCGGCAGCGGGAACCCCCTGAACCGGAGCACCGGGAACCGGAACGCCCTGAACGGGAACGCCCTGAACGGGAACGCCCTGAACCGGGATGCCAGCTGCGGGTGCGGTCGGCGCTCCGGTGCCGGCGCCAGGCTGTCCGCCGAAGGACTGCTGCGGGCCGGTGTAGCCGGCGGCCGCGGCGACCTGTGACGGGAAGCGACCAAAGTGCGCTCCGCATGCCGCCGCATACGCGGTGACCTCGGCGGGCGTCGGGCGGACCGTGCCGCCGACGAACAGCTTCCATGCGCCGCCCATCGACAGCACCATGGCCGGGCCGAATGTCAGCGCCACCACCTCGATCAGGAACGACCATACGGCCGCGACGAGGAAGTACCATGCCGCGATGTTCAGCGACGCGTCATAGGTATCGGACTGCATGGTGTAACCCAGCGTCGCGGACGTGAACAGGAACGTGACGATCAGCCAGATCACCAGCGTGGCGACCGGAGACTTCCACGAGTGCTGCCATCCCGCATATGCCGGATCATAGATGTTGCGTGCCGCGGCGCGCAACGCAATGTAGAACGTGGTGATAAGGAACGCCACGAATACCAGCCACAGCTGCCACGGTGCGCTGATGGAGCCGACGTACTGGTTCGAGATGCCGAACAGCGACAGGTTAGCGATATTACCGCTGGCCGTGATGCCGACCGCGCCGAACGAGCCGAGTGCGAACGTCAGGAACGAAAGGTACGGCAGCAGAATCGGGAACAGCATGAACATCTGGCCGTTGTGCAGGCTGCTGGACAGCATGATCAGGCAAATGAAGCCGATCACCGTGAACACGACCGCGTAGATGAACGCCGCGTCAAGCAGCGTGCGCACGAAGCCGCGCGTGCGGTGAGCCCACTTCCAGGCCGTGGTGAACACGTTGTTGGAATCCGAGGCGTACTGGGCGAGCAGATAGCCGAAGAACGCGCCGATCGCGGCGAGCAGCAGCGTCATGAAATACGTACGGGCGGAGACGCCGGTCAGGATGGCCTTGGCCTGAATGCCGCCCATGCCGCCCATGCTGCCGGCTCCCAGCGTCAGCGGGAAGATCGCGGCGAGAATCAGATAGACGAATCCCATCACGACGCCGACGATGACGCTGCTGATGATGCCGGTCCACTTGAACCGGATGGCGAACTTACGCGCGAACCAGTATGCGCCGAACGCGGTGCCGAGAACCAGCGCCACGCCGGGAAGACCGACAGGCATCCATAGATGGCCGGACACGCCGAAGGACGACATGGAGAGGTTGCCTCCGGTGATGTTGGGCGACAGTTGACCGGATACGCCCAGAACCATCACCAGAATCAGGAACTGGAAGAAGTTCGGCGTCACCGTGCCGGAACCGCTGGCGTCACTCATCATGCCGGACAGGCCGGGGACCATGCTCAGCTTGGACGCCCATGATGAGCCGGCCGACAAGAAGAAGATGGAGCCGATCAGGGCCAGCGCCATCGCGCCGATCAAGCCGAAGGCAAGGCTGATTGCGGCGGTCTGCAGCGAACGCGCGGAGAACAGCTCCTTGAACATCGGGTTGGGGACGAACTGCTGCGGAGCGCCGGGCTGAACCGGGGCGCCGGGTGCGCCGGGGGTAACGGGGACAGGTGCGCCGGGGACGGGAGCACCAGGCGCGGGCGCAGCAAAAGTGCCGGGAGCAGGTGCTGCAGCCGCAACAGGTGCGGCGGCGGGAACTTCTCCGGCCGGAGCGGCGACTGGCACTTCTGCCGCCGGGACGGGAGCTGCAGGAGCTTCTTGTGCGGGGACTGGTTCGGGAACCGCCGGGAAGGCCGGCTCGGCTGCGGGCTGTTCCGCGCCGGGGAATGCGGGTGCCGGCTCGGGCTGCGGTGCCGCGGCCTGCGGGGCCGGTACGGGTTCAGGGAATGCGGCGACGGGAGCGGGTGCTTCCGGCTGAGGCGCGGCTGCGGTGCCGTGTGGAGCGGTGCCGAGCACGGTCGAATCTTCGACGTTGTCGTTGCTGTTTGCTGCGGCGACCGCGAGCGTCTGCCCGCATTGCGTGCAGAATCGTGCGGCGCTGGACAGCGTGGCGCCGCAGTGAGGACATATCATGACAAGCCCCTTTCTTGGTTTGCTCTTCCCTCCTTATTGTATAGTCGCCACGTCATCTTCAGCAGCTTATTCGCGGTATTTGGGCGGGGCATATAAGGGATGTTTTCGCCCCCATCGGGCAGGTAATCCGATATCCGATAGGGGCGAAAACATGCCAATGCATTCTCTGTGCCTGTGGCGTCATCTGTCCATGAATACGTTGCCGTTGGCGGCGAGGCATGCCAGCACTTCCGGTTTCTTCATGTCATACGTCGTGTTGACGGTCTCTCCGGGAGCGGCATGACCCATTGCGTTCGCCTCCTTCTCGTATTGTTCGACGGTGTAGGATTTCGGCACCAGCCCGGCGCGCTTAAGGCAATCGACTGCCCCCTCCTTATGAGACGCATACAGATTGGGATTGCCGACTTGTGCCATATACAACGCGTCCACCGAATCCACGGTGGCGATTCCACACGCGTTCAAGTCCTTGGCCTTTTTTTGGATGTAGTCAAGGTCATCGGCTTTATCTGAAGGAAGTACGTCTCCCTGCGGCTGCTGGATGCCGTTGGAGTAAGTTTTCAGTGTCGGCCTCGGATAGCCCTTGTCTTGGACGCACGTGATGTATCGGCTCCATGCGGCCTTGTAATCGGACAGACTTATTTTGCCGCTTGTCGCGGCCTTGCGCAGTGTCGCTTTCTGCGCGGGGTCCATTCCGGAGTCCTGGCCGAGCAGCTGCGTCGCATAAGCCTGCAAAGATGAGGCGAGACGGTTCCCGCCCGAGCCGGAATCCGTTGCTTGGTTCGTGTTCCGTGCCGTGCCGCATCCGCACAGCATCGCAATGGAAAGCGTAATGACGGCGATGACGGCGATGGCCATCGTCACCGTACGACGGGATGCCGGAATATGCCCCATTCTTACTCCTCTTACTCCGATATGCATTATCTCAACGTATGAGAATGTCTTTTTACCAACGGGTGACACTCTTCCCCGTGACAGCACTATTGTTTGCCATGCGTATCCACAAATGCGGTCCTAGTTTCGGCGAACTCATGGTCGCACCTTTGTATTGATAGATCACAAAACCATGCAGGTTCCCGGTGTAGTACGCATTTCTATACGGCCAAGTGCCGGGCACAGCTCCACTTCCGGCGAATTGCATATCCCCAAGTGCGCTACCGCTTGTCCAGCATCCAGCGTTCTTGTTTGTGCATCCCCTTGTTACGGTGATGGCGTTGACATTCATGGATGAAGGAGGAATCACGTTTAGAAGTTTGCCGGTCGATGGTTCTATGACTGCTACAGAGCCGGGCTTGGCCATGATGATTTTGCTGCCGTCTGCATCAGTGACGACTTCATATGTGGAGTCAAAGCCAGAAGCCTGCTTGGGTGACATCGATACGAACGATGCGGCGAGAGTCAGCAAAACAGCCAACAATGTTATCTGGAACCTTTGGTTGCCGACATGATAATCTCCTCTTCGAAATTTCATCAGTCTTCAAATTTTATATCTAAAAAGACATCTCGGTCAAATGGTTGCGGACGTCATTTGGGGTCCGTATCGCAGTATATTTGCAGGGGAATGCTGTCATGCAGTGTAACGTTGAGCGCAGGATAGTCATGAGGAGAGATTATGCGGTGTTCCCGTTGTGGTGCGAATGTCGTTGAAGGCGATAGATTCTGCGAGAACTGCGGGGCGCCCGTAGCCGTGCAGGCGGGTTCCGTGTGCCCGGTGTGCGGTCAGCAGTCGGAACCCGGCATGCGGTTCTGCCAGCAGTGCGGTGCCGAGCTGTCCGCCGGCCCGCAGCCCGCACAGCCGGTGCCGACCGCACAGCCGGTGCCTCCTGCACAGCCTTATCAGGCTGTTCGGCAGTACGCGGGGCAATACGGTGCCGCCCAGCCCGGTGCCGTCTTCCCGCCGCAGGCCGTGCAGCCGCCAGCCCAACCGTCACGGCCTGGAGAGTCCGCCGGCAAGGGCAAGAAGAAGACCGCGCTGATCGTCGGTATCATCATCGCCGTACTCGTCGTGGCGCTTGCCGCCGGATTCGGCGTCTGGTGGTTCATGCTGCGTGATTCCGGCACCCAATCGGCTCAGACGCAGTCGACATCCCAGCAGAGTGGCAAGACCAAGTCCGGCGACAGCAAGGCCGCGAAAGACGACAAGCCCTGCACCGCTGCGCCCGATGCCGAGCTGAGTTCCGTCGACCACAGCGACACCAATCTCGTCGCGCAGCTGCAGCTCACCTCCAACTGCGCGTCGACGAAGGACGGCGACACGGCGGAGTTCAAGGAATCCGACGTCAAGGTCAGCATCAAGGACGATGATGGCAATGTCATCGCCTCGGCCGTCTTCGACTTCTCCAATCAGCCGGTCAAGTTCAATGGCGAGACGGCCAACGTCGCGCTCGAATTCACCACGAGGCAGTACTGGCGCCCGTACGACCAGATCGAGACCGGCAGCGCCGAGGTCATCCTGCAGACCGGTCAGAGCGGCACCGGCGAGGCGGGCAGTGCGGACGGCGACGCGTTGGCGGGCTCCGACATCGACAGCGAGGATGCCGAGCGGTACGCGCAGCTTGCGTTGAGCTGGCAGCTCAAGCATGACGAATCCGCCGCATCCCGCTTCTACACCACCTACACCACGCAGCTGTCCAGCAAGAAAAACGACATGAAGGCCGACGGCAAGACCTGGCATTACGTGGACATCTACGAGCAGTTCCTGCAGCAGCGCATCAAGCACAAGAACGCGATCCTGATCTGGTCCGGCGATTACCCGACGTACACGAAGGCCGACGCTTCGACCGCATATTACGTGATCCTGTCGGGTGATACGGTCGACTCGGTGAAGGCCGGCGACGCATGGTGCAAGTCGAACGGCTATGGTGCCGCGGATTGCGCGGTCGTGGATTTGCAGTAGGACGGATTACCCCCCCCCAGTCGCTTCGCGACAGTCCCCGCAAGCTGTCGCGGGCATGGCGTAGCTTAGAGAAGTTGCTGTTTTCAGCAGCGCGTATACACACTCCTGCCATGGATAGTCCATGGCCGACTAGTCCGAAGGAGGTGGGTGATGTCTGCGCATAAGTACGAACTGATGTTCATTGCCGATCCTGAGCTGGATGAGCGCGGTCTGAAGAAGTTGACCGAGCAGTATCTGGAGCTCGTCACCAAGGAAGGTGGTTCCGTCGAGAACACCGATATTTGGGGACGTCGCAAGCTCGCTTACGAGATTGACGGCAAGACCGAAGGCAACTACGTGGTGGTCAACTACACGACCACTCCCGAGGTCAGCGCCGAGCTCGATCGTGTGCTCAACCTGAACGAATCCGTCGTCCGCACGAAGATTCTTCGTAAAGACGCCAAGTAAGCCGTATGAGTTTCTGATTGTTCGCGACTCGCTGAACCAAAGGTAAGAAGGTAAGTCATGGCAGGCGAAACCATCATCACCGTGGTGGGCAACCTCACGGCAGATCCCGAACTGAGGACCACGGGAAACGGCGCTTCCGTCGCCAGTTTCACCATCGCCTCTACCGCGCGTACCTACAATCGCAGCACCGGGCAGTTCGAGGACGGCAATGCGCTGTTCATGCGCTGCTCCGCCTGGCGCGATCTCGCCGAGCATTGCGCCAGCACGCTGTCCAAAGGCATGCGTGTCATCGCGCAGGGGCGTCTCCAGCAGCGCTCGTATCAGGCGCAGGACGGCTCGAACCGCACCGTCATCGAGATGACGATTGATGAGATCGGCCCGTCGCTACGTTACGCGACCGCGCAGGTCACGCGCACGTCCAGCGGCAACGGCCAAGGCGGATTCGCCGGCCGTGGCAATGGCGGCAATGGCGGATTCAACGCCAGTCAGGGCAATGGCGGCGGTTTCGGCGGCAACGCCGGCGGCTACCAGGGTGGCCGTGGCAATGGCGGCTTCAGCGGTGGCTATCAGGGTGGCGGCAATGGCGGCTACCAGGGTGGCGCGTCCGCTGCGGGCAACGCCGGCCAGAGCGCCGCGCCCGCGACCGATCCGTGGGGCACGTCCGGCGATGCCGGCTCGTCCTTCGGTTCGTTCGGTGGCTCGTCCGATTTCGGTGGCGATTCGCAGGAACCCGAGTTCTGATGCCCGTCCGCGGCCATATGAAGCCGCGCGACGCACGTAACAATCCAGAAGCAAGCATTCAATCGTAATTTTCAAGGAGAACATCATGTCACGTAAGAGGCCGCAACCGCCGGTCAAGCCGTTCAAGAAGAAGCCGAATCCGCTGAAGGCCGCCAAGGTCACCGAGATCGATTACAAGGACGTCGCGCTGCTGCGCAAGTTCATCTCCGATCGCGGCAAGATTCGTTCCCGCCGTATCACCGGCGTGACCGTGCAGGAACAGCGCGAGCTCTCCAAGGCGATCAAGAACGCCCGCGAGATGGCCCTGCTGCCGTACGCCACCACCGGTCGCTGAGTTAGGGAGGATAAGAAATGGCTGAATCCAAGGTTATTCTCACCCAGACCGTTGCCAACCTGGGCCACTCCGGCGATGTCGTCGCCGTCCGCTCCGGCTACGCCCGCAACTACCTGATCCCGCAGGGCCTCGCCTTCGCGTGGACCAAGGGCGCCGAAGCTCAGATCGTGCAGATGAAGCGCGCTCGCCTGGCCAAGGCCGTCGCCACCCGCGAGGATGCCGTCGCCGCCAAGGCCGCCATCGAGGGCACTACCGTCGAGATCGCTGCCAAGGTTTCCGAGTCCGGCAAGCTGTTCGGTAGCGTCACCGCCGAGCAGATCGCGCTGGCTCTCTCCGACAAGGCCGCGGTCAACCCGAAGGCCATCGAGGTCGAGCCGATCAAGACCACCGGCGACTTCCCGGCTAAGGCCGCCCTGCACCCGGAGATCACCGCCTCCTTCTTCGTGAAGGTCGTCGCCGAGTAACTCCGGCCCATCAGACAGATTATCGTCTGAGCTTAAGCATCAGCCCCTCCGCCGCTCCGCGCGGCGAGGGGCTTTTTGTATTGTTCCAAGTCGCAGCGAATGATTCTCAATAAGGAAGGTGCGAGGATTGCGAACATTTACGCACAAGTGAACAATATGAGAAAACGCTGTTTTCCAAGGATTTGCGGACATTGATGTTCATTTGGAGTTGCGGCGGGCTCGCACCTTTCTTAATGAGAATGATTTGCTGCGAGGATGGGCGTTCTCAAGACGCGGAAGCCAAGCCAGCCCCGTTCAACTCGTTGACAGCGGCGAACGGCATCACCCTCAAAGCCGGTGAGTCCCTGCTGCTCAAGGCCGGCGCCACCTGCACCAGCGCGACCCAGACCATCGACGGCGCCTCGGTCAAGACCGGCCTGCGCGTCATCAACGCCAAAGGCACCAAGGACGCGCCCATCACCATCGGAGCGTACGGCGAAGGCGCCGCGCCCATCATCGCCGGTGCGGGCGTCAGCGAGACCATCCTGCTGAAGAACTCCGAATACATCACAGTGCAGGGCTTCGAAGTCACCAACACTGATGCGAACGCGGCCGATTACGAAAAATACATGCGCCGCGGCATCGCCGTGGACGCTCGGCAACGCCGACAACACGAAGAACAACGACGCCGGTGGTGCCACTCGGCGCCCGAAGTCCGAACTAAACCAGACCGATGCCGTAGTCTCCGGCGAGTACGCGGCGAAACTCGGCGAACAGCTCACCCCGTACAAGGGCGACACCATCAACCAGCACACGCTGTCTGAGACGCCGGGCAAGACGTACCGTCTCGGCCTGTGGGCGACGCTCGGCAAGAGCAACGACGACACCCCGTCCACGCTCAAGGTGCAGGTCAAGTCCAACCTCGCGTCGCTTGGCGCCGTCAGCTCGTTCAGCCAGTACCGCAAGACCGTGCTGAGCGAGACCGTGGACGCCGAAAGCAAGGAAGGCGGCAAAATTCACTACAGCGGGTCGTTCATCGTGCCGCTCGACGTGGACCCGTATGCCGCGCTGTGGGTCGCCATCTCACAGACCGATCTGGCCTCCGGCTCGTTCGCGTACATCGACAACGTCACGCTCGTCGAGGACTCCGCGGCCGTGTCCGACGTCGCGTCGATCGCCGTGACCACTCAGCCGACCAAGACCGAATACGCCATCGGCGACGCGCTCGACCTGAGCGGCATGGCCGTCGCCGCCACGATGTCTGACGGCACGCCGCCGAGCTCGGCGAGGGCGAATACACGGTCTCCGAGTTCGACTCGTCGACCGCCGGCGAAAAGACCATCACGGTGACGTACGCCGCCGATACCTCGCTTACCGCCACGCTCAAGGTGACGGTGAAGGAGGCCGAGCCGGTCGACACCGTGCCGCCGGTGATTTCCGGTGCGGATGACGTGGCCGTGGAGTTCGGTGCGTCGTTTGATCCGATGGCGGGTGTGAAGGCGGTTGATGATGTGGACGGTGATGTGACCGGTGCCGTGAAGGTGTCCGGTGACACGGTGGACACGAGCAAGCCCGGCGCGTACACGTTGGTGTACACGGTGAGCGATGCGGCCGGTAGCGAGGCGTCCGTGACCCGTGTGGCCACCGTCAAGGAGAAGTCCGGCGAGACGCCCATCGAGCCTGGCGACAAGGAGCCCGACAAGGAGCCGGGCAAGGATACCGACAAGGACGGTGATAAGGACGACCAAGGCAACAAGAAGCCGGGCCTGTCCGCGACTGGCGCCTCGGTGCCCGTCGTTGCCATCGCCGCAATCGGCCTGCTTGCGACGGGCGCCGTGTCTGTGGCGGTTCGCCGCCGTCGCGACATCTAAGGCGCGGATTTCCTGAGTCGCGTTGGCCCTGATCAGCTCAGGGCCAACGCATGGCATTGATGCCGGTCGAATGGCTGTCCCATTCGACCGGCATCTTCGTCTATTTTGGCCTTGCCCGGCGTGATTCCACGATGTATGTGCTGCTATCTTCGTTTCGAGGGGTTGATTCCACTGCCTGGGAACATCTATCTGCGTTTCAGGGGGTGGCCAAAACACTATGCACGGAGTATATAGGGCATTTGCTCATTGAAACCATGCGGTTTGCGTGATGTTTATACTTTGCTACCAACCCCCTGAAACGCAGATAGATGTTCGTCGCGGCCTGAATCAACCCCTTGAAACGCAGATAGGGGCGGATTGCGAGGATCACCCGGGCGGGGGCATGCTTCCAGTGGCGAATTAGGGGTGATTTGACTCGGGCGCACCCTCTCGACGAAAACAAAAAAAGGCCAGAATCTTTCGATTCCGACCTTGCTTGTGCCCCCGCAGGGATTCGAACCCTGGACACGCTGATTAAGAGTCAGCTGCTCTAACCAACTGAGCTACAGGGGCGTTGGTCATTTCTTGAGCCGAGTGACAACTATACTCGGAACTCGCTGCGATGCAAATCGGCGTGTCGCGTACGGCGTGTCGCGAGTAATTCCAATGGGTTCCACATGACTGCACCCAAGTGTGCATGGCAGGGCAGGGTGTGAATCACCGGGGATTCTGCCGTCCAATCCGCCCGTATCGCCGTTCGTCAAGGGGTAAAGTGTACAATCACGTCGTTTGCTTTCGCACCCAGCGAAATTGAGTCGCCGGGAGTACGAGAGAAATCCAATCATCCAGAGACCGTGAGCAGTCAGCCATGTCTGCGATGCGGTGGAGAGAAAAGAAGAAGCCGTGGAATATTCCCTCTTTACCAAGCTGGCTGCCGAGTTCTTCGGCACCGCCATCCTGATGATCTTCGGCAATGGCTCGGTCGCCAACGTCGAACTCAAGAACACGAAGGGCCACCACGCCGGATGGCTGAACATCGCCATGGGCTACGGTTTCGGCGTCATGTTCCCGGTGCTCATGTTCGGCGGCGTGTCCGGCGCCCACATCAACCCGGCCATGACCCTCGCCCAGGCGATCAACGGGCTGTTCCCGTGGAGCGACGTGCTGCCGTACATCGTGGCGCAGCTGCTTGGCGCACTGCTGGGACAGTTCATCGTGTACCTGACGTATTACCCGCACTACAAGGAGACCGAGGACGCGGAAGCGATCCTCGGCACGTTCTGCACGACCGACGCCGACAACGACAAGATCAACTACTTCCTCAACGAGATGTTTGGCACGCTGGTGCTGGTGTTCGGTGCGCTGTGCTGCCTGATGCTGCCGTGGGGTTCGAAGGATTTGGCGGCCGCGTCGATCGTGGTTGGCTTCATCGTATGGGGCTTGGTGACCTCGATGGGTGGCCCGACCGGCCCCGGCCTGAATCCGGCCCGCGACCTGATGCCGCGTCTGCTGCACGCGATCCTGCCGATTCCGAACAAGGGCACCTCGCGTTGGGGAGAGGCGTGGATTCCGGTCGTCGCTCCGATTGTGGGCGCCATCGTCGGCGCGTGGCTGTACGTGTTCTTCTTCGCGTGATTTTTGCGCGAACCGCGTGAGCCGCGGCGGGCTCGCGTGACGCCACGCGTGTTGCGCGGCCCCACGGCTGACGGGATACAATGCAGGGAGAGACGCCTGCGAAAAGCGTGCCCTTGTGCTCGCGCTTTCGCGGGGCGGCGCGGCTTGACCTATGACGTTGCTGGGAGTGATTGAAGTTGCAGCGGTTGCGTGGTGACGATATGCGTCGGGTGTTCCGCGCCCGGCGCATTGCCGTATGTGCGGGGTTGATTTTGGCGCTCGTGTTGTTTGTTCTTGCGGTGCGGGCGAGCGTACTTCGCGTGCCGGGCATGGGCGGTGAGCGGTCGTCCATCGCGCAGCCAGGTGCAACAGCGCAGCCGCAGTCTGCGGGGGAGCAGAAGGGCGGCGATTCCGCGAAATCGTCGGCCACCGCGAAATCCACTAATTCCGAGGCACAGTCAAACGGGTATGACCCCTCGAAGCCGTTCTCGCAGGCGCAGCGGCGCGAGATTCTCGAGAAGGCGCAGCAGACCGCGGCGGCCAGCGGCAAACCCCGCCACGAATACCATTACTGCGTGTCCACCAAGGGGAGCGTCGGCGATACCGGCGAGTTCGGGCGCACGGTGTACGCGACGCTGAATGATTCGCGTGGGTGGCCCCGTGCCGGTCTCACGTTCGTGGAGAGCGGTTCCAGCAAGTGCGACATGACGTATATCCTGGCCGCGGCGGAGTATATGAAATCGTTCTCGTCGCTTTGCTCGTCGCAGTACAGCTGCCGCGTCGGCAATCAGGTGATCATCAATTATGACCGCTGGCGCGAGCCGACCGACAGCTGGCTGAAGGGCGGCGGCAATCTGGCGAATTATCGCACGATGGTCATCAACCATGAGACCGGTCACCGGCTCGACCATCGCGACAATGAGACCGTATGCCAGCAGGCAGGCGAGCCGGCGCCGCTGATGCAGCAGCAATCGATATCGTTGCGCGGCTGCACGATCAACGAATGGCCGCTCGACTCGGAGCTCTGGGCGCGGTGGTGATCGGACGATTCGCGCCGACGCCGTCCGGACGAATGCATATCGGTAACGTGTATGCGATGCTGGGTGCGTGGCTGTCGGCTCGTGCGGGTGGCCCAGAGCGTACAAGCCGGACGGGCGGTGGAGCGGGCGATGCGGATTGCCCGAATAACGTGAATCGCGTGGATGGCATGAGTGGCGCAGCCGATCCAGGCGATGCGGACGGCGGGCGAGGGCGCATGCTGCTGCGCATCGAGGACATCGACACCCCGCGCGTGCTGCCGGACGCGGACCGCTGGATCATGGACGATCTGGCATGGTTGGGACTGGACTGGGATGGAGAGCCGGTATACCAGTCGCGGCGGCTCGACATCTACGAGCAGGCGTTGCGCGCGCTTCAGGGCATTGACTTGCGAGACGCTGCCGCGTTCGGTGGCCGTGATGGCGTTGACGGCACCGAGACCACTGCGCTGATATACCCGTGTTTCTGTTCGCGCGCCGACATCCGTGCGGCCTCGGCGCCGCAGGAAGGCGACCGTTTCGTCATGTATCCCGGCACATGCCGGCGCGCGCTCGCCGAGCATCCGCGACAGGTCGAGCAACGCTTGGCGAATGGTGATCGGCATTCGCTGCGCATCGCCATGCCTGTCGCCGGCGACGCGCGTGCCGTGGTCACCGTGCATGATCGCGTGTTCGGGAACTGCCGATTCGATTTGCCGCGCGATTTGGGCGATACGGTGGTGCGACGGGCGGATGGTCTGTTCGCCTATCAGCTGGTTGTCACGGTTGACGACTTGCTGATGGGTGTGGATGACATCGTTCGCGGGCGTGACCTGTTGCGATCCGCCGCGCTGCAGCTGTACATCCGTGAGCGGCTGCTCGACGCCGGCTTCGGGGATAGCTCGGATGGCGGCGTTGCCGCGGCTCATCGCGATATCCGTTTCGCACATCTTCCGCTGATCGACAATGCGGCCGGGCGGCGGCTCGCCAAGCGTGAACGGTCGCTGGATATGGGAACGTTACGCAAACATGGCGTCACGGCGCATCAGGTGATCGGCTATTGCGCGTGGCTGCTCGGACTGCAGCAAGAGCCCGAGCCGTGCGCTGCTGCCGACCTGTTGCATGGATTTTCGTGGGATGCGCTCGCCGCAGATTCGCAGGATCGTTCCATCCCCGACGACCCGTTCAGCATCGGATTGTGAGATTCCGCCTCTATATGCTGCGTGCGGAGCCGTTTCGCGCTTCGACCCCCCCGTCTCGCATCGCTCGACGCCCCGCCAGCGGGGGCCACACCGGAAGTTCCCGGTTTCTCTAGCCGATTCGCCCTCATCCGTGGGCATACTAATATATGGTGCAGCAAGACGGATAGGGAGCATATGATGACCGCTTACATGGATCACAAGGATCTGACCAATGAAAGCATCGACGAGACGCGGGCGACGCAGATTCGCGATGGCGTGCATCGCGTGCTTGACGCCATCGCCGAAGCCGAGTCGGCGGCCGGTCGCGCTCCCGGTTCGGTGAAGCTGCTGGCGGCGACGAAGACCCGTGACGTCGGCGAGATCATGGCGGCGATCGATGCGGGCATCCGCATGATCGGCGAGAACCGCCCGCAGGAGGTCATGGCCAAGGCCGAGGGACTGCGTCGCCTGTGCGCGGACCGGGGATTTGCGCTCGGCACAGGCGACGGCGACACCACTCGACCGTCTGACGCCGAACACATCCCGTTCCATCTCATCGGCCAGCTGCAGGCCAACAAGATCGGTAAAATCCTCCCCGACGTCAACACCATCGAATCGGTGGACGGCGTTGAACTGGCGCAGCGCATCGCCCGCCGTGCCGTCGCCCGTGGAATCACGGTTGGCGTGCTTCTGGAAGTCAACGAGTCCGGGGAGGCATCGAAATCGGGTTGCGACCCGCAGGCTGCCGTCGACATCGCCGCACAGATCGCGCAGCTGGACGGCATCCGGCTCGAAGGCCTGATGACCATCGGCGCGCACGTCGATGACGAGGCCACGATTCGCGCCTGCTTTGCGCATCTGCGCGGCACGCGCGACACGATTCTCGCCTCTCGCGCGCCCGGCACCGAGCACTGCACGGAACTGTCGATGGGCATGACGCACGACATGGCGCTCGCCATCGCGGAGGGTGCGACGATTGTGCGCGTCGGAACGGCGATTTTCGGCGAACGCGCGTTCATCTGACGGATTGCGGCAGGCCTCGGCGGAAAGGGGCCGGGCTGTCGCGCCCGCGCTGCGCTGCCGGCTTCTCGACTGCCGTTTGATGGTGCGCATACGATGGGGGTATTGGTGTCGGCTGACGGCAACGTGAGGTGAGTGCGGTCATGAAACGTGATGATATGCGGGCGAGCCGCGGCGCGCGGCCTGACGAGAGTGAAGAGGGTGCCGTGCCGGTGTCATCGAGTGATGATATCCGTGTCCATGCCGTGGTGTCGGGTCTGGTGCAGGGCGTCGGATTCCGGTATTTCACGGTGATGACCGCCGGCAAGCTCGGCCTGGGTGGTTGGGTGCGCAACTGCTACGACGGCTCGGTGGAGGTCGAGGCGCAGGGGGAACGCGGCGAGGTCGCCCGTCTGATTTCGGCATTGAAGCAGGGGCCGCGCTATGCCGATGTCGAACGAGTGGACGTCACCGAGATCCCGCTGCAGGAGCTGAAGCCGGCCCGTCATGGATTCCCCTCGTTCGGCGTGTTCTACGAGCGATAGTTTCGGGCCTATTGAGACGGAACTGTTCCATCGGCAGATGATGGTAAATGACGTTAGCCGATGGTTCAGCCCACTGTCAGAAGCAATATATAACTCTGCCCCCGCTGGCTGGCTCTTGCGAAGCGGGCAGGAGCGGTTTGCGTTCCTAAGTGCGCGCTGAAACGTTCAGCCTGCGAACATAAGAACGCAAATCGCACGTTTTGCGTTCTTATGTTCGCGTACTCGTCGATACGGCGCGCACTTAGGAACGCAAAAGAGTCTGCGTAATCTCACGACGAGAGCCTCCCTCAGTCTTGTTGTGCTTTGGCGGGAGCAGACACTTCGCTGATACAGCGGTATACCGTTATGTAAGAGGCCTCAGGCCTTGATCTAAGCCGCATCTCGGTATATTTCCCAAGAATTTTCCCCGTAGGGAAGGGGGTATGGCCTGATTCCCGAGGACCTTATGCCGCAAGGGCTGTGAAAGCGGTTTTTCTGCGGGGGGGGGGCATGTATTCGGCGTTATTTCAATGTTTCGGGGGATTGCGTCGATTTTTGGGTGCGGATACGGTCAGGAGTTAACAGGCCGATGGAAGTCGATGATTTGCGCGTGCTGCGACGGTGAGAGTCGCAATCGTGAGTCTTTGTCGAACTGCTGAACGCCGGATGAAGAGTTTTGGAAATGATGGAAGGGATGCTTATCGTGACTAAGCAGGATCGGAAACCATCGCATACGAGGGCGATGCGCTCTCGCCTGATCGCGGCCGCCGTATCCGTCGCGACCGTTCTTGGACTTGCCGTCACCGGCACTGCGATTGCGGCCGATGCAGGGACAGCCGCACCCGAAGCCGCGCAGTCGGCCACGACGCAGGCATCACAGGCCGGCACCGGCCCGATCAGCGGCGTCGCACAGGGCGACAGCGCTCAGCAGGGGGCGTCATCTGCCCTGACCGATCGCGCCGGGACTGGTGCTTCGGGGCAGACCGCCACGGTCAAAGCGTCGGCTGCGCCTCGCGCCACGGCGAACGACGGCAAAGTGAAGATAAACCTATTCGATTATTGGGACAGCCGTGATCCGAATGTCCCGGCAAAGGCCGCTGGCAAAGAGAACGTGAACTATGCCACGGGCGGTACCAGCAGAAATGAGTCGGCTGCAGCATTCTACTTCAACGGAAAAGGTAAGGATTGGAACGGCTGGACTGGCAGTGCAGAAACCTCTCCGGGCATCGTCAAGACGAACCTCACCAAGACCGGCGCTGATGCAGTTCCGCAGTTCTCTACGATGGTGACCAATAAAAATAATGCACAGACCGACATGACGTATTTGTTCACAGAAAGCGAGTGGGCCAAGGCATATACCAATGGCGGCAATGGGCTGACGGGGCTGTTCGATCCGACGGAAGAGGCCAAGGGCCACTATGTGTACGACTCCAATACGACGTACGCCGCGCTGAACAGTGTCGGTACCGGATTTGACCGGTCAGCAACATGGACCGAGAGAACTGACGCGTGGATTCCGAAATTCCTGCCGTTCAATGCGGATAAAAGTCAGCTGCGGATCGGCTTTCATTCAGTGCGCGGCGCCCGGTACGCCTTCGGTATGACCGCATACGCGAAGTTCATGCAACCGAAAGAAGGCAAACTCGTTGATGGTTCCCCGATGACGTTCAACTTCACGGGTGACGATGATCTGTGGCTGTTCGTCGACGGCATGCTTGTGTTGGATATCGGTGGCATCCATGATGCCGCCAGCGGCTCCATTGATTTCGCGACCGGTGTGGTGACGATTGTCAGCAATAAAACCACTACGACCACGTTGCAGGCGTTGTTTACTCAGGCGCTCAGGAACCAAGGCAAGTCGGATGCCGAGATCACCGCTTGGATGGAATCCAATATGGTCAAAGCCTCCAATGGCTCCTACACCACGTTCAAGAACTACACCAGTCACGAGATGAACATGTACTACTTCGAGCGTGGCCATAGTGGTTCCAACTGCAAGCTTGACTTCAATTTGGTGACTCTTGACTCCAGCCATATTCAAATCGGCAAGGAGACGGAGAACGTTCCTGAAGCTGACAAGGACAAGAACTATACGTTCAACGCTTATGTCAACTATGAGGGAACCGACAGTGACAAGGATTACACGTTGTACACGGGTAAATACGACGTGTACAACACCGCCACCGGCACCAAGGACGGTGAAACCCGGACCACGGATTCCAATGGCGTGATCACGCTCAAGGCGGGCCAGTATGCCGTGCTTTTGGGCAGTGACGCCAAGAGGATCACCGAGTCCTCGAAGTACAAGGTGAAGGAAATCAACGTTGACCAGGACACGTATGCGGTGAGCGCCAATGGCGGTCAGGTCAAGGTGACGCAGGAGAAGGATTCTGCGACCACGGAGCCGGTGTCGGTCGGTGAGGTGCCACGTACCACGGTGACGAACACGGTCGTCACGGCGCCCCGGTACCGCAAGTACATCAAGGCGAACAATGATGGCACCTATGACCTGTCCCTGAACGTGACCGGCACGCAGTCCGGCTCGTCGCAGACGACCGTGTCCCCGGCCGACATCGTCGTGGTGTTCGACACCTCCGGTTCCATGAGTGGCTCGATGGGACACAACTCTCGTCTTGAGGTTGCGAAGACTGCCGTCAACAGCATGGCGCAGCATCTGCTGACGTCTGAGAACCAGGGCAAGGATAGCAACATCCGGATGGCGCTGGTCCCCTTCTCGACGACGGTGGGCAATGTGTCGAACTTCACCGACAACGCAATGGACATAGTCAGTGCCGTTAATGGTTTGGGCGCCGATGGTGGCACGAATTGGGAGGCCGCGCTTAAAGCCGCCAATGCCAAGCTGACTTCCGGTCGTAAGGGCGTGAAGAAGTACATCGTGTTCATGTCAGACGGCGACCCGACGTACCGCACGAGTTCCGTGCGGACCGGCACTGATTGGTTGGGCCGTCCGACCTATGATGACGATGATCGCAGGGGTCTTCCTGCCGGGGTTCATGGTTCTGGCAGCAGTGATCGATATGGGGCGAATCTCAGCTCCGCTGTTGCCGAGGCTAACAGGCGTGGCGATGCGACGTTGTTCTCGGTTGGCGTGTCCTCCGATCCGACCAAGATGCGTGGCTTCGCCGATCAGACGAAGGGCTCGTATTACAGCGCCACCAGCACGGATGAGCTGAACAAGGCATTTGCCGATATCATCGGTCAGATCAACAGGAAGTCTTCGTACAAGAACGTGTCCATCACCGATACGCTGTCGGACTACGCGGAGTTCGTTAATGCTAACTTCGGCTCGAATGATGTGACGGTGACGGCATCTAAAGACGGTAATAGTGTCGATCTCAACGAGAGCGATTACACGGTTACCGTTTCGGGCAAGACGGTGAAGGTCACGTTCGCGGACGGCTATGAGCTTCAGGATGGCGTGACGTATACGGTCACGTTCAAGGTCAAGCCGACGCAGAAGGCCTACAACGAGTACGCCGCCAACAAGCAGAATGACGACAAGACCGGATATAAGGATGTTCTTGGTGCCGACAACACTGATGCGGATGGTCACCATACTTCGTCCAATTTGCCCGGCTTCCATTCGAATGCGGATCACGGCGCGAAGCTGGAGTACACCGTCGTCAACACGGTCGGCGACCAGACCACCGAGACCCCGGGTTCCGTGGAGTACCCCCACCCCGTCCTGCAGGTAAAGACCGGCAAGATCCAGGTGACCAAGAACTGGTCCGATGGAGCGGAGAAGCATGGGAATGGCTCGGTGACCGTCACGTTGAAGCAGTGCAATGCGCAAGGTGAGGATTGCAAGGACATCAACCGGACCGTGACCCTCAACAACCAGGGTCAGTGGGCTGGTGCGTTCGAGAACCTCGCCCCTGGCACCTACCGCGTGGAGGAGTCCAGCGTGGACGGCTACACGGCGTCCTACAACCCCGAGAACCAGTTGGTAACCGTCACTGCCGACGACCTGTGGGCGGCTCCGGATAACAACAACATGACGACCTTCGACAACGTCAAGACGTACCCGGTCACGATCACCAACACCTTCGTTGCCGTGTCCGCTCTGCCGATGACCGGCGGCGCCACGACTCGTGACTGGCTTGTGTATGGGGGCGGCTTCGGCCTGCTCGCGGCACTGGTCAGAATCGGATACTTCATCTGGCGCAAGCGTCGGCTCGTCTGACCTGCGGCGGATGCTCCGCCCTCCTCCCTCGTCGGGGAGGGCACACGGGGGCGGCGACCAGTCGCCCCCGACAACTCAAGATTTGCGGACTGCGGAAGCCTCAACGACTGCCGCTTCCGCAGTTGCAATAAACAAGACAACGAAAGGAAGATGAGTTTCTCATGAAGTTCAAGAAGCTTTTCGCGGGTGTCGCAGCTGCGGCCACCCTTCTCGCTGGCATGGCGTTCGGCACCGGTGCCGCCAACGCGGCCGAGACGACAGTGGACACTGCTGCAACAGTCACGTTCAAAGCGTCCAAAGAAAAGCAGCTGACCAGCGCCCAGCTGAGCGCATACAAGATCGCGGACTACGTGAACTATGGCACTGCCAAAACCCCGGTGTATGGTGTGAAGACCGCTGCGGGCGCCAATCGCACGAAGCTGGCTGCGGCTCTGACCGCCGCCGGCTTCCAGAACGTGCCGATCGATGGCACCACTGATTTGATGGCTTGGGCTATGAATCAAAAAACGACCACGGATACGGATGGTACCGTCACGCAGGTTCAGTTCGATCAGTCCGAGACCCGTCCGTGGAATAATCCGTCCGTGACGCGTAAGTTCGCGGATGCGCTGCAGGCCGGCAACCCGTTCACCGCCACCGCGGATCCGTTCGTGCTGAACAAGGCGACTGGCAGCGACACGGATGGTTGGACCGCCACGAACAAGACCGCGCTGACTGCTGGCGTGTATCTGTTCCTGGACGGCAACGCATCGACCGATACCCTGACTCAGGCCGTCCCGATGATCGTGAGCACCGGCTCCGTTAACGCTGAGGGCGTTCTGTCGCTTGGTGATAGCACCGCAGAAGTGGACATGAAGAGCACGGTGAGCGGCACCAAGACGAAGTCCACCACCGCCAAGAGCGCGTCCGTGGGCGAAACCGTGCCGTTTGAACTGGGCTACACGATTCCGAATCCGGTCCCGACCGGCTTCACCCTGCAGTTCAAAGATGTGCCAAGCAAGGGCCTGACCGTCAACTTCGCCAGCCTGACCGTTAAGGCCGGCGATAAGGTGCTGACTGGCACCGATTACACGGTGGAAAACAACCTGACTGACAACAAGGGCGACGGCACCAATACTTTCGTGGTGAAGATCACCGACCCGGCCAAGTACGCCGGCAAGCAGATCACCATCACCTACAACGCCACCGTCAATGACGAGGCCGAGACAGTCAAGGGCCAGGATTACCACGCGGTGACCAACAAGCTCGTCGACAATGATGGCACCCCCATCCCCGGCACTGAAACCCTCACCAAGATCTTCGGCTTCAAGTTCACGAAGGTCAACGCCCAGGGTGAGGCCGTCGAGGGCGCGAAGTTCACGCTGAGTGTCGCAAAAGACCAGAACGGCGTGCTGCCGAACAGCGATAAGTACCCGCTCGAAGTCACGTCCGGTGCCAACGGCGTCGTCAAGTTCGACGGCCTGAAGGCCGGCAGCTACACCGTGACTGAGACCGCGGTCGCCGACGGATACCAGGACTTCAAGGCCTCGTTCACCGTGGCCATCGAGGAAAACGGCAACGTCACCTTCGCTGGCACCGACTCCTGGGGTCTCGCGCCCAAGGACAGCACCGCCGACTACAAGGTGACCAACGTCAAGTCCGTCTTCGAACTGCCGAAGACCGGTGCTGCGGGCATCGCGCTGTTCGTGGTGATCGCCGCGCTGCTCGGCGGCGCTGCCGCCACCGTGTACGCCAAGTCTCGCCGCACCAGCCGTGCGCTGCGCTGACTGACACGATAACAGGCCAAGCCGCCGCATGACGTGCATCCCGCACGAGCATGGTGGCGGCTTCGGCTTGCTGTAACCATTCGCCCCCGGCAGCACCCCTGCCGGGGGCAACACAGTACATACACGAATTCGTTTCACGGCGATTGCAGTGACGGCCGGCACAACAACAGGAGGATGCGCATGGCATCGAGGAGACACGGATCGAAACGGCCGGCCACCTCATCCGGCAACGACCCAGCCGTCAAATCCTCCCATGCGCCCGCACGGTCAACGATGACCCGCAGCCTGCCGGACAATGACGAGCGATCCTCGAATAATTCCCGCAAATCCTACCGAAACAGCCGTCACAAACCCGCCGTGCAGCCGCAGCTCCCGTACTCGATGCTGAGCTTCAATCAGGCGACCGACATCTCCGACCTTGTCGCGCAACGCAAACGACTGCGCATACAGCTCATCATCATGCGCATCGTCACGCTGATACTGGTCATAGCCGCTGTCGCCGTCGCCGGATATCCCCTAGCGCTCCAATACCAGAGCTCGCTCAAGCTCGCCCAAACCTCACGCAACAGCGCACAGCAGGTCGCCGGCTGGCCATACCCGCAAGCCGAAGACGCCCTCGTCGCCGCCCGCGCATACAACGCAAAACTCGCCAGATCCGGTCAACCCGTGCTGGGCGAGGCCATCGACCCGTTCAGCGCCGCACAAGGCGGGTCGAGAGCCAAAGGCGAGGACTCCGCCGCCTCCAAAGACAAGGAATACCAGTCCCTGCTCGACTCGGGCGACGAAGTGATGGGAACCATCAAGATCCCGAAAATCTCCGTCAACCTGCCGATCTACCACGGCACGTCACAGACCGCGCTGGCCTCCGGTGCCGGTCACCTGTACGGCTCCTCGCTGCCGGTCGGCGGGGGCGGCACGCACTCCGTCATCACCGGGCACCGCGGTCTCGTCAACGCGATGATGTTCACGCGGCTCGACGAGATGAAAACCGGCGACTTCTTCTACATCGAAGTGATGGGGGAGACGCTCGGCTACGAGGTCGACCGCATCACCGTCATCAACCCGGACGACACGTCGCAACTCAAGATCGTGCCCGGCGAGGACCGAGTGACGCTGATGACGTGCACGCCGTACGGCGTCAACACGCAGCGCCTGCTGATATCCGGGCATCGCGAGCCGATCCCGATGCCGGCGCCGGACCCGTCCGACCTGCATGACACGCGCACCATCATGACGATGGTGGTGGTGTGCGGGCTGCTCGGCGGATGGCTGCTGCTCGGCGTGATCGGGCGGATTCGCCGGCTGCCGTTCAAGCCGATGCGGCACGCGTCGTCGTGGCCGCGGCGCATGCGTGGGTGAGGTGCGACGGGTTCACGGGGGGGGGTGTCGGCGGCGTCGCCGGTGAGGTCCTCGAAGGCGGACTTGCAAGGTTTTCGAGGGATCTCGCCGTGCGAATCGAACTTGCCGTGAGATGAACATGAACTTCCGGTCAATACCGTGCATATCACGGAAAGTGAGTGTACGCTGAGGATTAGCCGATCAGGTGCATACAGCGTTGCATGTGGCCGGTTGCGGTAACAATGATTTGACCCGGTCGACGGGACTCTCTGCAAAAGGGGGACATATGAGCAACACGTATCCAGATGGAGCGCCGCAGACTCCGTATGGTGATCCGAACAATGCTGCGGGCGCGGAAGGCGCGCCCGAACCGCAGCCAACGCAGGCTTTCCCGCCGGTGCCGGTCGTTCCTCTGCCCGGGCAGGGGGCGGGCGTGCCGACGGGAGCCCCAGCCGCCCCGTACGGGCAGGGCGGGGCTCCTTATGGTGGTGCGCCGACTGCCGCGTACGGCGAGTCGCTCGCCGGGCCGCAGGGCGGCGCCGAGCCGTATGGATACCAGGCGGCGCCGTATGGGCAGGAGCCGGGAGCGTACGGACAGTCGGGCGCTGGCTCCGCATACAACCAGGGTGGGGCTCCTTATGGTCAGCAGCCTGAAGCCGGTCCGAACCCCTTCAGCCAGCCCGATGGCGGAACTCCGTATGGTGGCGAGGCGCCTACCGCCGCGTATGGTGAGCCGCTTGCAGGGCCGCAGGGCGGCAACGGCAATGCGCCTGCCGCGCCCTATGGTCAGCAGCCCGAGCCGGAGTATGGTGCCGGCGCGCCTACCGCTGCATACGGTGAGCCGCTTGCCGGCGGTGCTCCGGGAGGGTACGGTCAGCCGGCCGCACCGTACGGCGGCGAGCAGCCGACCGCCGCGTACGGACAGCCATACGGCGCCAACCAGTACGGTGGCCCGCAATACGGGAACCAGCCGCCCGCAATCGCGCCGCAAGGCTACGGCGATCCGTACCAGCAGGAACCGCCGAAGAAGAAGAGCCGCGGCCCGCTCATCGCCGGCATCACCGCCGGTGTCGTTGCCGTCATCGCCATCATCGTCGTAGTCGTGCTGTTCGCCACCGGTGTCATCGGCGGCAAGAAGGACAGCAGCGCCGACGCGAAACCCAACACGTCCACCAGTCAGACGCAGGGCGACAGCAAATCCAAGAGCGACAGCTCCAGCAACGGCAACTCCGACGGATCCAGCAGCAACGATCTGAACAACCTTGACGACGCGTTGCAGAACGGGGCCGACGACACCAACAACGATCTCAACAACGACAGCTTCAACGGATCCTCCAGCTCCGGCAAGCCGTCACTGGAAGAGTTCGTCAACTCCAGCGAAATCCAGTCGCAGCTCGACAGCATGACCTCGTCGTACCAGGGCATGGGCATCAGCATCAAGGCGTACGCGGAAGGCAACACGCTCGTGTACGACTACACGCTGTCTGACACGTACAGCAGCATGGGCGACATGATGACGTCGAGCCTTGACGGGATGGACAGCACGTTCAAGTCGGTGGCGCAGACGCTCAACGAAACCTGCGACACCGGCGGCAACGCCAAGGTGCGAGTGTACCTGCATACCGAAAGCGGCAAGACGCTGTTCGACAAGAGCTACACGGAGTAAGCGGGTCCAGCTCGCGAGAATCCGACAAGGCGGGACGGCCATGATTGGCCGCCCCGCTTTTCGTATGCGCGTTCTTCGTAAGGATTGCACTCGCACTGGTTTACACTGGTGGGTATGAGAATCGCACGTTTTTCACTCAACGACAAGCCGCGCTATGCCTTCGTCCAGCAGGACCCGGCCGACGGCAAGGACTACCTGATCGAACTGGACGGATACCCGTTCGGAGCCGCGCCCGTCAAGCCCACAGGGGAGCGGTACGCGCTCGACGCCGATGGGCTGAGGCTGCTCGCGCCGGTGATTCCCTCCAAGGTGTACGGTCTCGCCAAGAACTACGAGGCGCACGCGCAGTTCATGCACGAGAGCGGGCACTCCGAGATTGCTCACGCGCCGGAAGACATGGTGATCTTCTCGAAGCCTTCCACGTCGGTGATCGGGCCGGACGATCCGATCGTCATCCCGTCGTATTCGAACGATATGAACTTCGAGCCCGAAGTGGCGGTGATTATGGGGCGTATCGCCAAGAACGTGCCGGTCGAGAAGGCCATGGACTACGTGCTGGGCTTCACGTGCGTCAACGACGTGACGCTGCGTGACCTGCAGGGGCTGGATCCGATGTGGACGCGGGCGAAGGGCTTCGACACGTCCTGCCCTATCGGCCCGTGGATTCAGACCGAGCTGGACTGGAAGGACGCGAAGATCTCCTTCACGCTCAACGGCGAGGACGTGCCGATGGCAAGCGGCACCACTGCGAACCTGATTCACGGCATCCCCGAGCAGATCGCCGCGATTTCCTCGTTCTCGACCCTGCTGCCCGGTGACGTCATCATGACCGGCACCCCGAACGCCTCCGGTCACCTCGATCCCGGCGACGAGCCCATCGTCCACGTAGCCGGCATCGGTTCCCTCCGCAACGTGGTCGTGCGCGGCTAGGCGACAGCACAGTGTGCTGTCGCGGCGCACGAGCCAAGCGACAGCGAGGCCAGATTGGGTCGGCCGCAGGCCGTCCGAAATTGCGGGACCGTGCGCGGCATTGCCCGTCGCCTCGACCGGGACGTTGATGATTGGCTCGGGGAATCCATACCGTTTGAGCAGCAGGCGCAAGTGGGTCTCGGCCGGGGAGTCGGTGTTCTCGCGAATCTGGGTGAGTGCCCTGATGCATTGTTTTTGCCCTTGGAACGAGTCGCATGAGTGGATGAATTCTCTGAGTTCGGCCAGAGTGGTCCGTCTGCGTGCGGGGTCGCGGCATACCAGCGAGTCGCCGAATTCTATGAGGTCTTCGAGGGACAGCTCTTTGGCCATTTGGGCGAACAGCGCCTCGGGGGAGGTGCATAGGAGCCCATGCACCTCGATGGTTGCGCCCGAGGCGTCCGTATTGGGCCATACGCGGGGAATGATGTCTTTCGCGCGCGTCCGCCGCGTGGTTTTGAACGTGACAGTCGCGGCGGGGCGGTTCTTCGTTGATCTCAAACATGACCGCTCTCAAAACTCGCAGATACGAGAACTGTTTTGGCGGAAAATGGCGGTTTCGGGTTTCGTGTCTGCGAGTTTTGAGAGCGTGTCGCACGGATTTGAGTTATCCACATTGCGTTTTGGCGCTTCAAAATCAGTGCAAAACTTGAGTCGCGTGCGCTCAACTTTCGGGAATAGAATGGGTGCCGAATCGGTTGTGCGTATCAGACACAGACGGAAAGCGCTGTGCGGGGCGGTTCGGATGTCGTGGGCCGCGGCCGCCAAGGCGCATGAGACATACGGAGGTTGATATGGAACAGAAGTTCACCACCATGGCCCAGGAAGTCATCGGTGATGCGATTCAGAGCGCGTCTGCCGCGGGCAACGCGCAGGTCGAGACACTGCACGTGATGGATGCGCTGCTGCGTCAGGAAAACGGCGTGATTCAGGGACTGATTCAGGCGGCGGGCGGCAACCCGCAGGCGATTGGCGCCGCGGTGCGCAATGCTCTGGTCAAGATGCCGGCGGCGAGCGGGTCCACCACATCGCAGCCGCAGGCGAGCCGCCAGCTGACGGCGGCGCTGGCACAGGCCGAGAAGGAGATGCAGCAGATGGGCGACGAGTACGTCTCCACCGAGCACTTGCTCATCGGCATCGCCGCATCCGCGCCGAACCAGAGCGCGGACATCCTCAAGGCGAACGGCGTGACGGCCGCGGCGCTGCGCAAGGCCGTCCCCGGCGTGCGCGGCGGCGCCAAGGTCACCAGCCCGGACGCTGAGGGCAGCTACAAGGCGTTGGAGAAGTACTCCACCGATCTGACCGCCCGCGCCAAGGAGGGTAAGCTCGACCCGGTGATCGGGCGTGATCAGGAGATCCGCCGTGTGATCCAGATCCTGAGCCGCCGCACCAAGAACAACCCGGTGCTGATCGGCGAGCCCGGCGTCGGCAAGACCGCCGTCGTGGAGGGCCTCGCCCAACGTATCGTGGCCGGCGATGTGCCGACCACGCTGCAGAACAAGAAGCTCATCAGCCTCGATTTGGGGTCGATGGTTGCCGGCTCGAAGTACCGTGGCGAGTTCGAGGAGCGCCTCAAGAGCGTGCTCAACGAAATCAAGAACGCCGACGGCCAGATCATCACGTTCATCGACGAGATTCATACGATCGTCGGCGCTGGCGCGGCCGAAGGCTCGATGGATGCCGGCAACATGCTCAAGCCCATGCTGGCGCGCGGCGAGCTTCGCCTGATCGGCGCGACCACGCTGGACGAGTACCGCGAGAACATCGAGAAGGACCCGGCGCTTGAGCGTCGTTTCCAGCAGGTGTTCGTGGGCGAGCCGAGCGTAGAGGACACGATCGCGATTCTGCGTGGCCTGAAGCAGCGTTACGAGGCGCACCACAAGGTGACGATCGGCGATGACGCGCTGGTCGCCGCCGCGACGCTCTCGAACCGCTATATTTCCGGCCGTCAGCTGCCCGACAAGGCCATCGATCTGGTCGATGAGGCGGCCGCGCACCTGCGCATGGAGCTCGACTCCTCCCCGGAGGAGATCGACGAACTGCAGCGCAAGGTCACGCGCTACGAGATGGAGGAGATGCAGCTTAAGAAGGCCGAGGATCCGGCCAGCAAGGAGCGCTTGGAGAAGCTGCAGAACGAGCTCGCGAACACTCGCGAGAAGCTGAGCGGCCTCAAGGCCCGCTGGGATGCGGAGAAGGCCGGCCACAACAAGGTCGGCGACCTGCGCGCCCAGCTGGACGCCAAGCGCGTCGAGGCTGACAAGTTCACCCGCGAGGGCAACCTGGCCGAGGCGTCGAAGATCCTGTACGGCGAGATTCCGGCGATTCAGAAGCAGCTGGACGCGGCTGAGAAGGCCGATGCGGAAGACGGCGCGACGGGCGAGACCAAGCCCGAGCCGATGGTGCCCGACCATGTGGACGCCGATTCGGTGGCCGGCATCGTCTCCGAGTGGACCGGCATCCCTGTCGGTCGCCTGATGCAGGGCGAGAACGAGAAGCTGCTGAGCATGGAGGACTACCTCGGCAAGCGCGTGATCGGCCAGAAGGAAGCGATCGCGGCGGTGAGCGACGCGGTGCGTCGTTCACGCGCCGGCATCAGCGACCCGAACCGTCCGACTGGCTCGTTCCTGTTCCTCGGCCCCACCGGCGTGGGCAAGACCGAGCTCGCCAAGGCGCTCGCCGACTTCCTGTTCGACGACGAGAAGGCCATGGTCCGCATCGATATGTCGGAGTACATGGAGAAGGCGTCTGTGAGCCGTCTGATCGGCGCCGCGCCCGGCTACATCGGCTATGAGGAAGGCGGCCAGCTGACCGAGGCCGTGCGTCGTCGTCCGTACTCGGTGGTGCTGTTCGACGAAGTCGAGAAGGCTAACCCCGAAGTCTTCGACGTGCTGCTGCAGGTGCTGGACGACGGGCGTCTGACCGACGGCCAAGGCCGGACTGTGGACTTCAAGAACACGATCCTGATCATGACCTCGAACCTCGGCTCGCAGTTCCTGGTGAACCAGGACATGGATGCGGACGCCAAGAAGAAGGCCGTGATGGACGCGGTGCACATGAACTTCAAGCCGGAGTTCCTGAACCGTCTGGACGAGATCGTGATGTTCCATCCGCTGACCCGTGAGGAGCTGGGCGGCATCGTCAACATCCAGGTCGCTCAGGTGGCCTCGCGTCTGACGGATCGCCGCATCAAGCTCGACGTCACCGACGCGGCTCGCGAATGGCTCGCCAACACCGGCTATGACCCGGCGTACGGCGCTCGTCCGCTGCGTCGTCTGGTGCAGACCGAGGTCGGCGACCAGCTGGCGCGCATGCTGCTCGCCGGCAAGGTACACGACGGCGACACCGTGCTCGTCGACCAGACCGGTGGCGAGCATCTGGAACTCGGTACCATGCCCGAGGATCCGGATGCCGGTTCCGATGCCGACGTCACGGTCGAAGACGTCACCGAAGACAAGTGATGGCCGGATGATGGCCGCATAATGGCCGAGTCGCGATGAAGGGAGGCCGGGCTCAATACCCGGTCTCCCCTCAATGCGTCATAAGTGCGTCACGCTGTGCGGGTCACGTCACGCGGCGAGCGCTCGCACAGCGTGACGGTTCGTGAGAAGCCTTATTTTTCAACGTTTTTGGAGTATGCGTCACTCTGTGCGCTCGCTCTGCGTGACGTGACCCGCACAGCGTGACGCTGCATGGTGCGTGTGTAGGCGCTGTGGTGCCCGGATTCGCGCGTAAGTCCGAACGCGCCGCGACCCCTATTCGCCGACCGCGGCGCGCTGCTCCACGAACTCGCATCCAGCTATCGCGCGGGCCATGGCGTCGCGCATGGTGGACAGGAACACGCCGTCGCGCGTGAACGCCAGCGCCTGCACTTCGATGCCGTACGGCGAAAAACCGGTGAGCTTGACGAGTGGTTCACTGCCGGGTTGCGCGAATTCGACGGTGGCCGTGGCCACCGCGCGCTTCACCGCCTCTGTCACGTGCGCCGGGTCGCTGCCGGCCTTCGCGGTGAACGTCATCGTCACGCATCCTTCATTGGACGGCGTGAGCTTCTCCAGCGACGCGGTGTTGAGCACGGAATTGGGTATGACCATCTCGTTGCCGTTGCGCTCGCGCACCACTGTCTGCCGCCACGTGATGTCCTTGACCACGCCGGCCGTCCCCGCGACCGACACCAGATCGCCCGGCTGTATCACCTTGCCGAGCATCAGCCCGAAGCCCGAGATCACGTTCGCCACGGTGTCTTTCAGACCCAGCGACACGGCGATGCCGCCGACGCCGAGCGCGGTCATCAGTGTTGTCGGGCTGATGCCGAACACCGGCTGCAGCACGATGGACGCGGCCAGTATCCACACCAGCACGCGCATGATGTTGATGAATATCGACGCGCTCGGCATGTCCGTCCGATCCAGCACCTTGCGCATCACTCGTGCCAGTCCCTTGGTGATCAACAGCGCGGCGACGATCGCCACCAGCAGGAAGATGATTTTCCCGGCGTTCGCCTCGAACCATTGCAGTATCTGATCCATGTCGCCTCCAGGGTCGCGTTCGCGTCGCGCACCCCGCGGCGGCGACTGCTCTGCAAGCCACTTTAGTGGGCGGTTTTGAAATCTCCTGGAATGTCGCCTTTGAAAATGCGGCTCCAGTAGGCCAGCATGTTCTCCTTCGACATCGACAGGTACACTCCCATGGCGAGCACGGCGACATCCTCATTGAGCAGGTCGTCGACCGAGAGTTTCTTGCTCAGCTCCGGCCACCGCCGCAGTACCGCGAGGATACCGCCGACGGTGAAGTCGAGCATCAGGTCGGTTTTCAGATCCAGGTTGTCGGCGTCGAGCTGGAGGTCGTTGATGATCATCAGACGGCCGAAGTCCTTCAGCGACTCGATGAGCTCGGGCGAGCTATGGCTGCCGGCGAGCAGTGCCAGACGGTCGAGCCGCTGCCGCTGAACTGGGTCGTTCATCACCAGGGAGCATTGGCGCCTCCATTCGATGTCGGGATTGAGGTCGGCGCGTGGCGCCTGCACGGTCGAGTGCTCCACGGCGTGCATGATCGCCGAATCGGCCAGCTCCGGCAGGCTGGCGTAATGGTAGTAGAACGAGTTGCGGTTGACATGCGCCTCGCGTACGACTTCGGTGACGGTGATCTTGCGGTATTCGTGGTCTGCGAGCAGCTCCCAGAACGCGTTTTCGAGGCGTTCGGTCGCGGAGAGTATCTCGGAATCCTTGCGTGGGCGCGGCATGATGGTTCCCTTCCTGCGTGACGTGCGGCTATCGTTTATTGGGCACTATGTCTATATGTGTGATATGGATTATTGTAGGGCGGATCGTGAGGCGGATGATCGGAAAATAGGCGAACTGTCCATTTTTCTCGGTTGGCGAAACAGAGTTCGGGCACGAGACGGCTACCGCGAGGAACGGGACCGGACCGCGGCCATGAGCAGCCCCATCGCCTCGATCAGATGACGGCGATCCGCCTCCGACAGACCCACGAACGTGTTGATCATCGTGGGAACGGCCTTCAGGCCGGCCGCCATGAGATCGGAAATGCTGTCGGCATGGCTCGACCGCAGCACGGAGAACAGGGCGTCCACCGCGCGCTCGCGGTCCTCGGTGCTCAACGATTCCAGCCAGCCGTTCAACGACCGGTTGAACAGCTGGGAACTCGGCGATACCTGCGGCAGATATTCGAAATCATTGCCCGAGACCTGCCAGGAGAACGTCAGATGCTGCATCACGCCCTTCTGGTCGGAGCGTACAACCCGCATCGGCTCGGGCGTCTCCAGAATCATGCCGACAATCGAGGAGTCCGGTACGATCTTCACGATGAGGGGCATGACGCTCCGATACGGATCGCTGCCGACGATCTGCGACGGGAACCCCGGCCCGTCCAGCGAATACACCGCCGTGACACGCCGCTGCACCGGCTCGGGCGCGTTCATCGCCGCATACACGGCCAGATTGCCGCCCTTGGAATGCCCCAGCAGCACCATCGGGCCGCGCCACAGGCGCGCCACGGCGCACACATACTCACATGCCGCATGCTGTGCGGGCACCGGGTAGCGAAACGCCATGTTGAAATCCTCTTTCCAACCCACGAGCGAGTCGTCCGTGCCGCGGAACGCCACCGCCAGCGTGCCGCCCGGCAGCAGCATGGTCACGGCAGCGAACTGCATCTGCTGTTCCTCGCTGAAATGCTCATCGGATGCGTCCACGCGAACGCAGGCAAAGCGCGGATTGACTCCGATGGCGGCGTACAGCTCCTGCGTCAGGCGTGGGTCGGCGAGGCCATTATGGCCGCTCTCCACATGAAAATCATCGGGGGTCAGCGCCTCCGACACCGAAGCCAGCGTTGCGTCGCCGAACTCCGGGGCGGCCAAATGGCGAATCGAGCGCACTGGATGGCGCACGTCGATGCTGCTCAGACGTCTGCGGAATGTGCCGGATCGTGCCTCGACAGCGGCCAGAGTCCGCACGCATGCCGGCATGTCCTGATAGACGAGCGACGCCAGCACCAGCGCGTCGACGGCGTTGAACGGTGCGTCGACGCCGAACGGGCGGGTCTCGGAACGTGCATAATCGATGATGTTGGGCGTCGTGCGCCTCCTTTCCGCCGCGGCGGGGCTATGCTTGTCGTCCGGAGCCGCTAAGGGCCGGGCGGGTGACCGGTTACCCGTCAATATACCCGGTTCCCAACCCGCGCGAACCCAACAACAACCGGCGACATGCCCTGTTGTGCGTGGTCGGTGGTAAAAACGAAACCAGAGTCCAACGGGGAGGTTGTGCCATGATCAACGAAACATACAAAGCCATGCTCGGCGGCAAATCGGTCATTCGAACCCTGAGTGAATACGCGACCGCAAGGGGCACCGAAATCGGATACGACAACGTGTTCGACTATTCGCTGGGCAACCCGAGCGTGCCGTGCCCGTCCAGCTTCACCAAGGCGATGATCGACATGTACGAGACCGCCGATCCGGTCGCGCTCCACGGATACAGCCCGTCGCTGGGCAACCCGGAGGCGTGCCGCACCATCGCCGAAAGCCTCAACCGGCGTTTCGGCATGGATTACACGGCCGGCCACATCTTCCCGACGACGGGTGCCGCCGGTGCGCTCGCCCACGCGCTGCGGGCCGTCACCAAGCCCGGCGACGAAGTGCTCACGTTCGCGCCATACTTCCCCGAATACCATCCGTATGTCGAAGGCGCGGGCGCGCGGCTGACCGTCGTGCCCGCCGACATCGAGAGCTTCCAGATCAACTTCGCGGCGTTCGAGGCGGCGCTGAACCCCGAGGTGGCGGTCGTGCTCATCAACACGCCGAATAATCCCTCCGGCGCGGTGTATTCGGCCGAAACGCTCGACCGGCTCGCGGGTATCCTGCGGGCGAAGCAGGCCGAATACGGTCACGACATCTTCCTGATCAGCGACGAGCCCTACCGCGAGATCGTGTTCGACGGCGGCACGCAGCCATATCCGGCCAAGTTCTACGACAACACGCTGACCTGCTACTCCTGGTCGAAGTCGCTGAGCCTGCCGGGCGAGCGCATCGGCTACGTGGCAGTCAACCCGCGGGCGACCGACGCCGAACTCATCGTGCCGATGTGCGGGCAGATCTCGCGCGGCACCGGCCACAACTGCCCGAGCTCCAGCATGCAGCTCGCCGTGGCGAAGATCATCGACGAGACCAGCGACCTGAGCGTGTACGAGACGAACATGAACCTGCTGTACGATGCGCTGACCTCGATCGGCTTCGACGTGGTGCGCCCGGGCGGAACGTTCTACATCTTCCCGAAGGCGCTGGAAGCCGACGCGAACGCCTTCTGCATGAAGGCCAAGGAATACGACCTGATCCTGGTGCCGTCCGACAGCTTCGGCGTGTCCGGGTACTTCCGCATGGCCTACTGCATCGACACCGACAAGGTGAAGCGGTCGATTCCGGTGCTGGAGCGCTTCGCGCGCGAGGAATACGGATTGTAGGCGAAACCGCGCTCTCAAAACTCGCAGATACAGCCCCAAAATGTCGATTCTGGGGCTGTATCTGCGAGTTTTGAGAGCGCGTTCCGTTTAAGAGCATCCAGAAAGCATCCAGAAAACATTCGAAAACCGTTCCGCAAGGTTGCAGGACGGTTCAACGTCAGGCGTAGGGGCCGCTAGGAAAGCCGTCGTTCAATGGAGTCAATCCAAGGAAAGGACGACGACCATGAAACCCCATGACATGCAACCCCATGCGAGCCCCGGCGGCTCACGGCTGCGTCGATCGCCGGTAATCGCGACGAGGCGGATGGTCGCCCTCACGGGTGGCCTGTGCGCGGGCGCCGGCGGCATGGTGCTGATTCGGCACCTCTCGGCCGGTTCCGCTGGCTCCGCCTCAACCATGCAGCCGCCGAGCGGCAACTTCGGTGGCGGCGCCAACACCATGCAATACGACTATTCCGGCACCAACTCGGTGTCGCTCACCGTCGGCGAAGACTCCACCACCGTCATCGACGGTACCGACATCACCGCCTCCAGCTCCGGGTCGAACGGCGTCTTCGCCACCGATTCCGGAACGGCGCTCGTCAACGACACATCGATTGAGACCATGGCCGACAATTCACGCGGGCTGGACGCGACCTACGGCGGCACGATATTGGCGAACAAGATCACCGCGGACACGCAGGGCGGCCACAGCGCCATCGTCGCCACCGATCGAGGCGGCGGATCGATCTCTCTCGCCGATGCGACGCTGAGCACCGCCGGCTCCGGCTCCCCGCTGCTGTATTCCACCGGCGACATTCAGGTGAACAACGTCTCCGGAACCTCATCCGGCAGCCAGATCGCCGGCATGGAAGGCCTCAACACGATCCTGATCAAGGATTCGACGTTGGAAAGCACGGTCACCGGCAAAACCGCATCCGACCCGATCGCCAACGGCATCATCATCTACCAGTCCACCTCGGGCGGCGTGACCGCCGACACGATTTCCAGTGTGGACCTGTACCTGCTGGACGGCGCCGCATGGATCGGCGCGGCGACGATCACGGACAACGCGGCGGCCGGCTCCGGCACGGGCACGGCGAGCGACGCCCCCATCACTGTGAATGTCGACGGCACGTCCACGTGGGGGGTGGCGAAGGATACGACCATTTCCGCGCTCAACGTCGCTTCCGGCAGCGATGGCAACACCGTCACCATCGTGGCGAACGGCAAGACCGTGGTCTCCGGCAGCGGCGACGTGACCGTCACGGTGACCGGCTCGTATTCGACCTCGGTCTCGGCCGGGAGCGACACGGAGCTGTCGAGCGACACCATCGACCGCAGCGAGTTCGACAGCCGGTTCGGCACATCGACAGCGTGGACGATGGCATAACCATGGCGGCGTGCCAGACATCAACATCAGCAATCACTTCATCAGTCAGTTGTCAAAGGAGTCATCATGACCAGCAACAACAGCAACAATGTCAACAATGCGAATGGCGGCGAGAGCGGCAACGGCGCGGATGGTGCCATCGAGGGCGTCGCTATCGAGGCGGCGGCGAACGTCACCGGTTCGGAGCAGCGTCAAGCGGCTGTGAATGACGCCGCTGTGGCTGATGTTTCGGTGACTAACGGTTCGGCGGGCGGCTGGGGCGTGGAGCCCGGTTCCGCGGCTGGTCGGGCCGATGGTGGCCGGGCTGCGGCAGACAACGGCGGTACAGACGAGTATGCGGGGAATCGTGCGGCTGGTCTGGGAGACGCCGAATGGGCTGCCGGGACCGGGGCTGCTGGATGCGGAACCGCCGGATACGGCTCGGCTGGGTATAGGCTCGCGGCAGCTCCGGGCAGTTCCGGCTATGCGCCGAACGGTCCGATGCCGGGGAGCTACGGCGAGGGATCGCGTGCGGCGTGGTACGCGCAGAATGCGCCGACGCAGGCAATGAATCCGCAGCCGGGGAATATGCAAGCGGTGAGTGGCCAGAACATGAACGCGCAGGACGCGAATATGCAGGGCGCGAATACACCAGATGCGAACGCGCAGGGCGGCCGAATGCCGTTGTATGCGGATTGGAACGGCCGGGGGCCGGTGCCTGGATCAATGGGCGGTCAGGTCCCGACACCGAAAGGCTCGAAGGGCGGCGAACACGCGTTGAGCGGTAAGACGTGGACATTGCTCGCCGTGGTGTCTCTGGTCTGTGGCCTCGTGGGCGGCGTCGGTGGAGCGCTCGCGGTGAACGCGCTGACCGACGACGAAGATGGCACGGGCAGCAGCCAGCAGATGCAGATGCCCGGAGGCATGGGACAGCCGCCCAGCGGCGGCCAATTCGGCAATGGACAGTCTCAGCAGTATGGTGGCTCAGGGAAGTCGGACAGCCAGCTCGGCAGTGGTTCCAGTGGCTCCGGCAGCAGCTCCAGCGGTTCCGGTTCCTCGTACAGCTCCGACGGCAGTGATGCGACCACAATGTAAGCCATGAGCCGCGTCCAACCGCAATCGCGTCCAACCGCAATCGCTGCCCCCTGTCTGCCCCCTGTCTGCCCCCATCATCCTCGTCAAATTACGGGTTGAAATAGCCGTTCTGGGCAATTCCCCGTGCGAAATCGCCGTTTTGAGCTCGAAAAACGGCGATTTCACACGGGGAATTGCGGATTTCGGCTATTTCACCCCGTAATTTCGCGTTCTGTTCGCCCTCCACAGCCCGTAAATGGCCCAGCCAGTCGGGCTTTACGGCTCATCCGGCCAGCGCATCGCTGACGAATCGGTCGACCGTCGACCAATGCGGCCCTTGCCTCCTCGGCTGCATCACGGCGCACGCCCTCCAGCTTGGCGCCGGGAACCTTACCGGCCCTGACCAGTTTCATCATCGAAAGCGGCGCCTGCGTGTCAAGGACGAATCGGAACATGAACGCCGACGTGGCCAGCGTCAACGCGCCTGCGGACGCCGCGGCGATGCCGGTAATTCGGCATCCGCGCCGTACCCGGCCGGCGCGTCGCGAGCGAAATGAGTCATGCCGATGCGTGAAAGCAGCCGGCGCAAACGCATCGCAGCTTCCCCTGCGGATACCCTGTGCCGACTGGATTCCAAGCCGGCTGCACGGCCCAAGCGCGGCCGGCATGCCCGGGAAGAGCGCGAAAGGCGAAAAAACCTCACGACCTCTAGCGAACCGCGCGAACGGTTGTTAGTGTTGATGCACAGACGATTTCGGTTGCCGCGGCAGGCGTGCCGTCGGCTGATTGACGCGGCGTGCCGAACGCCGCATATATCGCTTGATTCGCACCAGACGTAGAGCGGCGGTCTCCAAGACCGCAGGTCGTTGGTTCGAAGCCAACCGCGTATGCCAGTCACTTGTTTTTCCGGGGTCTGCCTCCGCCGACGCCCCGACCGGGACGCTTCGCGTTCCATCCGTCTATCGTCTCCGGGAGCCAGCCGCGCGTGCGGCCTATCATGGCGTCGGGTTCGGGGAGCTTGAGGTTGAGCAGGCCGCCGCTGGTTATGCCGAGGCGTTCGGCGACCTGCTTGACGCCGAGAGATATGCAACCCGAGAACACGCGACACGCAGTGAATCTTAACGACCGCAGGACTAGGCGAACAACAAATGGCACTACGCAGATGCTCATACACCCGCTGCCACCTGCCCGTCACCCGCGGCCAAGCATGGGACCTCGGACATAACGACCGGCGCGACGGATACAACGGACCCGAACACGCGAGCCGCAACCGCAAAGCGGGAGCAGCCAACGGCAACCGCATGCGCGAACACTGGAACAAGCAAACAGGAAACAACGTGGCGACTGCAGGCCGGGTGAGCCTACTTCTTCTTCGGCACGTAGATCACAGTGTCGATCAGTTCTCGGTAGTGCGCGACGATCTGCGCGCGGCGGGTCTTCAGGCTGGCCGTCAGCATGCCGTTGTCTTGTGTGAACTCGTCGGGCAGAATCTCGAACTTGCGGATCGACTCGGCGCGAGACACGCCCTCATTGGCCTGATTCACCGCACGCTCGACTTCGGTGTGCACGATCGGATTGCGGGTCAGCGACGCCAGGTCGGACTCCTCCTGAGCGCCCTGCGATTTCAGCCACGCGTTCGCATCGGCGAGATCCAACGTGACCAGCGCGGCCACGAACGGCTTCCGGTCGCCGATGACCAGGCACTGGTTCACAACCGGCGATGTCATCACGGCGGCCTCCAACAGGCCGGGGGAGACGTTCTTGCCGCCGGCGGTGATGATCAGATCCTTCTTGCGGCCGGTGATCGAAATGAAGCCGTCCTCGTCGATGTCGCCCAGATCGCCGGTGTGCAGCCAGCCGTCGACGATCTGCTCGGCGGTCACATCGGGATGGTTGTGGTATCCACGGCAGACCAGATGGCCGCGTACGCACAGTTCGCCGTCGTCCGCGATACCCGCGGTGACACCGCTCATCGGCATGCCGATCGTGCCGATCCGATTGTTCTCCGGCAGGCTCACGCACACCGGCCCGCAGGTCTCCGTCATGCCGTAACCCTCAAGCAGCGGCATGCCGATGCCGTTGAAGAAGTGCGAAAGGTTGGCGTCCATCGGGGCGCCGCCGGTGATGGCGAAGTCGGCGTTCGGGCCGAAAATCGTGCGGATCTTCTTGTACACCACCAACTCGTAGAACCCGTGGGCGAGGCGCCCCCGCCACGGCAGTTTCTCGCCGGCCTGCTCGGCCTTCGACCAATCCCGCGCCACGTCCGCCGCACGCAGGAACATCTTGCCGGCGATGCCCTTGCCGGCGCGCTGCGACGCTGCGTTATACACCTTCTCGAACACGCGAGGCACCGCCAGCAGCAGCGTCGGGCCGAACGACTCGAAATCCTTGACGATCGTCTTCATGTCGGAACTCAGTCCCAACGTCAGCGTGCCGCAGAAGCTCAGCAGCTCCATGAACCGCGCGAACACGTGGCTCAGCGGCAGGAACAGCAGCAGACGGCGGTCGGGCCACGCGCAGGCGCGGGGCATGTACTGCATGGCCGACAGGCACAGGAACGCCAGATTGCGGTGCGACAGCTCCACGCCCTTGGGGGTGCCGGTGGAGCCGGACGTGTAGACGATCGTCGCGAGGTCGTCGCCGTGGGCGTCGTTCTTGCGCGCCCAGAACTCCTCGTCGCTCACTTCCTTGCCATACGCCTGCAAGGCTTCGAGCGCGCCGGCCTCGATCACGAACACCTTGCGCAGCGACTGCACCTCATCGTGGATGGATTCGATCTTGTCGCGCTGCCCGTCGTCCTCGGCGAACGCGATCGTGGCCTGCGAATCGTTGAAGATCCAGCTTACCTGAGCGTCGGAATTCGTCTCGTAGACCGGGACGGTGAGCGCCCCGACCGCCATGATGGCCATGTCGAGCGCGGTCCATTCCCAGCGCGTACGCGACACGATTGACACGGCGTCGCCCTTCTTCACACCCAAGCCGATCAGGCCCTTGCCCAAGGCGATCACCAGGTCGCGGAACTGCGTCGCGGAGAACGACTTCCAGCCGCCGTCCGCCTTGTATTCGACGGCCGAGCCGTCCGGGTCGCGCTGGGCGCGGCGGTCAAGGAAATCAAACAGGTTGATATCGTCGTCGATCGGTTCCTTCAGCGGATTGGTGAACTCTTTGACCATGGTCGAGGAATTTACTGTCATACTCTCTTGAATACTCTCAGCGCAGTACAAAAACCGCGCGACAGGCGGCATTTGGGGGTGGAGGGGTCGGGGAGGGACACCGAGCATGCGGCGCGATGATGTCGCATTATGTGCGTCGCGCGTGGCCGGGGCTGTACGATGGGGGCAGGTTTGCCAGTATCGCGCCTTCGGTGGCGCGGCGCGGTGATTCGTGGCCGATGAAGGTGACGGGCGGAATAGGCGAGGCGCGGGCGAGATGCAGGCGAGCGGCATGAGCCGGAGCGAAGCGGCCCGAGCCGGACGGGAGCAATCATGAACATGCCGCCGGGCTGGTATCCGGACCCATCGGGCGATCCCTCGCTGATGCGTTGGTGGGATGGCGAGGAATGGACCGGTGATTTCGCGCCGGCGCAGCAGGTGACGCCGGACGGCAACCGTATTCGCCGGGCGCGTACCCGATGACGAATGGCGACCGCAACCTGCGTCTCGCTGCATTCATCCTCAACATCATCTCGATGGTCGCGTTGGGATGGACGTTGCTCCCGCTGGCATGGATGAGCCCGATGACGGTGATGAGTTGGGGCATCTACAAGGGCACGCGGGCCAACACCGTGGCGTTCGGTGTGTGCAACCTGCTGTTCATGAATGCCATTTTTTTTGGGGGGGGGCTGCTCATCAGCAACAAAGAGCGGTGACCGATTCCGCGGAATTTCAGGCGTGTCGCGATTTTTGTCCCGTTTGTACAGGCGGTCGGGTAATGTATTCCCCTGTTGCCTGTCAAGGTGACATTGCGGACATAGCTTAGTTGGTAAAGCGCAACCTTGCCAAGGTTGAGACCGCGGGTCCGAGTCCCGTTGTCCGCTCGCAGATTCGGCTGGCTGAAGCGATTCGGCCGGTCGGCACGCAGACCCGGGCGGTTGGCGCAGAGGTAGCGCACTTCCCTGACACGGAAGGGGTCACAAGTTCGAATCTTGTATCGCCCACGGATGCCGAAGTTCACTTCGGTGTGCACTGGGTGATTGGCGCAGCGGCTAGCGCACTTCCTTCACACGGAAGGGGTCGTAGGTTCGATTCCTACATCACCCACGGCCGCTACGGTGGTCGGTTTTCGGGGCTATGGCGCAGCTGGTAGCGCATCTCCATGGCATGGAGAGGGTCAGGGGTTCGAATCCCCTTAGCTCCACAGAACAGAACGCCCCTCCTTCCGGGAGGGGTGTCTCTTTTTTCGAGCCTATAATCGCAGGCGAGGATCCTCGGCATCGACAGCTCCCCGGACATGATCGCCTCGGCGCGCAAGCTCCACCTCGACTGCGATTTCGATGTGCTGGACGTCGGGTCGCTCGACGAGCTCGACACCGATTTCGATGTAGTCTTCTCCAACGCCTGCCTGCAATGGGTGCCGAATCATGAACGGGTGCTGCCCTCCATGCTGCGACGGCTTAACGCCGGCGGCTTAACGTCGGCGCAATTCACCGAGAACATCAACCTGCCGCCGCACATCATCATGCGCGAGACCGCGTGCGAGCCGAAATGGCGGCAGTGGATCAGCGAGATACGCCGCTACTACAATCTCGGCGGCGACAATTTCGACGTAAGCGCATACTATGATCTGCTCGCCCCGCTCTCCGCGCACGTCGACGTGTGGGAGACGAACTACTACCATGCGCTGCCTGGGTATGAGGCGATCCTCGACTGGTATCGCGGTACCGGTCTGCGCCCGTATCTGGCCCAGCTGCCCGATGACGGCCTGTATCTGCGAGTTTTGAGAGCGTCGGTTGAGCGAGCCATAGATTTTTCATATGTCCGCGGTCTTGTATCGCGCCCTGCGACGTGCTTCGATGGTGGGTGCCGGCGGCAAGGGGCTTCGCCGGTGCCATATCAATGGTTCGCACGTCAAGAAGGGGGTTGCGATGGTGTCCACCACATTGGACTTCGCCGAGAAGTACCTGCTGAAAACCGAGGTCAGGACCGTCGCGGTCATGCCCGGCGACGATGATTCGGTGCGTGATGATGATTCGTACGACGCATAGTGCGGTGAGTCGTTCTCGATGATGTTTGTGCGAGGATGACTCATATTCCCGCACAAGTGCGCATGATGCGGGTTCCCGGAATCCCGAGACTTGCTTTCGCTTGATGCCCGATTGGCCCGGTACCATACTCGCGCCTGTATCATTGAGGGCGATTCGTTGCATATCTTGCCACCGGGAAGGGTCATCATGGGGCGCAGTCGGTGATGCATTTCCACGTGCACTTAATCCCGCGCAGATATGGGGGCGGATTGGACACCTGGCCCAAGCTGCCGGGCCGCTCGCTCGACCTCGATACGGCATGGCGGCGGTTGAGGCGAGGAAAATCGACTTCGTGAGGATTGTGATATAGGACATCAAAACGGCGGGATTCCGCCGATGCAACCTGTGGTTGCGCACGGTTGCGGGGCATGGTCGGCGATTGCAACCGTAAGATGGTGTCGGATGGCGTGGACGGCGTGCCATAGTGGGGTTATCGGCCGAACATGACATGATGGAATCACTTGAGAAGGGATTTGACGATGAGCTTCCGCACCAACCTGCAATACCTGCGCGCCCAACGCAACATGACCCAGGAGCGACTGGCCATGCTGCTCGGCGTCTCGCGGCAGGCCATTTCGAAATGGGAATCCGAGAAGGCCTACCCCGAAATGGACAAGCTGCTCATGATCTGCGATCTGTTTGGCTGCACGCTCGACGACCTCGTGCTCGGCGACGTGAGCGTGAGCGCCAGCCGGCCGGACTCGCACGGCGCATCGGCAACCGGCCGCGGCACGACTGTCGAAGGCATGACCGGTGAAGATGCCGGGAGCCCTGCACATGCGGGGAACGCGAAGGGAAGTATAGGCGACGCCGACGAGCCCGCGCATCTCGGTGCGGCCGGTGCCATCGAGCCAAGCCTCACGGGCGTGCCGACCGGCGAGACACCGTACGGAACCGGTTCGCCCCGCCCCGCCGTGCACGCCAATACGGCCACTCTGCCGCAGGACCTGACCGGCTACGACGAGCATCGCCGCCGGTTCGCGCTGCTCATCTCCGGCGGCGTTGCGGCGATCATCGCGGCGGTCGGTATCTGCAATCTGTTTGATTCAAGCAACTCCATCCTCGGCGTGACGCGGCTCAATGACTTCCTCACGTTCCTGTGCATCTGCATAGGTGTGATCGCCGGGCTGGCGATGCTGGTCCCGGGCGGCATGTCGCACGCCGAGTTCAAACGCCGCCATCCGTATATCGAGGATTTCTACACCGATGAGGATCGCAGCCGCGAGACGCGTCTGCTGGTGGTCGGCATCGTGGGCGGTATAGCGGCAACCCTGATCGGCATAGCGGTGACTGTGTACGCCGATGACGTGTTGGGCATCAGCGATGGATGGCCGAACGCGATCATGCTGATGCTGTACTCGGTCGCCGTCTTCAGTTTCGTTTACTGCGGAATACGGCACGGCATGCTCGACATCGACGGCTACAACAAGAAGGCCGATACCGATGGCAAGAAAGAGCGTGCAGCCGGGCATGATTTCTACGACAATCTGACCGGTACGGTATGCGGCATCATCATGTTGCTGGCCACGGTAACCGCCCTGTGCCTACTGTTTCTGGGGCCGTGGATGCTGCATGACGACTGGAGCTCCGTGGGCCCGTTCTGGCTGCCGTGGCCGATCGGCGGCGTGCTGTGCGGCATAGCGAGCCTCATCATCCAGCTGGTCAAGGATTATCGCAGGCGCAACGACGACGGACAAGGCGCCGGGCAGCCCGGGCGGACGAAATAGCAAGGAAAGGACGGCCGATGGATGATCTCGCCGCGTTTCGTGAGCGGTATCCGTTGCAAACCATGCGATTGCCGGATGGCGAACCCTTCGCATACCGGTATCATCGCAATCCCTCCGCCCGCGCAACGATTGTGCTCCTGCCGGGCGGAATCGGGCTGTCCTGTTCTACCTGCATTTCGAACGGTTCGCCGAGGACTGCTCGGTCATCACCTTCGATTATCAGGAGCGGCTCGCGAAGAACGCCGAACTGGCGCGTGCCATCGCAAGTGGAAGCGGACGCTTCGCCTGATACCGATGCCGCTGCACCGGCGTCTGATGGCGTGGGCCGTGATGCGCAAGACGCAAGACCTGTCGTCTAGCGAACGGCGGCTGATGCAGGGCCTGTGCGATGTCCTCAAGCAGTTGCTGAGCAAGCCGTATCAGCGGCATATGGCCGATTTGCTGATCGATGCTGCGTCGCACGCCGACATGGTGACGGCGGTCATCTCGCGCTGTTGGTGCGCATGGACGAGTACATGATACCGTACGCGCCTTCATCGGGTCGCATGCGGCCTGCTCTTAGCAGACGTCTCTAGTCTCGCGTCGGATCCTTCTGCAGAAGCAGGAACACGAGCGCCACGACCAGCAGCAGCACCGCGATAGACAGCACGCCGAGCGAGGCTCGTGGTCTGCGACGCATGAGTGTGACCGTGAGCTCCCCAGCTGATGAGCGCAAAGGCAGAGATTGGTTTCGCGTGGGATTGTCCCGATGTCAAGGTCATGATGCAAAAGCGTTAAGCATCCTACGGATTATATTGAGAAAAGAAGTCATTAGTAATACAATTGGCTTTAGAAAGGATTCATTATGAGCACTACCACTGTTCGCATGGATGATGATCTCAAAGCCGAAGTGAACGCCATTCTTGATTCCATGGGATTGAATTTCAATACGTTCGTGAATATGGCCAGCGTGCAGTTGGTGTCGCAGCGTCGTATTCCGTTCGAGGTGAGGGCGCCTGAACCCGTGCTGCCTCACGCGGGACATGTTGCCGCCAATGGAGTTACGTACCGTGGGGTCGACGAACAGGGATATCCGGTGGTCGAAGTGCCGAACGCCATGGTGTTGAATCCGAGCCGGGGCTCCGATGGTGTTGCCGTACTGCCCAAGGCGTGGCGCGATGGCGAATAATCATGATATTCCGGAATTGATGCCGGTTCCGGAGCAACTGCATGTCTTCGACGTGTATCGCATGCGGGTGCGGTTCGAGGATGATCCGACGAAATCACGCAACCATACGTGGCCGCCATCGTCATACAAGCCGACGACGACGGTGGAGTGGCTGTGAAACTGACCAGCAATCCAACTTGGCATGGGGCGGGCGATGTGCAACTGCCCGAGTATGAGCATGCCGGGCTTACCCATCTGACGACCGCTCGCTGCGCGCAGCTGGTGCGGTTCCTCCGGTCGGATCTACAGGGGTTCACCGGTAGATTGAGTCGGAATGATGCCATGCGTGTGGCCAATGTGGTCGGCGAGGTAAAGCCTGAAGAACAGGTGTGGCTGTAATTCTGTTCTGCCGTCTAACTGGTTCGGGGTATTCACTGTGAACCAGTGCACAATTGCGATGGTCGATGTCTTTCTACAGTCCGCTTATATGTGAAGGTTTTGTGGTCGACGTTGCGTCATATGTTGCTTGTGACGTTGCGTAATGCGGCATATTGCTTGGTGAAAGGAGGTTGGGCCATGTCGATGGACGATGAAACGGACAGCCGATACACCACAGGGGACATCGCCAAACTCACTGGTGTGAGTGTGCGAACCGTGCAGTACTACGACGCCAAAGGTCTGTTGATTCCCAATGAGATCAGCGACGGCGGCCGAAGGCTGTATGGGACTGCAGAGGTCGAGCGGATGCGGGTCATCCTTTTTCTCAAAGGACTCGGCTTCAAGCTAGAGCAGATTCGCTCGATTCTGTCGGACGAGCGGCCGGAACGGGTGCTGGTTGATTTGCTGGATCAGCAGACGGCATCCTTGCAGTCGGGTATCGCCGAGCAGAAGCAACGTCTTGATGACTGCTTGCAGCTGCGCAAAGCACTGACGGTCTCGGCGTCTGACTTCGTATCGTCAACATTAACCGACATGGCAACCGTTATGAACACCACAACCACTCATTCCCTGCGCACCACATATTTGGTCATGCTGGCAATCACATTGCCCGCGACTTTGTTGCAAATTGCATGCCTCGTCATTGGTGTGATGACAGACGTATGGTGGCCGCTGCCGGTCGCCGTTCTGCTGGCGATTGCGCTCACTGTTGCGGCGATGAAGTACTATCGCTCCCGCGTGCAGTACCTATGTCCGGCTTGCCATGAGACCTTCCAGCCGGGTATGCGAGAGTTCGTATTCGCCGCACACACGCCCAAGACACGCAAGCTTACCTGCCCGCATTGCGGTCACAGGGGGTATTGCATGGAACTCAGCATCTGAAAGTTTCTGATTATAGCGTTCGATTTACCAATGGTAGTTGTCGCAGAATCTGCGACAACTACCGCCCTATCAAAATATGTGCGTTGTGCAGGGCTAAATTGTTTCAGGTCGCGGCTCGGGCGGTAGGGTCTGCCGTTTTATCGCTGCTTCGGCGTTCCTGTTGCTGATTGACGGGTGACATTACGCTTGCGTTGGGTCCTTCTGCAGGAGGAGGAACACGAACGCCAACACCAGCAGGATGGCGATGGAAAGCACGCCGAGGGAGGCGTTGCCGGTGATCGACGTGGTGGTGGCCACGAGGAACGTGCCCAGAATGCTCGCGGTCTTGCCGAAGATGTCGTAGAAGCCGTAGTACTCGTTGGCGTGGTCCTTGGGGATGATCTTGCCGTAATACGAGCGGCTCAGCGCTTGGATGCCGCCCTGGAACATGCCGACGAGGATCGCCAGGATCCAGAACTGCGCGGCCGACACGAGGAAGAACGCGGCGAAGAACACGATGCACATGTAGGCCACGACCGCCGCCACGATCATCGCCTTGCAGCCGAACCGCCCGGCCATCCGCCCGTAGAGGATCGCGCATGGGAACGCCACGAACTGCGTGACCAGCAGCGCCACCACCAGCTGAGTCGAGTCGATGCCCAGCTCGGCGCCGTACGAGGTGCTCATCGAGATCACCGTGTTCACCGCATCGATGTAGAAGAAGAACGCGAGCATGAACATCCACAGCGGCTTGTTCCTCACTATCTTGCGGAAGGTGCCGCCAAGCTCGCGGAAGGTGCCGCGCACGGCCGTTCCCAGCTGGTCGCGTGTGGCGCGGTAATGCTCCTGACGGTAGCTGGAGATCAGCGGGATCGTGAACGCGACCCACCAGACGGCGGTGATGATGAACGATGCGCGGGTGCAGCCGGTCGTCGTCCAGCCGAATGGCAGCGCCGGGCCGCCGAAGATCAACGCGATGCACACGATGAACGGCACGGTCGAGCCGATGTAGCCCCAGCCGTAGCCGTGCGAGGAGACCTTGTCCATGCGTTCGTTCGGCGTGGTGTCGATCAGCATCGAATCGTAGAACGTGAGCGAGCCGTTGAGTCCGATCGTCGCGAGGATATACACGACCAGGAACGGCAGCCACGTCAGTGGAAGCGCCATCGCGCAGCACGTGACGACGCCGGTGCCGAAGAAGCCGAGGAAGAACTTGATTTTCATGCCCTGCACGTCGGCAATCGAGCCGAGCAGCGGCATGAGCAGCGCGATGACCAGCGATGCGATGGTCTGCGCGTAGCCCCAGGCCGACACGATGTTGCCGTCCGCGGGCATCAGCGATTTCGCGTAGATCGGAATCACCGCGGTGGACAGCAGCACGAACGCGGAGTTGCCCACGTCGTAGATGATCCATTTCTTCTCGCGCGGGGTGAGTTTCGCGGTGGCGGTGAGGGCCGGATCTGTGCCGGCCGCTGCACTGTCTGCCGGGCCATCGGCGGGTTTGGCTGCGATGCTGTCGTTCATGGGGACTCCTGACGTCGTGTTCATATATATCGTAAAGTGCCGTTTCCGGCATACCAAGTTTCCATATGAATTGCGGGTGAATTGTTGCGGGCCGGCGGGGGTCGGACGGGTTGGACGGGTCGGGCGCCTGCCTGGCCGCGTCGATCGTGGCGATCGTCATCGGGGTCGGCGTTCGTTATCTGGTACACCTATTATGCGCGGCGCAAGCCCGATCCCATCGAAGAGGCGCGGCGGGCGGATATGTTCGCTCGCGGTTGGACGCCGCTGGACGAGGACGTGCACTTCCCTCCGGCGTGGTTCGCCAAGATTTCCAAGCTGAGGACGATCGGTAGCGAAATGCCGCATACGACATGGGGCAAGGACGGCTGGATCACGTTCAACTACGACGTGATGCAGTTCATATCGGACACGAACCCCAGCTATGCCACCGGTATCGTGTTCCTGGTATGCCCGTGCACGGTGCCACGAGGCCCACTCATGTGGGCGACCATCTATCAGGGTCGCAAGATGTTTCAGCGCACCAGCGAGCAGGGCGGCGTGCCCGCCGACGTGGTCGAACTGCTGAAGATGAGCCCGTACAGACCGAATCTGATCGTGATGGATGGACGAATCTACGTATGGTTGCGGGTGAATTACATGCCGTTGCCGCAACGTTTTTCTGAATTATCCGCTGGAAAGCGATCTGATTCCGTTGACGAAGGAACTGCATCGCAGGCTCGCCCGCGATATGGGGATTGTCGGCCAGACGCCGTGGGCTGGCCGCGCCTGAGCGGTCATTGGTACGATGATTGGTCCAATAGCGTCCTTAAGTGCGCGCCGAAACGACAAGTGCGCGCACATAGGGACGCAAAACACCCGATTTGCGTCCCTATGTGCGCAGAGTCGTCCGTTCGGCGCGCACTTAAGGACGCAAACGGAACGACAGCGTTGCGCAACAATCCATATCGGCCGGGCGACGCTGCGAGGAATAGCTACTTCGCGGCCTCGGCCGGAGTCTCGTCTTCCTCGAGCTTGGCGATGACCTCGTCATAGCCGGGGCAGTCCGGAACGCCGTTGATGGAACGCTGAATGCCCAGCGAAGCGGCCGCGTTGGCGATCTTCACCGCATCGACAAGCGACCAGCCGCGGGCGATCAGTGCGCACATGGCACCGGTGTGGCACGAGCCCGCCGAACGGGTGTGCGTCGCCTTCGTCGGATACCCCTCCACATGGATGACTTCGCCGCCCGGCGTGCGCACCCACGCGCCGCGCGACCCCGCACGAACCACCAGCGGCGCGCGCAGCGTGGCGCCGAGGCTGTTGCACAGCGCCTTCATCGAGTCGTCGAACCCGCCGCCGACGGTCATCGACAGGGAATCGTCCACGAACACGCCAAGCCGGTCGGCGAGCGTGCGGGCCTCCTGACGGTTGCAGGACCAGATGGGCCGCACCAGCACCAGATCCTCCAGCAGGTGGTCGCTGACCATGTGCAGCGTGTTGGTCGGATTGAGCACGATGCTGTAGTCGCGCGTCGTCGGGTCCGAAGAGGTGCGATGCAGGAAGGCGTCGATGCCTGACGCGCTGTGATCCATCAGCGTGTTGGCGCTGATGTGCACCACATCGCCCTCGCCGGGCTCCACGCAGTCGAACGTGTTCTCGTTGCCTTGTGATTCGGCGCCATACGTGGCGACGAACGTCTTGCGCTCGCTGTCGTTGAGCACCAGACGGAAACCGGAATCGGCGTCGATGCGGTCCTGGCCGATGTGTTCGATGCCGTTGTCGTTGAGAGCCTTGCGGATCAGTGACGCCCACGGCCCGTTGCCGATGACGCCTGCGTGCTTGGTCGCCGCCCCAATCCGGCTGGCCGCCTGCATGACGCGGAAGCTGCCGCCCACCGACGGCATGGTATGGTTCGCGACGGCGAATCCGCCCGGTTGGGGAATCGCGTCGATGTCCATCATGATGTCGACCCACACCTGTCCCAACGAGATCACTGTGGGGGAGGGCACGTCGTTTTTGCGTGAAAGCAGGCCTTTAAGTGAATTGAGCATCATTCCTCCTTGACGATTGCCGCGTTGCATGTATCGTATGCCATACAGTAACCGTTTTACCGTGATTTTATGAAGAGTTGCTGGATGCGGCAATAGTCAAGACGGGTGATATTGTGTGGATGTGTAGGTGAAAGCCGCAATGATACACGCTTGATTTGCATTTGTTTGTATTTGGCGCTATTATTGTGAAGTTGTGTGTTCAAGCATCCGTGCTGGAACACGGAAGACTTGAACATCAAGGTTATTAAGGGAGTCCATCATGGCAGCTCGTTGTGCAGTGTGCGGCAAGGGTCCGCAGGTCGGATACACCGTTTCTCACTCGCATATCCGCAACAAGCGCACCTTCCGCCCGAACCTGCAGCCGGTTCGTACCACCGTTGACGGCCAGAACGTTCGCGTCCGCGTGTGCGTCAAGTGCCTCAAGGCCGGCAAGGTTCAGCGTGTGGTTGCGTGACATCGCGCGATAACGTTTCACTGAGGCCCCGGAAGTCGCAAGACTCCGGGGCCTCTTTATATCCGCTGGCGGAGGGGACAATGCGATGCCGTCCCGCCGGCACACCACAATAGGGACGTATGAGCATCACGTTGAACACCACCATGTCGTCGATCATGACGAACAAGCGGCGTGTCGGCGCGCTCAAAAGCCTTGGCGTCGTGACGGTGGGCGATGCGTTGACCTACTATCCGTTCCGCGTCGCCGATCCGGTGCCCCTGCGGGCACTGCGCGAGGCCCGTATCGGCGAGAGAATGGCGTTCTCCGCGTCGGTGCGCAGCATGCGGGTCGTGCCGATGAACGTTCGGCGGGGCTACCGGCTCGAGGCCGTGGTGGATGACGGGGATTTCGCGGTTTCCCGGCATGTCGCGGGGGCCGCCGCCCGTTTGGTGTTCTTCTCGTACAAGAAGCAGTATGTCGATTGGCTGAGCATGCGGCTGCGTTCCGGCGCGATTGTGGTGATCGCCGGCGAGCCGAGCGAGTTCAACGGCCAACTGCAGTTCACCCATCCCGAAATAATGACGGTCGCTCCCGGCTCCGGTCCGGCTGATGGCGAATACTCCGGTGTCGTGCAGATGAGCGCTCTGAAATACGACGCCGACACCGTCGAAGCGGGCCTGCGTCGCATCAGCAGACCCCGACCGGTGTATCACGCGTCGTCTCGTATCCCCAGCGAACACATTCATGAGTCGATAGTGCAATGCATCGAGTTGCTGGCTGGAACCGGGCAGGATCTCCCGGGCGATGCGGCAACGGAAGCCCCGCAAACAATGAAACCGATGGAAGACGGCGGCATCAGCGGCGCCGGAACCGCTCCAGCGGGTGCCGAGTCTCGGTCAGGAAACGCCGTGGCCGTCGGCTTGGCCCGCGCGATCCCGGACGTCCTGCCCGAATCGGTGCGCGAATCGAATCATCTGCTGCATCGCGCGGAAGCGTTCCTGGCCATCCACGACCCGCTCAGCACCGCGGATTTCAAACGGGCCATCGGCACGATGCGCTACGAGGAGGCGTTCGTCTCGCAGACGGCGCTGCTCCAGTCGCGTAGCAATGTCCGCAAGGATGCGGCCCTGCCTTGTGCGGGCGTGGCGCTGCGTGACCGGTTCATCGAATCACTGCCGTTCCCGCTGACCGGCGGCCAGCGGGAGGTCATCGATGATATCGGCGTGGACATGGCCCGCGAATATCCGATGCAGCGCCTGCTGCAGGGCGAGGTCGGTTCCGGCAAGACCGTGGTCGCGGTCGCGGCCATGCTGCAGGCGGCGGGTTCCGGCCATCAGGCGGTGCTTGTCGCGCCCACTCAGGTGCTCGCCGAGCAGCATCATGCGACCATCAGCGCCATGCTCTGCGCGATTGACAGCGTCGAGACGGGCGATGACCCGTCCCGCGATGCCCTGTCTCCCAATGACCCGGCCGACCTGATCAAGGCCGCCGAATCCGCTGCCGATGACGGAGATGCCAAGGGGCGCGCGGCCGTGAAACATCCCGTGAAACACAGTGGGGCACGCAGTGGGAAACAAGACGGCGCGGCGCACGCGCAGTCGGACGCGAACACGCGGCACGTGCCGGTCATCCTGCTGACCGGCGGCATGAAACTGGCCGCCCGCCGCCGTGCTCTCGCGCTCGCGGCCAGCGGCGACCCGTGCATCATCGTCGCCACGCACGCCGCGTTCTCCAAGACGTTCCAGGCCCCGAACCTCGCGCTCGTCGTCATCGACGAGCAACACCGGTTCGGCGTGGAGCAGCGCGAATCCCTGCGCACCAAAAACGATGTCGTGCCGCACCTGCTGGTCATGACCGCGACGCCGATCCCGCGTACGGCGGCGATGACCTGGTTCGGCGATCTGGACATCTCGTGGCTCACCGAGCTGCCGGGCGGGCGCAAGCCCATCCGCACGTTCATCGTGCCTGAAGACGACGGCCGCATGATGGGCTCCATGTTCGCCCACATCCGCGGCCGCATCGACGCGGGGGAGCGGGCGTATGTCGTCTGCCCGCGTATCGATGCCGACGATGAATCGGACGGCGATGACGATACAAGTGGGGCATCGCAGATCGGCGTGTACGACGATTCCGACGCCTACAGGCGCGAATCCGCCACCGCGGCCGCCAACACAGCCGCCAGCGCGCCATCGCAGGAGGATGGTGACGGTGCTCCGTCACGGCCGCCGCTGCATTCCGTGGCCGAGATCGAGCGCAGGCTGTCATCGCTGCCGCAGTTCCGTGGCGTCCGTTTCGCGACGCTGACCGGCCGCGACGATGACGCGACCAAGCAGCAGGTCATGGCCGATTTCGCGGATGGGGCCACGCCGGTTCTGGTGGCGACAACGGTCATCGAAGTGGGCGTGGACGTGCCGCAGGCCAGCTGCATCGTGATCTTCGACGCTGACCGGTACGGGCTTTCGCAGCTGCACCAGCTGCGCGGGCGCGTGGGGCGCGGCGGCACGGATTCATGGGCGTTCCTGATTTCGCGGGCTGAGGACGGCGGTCCCGCGCAGCAGCGGCTGCAGGTCATCCAGGGCACGCTCGACGGTGCCCAGATCGCGCAGGCCGATCTGGAGTTCCGCGGCGCCGGAGACGTGCTCGGCGACGCGCAGTCGGGCGGCAAGTCCGGTCTGAAACTGCTGCGCGTGGTCAAGGACGTCAAGATCATCGCCGACGCGCGCGAACGTGCTGGGCGGTTGCTCGCCGATGACCCCGATCTGTCGGGCGAGGTCGAGCTTGCCGGCGCGGTGCTTGATTTCACCCGCGGCAACGAGACGTTCCTGACCAGCAGCTGACGCGCGACGGGCGATATGCGCCGCGGATAGGGTCGTCGGACACGAGCCCCGGCCCCGCCATCCGCGATCGAACAATGTGGCGCTTGAACGCAGCATAGATTTTTCATATGGGAACGGCGTTCTCATCGCCGGCATGATGTGGTTCAGTTGTCATGAAGGTTTCGGCCGGGGAGGGGCATCATGGCATCATCACGTTCACTGCACACGGTTCATCTGGCCGCTTTTGGCGCGGGCAATGTCGTCGGTCTGGGGGTCATGTCGATGGCCGGCATCGGCGTCGGCATCACGGGCACCGGATTGTGGCTCGCCGCGCTGGTCGGTGGCCTGGGAGGCGCGTTCGCGCTGGTGCCGCAGCTGCTGGCCAGCTCGTCCGGCGATTACCCGGGTGGCCAGTACCAGCAGGTCGGCACGCTGCTGCCGCCCGTCTTCGGCGGCATCGTCGCCTATATCCTGTGTTTTCTGGTGTTCGACATCTCCGCGTACGCGCTGTCCGCGGCGCAGCTGCTCGGCCTGCCCACGCTGCCGACACGCCTGACCGCGGCGTTGGTCGTCGCGCTGTTCCTCGGCGTGCACATGCTGGGTGCCCGCATCGCCGCCATCGCCCAACTGGTGATGGCCGTGCTGCTCGCGGCGGCGTTGGGCACGTACGTTGCGGTGACAATGCCGCACGTGCGGCTCGCGAATCTCGCGCATTACACGTTTCTCGGCTCGCCTCTGGCGTTCCTGTTCGCATGCGTGTACATGACGTTCATGATGAACGGGGTGGCCGGCGTGGCGAACTATGCCGCGGTCGCGGACCGTCCGCGGGTGACGGTGCCCCGCGCGATGCGCGTCTCGCTGTTGCTGGTCGCCGTGACGTATGCGCTGATCTGCGTGGCCGATGCCGGCGCCTTGCCGATAGCCCAGGTCGCGAACCGGGATCTCGCCGTCAGCCTGTCCGCATTCGTCCCGGCTCCGGTGACGGTCGCGTTCGTGGTGGGCGGCTCCGCGTTCGCCCTGCTCACCACGCTCAATGCCGCGGTCGGCTGCGTGGCGTATCCGGTCGCCTCGGCCTGCGCGGACGGATGGTTGCCGCGCGAACTGGGAGAGCGTTCCGCTCGGACCGGCGCTCCCGTGCGCCTGCTTTCGGTGGGCATGATCGCCGCGGAGTGCCCGCTGATCGCCGGGAATTCCGCGAAAACCGTGTCGTCGAGCGTCACGATTCTGATGATCGTGGTGCAGGCGATGGTCGCCGTCGCCGCATTGCGCCTGATACTGCGCGACGGCTCATCGCTCTGCGCATTCCGCTCGCTGCCGTTGCTCGGCCGCGTGCCGCAATCCGGGCTCGCGGCGTTGTGCATCGTCGCGCTGCTCGTCGACCTGCTGCTGATCGCATGGCTGCTGTACACGATGAACCGTCTGCTGATCATCGGCAATGTCGTGATATTCGCCATAACGGTTGTCGCCGCTGTCATCGTGAACAAATATAGGGTTGATACGAGGCCATAACAACTATGTATAACCGCGGGTTTGCCAACGCGGCGACGCGGAGCCTACGATGATGTCAACGTTCACGGGAACCCGCGAACAGGCCCGGCCCCGGATGATGGGGCGGCACCCCGGTCAGGTGTCTTATCCGAGCAAGGAGTACGTTATGTGTGTCAATGAAGGCGTGAAGGCATCGGCTGTCGGCTCACTGTCGGGCGGACTGCCGATCATGCGCGAGCGGTGAGAGACCGCTCGATAGTCCGTTTCGGATGTTTGCCGGCGCGATCGCGATGACTGTGATTCGCCGTCCGGCATGATTCCTCACACTCCCGGCAGATTACGCCGACGGTTGCCGGATCATTCGCGGCGATGCGGATTCTGCCGCATCGCAGGTTTTCGTATATCGCGATTCGCCGCCACCAGACTGTACCGCCGCGCCGTATCCAAAAACGGCGCGGAAGACAAGAAGAAGGGAATGTCCATGTCCACATCATCAGCTCGTCATGAAACGCCACGCAACGGGCGGCCCGTGAAGCGCCGGCTTATCCGCGTGCTCGCCGGCTCGGCCGTGATAGGCGCTATGGCGGTCGGCGGCCTGCAATTCGCGCTCGGCACGGCCTACGCGGCCGGCGACGTGTGCGACCTGTGCTCGACCAACTACAATCCGGTCGCCTGCTGTTCCAGTGGCGGTTCGGCTTACGATTCCAACCCCGGAGGCGGCATCGACGTCTCAGCGCAGAAGGCCGCGTTCGACAGCTACTGCGCGAACTACAAGAAGGAGCACGCCCAGAAGGAGGAGCCGGCGACGCCCGCCCCCGCCACGAAGCCGAGCAACCCGGAGCAACCGGCCCCGGCCCCGGCGAAGCAGTCCTCGGGCTCGCCGGCCACCCAGACGACGAAGCCCTCCACGGGCAACACCACCGCGCAGCAGTCGCAGCCCGCGCAGTCGACCGGCACACAGTCCGGCCAGAGCACGACGGGCAGCGCAGGCGGGATCACAGGCGACACGGCCGTGAACGCGAACGCCGATGCCACCGCCACTCAGACCTCGAAGGACGCGGCCTCCCAGAAGAACAGCGATGACAACACCGCCGACACCGCTGGCGGCGAGACCACCACGATCGAATCCGGCATCACCGACAGCGGCACTGATACGGCGGAAACCACCACGCAGGCCTCTCCGGTCACCGATCGGGCCGAAACCACCAGCCCGGTGGTGCGCATCGTCGCCGGCGTGGTCATCGCGCTCGCCGTCATCGGCACGCTGGGCGCCGCGCTGATTGTGCGCAACAAGCGCCGCGCTCCCGCGCTCGCCGGAGCGAACGGCGGCCGGTCCGACGACGGATTCGACATCGCAGACGGCGCGACGCCGGCCCCCGCGACGACGGCGAACGCCATTGCCGCAACCGAAGCCCGTGCCGACGCGAGTGCGCCGACCGAAGTGCTGCAGCCCATCGCATCGCCGGCGAACGGACCATCCGCCGGGCCATCGGCGAGTCTCAACGTGGCCGACAGCGGCGGCGCTCCTACCGCACGGTATGACTTCAACCTCGTCGACGGACCATCGTCCCGCTGAGCCATCGGCGCAGCAGTACCAACGCAATTCGATACGGAAGAAATACAGAAGGGAACCACAACAATGTCCAACACCAACCACAGCCTCACGAGAGGCTCCATCGCCGCTAAAGCCGCGGCGCTGCTCACCGCGGCGGCGCTCGGTCTCACCGGATTCGCGCTGACGGGCGGGAACGCCGCGTCCGCCGCCGAAACCACGCCCACGGCGGCAACAGCCGCACAATCCCAGGAAGACACGCCATTCGACTACTACGCGGGCATCCCCGACCTGCCTTCGGATCACGTGTTCGAAAACATCACGCTGGAACGTCTCGAAGACATCCTGCGCTACGGCAAAGGCAACTTCGTGATACTCATCGGCGGCACGTGGGACTCCGCGACGACGGCCGCACTGCCCGCCATCAACACCGCCGCCAAGGCGCAGGGCATCGAGAAGATCTACAATTTCGACCCGCACCTCGACAACGCCGGAGCCGACACGCTCGTCAACATCAACGACAAGAACAACGCGGTCGACGCATTCGCCAAGCGGTTCCAGCAGACCATCGACGAATTCGGCCTGACCGATCTGCAAAGCAAGAACACAGCAAACGTCGTCGATCTGCCGACCCTGTTCACCTACAACAAGGACAACACCGGCGACAAGGTGCTCGCATCCACCGCGAACGTTGCCGACAGCGCCGAGCTGACCCGCGTGCTGGGCACCGCGAAGAACGCCGCGACCCGCGCCAACGGCCAGTTCTACACCAACTACTACCTGAACAACGTCTCGGCCGGCGCGGCCAGCGTGTTCAAGCAGGGCGAGGACAAGGACTTCTCGCTCATATCGGTGACGTACGGCGAACTGGAGAAGCTGCTGCAGTCGCCAGGCAACCATTACATCTTCTTCGGCGCGACCTGGTGCGGCAACACATACGCCACGATCCGCTACGTGAACCAGGAAGCCCGCAAATACGGCATCAAGCACGTGTACACGTTCGACACGATCCTCGACAGCACGTCCGGCAAAGGCTCGCCGTTCCACATCCGTGACAACTACAACAACGGCAGCCACCCGCTGTCGGACCTGTACACGCATCTCGTGAACACGTACCTGCCGAACCTCGTGACCGAGGACGGCAGCCACGGCGTCGTCGATTCCAAGGGCGTCGGCGCGACCCGCCTGCAGGTGCCGCTGCTGCTGCACTACAACAAGAACAACGCCGCACAGCTGCCCGGAACCGACCAGCCGGCCGGCCCCGTGACCGATGAGGTCGTGGACTACCATGGCAAGACCGCGAACGTCGACGCCAAGCCGCAGCCCACGGCGAGGGAATACATGCTCAACTGGTACGGCACCACGTACGACGACAGGGCGATCATCCAAGGCGGATTCTCCATCACCGGCGACGACCTGAGCGCGGCGAAGAACTATGGGCGCAAGGTCAACAACGACCGTGACGCATACATCGCCCAGGCCGACCACTTCTACTCCCTGCTCAACCTGCGCGGCGAAATCGCACAAGCCAAGACGGTGAGCCTGGACGGTTACTCCGCCGACCGGGTCGCCGCATTCAAGAAGACGCTCGCCGCGGCCGAAAAGACCGTGTCCGACAAGAAGGCGACCATCAGCGCGACCGACACCGCCACGAAGAACATCGCCAATGCGGTCACGGCGCTCGCCGGAGGCAACAACGGCGGCAGCGGTAACGGTAACGGCAGCGGCAGCGGCGACACGGGTAACAATCCGGTCGCAGGCAACACCGACAACGCTGGCGGCAACGATAGCACGGCCGGCAACAAGCCGTCCCGCAAAATCGTCGTCGCCGGCAACGAGCCGCTCTCCCGCACCGGTGCCGAAGCCACGGTCATCGCATCCGTCGCGCTCAGCCTCGCGCTGACCGCCGCCGGGGCGCTGGCGCTGAGCCGCAACCGTGGCGACGCCGCGGCGGCACAGGCTCTCTCCGACTCGACCCGCCCGACCTCGGCGAGGTGAGCTGACTGATGGGAGCGCTATCCAACATCGATCCCACCGCAGTGGCGGTCTGGGCGTCGGCCGTGGTGCTGTTCGCCCTGATCGCCGTGCTGCGCGCGGTCTTCAAACTCAACTTCAGCCTGCTGACGGTGCTCGCGCTTGGGCTGGGCATCGCCCTGAGCCTCGTGTTCGACGGGCAGGTCGACTCGCTCAACCTGCTGGGCAACATCTACATCAACCTGATCACCGCGCTGGTCGCGCCGCTGATCTTCGTGTCGATCATCTCCAGCATCACCTACGTCGGCAGTCTGAAAAAGCTGCGCAGCATCGGATTGCGGTCGGTCGGCTGGCTGCTGCTCACCAATCTGATCGCCATCGTGATGACGCTGGGTGTGGCCATCCCGCTGCACATCGGCTCGGGCGTCAAACTCGTCGACGACGAGTCGACCGCCGGTTTCCTCACCTCGCAGACAGCGCCGCTCGACCAGGTCATACTCAACTTCTTCCCGAAGAACATCGTCGGAGACCTGTCCGGCAACCGTGTGGTGCCCATCATCATCACGGCCACCGTGCTGGCCATCGCCATCGTGTCGGTCGGTCGGCAGAAGGACGTGAGCGTCGTCAAGCGGTTCTTCGAGCAGACCAAGGGCGTGATCTACAAGGCCGTCGGCTACGTGGTCGAGCTCACCCCGTACGCGGTGGTGGTGCTGGGAGCGACCTCGACGGCCGCGACCACATCCAAGGCGGACGCGCTGCTCGCGCTGCTGAGCATTCTCGTGCTGGGCTTCGTGCTCAACATCATCCAGGCGTTCGTCGTCAACGGGCTGCTGCTGAAATTCGTGGCGCACGTGCCGCCCTTGACGTTCTTCAAGGCCGTGCTGCCGGCGCAGGCCACGGCGTTCGCCACGCAGTCCAGCGTGGCGACGCTGCCGCTGAGCATACGGCAGCTCGGCACGGTCGGTGTCGGCGCGGACGTGGCGAACTTCACCACCCCGATCGGGACGACCATCGGCATGCCGGGATGCGCTGGTGTGTGGCCGATGCTGTCGGCCGTGTTCACCATCAACGCGCTCGGACTGGGGTATTCGCCGGTGAGCTATGTGGCGCTCGCGGTGATCGGACTGCTGTCGTCGATCGGTACCGCGGGCGTGCCGGGCACTGCGATCGTGACCGCGACGACCGTGTTCACCGCGGTTGGTCTTCCGGTGCAGCTTCTGGTGCCGCTGGTGCCGGTCAGCAACATCGTCGGCATGCCGAGCACGATGGCGAACGTGTCCGCTGCGGTCACATGCGCGGCGATCGTATCGCGGCAGACCGGGGAGTTCGACGAGAGCGTGCTGGATTCGGCTCGTGCCGGGCGGCATCGCCATCGCGCGGGCGTGGTCGTGTCGCCGGCTGGCGGGGCGGTTGCGGCTCCTGTCGTTCCTGTTGCGGCTCCCCTCGGCGCGGTGGGTGTTGCGGCGTCCGTCGTCGCCTCGCCCGTCGCGGCTGGAGTCGGTGCGGCCCATAAGCCGGTGCAGCCGGGATTCGCGGTGACGCCTGGATTGTCATTGACGTTGCATCAGTCGATGCTGCGTGTGCAGGCCGACGACGATGCCGACGACGCTCCGGTGCCCGTTGGCGCGTGCGGCATCTCCGCCCACGCTGCCACGGCAAAAGCCGCATAGGCTGGCGAGTGGGCTGGCTGGGGCCGCCTCCAGTCTCGCTACGCTCGACAGCCCCCGCTGGCGGGGGGGGCTGTCGAGCGTAGCGACTGGGGGTGGTCGAAGATATGTCCAGATGAAAAAGCGACCCGCAAACGGTCAAATTACGCGGGTCGCAGTGAGTATCCGAGCAAGGGTACCCGCAAAGCATCATAGCATATGAGGCATGTGAGCAAGCTGAGTCGCGTATCGGAGCCGTCTGATATATGGCACGTACGACCCAGGACCGGTGGTGCGGTTGCGGTCGTTTCGCCGGTGCGGCCATAATGGTGTCATGCATGTGATTTCAGGACGATTCAAGGGCGTCGCGTTGACCACGCCGAAAACCGGAACCCGGCCGACCACCGACCGGACCAAAGAGGCGATATTCTCGCATCTGGATTCATGGCAGGTGCTGGACGACGCCCGCGTATTGGATCTGTTCGCCGGGACCGGGGCGCTGGGCGTCGAGGCGTTGAGCCGCGGCGCGAGGGAGCTGGTGGCGGTAGAGTCCTCCGCTCCGGCGGCGGCGCTGATCGCCAAGACGTTGACCGCGCTGCAGCGGAACCGTTCGTGGGAGCGCGGCATGACGGCCCGGGTCATCAGGGCCAGAGCCGAGAAGTACGTCGCTTCGAGTGCCGCACGCTCGGCCTCGAACGCCGATGCTGCTGGCGGCTCCGCGAAGTCGGCGGCGTTCGATGTGATCTTCATCGACCCGCCGTACGCGTTCGCCACCGAGGACTGCAACCAGTTGCTCTCGGACATGGTCGCCCATGGAATCGCCGGCGGGAATACGACGATCGTGTTGGAGCGATCCGCGCGTTCCGACGAGCCCGTGCCGCCCGAGGGATGGGTCCTCGCCGAGCATCGCGATTATGGCGAGACCGCGGTGTGGTATATCGAGTCCGCGCTTGAGACGTCGGAGGCCTCGGAGACCTCGGGCGCGACGGATGAGTGAGCGGCCGAGGCGAGTGTAGCCCGTTGCTGCGAGCCCGAAGCGGCCTTGGCCCAATCGCCGCCGTGCCGAATGTTACCTAGCTAATATTCTCTGACAGAGAACATCGGCATGTGGGTCGCATGGCGCACGTATCGTTAATCATGGAATGCCTCGAATCGAGGTATCGAATCGAGCTATTAGAAGACAGTGAAACAACAAAACGCAATGCCATCGCGAAAGGATGCCATCATGTCGAACTTCATCGAGGAACTCAAGGCCCGTCGCTCGCAGTACGTGCTGACCTCCGAATCCCCGGTCGGCGATCAGGAGATCGTCAAGACCGTCGAGGATGTCACCGTGCAGGTGCCGAGCGCGTTCAACTCCCAGCCGCAGCGCGCCGTCGTGCTGTTCGGTGATGCCAACCAGAAGCTGTGGAACATCGTCAAGGAGACGCTGCGCAAGGTCGTGAGCGATGACGAAGCGTTCAAGGCCACCGAGGCCAAGATCAACGCCTTCGCCGCCGGCCACGGCACCGTGCTGTTCTACGACGACACCGACGTGACCAAGCAGCTGCAGAAGAACTTCCCGACCTACGCTGCGAACTTCCCCGGATTCGCCCGTGATGCCGCCGGCATGCTGCAGCTCGCCGTGTGGACCGCGCTCGCCGAGAAGGGGCTTGGCGCATCCCTGCAGCACTACAACCCGCTGATCGACGAGGCGGTCGCCGCCGAATTCGGTCTGCCGTCCAGCTGGGTGCTGCAGGCGCAGATGCCGTTCGGCACCGTCGCCCAGGCCGCGGCTCCGGTTGACAAGCAGCCGGTTGACTCCCGCGTGAAGGTGTTCGGCCTGTAAGCCGAATGGTCGCTCCCGCTGCCGGGGTGGGGCGAAATACCAACGAGCCAATAAAAAACCCGTGACCGGTTGCATGTTCCGCATGCCGGTCACGGGATTTTTGCTTGACTGTTGTTTCCGCCGCCGACCTGTACGGCCGGCCATCAGGCATCAGCCCTCAATGGCGATCTGGTGCTTGCTTTCGACCTGCGGCTGCGCCTCGATCTTCGGAACCTGAATGCGCAGCGTGCCGTTCTGGTAGTTGGCGTGGATGTCGTTCTCCTTCACCTGATCGCCGACGTAGAAGCTGCGCGAGCAGGTGCCGACGTAACGTTCACGACGAAGCCACTTGCCGGACTCATCCTTGTCGCCGCTGCCTTCGTCCTTATGGGCGGACACGGTCAGATAGCCGTTGTTCAGCGAGACGCTGATGTCGTCCTTCTTGAAGCCGGGCATGTCGATGTCCACGTCATAGCCCTTGTCGTTCTCGCGCACGTCCGTACTCATCATGTTCGTCGGGGTCATCGCCGCGCTGTTGTCGGCGGAACGCCAACCCTCGAAGAACGGGTCGTCAAACAGGTCAGAGAACATCGTGTCATTCATCAAAGCCGGAAACATTGCCATAATCGGTACTCCTCGCATATCGGAGTGGAACGGGTTGGCTTGCCGCGCCGGCCGGGTGACTGGCCTTGCCGGTGTGGTCTATCGTGGCCGTTCCCGGAACCCCTCTCGGAGCTCCTCCTCTTGCCTTGCACCACTACCTACCGGTATTCTGTCCTGACATTCCCAGTTTTTACCCACAGTGAAAAAGTTGAGCGTATGAGACTCAACTTTTGCGGGGATAGTGGCTGATGACGTGTCAAGTGACTTACTGCAGCTTGCGCGGACGCGCTCCGGAGACCTCCCAGCCAAGGGCGATGAGTGTCTTGCGGTCCTGCTTGTCGAGCTGCCGGCAATCGAGCTGCTCGATGAGATCCGGGCGAATGTCGTTGGTGCGGGTCAACGCTTCGTCGCGGCGGAACCGGTCGACCTTGCCGTGATCGCCGCTGGTAAGGATCGGCGGAACCGCGATGCCTCGCCACGTGGCCGGCTTGGTGTACTGATGGTGTTCCAGCAGTGCGTTGCCGCCCGTGTACGACTCCTCGACGATCGAATCGGGATTGCCCATGAAGCCCGGCAGCAGTCTGGTGATCGCCTCCAGCATCACGGAAACCGCCACCTCGCCGCCGTTCAGCACGTAGTCGCCGATCGAGTATTCGCGTACGTCGACGCCCTGCGCGCGGTAATACTCAGGGATTCGCGCGTCATAGCCCTCGTATCGGCCGCAGCCGAACAGCAGATGGTCGGCGTGTGAGAGCTCGGTCGCGTCGCGCTGCGTGAACAGCGGCGCCGAGGGATTCGGGAAGATGAGAACCGGCGCGGCGTTCCCGCCAGCTTCACTGGTGTCGCTCGTGGTATCGGAAACGATGGAAGTGACGGAAGCGGCTGCGTCGGTCGGATTACCTGCATGGCCCGAGTCGGCCGCATCGGTCGTATCGGCTGCTTCCGCCGAGTTGACTGCGCCGGACGGACTGACGGAGGCCGAATCATCGTCGTGCGCGTCGGAAGATACCGCGTCCGGCGCGATGACTGCGGGTGCCAGACCGAGCAGGTCATCCAGGCATTCCGCCCAAACCTCAGGTTTCATCACCATGCCGGCACCGCCGCCGGCCGGCGTATCGTCAACGGAATGATGCACGTCATGCGTCCAGTCGCGCAGGTTGTGCGCGGTGACGGTGACGAGACCCTTCTCCTGCGCCTTGCCGAACAGGCTCAGGTTCAGCACGTCAAAATACTCCGGAAACACGGACACGATATCGATCTTCATGTTCTCCAGCGTAGCGAATCCCGCAGTCCGACGGCATGAGCGTCGCGACACGCCTGGATGTGTGGCATGGTTCGTCGGCGCCGGCTGACTGGAATCGCATGATTCCGATGTCTTTTATAAATCGCGTCTGTCAGCCTTGCTACGCATCCGGGCGTGCCGCATTGTTGCCGGACTCGGCTCGGCGCCCGGCAACAACGCCGTCATATATGACAGTGTCCGACAGCCGCAGCTGTCGGACACTGAAGGGTGACCGGGGCCGAATCACAGTCCCGGAATCAGCCCGCCGGGCGGGTCGATCGTCAGATACCCCTCTTCGAGGTCGATGTCGGGCACCAACTCGTCGACGAACGGCACCAGTGCGGTCGATTCCGTCACTTCGCCGGTGACGGCGTCCCGAACCGGCGAGACCAGGCGAATCTTCAACAGCGTCTGCGCGCTGTCGAGTACGTCCACGACCTTGCCTATGACCTGGCCGGCCGGCAGGCCGAGCCCGTTGCCCTCGGCGAGCCGCGCTTCAAGCCCGACCAGATCCTTCGGATACCAGGCGTCCTCTTCCAGCATGTCCTCGGGATCGTCAGCCTCGCCGTACAGCTCGATGCCATTCGCCGCCTCGGAGGCGTCGCGGTCATCAATGCCTTCGAACTTAACGATCCAACGGTTCTTGAATGTGCGCGCGTACTCGACGACGTATTCCTGCGAACCGTCGCGCGTGTACAGCACGGAGTCGGGAGCGAACCGATATTCCGGCTCGTCCGTGAAGATCTGCACGGTGACCTCGCCTTTGAGCCCCTGCGCGCGTCCGATACGACAGACCCTCAGCAACTCGCGCTGCTGAGGGTCGTCAGAGTGTTGTTGACGCTCCACGCTAGGGTTCACCTGCGCACATCCATGATGTCGACGCGCACTTTGTGGTCGGCAAGTGCCTGCACCACGGTGCGGATCGCATTGGCGGTGCGGCCGCTGCGGCCGATCACGCGGCCAATATCCTCCGGGTTCACGCGCACGCGAATGAGTTCGCCGCGCGCGTTCTCGTGGGACTTGACCGAAACGTCATCGGGAAAATCGACGATGTTCTTGATGAGGTGTTCCACAGCCTGCGCGAGCATGATCACTCAGCCTGCGCTTCCTCGGCGGGAGCTTCAGCTTCAGCGGCAGCTTCGGCTTCGGCCTTGGCCTTGGCGTCAGCGGCGGACTTCGCGGCCTTCAGCTTCTGGGCTTCGGCTTCCACGGCTTCGACGCGGGCTGCGGCGTCCGGGCCGGCTTCCACGGTCTTCAGCGTGCCTTCGGCACCGTCGAGGCCCTTGAACTTCTGCCAGTCGCCGGTGATCTTCAGCAGCTTGAGCACAGGCTCGGACGGCTGAGCACCGACACCGAGCCAGTACTGTGCGCGCTCGGAGTCGATCTGGATGGTCGAAGGCTGGGTGTTCGGGTTGTAGGTGCCGATCTCCTCGATGGACTGGCCGTCACGCTTGTTGCGGGAATCGGTGATGACCACGCGGTAGAAGGCGTAGAACTTCTTGCCCATGCGCTTCAGACGAATCTTGGTTGCCAAAATGGCTCTCCTTGTAATACTAGGTTTGCGGATTTTCGATTGTGTGTGGGGCACCTCAACCGAGAACCCACGTGTTCCTCATGAAAGGCAGAATGAGAGGGCTCCACCCATCACGAATAACCGATAAATTATAACGCATAGGGGTGGATACCCGACACGCTGGAGCTGACGGGCGATCGTCGGGGTCGACGTGGCAAAAACATCGGCGCGCAAGGTGTCTGACGTGATGCTTGAAAGCCTAGTCGGCATTCACTGGCGGAGGATTCGGGGCTATCTGCATCTCGAGGGGTTGATTCGTGTTGTTCCGAATGCCTATCTGCGTTTCGAGGGGTTGGTCACAAAGTATAAGCGGCCCAAGAACCGCATGATTCCGTTGGTATTTCGCCGATCATACTTCGGATATCGCGTTTTGGCGCCCCCTTGAAACGCAGATAGATGTCCGGCGGAGCCGAAATCAACCCCTTGAAAACGAGATACGGCCACATGGGGTACCTTGGCCGGTCGCAGCGGGCGGTTTCGAGACGGATAACGGCGGGTTTGCTTGGACGCTGTCCAGCCCGAAGCCGCCATCGAGGCCTATACCAAAGAGGCCAGGGTTTCGGCGGCGGCCGCGAACTCCTCCGGCGTGGTGTAGGAGTAGCTCAGGCGCAGCGAGTTGTCCCCCTCGAAATCGTAGATGTCGCCGGGGTTGAGCAGTACGCCGTGCTCGATTGCGCGCTGGAACAGGCGCCCTGTGCGCACCGGCTCGTCGAACGTGAGCCAGACGTAAAAACCGCCGCGCGGCACGTTCCAGTGGGCACGGCCGGCGAACAGTCGCTCCAGCGTCTCCAGTGCGGCGTCCCGCCGCCGGCGTAGCTGCATGCGCAGCGAGACCATGTACTCGTCATACAGGCCGCTGGACAGGAACCGCGCGAACACCCACTGGCTCAGCGTGCTCGCCCCGTAGTCCATCTGCATCTTCACGTCGGCCAGCCGTTGCACGATGCGCTCGTCCGCCACGATCCAGCCGATGCGCAGTCCCGGCGCCAGTGCCTTCGACGCACTGCCCAGCGTAATCACCATGCCGGTCTCATCGAACGATTTGAGCGTGTGCGGCGTATCCCCGTCGAAGATGAGGTCCTGGTATGCGCAGTCCTCGATGATCGGCAACCGGTTCGCCACGCATGAGGCGATGAGCGCCCGACGGCGTGGCTCGCTCATCGTGATGCCCGTGGGATTGTGGTTGGTGGGGATTGTATACAGCACCGCGTCATTCTCGCGCGTGGCCTTGGCCCGCGGCGGCAGTGAGGTCTGCGGGGCGGACGGTACCGTCGCTGTCATCCCCTCGTACTGCGACCCGCCGCCCATCAGCCTCCCCAGCGCATCCACGTCAAGGCCATGCTCGTCCATCGGTACGCCGGCGAGTTTCATGCCAGCCGATTGGAACACCTGCAGCGACTTGATGTAGCTCGGCGCCTCCGCATAGACCGTGGATCCGGCCGACAGCAGACTCACCGAAATCATCTGCAACGCCTGCAATGCGCCGGATGATACAAGGACCTGCCCGGGCGTGCAGCTGATGCCCCACGCCTCCATGTGCGCCGCTATCGCCTCGCGCAGCACGTCAAGGCCCTCCGGCGGCGGATACCCGAGCGAGCTTATCTCGGCCGCGGCTTCGCCGGCCACGCGCCGCCACATGTCACGGGGGAACAGCCGCGGGTCGAGCTCGCCGGTGCCGAGACGGGTTTTCGACCGGTCGAATTCGAGTCGGTTTATCGTCTGAATGGTGTCGTTGTTCGCCTTGAAGAACCCGGACGACACGTAATCCGCCCAGTCCGGCGCGCCCGGCAGCATCAGCGACCACGTGTTGCTGGCGATGCGTGTGCCGGCGCCGTGCCGGCCTTCGACGATGCCGTAGTCGGCGAGCTCTCCGATCGCGGCGATGATGGTGGACCGGTTCACGCCGAAGCGTTCGGCCAGTACCCGCTGGCTGGGCAGTCTTGATCCGATCGGCCAGTCGCCGCTTGAGATGCGGGCGCACATGAAACCGACGATCTGTTCGGTTATGGGCTCGCCGCTGCTGCGGTCCGGCTCCCAGTTGATGTCCAATGGTGTGCTGCGTGTCATGATGCCTGATTTTTGGTTGGGTGCATTGCTCTGTTCTTGGCTGGTTGCCAAGTGTAATCGAATCTGTAGAATATGGCAAAGGTGTTGGAATAAAGCGGATTCTGTATAACTTGCAATCCGCGTGAGGAAATCCAGCTGATGGCATATTGGCTGGTTTTGGTTGGGTGATGATGACCCAACCAAATGATTGTCGGGAGTGATGATGGGTCTGTATTTCCAGGGCTTGACGATGGGATTGGCGTATGTCGCGCCAATCGGCATGCAGAATCTGTTCGTGATCAATTCCGCGTTGACGCGTACGCGTCGCAACGCGTTGATTACTGCGGTGATCGTGATTTTCTTCGATATCGTGCTGTCGCTGGCGTGCTTTTTCGGCATCGGCGCGTTGATGCAGGCGCATCCGTGGCTGCAGACCGTGGTGCTTGGCCTGGGCGGTGCCGTCGTGGTGCGCATCGGTCTGGGACTTCTGCTGCCGAAGAAGAAGTCGACTTCCGAGAACGGCGCTGGGGCCGGTGCGGTTGCTGCTGCGACTGCTTCGACGGCGAGTCCGGTCGCTGGTGCTGAAGCCCCTGCCAAGCGTCTCGGTCTGCGTGGACTGCTGAAGACCGTTGGCACCGCATGCGTGGTCACGTGGTTCAACCCGCAGGCCATCATCGACGGCACATTGATGCTCGGTGCGTTTGCGGCTACGCTGAGCGCGCAGCAGGCCACCCCGTTCATCACGGGCGTTGAGACCGCTTCGGTGATGTGGTTCCTCGGCGTCACGCTCGTCGTCAACGCGTTCGCGCACAAGTTCAATCCGAAGATCATCGGCGTGCTCAACCGCGTGTGCGGCGGCATCATCGTCCTGTACGGCATCAAGCTGCTCGTGGATTTCGCGATGGCGGTGCTGTAGTCGGGCAATCCAAGCCTCGCCGCATGGACTTCTACGGGAGCCCATGCGGCATTGTTGTTTTGACGTGCCGGGGGCGGGCCGTCTCGGTCATTCTGCGTCACTGTGAGCGGGTTGCGTCACGCTGCGTGCGCCCGCACAGCGTGACGCAACCCGGAAATCCAGTGATTGCAAGGGTTTTGTGGGTGCGTCACTGTGAGTGTGCCCGCGCTCAGTGACGGTGGGCGCGCTCAGTGACGCATATCCGCTATGCTGTCCGTGCGGCATGCCGCTCAAATAGTCATTGTGGCGGTCAGCGCGAGGTGGTCGGTGTCTTCCACGACGAATGATTCGACGCCGCTGAACGCGACGGCTCGTGCCGGCTCGGCGGCGGAGCCTGACGCGGATTCTCGCGTCGCGGCCATGATGTGGTCGAGCTCGATGCGCGGCCACGGCACCTGACTGGGGAAGGTATTGACATGTCCGCGAGCCTGTGCCAGTGCGGCGTCGCGGAATCCGGACCGCAGCAGCTCGCGGAAGCTGGCATGGTCGATATCGGCGTTGAGGTCGCCCATGAGCACCGCGATATCGACGTCGGGATATGCGGAACCACCGCCGCGTCCGGCTTTCGAGCCGGTGGCACGTTCCTCGCGGCCAGTGCCTGCGCTGACCGACTTGCGCGGCATCGGAACCAGCGCGCTCAGGGACCGGATGCCGTCTGACCATTCCCGACAGCCGCGCATCGGCGATTTGGTGTGCGCGGATGCGAATGCCACGGAGGTGCCGTCATCGGTTTGCAGCATGATGCCCGGCACGTCGGCCGCAGGTATCGAGACAATGCCATGCGTGCCGCGTTTCGGCTTGGTGCGCGACCAGATGCCGTTGAAGCCGCCGTTGTCGGTCTTTTCGCGGGGCATACCGAGCTGCCGATAGGGGAGGATCCTGTGCAGGCCGCCGCGCTCAAGACGCTTGATGAGATCCGTACTGAGTTCCTGAAGCGCGAGGACATCGATGTGTCGTTCCCGCACGGCCGCGATGATGGCGTCGGCGCTCGCCTTGCCATAGCGGCAGTTCAACGTCATCAGATGGTAGGTGTCGCCGCTCGCCTGCGGCGGGTTCGCGGTCGGCTCGGCGTCGGCGGATCGCGCGGTCTGGCGATGGTCGTCTGACGCTGTTTCATGGGATGTTCCACGCTGGTGGTGCCATCGTTCCCGTGGCATGTTCGTCCAATACGGAACCTGCATGGCAAGTATCGACACGATGCCGGCGACGGCGACGCCGCACTGCCACCACGAGCCGACCAGACCGGCCCATACCGCGATGACCAGGTACGGTATCCACAAAAAACGAATCAGCGCAATCATGTAAGGCATCGTCGGCATGTGCGCTTCCCGCCCGGCTGGCAGGAACCGCAACGCCGACCATAGCATGCACGCCGCCAGCAGTATCCACGACAACACGCCCACCGCCGAACTCCTTACCTAACATTCCAACGAGTGAATAATGGCTTTCAGTGTACCGGCAGCCGTTGCGAATTCGCGGCGAGTGGAAAGCTGCGAAGATATGGCAAATGATTTGGCGCCGGGCGGGGATGACCGAAAACGTCCATCCCCGCCCGGCGCCAGAGAAAAACGGGCCGAATCAGCCGAGCAGACCGGAAAGGCCGCCGCCGAAGTTGGGCGGAAGCTCGCCACCGTTCGCGTCGAGCGCATCCTGCAGCCCGGCCGGAAGAGCCGGATTCTGCGGCTTCTTCATGAAGGCGGACCCGCCGGACTTGCCGGAACCGGAGCCCTTGCCGGCGAGCTTGTCGCGCAACGCCTTCTCCTCGGCCTCGCGCTTCATCGGATTGCCGGACTTCGAGCCCTTCTTCTTGCTCTTGCCCTTGCCCTTCTTGCCGCCGCCTACCGCGGGGCCTCCGAAACCGGGGATGCCGCCCATGGCCTTGTTGCTCATGCGCTTCATCATCTTCGCGGCCTGCTCGAACCGTTGCAGCAGCCCGTTGACCGCCGAGACGGTTACGCCGGAACCATAGGCGATGCGGGCGCGGCGAGAGCCGTCGATGATCTTCGGGTTGCGCCGCTCTTCGGGGGTCATCGACCGGATGATCGCTTCGGTGCGGTCGATCTCCTTCTCGTCGAACTGCTCCAGTTCCTTGCGGTGCTGCGCCATGCCGGGGATCATGCCGAGCAGCGACTTCATCGAGCCGAGCTTGCGCACCTGCTGCAGCTGGTCCATGAAGTCGTCGAGTCCGAACTCGCCTTCCGCCATCTTCTGGGCGGCCTTGCGGGCCTCCTCCTCGTCGAACTGCTTCTGCGCCTGTTCGATCAGGGTGAGGATATCGCCCATGTCGAGGATGCGCGAGGCCATGCGATCGGGGTGGAAGACCTCGAAGTCCTTGAGCCCTTCGCCGGTCGAGGCGAACAGGATCGGCTTGCCGGTCACGCTCGCCACCGACAGCGCCGCACCGCCGCGGGCGTCGCCGTCGAGCTTGGACAGCACCACGCCGGTGAAATCCACGCCCTCGTCGAACGCCTTGGCCGTCTGGACGGCGTCTTGGCCGATCATTGCGTCGATGACGAACAGGATCTCGTTGGGGTTCACGGCATCGCGGATGTCGCGGGCCTGCTGCATCAGCACTTCGTCGACGCCCAGTCGGCCGGCGGTATCGATGATGACCGTGTCGTACAGCTTCTGCTTGGCCAGCGCGATCGAATCGCGGGCCACCTTTACCGGGTCGCCGGAGGTCTCGCCCGGCGCGGACACCGAGTCGCCCCCGTCGGACTGGACGCCCTTCTCGGGCGCGTACACCGGCACGCCGGCGTGTTCACCGACCACCTGCAGCTGGGTCACGGCGTTCGGACGCTGCAAGTCGGCGGCGACCAGCAGCGGCGTGTGGCCGGAATCCTTCAGCCAGTAGCCGAGTTTGCCGGCGAGCGTCGTCTTGCCGGCGCCCTGCAGGCCGGCCAGCATGATGATCGTCGGCGGGTTCTTGGCGAAGTTCAGCGGCCGGTCCACGCCCTGGCCGAGCACATCCGTCAGCTCCTCGTTGACGATCTTGACCACCTGCTGCGCCGGGTTGAGCGCTTCGGACACTTCGGTGCCGAGCGCACGTTCGCGGATGCGCGCGGTGAAGGAACGCACCACGTCGAGCGCCACATCGGCGTCGAGCAGCGCGCGGCGGATCTCACGGATCGTGCCGTCGATATCCGCCTCGGAAAGTTTGCCCTTGCTCTTCAGATGCTTGAACGCATTCGAGAGCCGGTCTGTCAAAGAACTAAAAGCAGCCATAATGCGAACCAGTCTAGCCGTTGCGGCGGAAAACCAGCGGGCTGCCGCCGAGGCGGCCCGCACGGCGACGGAGAGGTGCCGCGGGGCGCCGTTCGGCGGTCGCGGCTGCGCGTGGGACCGACGCGAGAGAGCGGCGGAAATGCGACAGAACCGTTGGCCTTGTGGGCGGCGGGGATTCCCGCACGCTCAGCGCGAACCGACACGCCCGGAATCGTTCGTTTCCGTTACCATGGAAGGGCAATAATTTCCGTGGATTATTGGATCGCTGAGCTGTTTTGATTATCCTTCGGACCCAACCTATACGCAGACTGCCGCTCTGACGCCGACGCAGACATGCCGTGCAATATGGAAGGCCCGCCTATGCCACACCAGAAAACCATCGAACGCAAAGCCCTGATCGTGGGCATCGTCATCAACATCCTGCAGGTGCTCGCAGGCATGGCCGTGTTCTTCATGACCGGTCTGAAGGCCATGTTCCTGGACTTCTCCTTCACCGCCATCTCCGTGCTGTCCGGCCTCGTCGCCGCATACCTGTCGTCGCGCACCGTGCGCACCACCGAGCGCTTCCCCAATGGCATGTTCGCTCTGGAACCGATATACGCCATCTGCAAGGCGATGCTGACGATGTCGCTGCTGCTTTTCTCTCTCGTCGATGTGACGCGCGTCGCCTATGACTATTTCGTGCTTGGGCAGGGCGGGCGCATCGAGACCGGGCCCGTGGTGATTTACGAGATCCTGACCGTGGCCGTCTGCCTAGGACTGTACCTGTATTACCGGCGCGAGAACCGGCGCATCCGCAATTCCAGCACGATGCTGACCGCGGAGTGCAAGAGCACGCTGGTCGACGGTTCGATGTCGTTCGGCATCGGTGTGGTGGCCGTGTTCCTGTGGTTCCTGCCGGCTGGTGGCCCTCTGGATTTCCTGCATTACACCGGTGATTTCTTCATCACCGTCGCACTGGTGCTGCTCACGATCAAGGAGCCGTTCGGCGTGCTCAAGGACGCGTTCGTGGAACTGGTCGGCGGAGTGCATGACGACGATGCGACGAACGCGTTCGTGGAGTCGGCGGCGCAGCGGCATCTGCCGCAGAACACCGATTACGAGCAGGTACTGGTGTTCAAGACCGGCATGAACTATACGGTTGATGTGTATCTGAGCGGTATCGGGCAGAGCATTGACGTTGAGGATCTGGTGGAGTGCAAGCGAGACTTGGAGAAGGAGCTGACCAAGCGGCTGCATATCGTGGATGTCGATTTCGTGTTCGATTAAGGAGCGGAACAGGATCGGATGATCATGACTGTCCCGCGATGATGCCGGGGCGTTCCTGCTCGGCATTTGATTGCATTTGCTGGCATAATGCCAGCGACAATGCTGGGCTGCTATCGGCGCTTTCACCGTCAAAAAATGCTCCGATTGCATAACCGTAACCAGTTGAGCCCCGCTTGGGGGGGGCGGGGCTCAACATAACGGATCACACAGTGTCGGGGAGGATTACTTCAAACTCCACGTGCTGCCTTGCGGGCCGTCCTCGATGGCGATGCCGGCGGCGCCCAGCGCGTCGCGAATCGCGTCCGCCTTGGCGAAGTCACGGGACTTGCGCGCTTCGGCGCGGGCGTTCAGCTGCTCCGTGATCAGGGCGTCCAGCACGTCATGCTCGCGGCTCTCGCCGTTGCCGTCCGCGCCTGCGGCACCGGCCCACGGCTCGGCCAGCGGATCCAGTCCCAGCGCATCCAGCATCGCCCGCACCGCGACCAGGGCGCTGCGCACCTCGGCGCGGGCCGCATCGCCGTCGGCACGGTCATCCAGCTTGCTCAGCAGCGTGTTGCCGTTGCGAATCGCGGTGAAGATCGCCGCCGTGGCGCCGGAGACGTTCACGTCGTCATTCATCGCGGAGACGAAATCGGCGGGAAGATCATCGGCGCTGACCCCGGCGATCTCGGCGCGCTCGGGCTGCTCGCCCAAAGCCACGCCGGCGCGCTCGATGAAGTTCATGATGCGTTCGTATGCGGCCTGGGCCTCGACCAGCGCTTGGTCGGACCATTCGAGCATCGAACGGTACTGCACGGAGCCGAGCGCATAGCGCACCACCCATGCGGAGTGCTCGGCCAGCACACTCGGCACGGACAGGCCGGTGCCCAGCGACTTCGACATCTTCTCGCCCTTGGCGGTCACCCACGCCGAATGCATCCAGCGTGCGGCCGACTCGTATCCGGCGGCACGCGTCTGCGCCATCTCGTTCTCGTGATGGGGGAAGCGCAGGTCCAGTCCGCCGCCGTGGATGTCGAACATGCCGTCCAGGTACCGGTGGCTCATGGCCGAGCATTCGATGTGCCAGCCGGGGCGGCCCACGCCGAACGGCGTCGACCAGCGCGCGTCCTGCGGGTCGGTGGGCTTCGGCGCCTTCCACAGCGCGAAATCGCGCGGATCGTGCTTGTCGGGGGATGCGTCGGCGGGGTCGATCGGATTGTACTTGTCGTCGCCGGCCGCATCCACGGACGGGCCCATGCGGTCAGCCACGGCGGCGGCCTCGTCGGCCTCGGCGGCACCCTGCTTCTGATGGGTCAGCTCGCCGTAATGCGGCCAGCTCGCCACGTCGAAATACACGTTGCCGGTCGGCTTGCCATCCGCGTCATAAACTACGTAGCCGTGACCGTTGTCGATGATGCGGCGGATCAGGTCGATCATGTCGATCATGTGCCCGGTCGCGCGGGGCTCATACGTCGGCGGCAGCACGCCAAGCGTGTCATACGCCTGCGTGAACTCCCGCTCGTAGAAGTACGCGCGCGCCCACCACTGCTGGCCTGCCGCGGCCGCCTTGTCGAGGATTTTGTCGTCGATATCGGTCACGTTGCGCACGAACGTGACCTGATATCCCAGCCGCAGCATCCATCGCCGCACCACATCGAACGCGACGGCCGCTCGGATATGGCCGATGTGCGGGGAGCTCTGCACGGTGGCGCCGCACACGTAGATCCCCACCTGGCCGGGCTTGATCGGGGTGAAACGCGAGACCGTGTGCGAAGCCGTGTCATACAGCTTCAGGCCGGCCGCGGCGCGCGCCACGCCGGCGTTCTCGGAAGTGTTGGAATTCTGCGGTTCTGAGGCTTGTGTCATAATGTCGAGCGTATTCGCGTTATACGACAAACCGCCAGACAAACCACCCGGCAAATGTGATTGCGCGGCCGCCCGGGCGCGGCTGGAAATACAAAAGATGAAGAAACGGTGTGCAAAGTTTACGTAGGTGATGCAACAATGGAGTTATGACGCAATCGCAAGTGCTTATCGTGCAGCACGTCCCGTGGGAGAAGCCGGGGCGCATCCTGGACAACCTGGACGACCTGAACATGTCGTCCACGGTGGTGAACATCGCCAAGGAAAAGAAGCCCGATCTGCCTGACTTCGCGCAGGTCGCCGGACTGGTGATTATGGGCGGTCCGATGGGCGCGCTGGATTATGACAAGTATCCCGGTCTCAAGGTCGAGGCGAAACTGGTCAAGGCGGCCATCAGCGTCGGCAAGCCGGTGCTGGGCGTGTGCCTCGGCCATCAGATCATCGCCACCGCGCTGGGCGGCAAACTCAGCCGTGGCGAGTCGCCGGAAATCGGGTTCGCGCCGATCAAGCGCGTTGACAAGCACAATTACTTCTCGATGTGGAACAAGCAGATCGACGTGCTGCACTGGCACAACGACGTGGTGGGGCTTCCCGCCGGCGCCCAGTTGCTGGCGCGGTCCGAGCGCACCAAGGTGCAGGCGTTCCGCATCGGCTCGGCGCTGGGCATGCAGTTCCATCTCGAAGTGACGCCGACGTTGCTGGAGGAATGGCTGGATGAGTCCTCGATGGTCAAGGACCTCAAGGCGGTGGGCGGATCGAAGTCGCAGCTGCGCGAAGCGTTCGCCGAATATAATCCGCGCCTGCAGCCGTTGGCCGAGCAGGTGTTCGGCGGATTCGCCGCCCGCTGCAACACCTACGCCCAATCCCTGCGCTAGCGAACTGCGAGTTCGCCCCCGCCAGCGGGGGCGAACATGACGAGCCAGCGGGGGCGTATGGTGGTTCGGACGTTGATGCCCACCGCTGACGCTACATTGGTGAGTCATGCCGACTTATGACCTTGGACTGGAACACGTTTCACTCGCCTTCGCCACCAAAACCATCTTCACCGATGTGACGCAGGGCGTATTCGAGGGCGACCGCATCGGCATCGTCGGCCGCAACGGCGACGGCAAATCCACGCTGCTGCACCTGTTCAAAGGCACTCAGGAGCCGGATTCCGGGCGAGTCACCAAGCGCGGCGGACTGACGTTCGGCATGCTCGACCAGCGCGACCCGCTGGACGACGACGCCACCGTGCGCGCGGCCGCGCTGGAAGGCCGCGAGGATTACGAGTGGGCCGCCGACAACAAGTCGCGCGAGATCGTCGAGGCGCTGCTGGGCGGCATCAACCTCAACGCCCGCGTCGGCTCGCTGTCCGGAGGCCAGCGACGCCGCGCCGACCTGGCCCGGCTGCTGCTCAAGGATTGGGACATCCTCGCGCTCGACGAGCCCACCAACCATCTGGACGTCGTGACGATCCACTGGCTTGCCGAACATCTCAAGAACCGCTGGTCGAAAGGGCAGGGGGCGCTGCTGCTCGTCACCCACGACCGCTGGTTCCTCGACGAGGTGTGCGAGTCGATGTGGGAGGTCCACGACGGCGTAATCGACCCGTTCGAAGGCGGCTACTCCGCATACATGCTGCAGCGCGTGGAGCGCGACCGACAGGCCGATGTGCGAGAGACAAAGCGCCGCAACCTCGCGCGCAAGGAGCTCGCCTGGCTGTCGCGCGGCGCCCGCGCCCGCTCCACCAAGCAGAAGTTCCATGTCAAGGCCGCGCGGGAGCTCATCGCCGACGTGCCGCCCATGCGCAACGCCGTCGAACTCAAGCAGATGGCCACGTCGCGCCTGGGCAAGCAGGTCGTCGACCTGATCGACGTCACGCAGATCTTCGCGAAAAGCCAAGGCGAGCAGCCGGTCACGCCGACCGACGACACGGCGGCGGATCAGGCCCCCGCCTCCTCCTCTCAGATCGATATCGTCCCCTCCCTATACTCGGAGCCGCGCGTGACCGGTTCCGTCGAAGTCGCCGTCGACACGCTCGCCGACCCGCGTCTCGTGGACGCCGGCGTGCCGGAATCCATCCAGGCCGCAGCGGAAGCCAAGGCGAAGGCGGAGGCGCTCGCGGAACGTAAGGGTGTCACGGAGGAGTCGGTCGCGCCGCAGGTCACCTCCGCGGCGCAGAAGATCACCGTCGCCGGTCGCAAGATTCTCGACGACGTGACCTGGCTGATCGGCCCCGGTGACCGTTTCGGCATCGTCGGCGCGAACGGCGCCGGCAAATCCACGTTGCTCAAGCTCATCGACGGCACGCTCACGCCGACAGCCGGGCATGTCAACATCGGCAAGACCGTGAAGTTCGCGGTGCTTTCGCAGCGGCTCGACGAGCTGGAGAAACTCGGCAAATACAAGATCAAGGAAGTACTGTCCCGCTACAAGCCCAGCTATATCGTCGACGGCAAGGAAGTCACGCCCGGTCAGCTGATGGAACGGCTCGGCTTTGAATCCGCGCAGCTGATGACGCCGATCCGCGACCTGTCGGGCGGACAGAAGCGCCGCATGCAGCTGCTGCTGATCCTGCTGGATGAGCCGAACGTGCTCATCATGGACGAGCCCGGCAACGACCTCGACACCGATATGCTCGCCGTCATGGAGGATCTGCTCGACACGTGGCCGGGCACGCTGATCGTCGTCAGCCACGACCGGTACCTGCTGGAGCGCGTCACCGACCAGCAGTTCGCACTGATCGGCGGTAAGGTGCGGCATCTGCCCGGTGGCGTCGACGATTATCTCGACATGATCGAAAAAGCGAAGACCGCAGCGCCGGCAGGTGTATCGGCTTCGCAGAAGGAGCCGGCCGACTCCGGCGTCACTGCCACGGCGGACGACGCCCCCAAGCTCAGCGGCAAGGAATTCCGCGAGACCAGCAAGCGCATCTCCGCCATCGAGCGCAAGCTCGCAAAGCTGGAGGAGCAGAAGACCGCGCTCGAAGCGGATATGGCCGCCCATGATCCGAGCGACTATGAGGGGCTGAACAAGCTCAACGGGCAGCTTCAGGCCGTCTCCGACGAGTCCGGCGCCTTGGAGACCGAATGGATGGAATTGTCCGAAAAACTGGAGTAATCGCCGCGCGGTGCGCGACCTTACTTCATCATCTCTTCATAGATGCGCTTGCAGTCCGGGCAGACGGGGTATTGCGACGGGTCGTGCTTCGGCACCCAGATCTTGCCGCACAGCGCGACCACGGGCCGGCCGGTGAGCTTCGATTCGGCGATGCGATCGCGCGACACATAGTGCGCGAACCGGTCGGCGTCGCCATTGTCGGAACGGTCGGTCTGCTCCTCGGTTTCCGGACGCTCCAGCACCGCCGTCCCCGTGCCCTGGTCCGGGGTGGACAGCGGCGACACCGGATCCGCGAGATCCGCGGCGATCCCTCCTGCGACGGCGGATGTCGGCTTCAGCTGTGTTGACGGTTCAGATGACATTTCGACTCCATTCCTTCATCCATGACGACATCATAGCGGCGAATGGCCGGCCTGTCTTCCACCGGCATAGATTCATGATAATGCCCGCATGCTACCGCTGCATGTCCGGCGTCTGAGCCCCGGCTCGCTCGTATACGGACTGTCCGGCGATTCGCGGTAGGCTATGCATATGACTATCGCAGTATGCCCAGGATCGTATGACCCCGTGACCGCGGGACATTTGGATGTCATTGAGCGGTGCGCCCGTTTTTTTGACGAAGTGCACGTGGTCGTGGCCGTGAACGCCGCGAAGACCCCGATGTTCCCGGCGCATACGCGAGTGGATATCATTCGTCAGGCGCTCGACCACGACGGATTCCCCGATGTCAAGGTCGCGTCCACGACCGGCCTGATCACCGACTACTGCAAGGAGATCGGTGCCACCGTCATCGTCAAGGGCCTGCGGCAGAACGGCGATTACGAGGCGGAGCTGGGCATGGCCCTTGTCAATCGCAAGCTCGCAGAGGTGGAGACGCTGTTCCTGCCGGCCGACCCGGTGCTTGAGCATATTTCCAGCTCCATCGTCAAGGACGTCGCCCGGCATGGCGGCGACGTGACCGGCATGGTGCCTGATGGCGTGGTGCCGATGCTGGACGAGGCGTTGAGCCATGAGCGTGGCGAGTGACGTCGCGACGCGAATCCCATATGATATTGTCTGGGTTTTCCGGTCTCTGATACGTGACCGGAATAAAAGTAAAGAGATGCAGCATGGATGAATCAACGAACGATGGCATCGTCAACGTCGGTGACGGCAACGACGGCGGCGCCGCCATGAATCCCGCGACCGGCACCGAGCCGGCCGCGCAGTCGACCGACGCCTACAGCGTCACGTATGCGGCCGCGGCGCGGCTGAACGATGCGCCGGAAAGCGCGGCACCTGCCAGCGTGTGGGACGAAATGTCGCACAAGCCGCAGCCGGCCGCCGCTGCGACGCACGAGAACAAGCCGGACATATCCGATTACGCGAAGCAGTCCAAGCCGACGTTCCCGATCAGTCAGCTCCCCGATTTGCGCGAGACGCTGGATCCGAAGGCCGACATGAACCCCGAGGAGGTGAAGTCCCGCGAGGAGTTCACCACCGTCTATGACATCATCGACTCGATGGAGGCGACGCTGGAGGCCGCGAAGACCAGCCTGTTCGCGCCCAGCATGGTGCGTGTGGACCGCGAGGAGTTCGCCGGTCAGCTGGACGAGCTCAAGCGGATGCTCCCGGTGCAGCTGGAGCGCGCGTCCGCGCTGATGCGCGAGGCCGAGCGGCGCTTGGAATCCGCGCAGACGCAGGCGAACGCCATCATCGCGTCGGCGCAGAGCCGTGCCGCCGACACGTTGGACGAGGCCAACAAGCAGGCGCAGATCCTCGTCGGCCAGGAGAACATCACCGACAAGGCGCGGCAGCGTGCGCGTGCGATTCTCGACAAGGCGCAGGCGCGTGCCGACCATCTGACCAATGGCGCCGACGAGTACTGCACGACGGTGATGACCGGCCTGCAGGAGCAGCTCGGCAAGCTCAGTCACGACGTGCAGGCAGGACTCAACGTGCTTGAGGAACGGCAGCGCGCGGCGGGCGAGCAGATGCCGCACCTGAACATCAACGATTATCCGGAAGCGCAGTAGGGGCGCGCCGGAGTGTAACGGAACGCGCAACAGCATGCGCGGCAGCAGCAGGGAGGAGATTTGTATGGCACGACCGGAGGATTCCGCATGGGCGGTCAGCGTGGCGCAGGTGGCGTCGCGGCCGGGGCAGTCCAAGACGGTGGACGCGGTGTTTCCCGCGCCGAGCGGCATCGGCGATGAGGTCATCGGCGTGAAGGAGGGCGCGGACGTCAGCGTGCACGGCTCGTTCGACTCGATAGTCGACGGCCTGGTGCTGACCGCTCGCATCGAAGCGCCCGTCGCGGCCGAGTGCACACGCTGCCTCAAGCCCATCAAGCGCGATTGGGGTGTGGACGTCGTCGCGTTCTTCCCCTACGAGGAGAGCGCGAAGGCCCGCTCGCACGGCAAGCCCAAGAACGAGGACGTGGAGATCGTCGCGGGGGAGGACGAGTCCGAGGACGTGTATCCGCTGAGCCGGGACGGGGCGTTCGCCGACCTGGAGGCGCTGCTGCGTGACACGCTGGTGGAGGCGCTGCCATTGCAGCCCCTGTGCCGCGAGGACTGCCGGGGACTGTGCTCGCAGTGCGGCGTCGACCTCAACGAGCACCCGGACCATCATCATGACGTGACCGATCTGCGGTTCGCGGCTCTGGCCGGGTTGAAGGCCCAGCTGGAGGCCGAGGAGCACGGCGACAAGTAACGGTGGGCGATCGGCGTGCGGGTCTGGGAACCTGCTCGCACGACGCCGCGACATGCCGTTGTACGGGCGATGCGTTAAGATACCGTACGCTTAAGCTCAATTGTTCGAACGAAACAGAGGAATAACAAATGGCACTGCCTAAGTACAAGACCTCGCGCGCCAACACGCACTCGCGTCGCGCGAACTGGAAGGCTACCGCCGCCCAGACCATCGCATGCCCGAACTGCGGCGCTCCGGCGCTGCCGCACATGGCTTGCCCGAGCTGCGGCTCCTACCGCGGCCGCGTGTACCGCGCAGCCATTCGCTCCGCTCACACCAAGTGATCGCAGCCGAATGCCGATAGCGAAATGAAGACCCTGCCATCGACGGGTGGCAGGGTCTTCGTATATTGTCACATATTGCCATCCGGACACTGCGCGTATGCGTTCAGGGCGTGCGCGTGCGGCCGGATACGGTGGACAAGGAGAAAAACATGACTGAACCTGAACCGCGCGAAGAGCTGTTCTCCGCGCTGGGCGTCACCATCAGCCCGGATCTGCTGATACAGGCGCTCACCCATCGTTCGTTCTCGCACGAACACCCCGGCACATCGAACTATGAGCGGCTGGAATTCCTCGGTGACGCCGTGCTGGAACTGGTATCGACCGAGACGCTGTTCACGCTGCATCCCGACATGACCGAAGGCCAGCTGGCGAAGATGCGCGCCAAGGCCGTTTCGGAGGAGGCCCTGTCGGCGATCGCCCGGGACAAGTTGCACGTCGGCCCATTCATCCTGCTCGGGCACGGCGAGGCGGAGTCCGGCGGTGCCGAGAAAAGCTCCATTCTGTGCGACATCGTCGAATCGCTGATCGGCGCCACGTTCCTGGAGCACGGCATCGAAGGCGCGCGCAAGGTCGTGCACCGGCTCATCGACGACACGTTGGCGGAAGTGGCCACCGAAGGACCAGCCCTGGACTGGAAGACCTCGCTGACCGTGAAGGCGCACGAGCTCGGCCTGGATGAGCCGCGGTACCGCATGAGCGTGTCCGGCCCCGAATACGCGCAGGAATTCACCGCCAAGGCCACCATCGGCCCGAAAGACGACATCATCGGCAAGGGTACCGGCACCAGCAAGCGCAAGGCGCAGCTCGCCGCGGCGGAAATGGCCTGGCATGAGCTCGACCGGTACGCGCCCGCGCTCAAGGCGGCCCGCAAGAACGGCTCGTCCAAGCACCGGCGCAGCGGCTCGGCCGGCAACTGACCAACTGGTGAACGGCGATTGCGCGATGCTGTCACCTGTATGCTTAAACTGAGAAAATACGAATCACAGACGCCATAGCCACAAGCGAACGCGCATCGTGACCGTCGGCGCACGCAAGTCATGAACGCTCGCGAGGCGCGACGGGTCCAGGCATATGACCGAACGATTTGAGTTGAGAGGACATGATGGCTCTACCCACACCATTGCAGGCGTTCAGCGGCGTTCCGAAAAACACCGCATCCGCAGACAAGCAGACGATCATCGACGGTGAGAAAATGACCGGCGCGCAGGCGTTGATTCGCGCGCTGGAGGATTTGGGCGTGCAGGACGTGTTCGGCCTGCCCGGCGGCGCCATCCTGCCGGTGTTCCACGCGATCAACGACGATACGAAGTTCCGGTTCACGCTCGTGCGCCACGAGCAGGCCGCCGGCCATGCCGCCGAAGGCTATGCGGTGGCGACAGGCCGCGTGGGCGTGTGCATCGTCACGTCCGGCCCGGGCGCGACGAACATGATCACCCCAATCGCCGACGCGAACATGGATTCCGTGCCGCTCGTCGTGATCACCGGTCAGGTGGGCGTGAACGCCATCGGCACCGACGCCTTCCAGGAGGCGGACATCGTTGGGGCGACCTATCCGGTCGTCAAGCACTCGTATCTGGTGACCCGTGCACAGGATATCCCCCGCGTGCTCGCCGAGGCGCACTATATCGCCCGTTCGGGCCGCCCCGGCCCGGTGGTCGTGGACCTGACCAAGACCGCGCAGACCGGCGAGATGTATTATTCGTGGCCGCAGCGCATGATTCTGCCCGGTTACAACCCCACCACGAAGGCGCACGGCCGCGTGATCTCGGATGCGGCGAAGCTGTTCGCGCAGTCGTACCGTCCCGTGCTGTACGTGGGCGGTGGCGCGGTGCGTTCCAACGCGTCCGCCGAAGTGGCCGAGCTGGCCGAAGTGACCGGCGCGCCGATCGTCACCACGCTCCCGGCTCGCGGCATCGTGCCGAACTCGAACCCCAAGGCGCTTGGAATGCTCGGCATGCACGGCGCCGTCGCCGCCACCGCGGCCGCGCAGCGCTGCGACCTGCTGGTCGCCATCGGCGCGCGCTTTGACGACCGTGTGACCGGCAAGCTCGACGCGTTCGCACCCGGCGCGCGGGTGATCCACATCGACATCGATCCGGCCGAAATCGGCAAGAACCGCGCTCCCGACGTGCCGATCGTCGGCGACGTGTCCACCGTGCTCAACGACCTGATTCCCGAAATCAAGCGTTCTCAGGCCATCGGCGGCAAGCCGAACCTCAAGCCGTGGTGGGACGAGCTCAACCGCCTGCGCGAGGAATATGCCATCGATTACGATCAGCCGTGCGATAAGCCGACCGATGGTTCGCTCGCGCCGCAGTGGGTCATCAAGCAGCTGTCCGACCATGCCGACCCCTCCACGATCTGGGTGTCCGACGTCGGTCAGCACCAGATGTGGTCGGCCCAGCTGATTGATTTCGAGAAGCCGCATTCGTGGATCTCCTCCGGCGGCCTCGGCACGATGGGCTTCGGCCTTCCGGCCGCCATCGGCGCTTCGGTCGGCTCCCAACGCGACTTCAAGGGTCGCAAGCCGGTGTGGCTGATCGCGGGCGACGGCTCGTTCCAGATGACTTCCGAAGAGCTGACGACCGCGTTCCTGGATCATGCGCCGGTGAAGATCGCCATCATCAACAACTCCGTGTACGGCATGGTGCGCCAGTGGCAGACTCTGTTCTTCGAGCAGCACTACTCCCAGACCAACCTGGCTGACGGCGATTCGAAGGAAAGCGGAGAGTTCTTCGACGTGCCTGATTTCGTCAAGCTCGCCGAGGCGTACGGCTGCGTCGGCCTTCGCGCGTTCACCGAGGACGAGGCGATTGACGCGATCAACAAGGCGAACGAGATCAACGACCGTCCGGTGCTGATCGACTTCCGCGTATGGAAGGACGCCATGGTGTGGCCGATGGTGGCAGCCGGCGCGTCCAACAACGAGGTCGCGTATCGTCCGGGCACGCAGCCGCTGCTGCACAAGGGCGTCGACGATGGTGACCAGGCGTGACGGCACGGTTGTCAAGGAATAAGGAGTAAGTGATTATGGCTATGTATCCCGCTTCCCGCCTCGGTTCCGAGCGTCACACGCTGTCGGTGCTCGTCGAGAACCGTCCCGGCGTGTTGGCCCGCATCGCCGGCCTGTTCGCCCGTCGTGCGTTCAACATCAACTCGCTGTCCGTCTCGCCGACCGAGCGTCCGGACATTTCCCGCGTCACCGTGACCGCCGACGTGGAGGCCGTGCCGCTGGAGCAGATCATCAAGCAGCTCAACAAGCTGCTGCACGTGCTCAAGATCGTCGAACTCGATCCGAACACCACCGTGGAGCGTGAACTGGTGCTCATCAAGGTGGCGGCGAACGAGTCGAACCGTTCTGACGTGCTGGAGATCGTGCGCCTGTTCCGTGTGCGTGTTGTCGATGTGAACCCGGAGTCGCTGACCATCGAGGCCACCGGCGCCGAAGGCAAGATCGACGCGCTGCTGGGTCTGTTGGAGCACTACGGCGTGATCGAGCTGGTGCGTTCCGGCGCGGTCGCCGTGACGCGCGGTCCGAAGGCGCTGAGCGAAAAGGTCATCGGCTCCGAGATTAAGGGCCGCTGATGCGGTATCGGCGTGGCCGAGCATGACATTGCCGGGCGGGTTCTTTCCCGCCCGGTTTTTGTTTTTGCGGTGATGCCCATCGGTGTAGCACATCGCGCGGATTCCTCGGAATCTTGAAGAAACGGCGTCTATCGCGAAAGCGGACATTGTGGAACATGCCGCGTGAAATATGAAATAATGGTGGGGAGGCGTTGCAGGGATCGATGCCATCGCACAGTCTGGTTCCGCACAATCAGGTTCGCTACAGACCGGCACATCACCGTTCGCCATGACAGCGCAATCCAATTCATCGCAATATGAGCCACTGGAACCTTACGATACGATGACGGGCACTGCGATTGCCATCAGCGATGCCGACGAGGCCGAAGCCCTATCCGAATACCTGACGTCCCTCGACCGCCAGCATCCCGCGGTAGTGGTGACCCGTCGCTTCGGCAAGCCCCTGTTCGACGCGAAAAGCCTCGCCTCGAATCTGCATGATGTCGCCGCCGTATTCGACCTCGTCACCCCGAAAGCGGCGTGGGGGCTGTCGGCAGCCCTGCCGGAAGGCGCCGCCATGACGCGCACGCAATTCGGCTCGATGCAGGAGCTCGTCGAATTTATCACCGACGACGACGGCCATATCGACGAGTCCGCCGCCGACGAGGTGTTCCAGTACCTCACCCAGCTGCAGGGCGAGGCGCGGCATCTTCGCGAGGGCCTGAAGGTCTCCAACGGCAGGTTGGAGAGCATGAAGCAGAAGATGATGCAGAAGCAGCGCGAGAACTCGTACAGCGACGGACGCCAGTACTACAAGTCGCCGCTGCCGCTGTTCGCCGACAAGGCGGAGGGCAAGCGGTTCGAGCGCGAGCAGATGGACATGCTGGTCCGCCGCGAATGGGCCACGCGGTTCGGTCCGGAAGAGAAGAAAAGCCATGCGCTGCCGAGGACATGGGCGTATTCCGACTGGTTCTTCGACACGCTGGCATCCACACACATCAGCGTCAGCAAGGTGGTGGCCGTGATGGTCGAGGTGCTGACCGGGCTCGACATCGAGCTCGCGGGGCGAGAAGGATTACAGTACGGTGATTTCGGTGGGGATTACCGGCTCGCCTTTCATCAGGCTTTGCGCGGTGATCGGCAGTTCGCGCAGGGCCTTGGCCCGGTATTCGTGCGCGTCGGCGATGGCGGCGTGACCCTGATAACGTGAATCGATGTCACCGTGGTCGACGTAGTCGACCAGCAGGTCCTTCCATCCCTCAGCCGGACGATACTCGGCCAGCTGGGTTTCCGATCCGGAGACCACATGTTCCGTCTCGGCCAGACCATACTCATATGAACGGTAGGCGAGCTTGCGGCCGGGAACACTGGCCTTGTCCTTCGACTTCTTCGCCACGGGCTGCATCACGCCAGCCGAATTCTCGCGCTCGGTGAGCTTGTACACCATTGCGCAGGTCGGGGCACCGGAGCCGGTGACCAGCATCGTGCCCACGCCGTACGAGTCCACCGGCGCGCTCTGCAGGGCGGCCAGCGCGTACTCGTCCAGATCGTTGGTGACGGTGATCTTCGTGTTCGTCGCGCCCAGGGCGTCCAGCTGGTTGCGCACGCGCTGCGCCATGGCGGCCAGATCACCCGAATCGATGCGCACGCCGCCCAGCTGAGGACCGGCGACCTCCACGGCGGTCTTCACCGCCTCTTCGACGTTGTACGTGTCCACCAGAAGCGTGGTGTTGCGGCCAAGCGCCTCGACCTGCGAGGCGAAGGCGCTGCGCTCGTCATCATGTACGAGCGTGAAGCAGTGCGCGGCGGTGCCGATGGCCTTCAGTCCATACAGCTGCGCCGCAAGCAGGTTCGCTGTGCCCTGGAAACCGCCGATGACTGCGGCTCGTGCGGCTGCCACCGCGGCCCACTCGTTGGTGCGGCGCCCGCCCATGTCCATGCAGGGGCGGTCCTTCGCTGCGCTCACCATGCGCGAGGCGGCGGATGCGACCGCCGAATCATAGTTCAGCACGCTCAGCACCAGCGTCTCCAGCAGCGTGCACTCGCCGAACGTGCCCTCGACCTGCAGAATCGGCGAATTCGGGAAGAACATCTCGCCCTCGCGGTAACCCTTGATCGAACCGGAGAAATGCAGGTTCTCCAGCCACGAAATCGTCTCCTTGCTAACCACCTTGCGGTCGGACAGGAAACGCAGGTCCTCGTCGCTGAGGAGGAACCGACCCAGCTCATCCAGAATGCGGCCGATGCCCGCCACGACGCCGTAACGGCGGCCTTCGGGCAGGTGGCGCGTATACACCTCGAACACGCATTTGCGGTTCGCCGTGCCATCCTTCAGGCTGGCGTCCAGCATCGTGTACTCATACATATCCGTCATCAGTGCCGGTGAATAATCGACCATGACCGCCCTCCCGCAAGACAAGAATCGTGTGTTATTCAAAACCCTAGTGTTGCGCGGCGACTCGCGCAAGAGCCATTCGGCGTGACGGCGGTCACGATGGCTGCTGCAGCGGCGGCGGGAGACGTGCCGCGCTGCGGGCACGTTCGCCGCATGGTGCTACGTTGAAGGCATGGCTGAAATCAAAGACATGTTGGACAAGGCAATGGTGATTCGCGCGGACGGCCGCGTAGTGGACGAACTGCGCCCGGTGCGCATCACGCGGCACTTCACGGATGTGCCCGAAGGATCGGTACTCATCGAATGCGGCAACACGCGCGTGATGTGCACGGCGACGTTCACGCCGTCGGTGCCGCGCTGGCGCAAGGATTCCGGACTCGGCTGGGTGACCGCCGAATATTCGATGCTGCCGCGAGCCACCGCCGAGCGCACCGACCGCGAGTCAGTGCGCGGCAAGGTCGGCGGCCGCACCCATGAGATCAGCCGTCTGATCGGCCGCTGCCTGCGCGGCGTCGTCGACATGAAGGCGCTTGGCGAGAACCAGATCCAGATCGACTGCGATGTGCTGCAGGCTGATGGCGGCACCCGCACCGCCTCGATCACCGGCGCGTATGTGGCGCTGGTCGACGCGATGCGCTGGGCTGAGCAGAAGCGCCACATTCGTTCGGCCGACCGCGTGCTCAAAGACGCCGTTTCCGCGGTGTCGGTCGGCGTTATCAACGGCACGCCGATGCTTGACCTGCCCTACATCGAGGACAGTCAGGCGATGACCGACATGAACGTGGCGATGACCGGATCCGGTGACTTCATCGAGATCCAGGGCACCGCCGAACACCGCCCGTTCAACCGCGCCGAACTCAACACATTGCTCGACCTCGCCGAAAAGGGCAACAAGGAGCTTCAGGCCGCCCAGCGTGCCGCCCTCTCGCTCGATTGAAACGAGTCGGGCACGCCGCCGGCGGGCGATCGGCCTCACCCCGTCATGCACAACCATAGGTAAGGAATAAAGGACCCCCATGAAACTCGTCGTCGCTACGCACAACGAAGGCAAACTCGTTGAAATCCGCCGCATTCTCGAAGAGGATCTGGGCGCGGACGCCGCTCAGGTGGAGCTTGTCTCCGCCGGCAGCCTCGGCCTGCCCGACCCGGTCGAGACGGGCGTCACCTTCCAGGAGAACGCACTGCTCAAAGCGCGGTTTGTGGCCGGTCTCACCGGCCTGCCGGCCATCGCCGACGACTCCGGACTGATTGTGGACGTGATGGGCAACGCGCCTGGCATCCTGTCCGCGCGCTGGGCGGGGGAGCATGGCAATGATCCGGCGAACAACGCGTTGCTACTCGCCCAGCTCTCCGACATCCCGGACGCGGCGCGCACGGCCCGTTTCCGCTGCGCCGCCGCACTGGCCGTGCCGGATTCCGCGGCTCCTGTGGCGGGCGGGAGGCACGCCATCGTCTCCGAAACCGTCGAAATCGGCGAAATGCCGGGGCGCATCCTGCGCGCGGCGCGCGGCGAGCATGGTTTCGGCTACGACCCGCTGTTCGTGCCGGACGACCAGCCGGAGCGGGCCGCTGCGGACCATCCGCTGACCAGCGCGGAGATGGACGCGGCGGAAAAGAACGCGATTTCGCACCGCGGCAAAGCCATCAGGGCTCTCGTGCCGGCGGTCGAGGCGCTGTTGCGGTAGAATCACGCTCTCAAAACTCGCAGATACAAAAACGGGTTTTTGCGGTTTTCCGCTATTTTCCGCCGTTTCTGCGAAATCGGTGAAATCGTATCTGCGAGTTTTGAGAGCGCATGTTCGGCACTCACGCGGGAATCACGAAATTCACGATGGTCATCAGCACGATTGAGATGACCGCGGTGATGGACAGCGTGAACCCGGCGAGCTTCGCGTTGCCGAGTACGCGGTCGGTGAACAGTGTCGAGAACACGGCCGTGGGCGCGAGCGACAGCATCACCGCCGTCTTTCGCGCGGACGCGTCGAACGGCAGAAGGAACCAGCAAGCGGCCGCGAACAGCACGCCGAGCGGCAAGCGCCAACCGAGCACCCGCAGCACGCTGCCGACATCCTTGCCGGTGCGCGGCAAATCCATCAGCATGCCCACCATGAACACCGAGCAGAACGAGTTCGCGTCCGCCACCGGCTGCAGCAGCGTCGGCACGAACGCCGGGATGTGAATGCTGAAGATCATGACCACGATCATCAGCAGATACACGTTGAACGGCACCGAAGTAAGGAATCCCTTGAGGATCTGCTTGGCCTTCGCGCGGCGGGCGAGCCTGCGGGCGTCTTTGTCCCGTGGTTTCGAATAGGGAAGTGTCGGCGCGGCTCCCGCATGCTGTTCGGTGAGCGGCCGGTCCATGTCGATGTGCAGCAGCGACGTCGTCATCACGTTTGAGCCGGCGGTCACGATCACGGAATTGCCGATGTCGAACATCGAGGCGGTGACCAGCGCCGAAGGCCCCATGAACGCCTGGATTACGGGGAAGCAGAAATTGCCGATGTTGAATCCGGAGCAGTTGAGCATCAGGAACGCGCGGTCCGCGACGGGCTTGTGCCGGGTCGCCGCATACACCAGCAGCAGCGGCAGCAGGCCGAAGACGATGGCGAACACCGAGATCAGCAGCATGCTCAGATGATGCGGGTTCGTGGCGAACGAGACGATGATGGAGGCGGGAAGCGTGAAATCGAACACCACCACCTGCATGACGCGATAGTCGCGTGGCCTGAACAGTCCCGCCCGCTTGACCAGATACGCGGCGACGATGATGAGCAGAAACGCTATGGGTTTCAGTATCGCGGTCATGCTTCTCTATTCCCTGTGGCGATTGCGGAGGTATGGTTCCGCGTGCGCGAGAAGGGACTTGAACCCTCACGTCAAAGACACAGGAACCTAAATCCTGCGCGTCTACCGATTTCGCCACTCGCGCGTGCCACCCGTCGAAACGGCTGGATATACAAAACCCTAGGCGCGGAGCCTAGGGGTATGGAGCCACTTGACAGAATCGAACTGTCGACCTGCTCATTACGAGTGAGCCGCTCTACCGACTGAGCTAAAGTGGCATGCTGCCGATTCGTTGATGAACCTGCGCACAAGAATGAGACTTTACTGTATGCCGTGGATTTATGCAAGTTCGGCTGGCATGTCGTGCGCGGGCATGTCGTGTCGGTCACGGTTGTTCATCTTGGGTATTTTTTGTTTGTTTCTGTCCGCTTTTGTGAGTATCTTGGTAAGCGAAGTAACCGGTGTGGCCCGCCAGCATTGGAGAGCCGACTCCGGCGTACAGTGATGATGAAAGGACCAATACCATGGCCATCAATCCGCCAGTTGACGCCACCAAGACCCCCGAGTGGGCCGCGCTGCAGAAGCACTATGACGAGCTGCAGGCCGAGGGCGTCAGCCTCAAGCAGTGGTTCGCCGATGACGCCGAGCGCGTCGACAAGCTGTCGTTCGACGCCGGCGACCTGCACTTCGACCTGTCCAAGAACCTGATCAAGCCGGAGACCCTCCAGCTGTTCGCCGACCTCGCCAAGGCCGTCAAGCTCGACGAGCGCACCAAGGCGATGTACACCGGCGTGCACATCAACAACACCGAGGACCGCGCCGTGCTGCACACCGTGCTGCGCCGCCCGGTCGAGGACGAGGGCAAGTACATCGTCGACGGTCAGGACACCGTCAAGGACGTGCGCGAGGTGCTTGACCGCATCTACGCCTTCGCCGACGAAGTGCGTTCCGGCAAGTGGACCGGCGTGACCGGCAAGAAGATCGAGACCGTCGTCAACATCGGCATCGGCGGCTCCGACCTGGGCCCCGTCATGGTGTACGAGGCGCTCAAGCCCTACGCGGACGCCGGCATCTCCGCCCGTTACATCTCCAACATCGACCCGAACGACCTGGCCGAGAAGACCAAGGGCCTCGACCCGGAGACCACCCTGTTCATCATCGTCTCCAAGACCTTCACCACGCTGGAGACCCTGACCAACGCCCGTGAGGCCCGCACCTGGCTGCTCGAGGAGCTCAAGGCCAAGGGTGCCATCGACGGTTCCGACGAGAAGAACGCCGAAGCCATCAAGAAGCACTTCGTCGCCGTCTCCACCAACCTGGAGAAGGTCGCCGAGTTCGGCATCGACCCGAACAACGCCTTCGGCTTCTGGAACTGGGTCGGCGGCCGTTACTCCGTCGACTCCGCCGTCGGCACCTCCCTGGCCGTGGTCTTCGGACCTGCCCGCTTCGAGGAGTTCCTGCACGGCTTCCACGAGATCGACGAATACTTCGCCAACACCCCGTTCGAGAAGAACGTCGTCGTGCTGCTCGGCATGCTGAACGTGTGGTACCGCAACTTCTTCAAGGTCGCCTCCCACGCCGTGCTGCCGTACGACCAGTACCTGCACCGCTTCCCGGCCTACCTGCAGCAGCTGACCATGGAATCCAACGGCAAGTCCGTGCGCTGGGACGGCACCCCCGTCACCTCCGAGACCGGCGAGATCTTCTGGGGCGAGCCCGGCACCAACGGCCAGCACGCCTTCTACCAGCTGATCCACCAGGGCACCCAGCTCATCCCGGCCGACTTCATCGCGTTCGTGAACACCCCGAACCCGACCAAGGACGGCGACCAGGACGTGCATGAGCTGTTCCTGGGCAACTACTTCGCGCAGACCAAGGCGCTGGCATTCGGCAAGACCGCTGACGAGGTCCGCGCCGAAGGCACCCCGGAAGAGATCGTTCCGGCCCGCGTGTTCTCCGGCAACCGCCCGACCACCTCGATCTTCGGTGTGGCTCTGACCCCGTTCGCGCTTGGCGAGCTCATCGCCCTGTACGAGCACATCACCTTCGTTGAGGGTACCGTGTGGGGCCTCGACTCCTACGACCAGTGGGGCGTCGAGCTCGGCAAGCAGCTCGCCAAGCAGATCACCCCGGCCATCTCTCAGGACGACGACGCCCTCGCCGCCCAGGACGCCTCCACCCAGTCCCTGATCAAGTTCTACCGCGCCAACCGCGAGTTCTGATCTCCGCTCCTGCGTCGCTTCAATCAGAACTCGCGGTTGACTCGCCGCGCTGTGTTGTTTGATGGTCGGTCTGGCGACCGTCCATGGCGCGAGTTCTGATTCGTCGGTTCGGCTCTAGCAGCTGACCACATGAATACATGTGCCCCGGCCTCTTCGGATGCCGGGGCACATTGCTATATATTCCGTGCGACGTTATATCTATGACCTGTGAACTGGGGCGGTGTTCCGGGTCAATGAGATCAGCCGTGGGAAACCGCTTCATTGCAGTGTTCCTTGCATTTTCATGCGCACTCTTTGGGGTAATCGATACATTTTCATGAGGACCTTGTATTTGGGGTGTCGGGATATCTGTGATTGACCACCCCCCCCAGTCTCGCTTCGCTCGACAGTCCCCGGGCTTAACATCGTGGGATTGGCCTAGCGGGGTTGTGTTGTGGCTGATAAGATGGCGTCGATTATGTCGGATTGGGATTCGGGCAATGGGAGATGGTGGTGATGAAGGCGCAGAAGAGTTGGGATACGCCGGTCGCCGATGAGACCCGCGATGTGAGCGATGCCTCCGAGGACATTCACGGCATCACCGATGACATCACCGACGACGCCGAATCCGCCGAGGTCGATGCCGAGGCCGTCACACTGCTGCGCAAACGGCACCGCCGGATGACGCTGCTGGTCGTCGTGGTCATCGTCGCATCGCTGGTGAGTGGATTCTGCTGGCGGCGCAGCCTCCAGACCGGCTCCCCTGTCAACCGTTCGCACCAGACCGGAGTCGCGGACGAGAAGGACTACTGTTATGGCGGGTTCAAGCCGTTGCAGCCGTCCGGCCCTCAGCTGGGCCGATCCCAGGCCGGCCCGTATTTCGCAAAGGCGGTGAAAGGCACGGCCGCGGCATACGACGCCGTGCGCCTCGCCGCGGTCGGCGGCGACAAGGATGCGGTGAACAAGTCCGCCGCCAAGGCCCGTGACCTCTCGCAACAGGCGGCGGAGACCCTCGCCGCCCGCACCTGGCCGAAATCACTGACCAAGCAGATCCGCATGGTCATCATCGAATATCAGGAGCGCGCGGCGATCTATACCAACCTCGCCGGCAACCGCAACGGCGAGGCGATCGACTGGATGGTGTTCGGCGAATTCAGGCCATCCGGAGCGCAGCAGGTAATCCGCAGCGCGCTGAAACTGCCCGACGAGCCGGAGACGGCCGTCCCGTTCGACATACGGGACATTGCCGACGGCGGAGCCTGCAAGGGACTGGAGACCACCAAGGACGGCGGTCAGCAGGAAGTCGACCGGCACTGTTTCACCGTCACCGTGACCGACCAGGTCCCGGCCGAGATAACGGGGCTGTCCATCAAATTCAATCTTCTGAGCGAAGACGGCACCATCCGCGAGACCGGCGTGAGGGCCAGCTCCGACATCCAGTTCGATGACGATGGCGACATCATCGAGCACGGCGGCATCCATAAGGGGGACACGGTGAAGCTCACCATGGAAATCGACCCGAAACTGCTGCGCGGCGGCGACCGTTTCGTGCCGTCGGCATGGTATGTGGAGGACAAGGCGGGGGAGCAGCACCTCGCATCGTTCACTGCGGTCCAATCAGGCGGCTATGACGTGCTGAACGCGTTCAAGGTCAGGTGACGGCAATGTCAGAACATGATTTCGACGGCGACGATGACATCTTCAGCAAGTCCGGCCGGTTCGGCGGGAACGCCGAGAAACGCAAGGACCCCGCCAAACCAGGCGGCTTCGGGAAATCCGGCAATGCGGGGAAGCCCAAGGACTCCACCGCATCTTCGGCCGGCGAAGGCGACGCGGAGGCGATGCGCCATCTGGAGCACGAGTTCGCCGCGATCGACCGCGAATCGCATCGCACGGTGGCCGTCGTGTTCGCGGCCATCGCGGCCGTGGTGGCGTTGATCTTCTTCGGGCTCCAGATCCGCGACAAAACCACGCTGCTGATATTCCATGACAACCCGCCGATCGGCTACCTGCCGGTCAGTGAATATTCGCTGCGACAGCCGTCCACAGGCAAGCCGATCAGCTCGGCGCGCACATGGCATTACCCCAGCCAGTACACGATTCTCAGCGACGACGCCACCAGCAGCGGCGTCAAGCGCGGCGCACGGTGCCGTATCGACAAGAGGGATTGCGATCATGCGCTGGTCACGTCCCGCGGCGTCCAGCCGGGCGACAGCTGGGGCGACTTCGTGAAGCGATACGGCGACGTGACCGCGTACGAGATAACGGTCGACGACAACGAGAGTGGCCGGGACGATTCGTACATGTCCGATGAGGACCAGGCCGCGGCGTCCGACCTGCGCGAGCAACACGGGATTACCATAGACGATTTCGACCGTGACTATATACAGACCGGCAAGGTCGACCTGTCCCGGAACCGGCTGACCGTCAGGTTCCGGGCGGTGCTCTACGACACGACCGTGCTGTACACCGAGGCCGACCAGTGGGGAGGCTATCTCGACTCCACCCAGGAACGGCATTGGCGTATCGGTGGCCGGTACGGCACGATGTTGGCGCCGAACCGGCAGAGCTTCAACCTGGAATTCGAGTTCGCCAACAGCGCGACATGGGAAGGGCTGGGCGATGGTGACCTGATCAGCATCTCCAGTTCACTGTACAACTAGCGAGGTTATGCATGGCAAGGTTACACGACAGTCGGCACGGTTCCGATGCGGACGGCATCGATGACGACGATATGCCGCTCACCCATGAGCAGGCCGTCGTCGAAGCCGACGCCGAACTCCGGCGTATGACTTACCACCCGGTGCGCAAGGCGGTGGGCATCGTCGTGGCGATGGGCGTCGCCATAGGCGCGTCGCTGGGTGTCGGGTATATGTTCGGCGGCGATCCGGGCGGCATCGTGACCGCGATCACGGGCGTGGTGTGCCCGCAGGACGCCAAATACGCCCTGGACGGCGACGCGCCGTTTGTCAACACGTCCGACACCTCGGAGCATCCCGCCAAGGGGGCCAGGCTCAGCGAGAAGGACGCGGGGCAGTACTATCTGGAAGCCGTCAAGCCGTCGATCCAGCCGTTGCGCGACGCGATGAACACCTTGTACGGCGGTGATCTGAAGGCCACGAGGGCCGCCGCGGGAAAGGCCGCCACCGTGCTGCGCGCCACCGCCAAGGCGCTGCGGTCACGCACCTGGCCCGATGAGGTCGCCAATGCGGCGGCCGTCGTCGCCAACGAATACGACGCCAAGGCCCGGCAGGCCTCGTATGTCGCCGACTCGGTCACGCCGTCCGCCAGCGACGAGCTGATCTCGCTCGATGCCTACGGCGTCAGCGAAGCGGATGTCTACCTGCGCGGCAAGCTCGGGCTGCCCGCCGCCGAGGCGCCGTCCGCGCCGCTGGAGATCACGGGCATCGAGGACCGGGGCATCCAGCAGGGGGCGGATGCCGGCGGGTCGACCGTGGACACCGGAAAGCGCATCATCGCCGTGACCGTGCGCAGCCACGTGCCCGGCACGCTCAGCGGGCTGAACCTGACGTTCGATCTCAAGAAGGGCAAGACGACGCTCGGACGCATCAGCGGAATCATGGACGACATCGCGCTCGCCGAAGGGCAATCCATCGTGGTTCCGGTCCCCGTCGATATCGGCGGGGACGACGGCGGGATTGCCGGCGCCACCATGAGCTGGGACAGCTGGTCGTTGACCGATTGGCGCGGAGAAAGCCATATTGCGGCGGCCAGCGACGACTTCGCCGAATACGCCCCGGACAAGGTGATGGGTACGTTCACATTGCGGTAGACGCCGGGGCCAGAAGCCCGCGAGCGAATTTGTGGTGAAGGATACAGGCTCCACAACATGGCGGACTCGTCCGCTATGACAGGAACACAGGAATCGCCGGTCCATGACTCATTCTCGTCATGCCGGGGATTCAAATAGCCGATGAAGGAGCAGGAAGGTTCCTATGCAATTCAAGAAACTCATCGCCGGCGTCGCGGCGGTTGCGGCTGCCTTGGGCGGCATGGCCTTGGGGACCATGACGGTCAATGCCGATACCGATACGCTCACAGTGCCCGAAACGGCCACGCCGTCAACCATTACCCTGAACAAGGCCGATGATGCCGATACATCGAAAAGCACGTATACGGCATATCGTATCGCCGCGTACATCGACCCGGTCGCGAATGCCGACGGGCAAGCTGACTTCCTTTGGCCTGAAGGCCGTGGACAGCGACAAGTGGGACGGCAACATTCGCGAGGCCATCGCCGTGGCCGGCAAGGATGGGCAGAAGCTCGTCCTGCTGTACAACGCCGTCGTCGCCAAAGCCGCCGTCGACGATCAGGTGACGAACTCCGCGACCGCCAATTACAATGGCGGCGCCGATTCCGAGGCCGCCACCACGGTCGTCAAGCTGGGATTCTTCACCATGAAGAAGATCGACAAGCAGCACAACGGCATCGGCGGCGCCCTGTTCTCTGTCAGCGACAGCGGCGGCAACGCCGTCGTCTTCGAGAAGGGCTCCGCTAACGGCAGCTGGGTCCGTGCCGCCGACCAGAGCGTCAAGGTGGACAACGTGACCTACTTCACGAGTATTCCGACCAACGCAGGCGGGCTTTCCCACTGGCGAGCCACGCGGCTGATCATTCGCGGCGGGCAGATTCATGACGCGGATTCATGACGGTCACGTTTAATCCACGGCGGTGATTTGCTCGGCATCCCATTTGACGCCGAGGACCTCGGGCGTGGTGACTGTTTCGATGCTGCTTTCGATGTCGATGTTGCTGCTCATGTGGGTGGCGACGACGGTGGTGATGACCACCAGATCATCGGGAAGATCCGAAGCCGCGATGGACTGGACGATGAAACCGGGCTGATGCAGGGCGTTGAACACCAGCGCGCGGATGGCCTGCTCGTCCTTACGCAGGCATTTGACCTCAAGGGTGTAACGGATGCCCTCGGCCTCATGCGATTGCGCGGTGCGCCGGGCGTCGATGGCCGCGCCGATCGGCCGGAGCATCATGTTGGCGAGCATGATGGCGGTGGCCCCGATTGCGGCGGCCGCTTCCATGCCGGAGCCGCACAACGTGCCGACCGCCGCCGACGCCCATAGCGTGGCCGCGGTGTTGAGCCCGGACACGGACACACCCTGCTTGAGGATTACGCCCGCGCCGAGGAAGCCGATGCCGGACGCCACCTGCGCGGCCACGCGCGTGGGGTCTCCGGTGCCGGCCGCGAGCGTATAGACGCCAACAGTGGTGAACAGGCAGGAACCCAACGACACCAGCGCGTTCGTGCGGATGCCCGCGCTGCGTGCGCGCAGCTGCCGTTCCAATCCGATGAGCGCGCCGAGCCCGATGCTGAGCAGGATGCGCAGGGTTATGGCGAACACCTGTGATGTGACGATTGCGGTCCAGACTGTCATGATCAGTTCCTTCGTTTGAATGGATGCGGGAGACGGTGGTGGTACGGGGAGAGGATGATAACGCCGGGCGGTCAGAAGTCACAGCAGCGGCTGCTGACGGTGCAGATACAGGGTTCTGACGGCAAGTACCGTCACGGCATAACCGGCGATGACGATGGCGAGCAGCGCGAACAGCGACACCGGAGGTACGTGGAAACCCATCCATGCGCCGACCGGCGTGAACGGCAGCGCCGTGGCGATAGTCAGCGCCGCGAGCGACGTGCAGACCAGCGGCACCGACGCGCGGCTCCCGATGAACGGGACGCGTTCGGTGCGCAGCATGTGCAGTGCCGTGATCTGGGTCCACATCGACACGACGAACCATCCCGTCTGGAACGCGGCGACGAACAGCAGACGCGACCCATCCCCGTGCAGCTCCGGGAACCTCCCGCCTGCGACGGCCGGGCAGAGCAGGGTGAGCAACACGGTGAAGGTGACCATATCGAACAGCGAGCTCACCGGCCCGAAGCGACTCATGAACCGGGCGATAGACGCCGTGTCCCACCGGGCGGGGGAGCGCAGGACATCGCCGTCGACGCGGTCCCATGGGATCGCGAGACAGGCCAGGTCGTATATGAGGTTCAGCAGCACCATCTGCACGGGTGCCATGGGCACGAACGGCAGGAACGCGCCGGCGATCATCACCGAGATGATATTGCCGAAATTCGAGCTCAGCGCCAGCTTGATGTACTTCATCATGTTGACGCAGGTGCGCCTGCTTTGCGTGATGCCGCGCAGCAGCACGTCGAGGTTCTTGTGCGTGAGCATGACATCCGCCGACTGTCGGACGGCCTCGGAGCCGGTGCTGGCGCTGATGGCGATTTCGCTGGCGTGCATGGCCGGCAGGTCGTTGACGCCGTCGCCCATGTATCCCACGCAATGCCCCTCGCGGCGCAGCAGTGAGACGATACGCGCCTTATGCTCGGGAGTGAGCTTGGCGAACACGTTCACGCGGCGCAGTTCGGTGCCGAGCGCGGTGTCCGTCATGTCGTCCAGCGTTCGGCCGGTGACCACCCGTCGAGCATTGATGCCGACTTTCCGGGCGACGGTACGGGCCACTTGTGGCTCGTCGCCGGTGAGCATGGTCACGGTGATGCCGGCATTGTGCATGTGGGCGATCGTGTCGGCGGCATCGGGCTTGGGCAGGTCCAGGAAAGTGAGGTAGCCCAGCAGGGTGAGCGCGCGGTCGTCCTGCACTGTGGTCTGGTCTGTCACAGAGCGCTGCGCCACGAGCAGGACGCGGTATCCGTGCGTCGCCTTGTCGGCCATCAGCCGCTCATATGTTCCGCGCAGTCGATCGGTCAGCGGCTCTGCGGTTCCATTGCGCATGACGGTGTCGCAGCGGGGCAGCATTTCGGAGACGGCGCCCTTGACGACCATGATGCGGCTGACGTTCCCGGACGTTCCGGCGCCGGCGCCGCTGGTCTCACTGATATCGCTGCCACCTGTGTGCTCGCGGTCCGCGCGGTGATGGCTCTTCGCGACGATGACGGTCGCCCGGCGTCGTATCGGATCGAAAGGCGTGCCTCCCTCGACCTGTACGTCGCCGGTATCGTTTGCCGAGTCACCTTCGGCTGCGACGATGGCGTCATCCCACGGATTGCTCGTCGTGTGGGGAATCAGTGTGGTCAGCCATGCCGCATGCAGCACGTAGGACGAGTTCAACCCGCTCATGCTCTGCGCCCGGTCGAGCTTGATGACGCCGCTGGTAAGTGTGCCGGTCTTGTCGACGCACAGCACGTCCATGCCGCCCAGCGTCTCGATGGCGTCGAGCCGCCTGACGATGGCCTTGCCGGAGGCCATCGTCCGCGCGCCCCGGGACAGGCAGACGGTGACGATCAGCGGCAGCATCTCCGGCGTGAGCCCCACCGCCACGGATACGCCGAACAGCAGGGCCTGCAGCCAGTCGCCGCTCGCGATGCCGGTGACCAGCATGGACACGGGCACGGTGACCGCCGTGAACGCCATCAGCATCCAGGACGTGGAGTTCATGCCGCGCTCGAAGCGCGTGCGCGGCCGCTGCCATTGGAACGCGCGTGACAGTCCGCCGAACAGTGCGCTGCGGCCTGTGGCGATGACGACTGCCAACGCGGAACCCGAAATCACCGTCGTGCCCATGAACACCAGGCACGCCGCGTCCGTCAACGCGGTGTCCCTGGCGCCGGCGGCGAGCAGTGCGGCAGCATCCTTGCGCACGGGCATGCTTTCGCCAGTGAGCGCCCCCTGCGCGATGCGCAGGTCTCGGCTCTCCAGCAGCTTGCGGTCGGCCGGGACGATGTCTCCGGCGGACAACGTCACGATGTCGCCCACGACAAGCTCTTCGGACGGAATCTGCCGCTCGCCGGCACCGACCCGCCGCACCGTCGCCGTGGTACTCACCATGGTGGCCAGCGCCGTGGCGGCATGCGAGCTTCGGGAGTCGTGCACGTATCGGATCAGACCGGACACCACCATGAGCAGGATGATGCCCGCGGTCACCGGCGTGCCGGTATGGTGTTGCCGCCGTAAGCCCGACGCGCCCGGCGAACCTCGTCGGGTTCCAAGCCGGATTCGTGCGCATACACCAAGGCGAGCGTGGCCTCTGGCGTGGCATGGGCGGCGAAATTCAGTCGCTGGGTGATGCTGGCGTGGCGTTCGCCGCGCCAGCGTATCAGTCGTAGCGTGTTCATGATTCCTCCTTGGCGATTCGGGGCGGTCCGTTCCGCTGTCGGGTTGATCGTTGTTTCCATTGCGGCAGTTGGCTGAGGCGGGTCAACTCAGTCCGTTTCGCTGGCTTCCTCGGCCGCTCGGGTGGCGTTTGCCGGGTTGGCGGCGTCGACGGTGATGATGTCGTCATCGGCGTCGTAGTCGAACAGTTCTCCGTATCGACCCCACGTCATGGCGATGTTGAACTGGCGCTCCGCCTCCGTGTCCGTATGACGGGCCCTCAGCAGGTCGACGATGAGCTCGCCGCGCAGGCGGCCGTGTTCGCTGTGACGGACCGCTCGGTCGATGATGCGCACCAGCGGTGCCTTGTCTTGCAGCATGGCGGCGAACATCGTCTTGCTTGTCAGAATGTCCGCCTGCCTCCACTGGCGTCCGAGCTCGGTCAATGTCACGTGTCCGTTCTCGACGGTCAGTAATCCCAGCATGGTTCCGGCGTCGATCAGCGGGAACAGGTCGTCCACCTCGAATGACAGCTCGTCGGCCAGATCGGCCAGGTCGATGCCCTGCGCGTGATCGTATACGATCTCCACCAGTCCGGCCAGGCCTCCCGGCGTAGCGTTGGGCAGCATGTCGGAGGATGCCTGATGGTCGGCGTCGCTCGCCCGGGCCGGGGCCTGATCCGCTGCCGCGGTCTGGTTCGCCGCGCCATCTGACGTGCCATGCGCGACGCCGTCCCCGGCGGCCGTGCGCTCGTCGGCGGTATCCGCCGGCCCGCCATCACGACTCTGCCCGGTCAGGATCGCATACAGGGTGTCGACCATAGCCTCGAACTGGGCGGAATGACGGTCGCGGGGCCTCGGCAGGGTGACGGGCATGTCGGCGATGAGATGACCGGGATGCGAGCCGAGCACCACGACACGATCCGCCATCTGCACGGCCTCCTCGATGTTGTGCGTCACGATGAGCACCGACTTGATGGAACGCTGATTGCCGCTCCACATCTTGAGCACCTCGTTGCGCAGGTTCTCGGCCGTCAGCACATCCAATGCGGAGAACGGCTCGTCCATGAACAGCGCATCGGGCTGCACCACCAGGGCCCGTGCGATGCCCACGCGCTGGCGCATGCCGCCGGAGAGCTCCTTCGGGTACGCGTTCTCGAATCCGTCCAGTCCGATGGCGTCGATGGCCTGCAGTGCAGCGCGACGGCGCTCCTCGCGCGGCACGCCGCGGGCCTCCAGCCCCAGTTCCACATTCGCTTGCACCGTGAGCCACGGCATCAGCGCGAAGGTCTGGAACACGAGTCCCACTCCGGGATTAGGGCCGGTGATGTCGGTGCCGCGGTAGGTGACGGTACCGCTCGACGCGGGTACCAGGCCCGCCAGGATGCGCAGGAACGTGGATTTTCCGGCGCCGGACCGGCCCAGGATCGCCACGATCTCGCCCTCATGCAGGGTGAAGGAGATGTCGCGCAGCACGGTCAGCTCTTTACCGCGCTCGGCACGGTAGGTCTTGCCCACGTGCCGCGCCTCGATGATCGCGGTGCCGGCGGCGTTCGTCGCGGCGGTCTGCGGGAAGGTTGCGGTGCGGTCGGAAAAAGTTGCGATGGTCATGATAAATGGTCCTTGCTGTTACGTTTTTTGCGGATGATCGCGGCGGATTCGAATGACATGCGCTCGCCGCCGATGCTGTTGGATTGTTGCGGGTCGATGGGCCGGGACGGCCGGTGCGGCCTCCGTCAGGCGACGGAGAAACGGCGCTCGGCGTACGCCTGCAATGGACGCCAGAACAGCCGGTTGACGCCCACGACGAACACGCTCATCACGGCAACCCCGATGATGGTCTTGCCGGTGTCTCCCACCGCGGTCGCATTGGCGATATATGTTCCCAATCCATTTGCCGTAAGCGTGGTGTGCCCGTAGGTCACGATCTCGGAGACGATGGAGGCGTTCCACGCGCCGCCCGCCGCGGTGATGCCGCCAGTGCACCATGAGCCGAACACCGCCGGCAGGATCAGCTTGGTCCACCGCTGCCGCGTGTCCAGATGGAACGCCCGCGTGGCCTCGCGCAGGTCATCGGGAATGGCCGAAGCGCCCGCAATCACGTTGAACAGGATGTACCACTGCGTTCCCAGCGACATGAGCAGAATGCTGCCCCAGCTGATGTCGATATGCCAGGCGATGAACCACAGTGTGACGAACGGGAACGTGAAGTTCGAGGGGAAGCTCGCCAACACCTGCACCAGCGGCTGCACGAACCGGGAAATCCGCGGATTCATGCCGATCTTCACGCCGATCGGCACCCAGATGATGGAGCACACCACGGTCAGCAGCGTCACGCGCATGAACGTGATCAGTCCCAGGACCATCGCGTGGCCGACCTCGGCGAACCCCTCGCCGTCCGAGATGAAACGCACCAGCATCCACAGGCCGGCCAGGCAGGCCACAGCCATGAGCGCCATGAACGCGATGTCGAGCGTGCGACGCCGGGTGCCGGCGGCCGGCCAGCGTGCGCCGGTACGGCCCAGCGGGCGGGTCAGCCAGAACATCAGATTGGCGATGGGCCGGCCCACGAGAGCCAGCGCATCCGAAATGCCGGAACGCCGCAGAACCGACAGCACCAGACTCGTCTTGGCCTGCACGGACTCGTTCTGCGTGATGCGGAACTTCTCGGCCCACGCCGTCAGCGGCTTCCACAGCAGCACGTCGATGAGCAGCACCACGATGACCATGGTCACGATGGCCCACAGCACCTTGCCCAGCTGTTCGTGCTCGGACGCCACCGCCACGAAGCTGCCGAGGCCGGGCAGTGCGTACGTCCTGTTGTTCACGGAGATCATCTCCGAGGCCGTCAGGAAGAACCAGCCGCCGCCGACGCTCATCATGCAGTTCCACAGCAGCGGAATCATCGAATTCGGCACGTCGAGCTTCCAGAAACGCTGCCAGCGCGTGAGCTGCATGGAGCGAGCCGCCTCATCCAACTCCTGCGGTTCGCTGAGCAGCGAATGGTAGAAGGAGAAGGTCATGTTCCACGCCTGGCTGGTGAAGATCGCGAAGATCGACGCCGCCTCCACGCCGAGAATGGAGCCGGGGAACAACACCATCCAAATGGTGACCGTGGCGGACAGGAAGCCGAGGATCGGCACCGACTGCAGGATGTCGAGCAGCGGTATCAGCACCATGCGCAGTCGCCGGCATCGGGCCGCCGCCAAACCATAGATGAAGCTGAACACCAGTGACAAAAACAGCGCGATGAACATGCGGAACACCGAACGCAGCGCGTAATACGGCAGCAGATGCAAATCGTCGCTCACCGTGCTCGGCACACCTGACGGGCCGATCGGTTCGTTGATTTGCGGCAGCAGCCAGGCGACGACGCCGAACAGAGCGAGCACGCCCGCGGCCACCACCACGTCTGCGGCGATGCGGCGCACGGCGCCGCTGCGGGACATGTCGGCAGTGTCGGCGCCGGAACGCGGACGAATGCCGGGGAACGAGGAGTAATTGAAGAAGTTGGACATAACGGAACCTGTGCGCTCTCATGTCGTTATCTCGAAGGAGATAAACGGTTCCCGTTCGGTGGGCGTTCGACTCGGTATCCGTGCGGCAAGTGCGCGCCATGGGCGTCAGCGGTCGCGTGCAGGCGCGCCGATATGCGGGTATGTCTGCATGCAGATAGCCGATCGGCGTCGTCATATGATGATGCCGATATGCCGGGAGCCCGGAGAACGGGATGTGGATTCGCGATTCAGGCGTTCGGCGCGTACGTCATGCGGGATGTCGCAGCCGTCGTGAGGCGGTGAAGTCGATGCGAGCCGAATCAGTCAGTGATCGGATCGCCCTCGCCGGATGCGGCGGTGTCGTGACGGACGGCCAATGCCATGGTCGCGGTACAAACGTGTGAAGAGAATGGGCCGTATGCTGCGCCCGATGGCATGTGATGTTGACCGCCATCGCGCAGCCGGCTACTATGACCTAAATCGCCGTCCATGACATTCACCTCCTCAATGGAACCAATACGCCGTCGGACATTGACGACATGAGGAAGTGCGACTTCTCGAAGAGTTGCCCCTAGTCGTGTCATCGTTCAAGCTTCAGCATCGCAGGGCGGTGGAGTTGCGTTAGTTCATGCCTTAATCCGACAAGAACTGCTGACCTGCGTGCAGTGTCTCCACTGTTAGCGGCAGCAACCCATATCCCTGCGGTAGCCTCGCCTACCGACGCTCTCAGGGTAAAACCGCCGGCAGACCATGTCAACTCCGTAGTGTCGCGCACAAACTACGCCGGGCCATATCCTGCCTCGCCGGCGGGGCAGGATCGGATGGATGTCAGGCGAGCAGGCTTTCGGCTGTGGCTTGGTCGGTGGCGAGGGCGGAAATATAGCCGCCGACCAGGCAGGCCTTGATGGCCTTGACTTTTTCCTGCCCCCATGCCACGCCGATGACCAGCGCGATGCGCTTCAGGCGATCGAGCTCCACCGAAATGATGCGGTCGGACAGCTCCGAACATACGGGCCTTCCCTGCGCGTCGATGAAGTGCCCACATACGGTGGCGACCGCGCCCTGCGCCCGGATTTCCTTGACCATGTGTGGTGTGACATAGGCGTCGAACACCGGACTGAGGCGGTCGCCTTCGGTCGCACCGACCCCTTCCAGGGCCACGTCGGCGCCGCCGCCGAGCGCCAGCGCGGTGGCGATTTGTGGCTCCTGGCGCATGGCCGCGGCGATATGGGCGGAGGAGAGGATCATCGGTACGTGGAGTGTGGTGACGGTGCCGCCGAGGCGTTCGGCGAGCATGCGGCAGATGTCGGGCGAATCCGTCATCGGATTGCTGGGGGAGAGGGCGCCCACCATCTGCGCCACATTGGATTTCGGCCAGTCCTGGATGGCGACTTCGCGGACCGTGGCGGCGACGGCCCGTCCGTTGGAGACGGTGATGAGCGAGTCGGGCGACGACTTTTCGGTAAGCAGGGCCGCGGCATATCGGGGGACGATGGTGCTGGGATCCTGCCCGGGATTGACCTGCGCCACTCGTGCGCATTTCAACCCGTACCGTCTTACCAGCGCGTCCTCCAGCTGCATCAGACGCTCGAGTGGATGCCCGATCTCGATGCGTACCATGCCCCGGTCGCGCGATTCGCTGAGCAGCCGCGAGATGGTGGGGCGGGAGTATCCAATCTGCGCGGCAATCTGCGCCTGCGTCAGATTGTCCGTGTAATACATGCGAGCGACTTTCAGCACGAGCTCGATGTGGTTTCGCGACTCAGTTGTCGTCATTGTCAGCTTGTTTGCAACCATGGCATTATTCTATTCCATCCGGTGTGACCGGTGAACATATGTTAGTTTTTTCCAGTGCAGCAACGATGCTGAACAATTGTTCAGAGCGCGAAAGAACTCAATGAATCCTTGATATGTGAGCGCTCTCAATTGATTGCAGAAAAGAAGGTCGATTACATGTGCTCACTCAGCTCTCATGTGTTCGATGAACATGTGTTCATCGCGCGGGTGGTGTGCAAGACCTTTCCGCCGTTAGCTAGAGGCTGTCGACGCGCAGGGCTCATCGAAGACCGACGCCGACGGAAAGTGCGGGGCAACAACGCAGAGCAGCGGGCGAAGCAGCCTGCCTCGTGCACGGGAAAGGAACATTATGGAAATCATCAACACCATCATCGGCCTGGGCGCCTCGGTGATGATGCCGATCATCTTCTTCGTGGTCGGACTCATCTTCCGCATGGGAATCGGCAAATCCTTTAAGGCCGGCATGACCGTCGGCGTCGGCTTCGTCGGCGTCAATATGGTCATCAACCTGCTGCTTGACAACCTCGGCCCCGCCTCGAAGGCGATGGTCAACCGCCTCGGCCTGCACCTGACTACGGTTGACGTGGGCTGGCCCACCGCCTCGACGGTCGGCTGGGGCACGCCGATCATGGTCGCCACGGTCGTCGGCTTCCTCGTCATCAACGCCATCATGGTGTTCTGCAAGCTCACCAAGACCATCGACGTCGACATCTTCAACTACTGGATCTTCCTGCAAGTCGGAGCGCTGGTCTATGCCGTCACCGGCAACTTCTGGTTCGCCGTCATCTTCACCTGGGTCATCTTCGCCATCGTGCTGAAGGTCGCTGACCTCACCGCGCCTTACATCCAGAAGGAATACAACCTCGAAGGCATCTCGTTCCCGCACCTTGCCGGTCTGGCCTGGTCGCCGCTCGCCATCGCCGTCAACTGGATCATCGACAAGATCCCCGGCCTTAAGAACGTCGACTTCAACGCCGACAAGATCCGCAAGCGCTTCGGCGCCATCGGTGAGCCCGTGGTCATCGGTTTCATCCTCGGTCTGCTCATCGGCGTGCTCGCCGGCTACAGCCCTGACAAGTCCGTGACGCTCGCCATCAACATCGCCGCGGCCATGGTGCTGCTGCCCAAGATGATCGACGTGCTGATCGAAGGCCTGATTTCCGTGCGTGACGCCGCCGAGAAGCAGCTCAAGATCTGGTTCCCCAACCGCGAGTTCTACATCGGCATGGATACCGCGCTGCTCATCGGCGACTCCTCTGTGCTCGCCACCGGTCTGCTGCTCATCCCGATCACCATCCTGCTCGCCTTCATCCTGCCCGGCAACGAGATGCTCCCGTTCGCCGACCTCGCGTCGCTCGTGTTCATCCTCGCGCTGGTCACCCCGTTCGTGCGCCGCAACATGTTCAAGATGCTGATCGTCGGCACGCTGAGCGTCATCATCATCCTCTACGTCGGCACCGATATCGCGCCCTGGGTCACTCAATCGTTCACGCAGAGCAACATCGACCTGCCCAAGGACTTCACCGCCGTCACCAACATGACCGGCGCAGTGAGCACATGGATTGGCTGGGTCGCCGTCAAGATCGGCGAACTGTTCAACATGATCGCCTGAGCGGCTGCGATATCATCGGCACATATTCAATAAGGAATCATCATGACAAACGCAACGAAGCATTTCCTCACCATTGACAATGGCGGAACCAACACCAAGGTCATCATCGTCGACCAGGATGGCCGGCAACTGTCCGTCTCGTCGTTCCCGACCGACGCCATCGAGCGGCGTCCCGGCTTCCGCGAAGTCAACCCCGGCCAGATGTGGCGTGACATCGGCAAGGCGGTCAAGGCCGCGCTGGAATCCGCCGGACTGGATGGAAGCCAGATCGACGGCGTCGTACCGGTCGGCCACGGCAAGGGGCTGTACGTGCTCGGCAAGGACGGCAAGCCGTTCATGGACGGCATCCTCTCCTCCGACAGCCGCGCCGCGGACCTGGCCAACGAATTCGAGAGCCGCGTCGCCGAAATCTACCCGATCAGTCACCAGCACGTCATGGTCATGCAGTTCCCGGTACTGCTGCGCTGGCTGAAGGACAACGAGCCGGAACAGTACGCGCGGATCGGGCATGTGCTGTCCAACAAGGACTTCATCCGGCACTTCCTGACCGGCGAGATCCTCGAGGAGCGTGGCGACGCCTCCGGCAACAATCTGGTCAACCTCGAAACCGGTGAATATGACAGCCGGCTGTTCGACTTCTTCGGCATCCCGGAAATGCTGAAATGCATGCCGAAGCTCGTCAGCGCGACCGACCGCTGCGGATCCATCACCGCCGAAGCGGCGGCGAACACCGGCCTCGCCGAAGGCACTCCCGTGTATGCCGGACTATTCGACATCGACGCCTGCGCGCTCGCCACCGGCGTGCTGAGCGACGATATCTTCAGCATCACCGCTGGAACGTGGAACATCAACGTGTTCCCCAGCAAGACCATGGCGCCGCTCGACGGCGGCTGCATGAACTCCGTGTTCCCCACCGGTGGCACCTTGGTCGAGGCGTCCAGCCCGACCTCCGCCGGCAACCTCGACTACGTGTTGCGCATGATGACGGCAGACGGCTCCAAAGCCGCCAGCTACGACGAACTCGGAGCGATGCTGGAACGTACCGACGCCAAGTACACCGACGTGCTGTTCTTCCCGTTCCTCTACGGCAGCAACGTGAACCTGGGTGCGGAAGGCGCGTTCATCGGACTGCGCAGCTCCAGCGAGCGCGACCAGCTGTTGCGGGCCGTGTACGAGGGCGTGGTATTCGCCCACCGCCACCATGTCGAGCAGCTGCTGCGCGTGCTCGGGCACAAGCCGAAGGCCATCCGCATCTCCGGTGGCGTATGCAATTCTGATCCTTGGGTGCAGATGTTCGCCGACGTGCTCAACCTGCCGGTCGAGACCGTGGCCGTAACCGAACTGGGCGGTCTTGGCGGTGCCATGTGCGCGGCGGTCGGATCAGGCCTGTACGGGTCGTTCCAGGAGGCGTTCGACAACATGTCGAAGCTCGCCAAGCGGTTCGAGCCGCACGCGGACCAGACCGCGGTGTATGACCGCAAGTTCGAGGCGTATGAGGCGCTGCTGACCGCACTCGACGGCGGATGGGCCGCGCTGCGTGACATGCAGAACTCGCTGGAGCGCTGACATGGTCACCAACGCGCTGGGAATATATGAAAAGGCACTGCCGCGCGGCCTGAGCTGGGAGCAGACGTTCGATCTGGTGCATGAGCTGGGATACAACTTCCTTGAATTCTCGGTCGACGAAAGCGACGAGCGACTGGCCCGTCTTGACTGGACCGAGCATGACCGGGCACGGTTCCGCGACGCCATGTGGCACACCCACAGCCGCATCAACACCATGATGCTCTCCGGTCACAGGCGGTTCCCGCTCGGGTCAAAAGACCCCGAGGTGCGCGAGAAGGCGCTCGACATGATGCGCAAGGCGATCGACCTCGCCGTCGATCTGGGCATCCGCAACATCCAACTCGCCGGATACGACGTGTATTACGAGCCGAAAACCCTGCTGTCTCGCGAATACTTCGTCGAGAACCTGCGCAAATGCGTCGACATGGCCGCGAAGAAACTGGTGATGCTCTCCATCGAGACGATGGACGACCCGTTCATCAACTCGCTGGACAAGGTCGCCTATTACAAGTCGCAAGTGCGCAGTCCATGGCTGCAGGCGTACCCGGATGTGGGCAACCTCACGGCTTGGCCCACCAACGATGTGGGGCGCGAGATCGAATCCAACATCGACAACATTGTCGCCGTGCACCTCAAGGACACCAAGCCGGTGGGCGAGACCTCGAAAGGCGTGTTCAAACGGGTGCCCTTCGGTGAGGGGACGGTCGACTTCGAGGCGTGCCTGCGTATCTTCAAACGACTGGGATACCAGGGCAGCTACACGGTCGAGATGTGGACCGATGAGTCGCCGGATCCGGTGGCCGAGGTGACTCGGGCCAAAAAGATGTTCGACGGGCTGTTCGACGTGGTGGGCATCGAACAGGAGCCGATCGCCGGCATCGGAGAATACTGAGCCCGCTCGTGGGTGCCGGCGCGCCGGCACCGCCTTTGATGAACGTCCCGATATATAAGTGCGAATAAGAAAAGTGAGTGGTGATTATGGTTTCGTTGGCTGATTTTGGTCCTGAGGTTCGTGCTGAGGTCAAGCAGGTGCGTGAGGTCGTGGCGGCCTTGCATCAGCAGCTGATCAAGTGGAACCTGGTGGTGTGGACGGCGGGTAATGTGTCGCAGCGTCTGCATTCGGCGGATCTGATGGTGATCAAGCCGTCGGGTCTGCGCTACGAGTACCTGACGCCGTCGAGCATGGTGGTGTGCGATCTGGACGGAAACGTGGTGGATGGTGCGGAGGCGCCTTCGTCGGATACGGCGTCGCACGCGTACATCTACCGCAACATGCCGGACGTGTACGGCGTGGTGCACACGCATTCGACGTACGCGACGGCGTGGGCGGCGACGGGTCAGAACATCCCGTGCGGCCTGACGATGATGGGTGACGAGTTTGGCGGCCCGGTGCCGGTGGGCCCGTTCCGTCTGATCGGCTCGGAGGCGATCGGCAAGGGCGTGGTGGAGACCCTGAAGAAGTATCCGAAGTCGCAGGCGGTGCTGATGCAGAACCACGGTCCGTTCACGATCGGCAAGGATGCGGAGGCCGCGGTGAAGGCCGCGGCGATGACGGAGGAGGTGGCTCATACGATGTGGGCCGCCCGTCAGCTGGGTGACATCATCGAGATTCCGCAGGCGGACATCGACAAGCTGAACGACCGTTACCAGAACGTGTACGGCCAGCACTGACGACGGGGCACATGAGGGGATTGTGATTTGGTTTCGACTGCGAGCGAGGTATGGGGGTCTGTGCTTGTGACACGCCCGGAGTGCGTAGCACAATCGTCGCGGTTCAATATCGCGATTGGCTTTATCGCACCATTCACATGGCGATACCCAACAATTGTGCTGCACACTCCGGGCGTGTCGGCTCGTTCCGGCGGCTGAACGGGAGGCTCCCGTTACGGAGCCCGGCCGAAGTTGAGGTCAATTCCGTCTCGTCCATATGAATCAATAAAATGTCGTTTTGCTGTGTCGAGGGTCGGCCGCCGCATAAGCCGCCTCTTCATGAGTCCAGACCGAACGGGCGCAAAGCCGCTGTTTCGGCGGATTGACAGGCTTCCTGAGGGCAGACCCGAGGGAGTTACAGACGTGTTCGTGATGCCAGTCATCACCGAACCCCAAACCAATGCGCTGATATGCGGCAGCGACTAAGGAATAGCAATGGTTAACGCTGTTGAGGCATTTGACGCCAAGCACATGAAGCCCGCCGAGGAGATCCCGGCGTTCCGTCCCGGCGACACCGTCGACGTCAACGTCAAGATCAAGGAAGGCAACAACTCCCGTATCCAGACCTTCACCGGTGTGGTGATCGCTCGTCAGGGCTCCGGCCTGCGCGAGACCTTCCTGGTCCGCAAGATCAGCTTCGGCACCGGCGTGGAGCGTCGCTTCCCGCTGCACTCCCCGTCCATCGACTCCATCAAGCTGGTGCGCAAGGGCCGCGTGCGTCGCGCGAAGCTGTACTACCTGCGCAAGCTGCGCGGCAAGGCGGCTCGCATCGTCGAGCGTCGCGACAACTCCGCCAAGGCGACTCAGGCCTGAGTTTTGCCAAGTGAGGCGACAGTACCGTGAAATTCAGCCCGGAGCCGATTGGTTCCGGGCTGAATTTATAGGAACGCCGCTAGTATAGTTGGGGTTTCATGTATGCGTGATGGAGGAACTATGCGGCCAGACGACCATCGGACGGATCGGGCCATGCCCGGTTCCGGCACCGAATTCAGCCGGGACGAATGGATCGTCGCCATAGCCGATCATGGCGTGGACCCCACCGATATGCCGGGGCGGGTAGTGGGCACCGACGGCCGAGACTCGTTGGCCCGCCGCAGGAAAGGCGCCCATCGCAAGACCTCGCCTAAGCGCAACAATGATTCGTTCTCGTTCCGAGACCTGCTGATCTGGTGCGTCGTCCCCTTCGTGGCGGTACTGCTGGTACGCATCTTCCTGATCGGCTTTTACGTGATTCCGTCCGGATCGATGCGCGATACCATCGAGATCGGCGACCGGGTCATCACGTCGAAGCTCACGCCGAAATATTTCGATCTCAAACGCGGCGATATCGTCGTGTTCCACGACCCCGCGAACTGGCTGAACCAGGAGACCACCAGAGGCAAAGGCGATTATCTCATCAAACGCCTGATCGGCTTGCCGGGCGACGTGGTCGAGTGCGGCGGTGCCGGGCAGCCGGTCAAGATCAACGGCGTCGCGATTGACGAGACATCATACATCAAATCCGGCGTCGACCCGAGCAGTTTCTCGTTCCGTGTCGAGGTGACCGCCGGGCATATTTTCGTCATGGGGGATAACCGCGCCAGCTCAGCCGACTCCCGATACCATCAGGACGACGGTGATCATGGCTTGGTGCCCATCGACAATGTGGTCGGAGTGGGACTGATGCGGTATTGGCCGCTGAACCGGATGAGTTTCCTGAGCTCCCATCATGATGTGTTCAAGGACGTTCCCGCCGGCAAGGCGCAGTGACATCAGACGGATGGTGATATGGCGATGATCGAACATCCGACGCTTGATATGGAGCGGCAGCTTGCCGCCCAAGGCTGCGATGTGGTGATCGGTTGCGATGAGGTCGGGCGCGGGGCGCTGGCCGGTCCGGTCATGGTCGGGGCGGCCGCCATGTGGTCACGTGACCTCGCCGCCGCGCAAGTGCCGGCCGGTGTCGCCGATTCCAAATTGCTGACCGAGCACAGGCGCGAAGGAATCGTCGACGAGTTGCGTTCGTGGTGCGCCGCTTACGCGGTAGGTCAGGCGAGTAACGCCGAAATCGACGAGTGGGGCATATCGCATGCGTTGGGCATCGCCGCCTTGCGGGCGCTCAACGATGTGGAGCGGCAGCTCGGCATGGACGGGCCGGCCGGTTCGGGTCGTCGCGTGGACGTCATCCTGGACGGTCCGAACGATTACATCACCAAGACGATGAACACGTTTGACGCGCCGGCGTTGCCGATTCCGGTACAGGTGTCGTGCAAGGTCAAGGGCGACCGTCATTGTGCGACCGTCTCCTGCGCGGCGGTCATCGCGAAGGTGACGAGGGACCACCTGATGGTTGACATCGCGCAGGGCAATCCGCGGTACGCGCCGTACGGCTGGGCGCACAACAAGGGATACGGCTCGGCGGCTCACCGCGACGCCATCGCCCGTCTGGGAGTCACGCCGCTGCATCGGGTCACGTGGCATCTGACCTGATTGCGGCGTTGCGGCTGATTCCGGGCCTGCGCCGCGCAGCTCGGCATGGCGCGGCTTAATTTGGCCCGGCCCGGTTACCTGACTCGGTGCTTTGTCTCAGGTGCGGGCGCTGTAGTGCCACAGTTCTTTGTGAGAAGAAGTCCGGGGCGTGAATCCGAACGGCGCAGTGGTGAATCTGTTACCTGCGCATGATCTGTGAGCGCTCACGCGTGTTATCTAAGCGTTACCGGGTAGACTTGCCCATATTGTGTTGTTATGCAGCGGGAGGTTTGACAGCGTGACGGCCAAGCGAAGCGGGCGGAAACGCCCATCCATGTTCGAAGTCGCGAAGCTCGCCGGAGTCAGTCATCAGACGGTGTCCCGGGTCATCAACGATTCTCCCGATGTCTCCGACGCCACCCGCACCAAAGTGCAGGATGCCATCAAGGCGCTCGATTATCGTCCCAGCAACTCGGCGCGAGCGCTCGCATCGCACCGTTCCCGCACGATCGGCCTGATCGCAGGCGGCATGAAGTTCTACGGCCCTATTTCGGCGATTTCCGCGATCGAGATGATGGCGCGCAAGCACGGCCTGTTCATGTCGGTGATGATGGTGCATGAGGCGCTGTGCACGCGGGCGGAGTTCGAGAATCTGTGCGGCACGTTCAACGAGCAGAACGTCGACGCGTTCATCATGCTCACGCCCACCGATGTCATGTTCGAAGCGGCCTGCTACACGCAGCTGACGCAGCCTCGCGTGATGATCACCTCCACGCACGGCGAACTCAGCGTGAGCGAAGGGCTGCGCCTGATTCACTCGCGCGAGCGCGACCGCGTGTCGATCGTCGGTATCGACCAGTGGGGTGCGATGGGCGATGTGGTGCGCATGCTGACCGAATACGGTCACAAGCGGGCGTTGTACTTCGCCGGTCCGTTGGGATGGCGCGGTGCGATGACGCGACTGGATGCCTGGGTGAAACTGACCCGCGCCCGCTCCATCAGTTCCGTCACGGTGCGTTGCAAGACCTGGGAGTCGACCGAGGCGTACGCCAGGATGAACCATATTCTCGATTCCATCGGCAATCAGGGCGGCAAGTTGCCGACGGTCGTGGTCACGGCGAACGACAATCAGGCGGTGGGCGTCGCGCGTGCCCTGTATGAGCACGGTGTTCGCATTCCACGTGACGTCAGTCTGGTCGGGTTCGATGACATGCCGGCGATGGACAACATGATTCCGCCTCTGACCACGGTCCGGCCTGATTTTGAGGCGTTGGGCGTCGCTGCGATGCGGCAGGTGCTGCATCTGCTGGGGGAAGGTGACGAAGTGGCGTTGCCCGCGTCCGCACATGGTGTCGGTCTGCTCCCCGCAGAGGTCGTGAAGCGTTCGTCGCTCGGCCCTGCCGCCAACCGCTGACCGAGGATCGCGCGTTTTTCTTGGGTCTGTTAGACCAACGTGTTGGTTTTGATTTGCAAAGTAGCTACATGGTACGTGCAATGAAGCTATGGGTAGGCATAGCAAGGCAGTGAAACTGGTCGGCGGAGTCCGGGGCGGACTCGCGCTGCTGGATGATGACGAGCGTCGTCGGGCGATTGAGGCGGGCGAACGAGATATTGACGACGGCGTCGGCTTTTTCGCGGCACGGCTCGGCCTCGTGGAACGCGGGTTCGAGGCGGGGGCGCCGAACCGGCCACACCGGTCCTCGGGCTGCAGGACACCGGAACGGACCGAAACCGGGTATTACGCGAACCAAGCGGCGCAAGCCGCCTCACTATAAGAGCGGAACAAAAACAGGCCATATCAATGTGCCAGACGGCACGTTCGCACCACCCCTCGTTCGGTTATGCGGCCCGGTGGTCAGCGCTTGCCGGCGTACAGCTCCTGGTCGATCGCGCCGGAGAACACGCGGTTCACAGCCGGACGCACGACCTTCAGCGACGGCGTCAGGCAGGAGTTCTCCTGGGTGAACTGCGCATCCAGCACCACGAACTTGCGCACCGATTCGGCCCGCGAGACCGTCGCGTTCGCGCGGTCGACGAACGGCTGGATCTCCTCGCGCACCTGCGGGAGCGCGGCCACGTCGGCCAGCGACAAGTCGGCCGGCTGGCCGATGGTCGGCAGCCACGACGCCAGACCTTCCGGGTCAAGCGTCACCAAGGCGCCGATGAACGGACGCCCGTCACCCACGACCACGGCGTGCTCGACGATCGGGCACTTGGCGATCTCCTCCTCCATCGGGATGGGGGAGACGTTCTTGCCGCCGGCGGTGATGATGATGTCCTTCTTGCGGCCGGTTATCGTAAGCCGGCCGTCCTCATCGAGCGAGCCGAGGTCGCCGGTCTTGAGCCAGCCGTCGGCGGTGAACGTTTCGGCGGTCTTCTCGGGGAGATTGTGATAGCCGCGGAACACGTTCGCGCCGCGCACCTGCACCTCGCCGTCGTCCGCGATGCGCACCGACGAGCCGGGGGCGGGCTGGCCGACCGTGCCGATCTTGTTGTCGTTCACGCGTGTCACCGTAAACGGCGCCGCGGTCTCCGTCATACCGTATCCCTGGATCATCGGCAGGCCGATGCCGGCGAAGAAGTGCGCCAGATCGGCGCTCAGCGGAGCCCCGCCGCACGCCACATACCGGATGTTCGGGCCGAGTGCGCCGCGAACCGCGCGGTACACCGATGTCTCGAACATCGCGTGCCTGGCGCGCTGGCTGGCGGAATGCTTGCCTCCGTCCTGCTCGGTGCGCGACCATTCGCGGGCGCACTGGGCGGCCTGCGCGAACATGCGCCCCTTGAAACCGGTGCCGGCCTTGCGTGACGCGGCGTTGTACACCTTCTCGAACACGCGCGGCACGCCGAGCAGATAGGTCGGCTTGAACGAGCGCAGGTCGGGAAGCAGCGACTTCGTATCCGGCAGATAGCCGACCACGCCATCGTCGGAGCCAATCGAGCAGTACTGGATGTACCGTGCGAAGCAGTGGGCGAGGGGCAGGAACAGCAGCAGCCGTGGATGGTTGTCGCACAGCACCTCGCCGAGGCGCTCGTATCCGGCTCGAACCACCGACAGGAAATTGCGGTGCGTGAGCTCCACGCCTTTCGGGGCGCCGGTCGAGCCGGACGTATACACGATAGTGGCGAGGTCGTCGGCATGGGTGTCGGCGATGCGCGCCTCCAGCTCCTCGTCGGAGACCGACACGCCCAATCCCTCCAAAGCGCCCAGCGCGTTGCCGTCCATCATGAGGATGCGCTGCAGGCCGGGGCATCGGTCGTTGATCGAATCGAGACGGTCATAGCGTTCACGGTTATCGGTGACGGCGAGCTTCACGCCGGAGTCGTTGATGATGCGCTCCGCCTGTGCCGCGGAATCGGTGTCGTAGACTGGCACGTTCACCGCGCCGATCGCGGCGAGCGCGAAATCCAGCACGCCCCACTCGAAGCGGGTGGCGGAGAATAGCGTCACCGCGTCTCCCTTGCCGACGCCGAACGCGATGAGGCCCTTCGCTGCGGCGAGCACCAGACGGTGGAACTCGCCGGTGGTGATGCTCGACCACGCGCCCGGGCCGGTCTTGCGCGCCGCGATGGTGGTCGCATTGCCGGTGCGGGCGATGCGTTCGGTGAGCAGCGAGTACAGTGTCTCGTCGTCGTTCACGGCGACGTCGCCGGGGGAGGTGTATTCGCTGATGATGGTCGGAACGGCAGCGGTGCCGACCGGCCGCGCGGCCGGTGCCGTCATGCTGGGTGCCGGTTCATCCGCCGGCTTGGCGGCTTGGGCCGCGTTCGACTGATCCTGTGCCTGATCCTGTGGCATCGTGGATTTCCTTTGCAGATGTCCTGATACGTATTCCATCGTCAAGGGTACGTTGCCGTAGGTTCCTGCGGTGTTGTGCATGGGCACGAAAAGCGGCGTCGGGTTTTGTCGTCGCGCACAACCGCGCGGCGCAGGCCGGCGGCGGCGCGGTGGCGGACGTCGGGCGGACGGTGTTCCCGCGCGGCGGTGCAGCATGGCCGGCTGATAACGGATTATAGGTTTTCCTTATCGCCGGAAATGAGCCGCTGCGCGTGTTCGCGGCGGGAACGCCTCTAGCATGGTGCCTTGTGTGCCGCCGGCGCATCCCGGGGATGTGCGGGCGGTCGAGGCAACGACAACAATGGCAATATAGACAATACAGTAACGGCAACAATGACGGCGATGACGACAGTCGTCGCGACGGCCATCGCCGCAGCATATGGAAGGAGAACCCTCAATGGCTGAAAACCGAGCGGAACTGAACAAGAACCTGGCGCAGATGCTCAAGGGCGGCGTGATCATGGACGTGACGACTCCCGAGCAGGCTCGGGTCGCCGAGGACGCCGGCGCGTGCGCGGTCATGGCGTTGGAGCGCATCCCCGCTGATATCCGTGCCGCCGGCGGCGTCTCGCGTATGAGCGACCCGGCCATGATCAAGGGCATTCAGGAGGCCGTCTCCATTCCGGTCATGGCGAAGGTGCGCATCGGGCACATCGCTGAAGCCCGCATCCTGCAGGCCATCGACATCGACTACATCGACGAGTCCGAAGTGCTTTCGCCGGCCGATGACGTCTATCACATCGACAAGACACAGTTCGACGTACCGTTCGTGTGCGGTGCGAAGAACCTGGGTGAGGCGCTGCGCCGCATCGCCGAGGGGGCCGCGATGATTCGCACCAAGGGCGAGCCCGGCACCGGTGATGTGATCCAGGCTGTGCGTCACATGCGCACGATGAACAAGCAGATTCGCGAGCTCGTCGGCCTGCGTGACGACGAGGTGTTCGAGGCCGCCAAGCAGCTGGCCGTGCCGGTCGAGCTGGCGCGTTACGTGCACGACAACGGCCGACTGCCGGTCGTGAACTTCGCCGCCGGTGGCGTGGCCACTCCGGCCGACGCGGCGCTGATGATGGAGCTCGGTGCCGAAGGCGTGTTCGTCGGTTCCGGCATCTTCAAGTCCGGCGACCCGGCCAAGCGCGCCGCCGCCATCGTCAAGGCCACCGCCAACTGGCAGGACGCCGATCTGCTGGCACGACTCTCCGAGAACCTCGGCGAGGCCATGGTCGGCATCAACGAGGACGAAATCCAGACCATCATGGCCGCCCGCGGCGAGTGATCATAGCCCGCTAGCGGCGGGACGATCGAGCCGCCCCTCCCGCTGGCGAAGGCGGTCAACTTAGCGGGGGTGATTCCGCATGAATTCGCCCCCGCTGGCGGCGAGGGCTGTCGCGGGGCGACTGGGGTGGTAGAGGCGCATCCTCAGTCACCCCACCCCTCCCCGCCGCATTCGACGGCTCCCCTCATCGGGAGCCAAGGAGTAATCATGGTTGTAGCTGTTGAATATATTTCGAAGGAAGAGTCGGCCGGTGCCGAGACGGCAAAGCACGGCGTGACCGGCATCCTGGCCGTACAGGGCGCGTTCGCAGAGCACGCTGCGATGCTCGACAAGCTCGGCGCCCAGTGGAAGCTGCTGCGTGCCGCCGAGGATTTCGACGATTCCATCGACCGCGTGATTCTGCCCGGCGGCGAGTCGACCACACAGGGCAAGCTGCTGCGCTCCACCGGTCTGTTCGAGCCGATCGCCGCGCACATCGCCGCCGGCAAGCCGGTGTTCGGCACGTGCGCCGGAATGATTCTGCTCGCGAAGCGACTGGAAAACGACGACAACGTGTACTTCGGCGCCCTCGACGCCACGGTTCGCCGCAACGCTTACGGTCGGCAGCTCGGTTCGTTCGCCTCCACAGCCGATTTCGGTGACATCAAGGACTTTCCGCTCGTGTTCATCCGTGGGCCGTTCGTCTCCGATGTCGGGGCGGACGCCACGATCGAGACCGAGGTTGATGGGCGTGTGGTCGGTCTGCGACAGGGCAACATTCTCGCCACGGCCTTCCACCCCGAACTCACCGACGACACCCGCATTCACGAGTTATTTTTGAGCCTGTAGGCTCCCGCTAGCGGATCGGGCTGCTTGTCGGCGGGGAACGGCAGTGAGACCAGCGGGCTGGTCATGCATGGCATGTCCGTAACTGCAGGGTCGAGGGCTGTTCGCGAAGGTGACTGGGGTGGCCGAGGACTTTCGGGGTATCATCCGCAGCTCGGCGTCTCGATTTTTGGCCGAGACAGCAGGTCGCCACGTCCCTTCGTTTCGTAGTTGTGCCACACCAGCGTGATTTTGCCCGATTTGGCCGTGGTGTGGCCACGCCGATGGCCACACCAGCTCGTGCAAACGTTTACATGACTTGGTGTGGTACATGATGTCATTCGTTTTCCTTGAAATATCAAGGAAAACGGGATTCGACTCCAAACCGGTATCGGGCGCGTGTACCACAGAAGGCCGAAAAGAGGCAAAAAGCCCTAGTGTGGTACAGGCTTTGCGATGTCGTGTGCGTCGTATGACCCACAAATCGCCGGATGGTGCCATCTGTCGACACGATAAGCTTATGTCAACGTTGTCATGCCATATCGTTCGGCGCTTCCGAATGGGACTTTCGAGGGGTGAAAGATGCGGACGGTGGATCGGCGGTTCGACTTCTACTTCAACCGTGCGAAGAACGAGGCTGTCGTGCGCGAGCCGGCAGGCGAGACCCTGCTCGTCTACCGCGGATGCGGCAATGCCGATGATGGCAGGGCCGTCACGCTGAAACGCAACGGTGTGCTCATCACGGTGTCGCAACGTTGACGGATCGCCGGCTCCAGACATGGGGCCGGCGATCCGAGGAGAGTCGGGCCGCGGCGAAGTCCGCGACGACGTCGACGTGGACGACATCGCAATGCTGCTGCGCGGGGAGGCGCGGGTTCATGACGGTGACCGGGCTTCCGGCGCGGAAGCAACGCCGGCCGCAGGGCCGCGGGCCGATTACCGGCTGCGGCTGACGCTGGACCAATGGACGCCGGACGGTGCGGTCAGCGGCGAAATCACTGACATCACTCGGCTGCGACTGCGGTTCCGCAGCGATTACGGAACCGTGACGGCCCTCGACGGATCCGCCGTACCGCAGACCCAGGATCTGTTCCGTCCGCTCCTGCTCGTGGTGCACCGCGATGACGGGTCGGGCATTGACGGCTCGACTGCCGATACCTCGCGCGTGGTCATCTCCGTCGTCGCGGAACGACTCGACACCCCCGTGCGCATCCCCGACACGCCTGACGCGACCGGCAGGCGGGGCATGCGTTTCTTCGCCGACCCTGAACTCGCATACGAACGCGGGACGTTCTACCTGTTCGCCACCACCGACGGACACGGCGGGTGGAGCGGCTGGCAGATCCGCTGCCTCGCCTCCGAAGACCTGACACATTGGCAGGACCGCGGTGTCGTCATCGACCTGCATGACCAGCATCTCGACGGCAGCGGCCGGACCAACATCCTGCCCGGCCGGACGCCCACGCCTGGGTGCCGGCGCTCGCCGTTCGCGACGGCCGCTATTACCTGGATTTCTGCGGCGACGGGCAGACCAGTGTGGCGGTATCCGACCATATCGATGGAGGATACGCTCTGCAGGGCGACTTGGCGCGAACCGGCTCGCGCGCCGCGCGGCACGGCTTCGGAACCGGCATCGTCGCGCCCGGCATCGATCCCGCGGCGTTCCGCGACCCGCAGACCGGCCGATGGTACCTAGCCTGGGGCAGAACCGGGCGCGCTATTCCCGCCTGTCCGACGACATGCTGCGCATCATCCCCGAAGCCACGCCCGACATCCGGGAGGCCGCATATCTGAACGTGAGAGAGCATGCCGGAACGTGGACGTACTATCTCACGTACTCGATCGGCGACACCAACGATCCCGACTATCGAGTCGCCTATGCGACCGCGTCGACCATGGAAGGCGACGGTTCGCAGTGGACCTATCGCGGCGAAATCCTGGTCGCCAACGAACGCCTCGGCATACTCGGCACCGGGCATCACTGCATACTTCGGGTCCCCGGCACCGACGAATGGGTCATCGCCTACCACCGCTTTCTGCCGGACGCCATGCGCCCGCGCGGCGTGGACCGGTACACGGGCGAGCGCATCCGCACCGGCAACAAGCGCGAAATCCGGTTCGCCAGACTCGAATTCGACGAACGGGACGGATGGCGTGCCGCTCATCAGACCGGTGACGGTATCGATGAGCAGCCTGGCGTGGTCATGAACAGCGGCGACATGCGTGGTGGCGAACACGTCATCGGATGGCAACGATGTCGCGAAGACGACAAAACTGTAGCAGACATGCGGTAAGGAGGCCCGTATGACAACTTCGGCGAAGACGATTACCATAGGGGGAGTTTCCTCTACGAGTAAGGTTGACGCGATGGGCAAGACCGAAAACGGCAAGACCGGCAAGAGCGAGATCGCGCAGAACCTGCCAGGCTCGCCGACGACGGCCGCACGTCGGCGCGTCACGTTGCGCGACGTCGCCACCGCGGCCGGCGTGTCGCTGAAAACGGCATCCAATGTCATCAACGGCACCGGACGCATGACCGACGCCACCCGCGCCAAAGTCGAAGCCGTCATCGAGCAGACCGGATACCGGGTCAACGTCGCCGCGCGCAACCTCAACCGGGACCGCACCGGCTTCATCACGCTCGCTGTGCCGACGCTGACCGCGCCGTACCTGTCCGAGCTCGCGAACCGCGTGATCGACGCCGCCCGGCAGCGCGGGTACCTCGTGTACGTCACCACATACGCGGAAGGGTCGGCGACGGGCGCCCGCGAGCTGTTGCGCAACTTCAACACCACGGTGTCGGACGGCATGATTCTGTCGATGAGCGAGGTCGAGGACATCAACCCGGAGGACCTGGAGGTCGATTTCCCACTGGTGGTGGTCGGCGCGCGAACCACATGGGGCAAGGCCGATCATGTGACGCCCAACGACGTGCAGGCGGCGGCATCGGCCGCCGGATACATGTTCGACTGCGGCGTGAAGTCGCTGGCGGTGGTCGGCGGACATGGCGCATATGACGAGGCGAAGCTGCTCGGCGCGGTGGAAGGCAACGCGCAGCTGCGTTTGCGCGGCATCATCGAAGAATGCCGGCGACGCGGCATGACGCTGGACGCGCGGCTGGTCGGCAATGTCGAGCAGGAATGGACGATTGGCGCGGGCGCCCATGCCACGCAGGAGCTCATCGACAAGGGCGTGCCGTTCGACGGCGTCATCGGCCTGAACGACCAGCTGGCCATCGGCGCGTTGACCGTGATGCGCGCGAACGGCATCGAGATTCCCCGGCAGGTTCAGGTGATCGGGTTCGACAACATCGAGGAGTCGCAATACCTGCAGATTCCGCTCACCACCATGGATTCGCGTCTGGAGTGGACCGCGCCTACCGCCGTCGAGCGGATTCTCGGGCGCATCCGCGGTGAGATCGCTAAGCCCGAGTTGTTGATGACCGATTGCAATGTGATTGTGCGCGACAGCACGCGGTGAATCTCGGGGATTACGGGAACCACGCTCTCAAAACTCGCAGATACAGGCCATTTTTAGTGAATTTGGCCCTGTGAGTTTTGAGAGCGCGATTGTAGATATAACGCCGCGTTTCCCTATTTGAGGTCGGTGGCGGCATGTGCTCCGTCCCGCGAAAGTCCCGTTTCACTGGCCTTGGATGGGACTTTTGCCGGGGGGGGGTATCGCGCGCTGACAATCGACATGATGGCGGCTTTGGTGGGCGCTGGCGGGGGTTGTCGGTCGGAGGCCGGCTGGGGTGGTCGAGGGATGCTTCGGCCATGGGTCTTGCGTAGAACCGTGGTGTGCGTCGGGTCTGATTTGTCGCGACACGCCCGGAGTGGTGGCACAATTGCGAGGCTGGTTATTGCGGATCGGAGGAATTGCGCGGTTTGTCACGACTGCATATGGCGGTTGTGCTGCGCACTCCGGGCGTGTCGCAGCTGATGGCGGCGGCGTTCCCTGGCGACGTCGTTCCCTGGTAGGTGGTGTTCCTCTGTCTTGCGTGTTGACATGTTCTGATATAGCGGTGTATCATTGCTCGTCTTGATACTCCGTTGTATCAAAAGAAGCCGGTTCCGCCCGCCGACACGATCGCGCCGGTGCTCTCCGGCGTGGATGACGTGACAGTGGAACAGGATTCCGAATTCGAGCCGTTGGCCGGCGTGTCGGCCACGGACGGTGTGGATGGCGACGTGACCGATGCCGTCAAGGTGTCCGGTTCGGTGGACGCGGCGAAACCGGGAGAGTACGTGCTGACGTAGACAAGGCCGGCAACACGGCCACCGCCGAGCGCACGGTCACCGTGAAGGCCAAGGAAGGGCCGACGGAGCCGGGTAAGCCGACCGAGCCAAGTGATGCCGAGCCGACTGAGCCCAGCGAGTTGGATGACGACAAGATGGAAGCGCCGCACGGCCAGCATGGTGGCCGGCAGAACCAGCATGGCCTGTTCGCCACGGGCGCGTCGCGGTCAGCGGGCGGTCGTGCTGCTGGCCATCGCTGGCGGCATGGCACTCATCGGCCGGCGGCGTTGTTGACGGGCTGGTGACCGGATGGCCGCTATGACGGCTGATCGATCGGTGCAGGGGCCGGCGGCGTTGTCTGCTGGCCCCTGCACCGATGCCGCCAATCGCGAATCGTATGCCGGTCATCCGATATGATGGCATACTGGTGTAGGGAGGCTCGGCATATCGCCATGGCATATGCTCCGAACCGGATGTAGTGTGAAGACAAGGAGACGACCATGCTGGGAACCAGCGATCTCGCCGTTGCGGCGGCTGCTGCGAGCGTGCCGGGAATCAAACTCAATGACGGCAACGTGATTCCGCAAATCGGGTTGGGGCTGCTGCGAATCGAGAACGATGATGTCGCTCCCGTGGTCAAATCGGCGTTGGCGGCGGGGTACCGGCATATCGACGGAGCCGCGGGCTACAACAACGAGGGCGGCGTCGGCCGCGCCCTCGCCGAAACCGGCTTCAACAAGGGGCGCAAGCGCAGTCATCTGTGGGTCACGACCAAGCTGCGCGACTCCGAGCAGGGGTACGACATGGCACTTGCAGCCTTCGACCGACAGCTGGGACTGTTGCAGCTGGAATACGTCGACATGTACATGATTCATTGGCCGACTCCGTTCAATTGGCGTTCCGGAGCGACCTGGAAGGCGTTCACCAAGCTGCGCGATGAAGGCCGTGTGAAGACGCTGGGCGTGTGCAACTTCCTGCCGGAGCATCTGACCCGTCTGTACGAGGAGACCGGCGAATGGCCGGCGGTCAACCAGATCGAGCTGCACCCGACCTGGCAGCAGCGCGAAGTCGTCGCATTCTGCAAGGAGCACGGCATCGCGGTCGAAGCATACTCCCCGATGGCTCGCGGCGCCGATCTGAAGGCCGGCAACGGCACGATCGCGCGAATCGCCGAGGCGCACGAGGTGTCGCCTGCCCAGGTGATCCTGCGCTGGCACATCGAAAACGGCACGATCATCATCCCCAAGTCGGTGCACTCCGAACGTCAGCGGCAGAACCTCGACCTGTTCGGCTTCGCGCTCACGCTCGATGAACATGCCGCCATCGACGCGCTCGACGGTCCGGAACGCGCGGGGCACGACCCTCGCACGTTCTCCTACGCCTGATCCGGCGGGGAGAAAGGTACGCGGCGTGAGTCCGGGCTTATGCCGCGCGCCTGAGCCGACGACGATACCGCCGCGCAGCCCACGAGACTGACCGCAGAACCAACGACAGGCCGATTGACCGTGCGCACGCATTTTCGCAAACGCCGATTCCGCGGATCATCCCCGCTGGAACGTCTTATGATACTGGTGGCGATCGCCGCCCTGCTCGGCGTCGTCATCGGTCTGGCGTTGCCCAAAATCAGCCCCTCCATCGGCGAGATCACCGGCGAATACATTGCCTCCGGCCCGGCGGCGGACGCGCTGAACGGGCTGCAGGTCGACGACCGGCCCGACTCCACCGGCTACGACCGCGACTCATTCGGATTCCGCGCCACCGACGATGATGGCGACGGCTGCGACGTGCGCGACGATGTGCTCGCCCGCGACCTGACTGATGTCATATTCAGCGCAGCCAAGCGCTGCCAAGTCTCCTCGGGTACGCTCGCCGACCCCTACACCGGGAAGACCATCCTGTTCGTGCGCGGCCGAAACACCAGCGCCGCCGTGCAGATCGACCACGTCGTGGCGCTCGCAAACGCCTGGCAATCCGGTGCCAGGGACTGGACCACCGCCCAGCGCTACCGCTTCGGCAATGACCCTTACAATCTGCTCGCCGTGGATGGCCCCGCCAACCAGGACAAGGGATCCGCCTCCGCCGCTTACTGGCTTCCCACCAACGGCGAGTATCGTTGCGAATACGTCGCGCGGCAGATCGGCGTCAAACGGCATTACGGTCTGACCGTCACCACCAGCGAGAAACGTTCGATGCTCGCCGTGCTGCGCGCATGCCCCGCGCAACAGATCCCCAGTCAGTGAGGGGCGGAATAGAGCCCATCGCTCGACAAATGCCGCAGTCCGCCCAACGGGGGAGTCGTGTGGCGGGAAATTCGACGGTCTGTTACAAACGCGGTGTATACCATTAGGCGGATCGAGTAGCGCCCAGGGGTCGGGCGCATGAGAGGAATGAGGGAATGAAAGAGCATCGTCAGATGATCGATGACAAAACCGATGCAGAGATCGACATCGAACGCAGCCATGCCGAGGAAGCGTCCGGGCGCCAGCATCATGAGCATGCGCTCGCCAGCATCTTGGGGCCGGCGTTCGTGGCCGCGGTCGCCTATGTCGATCCGGGCAATGTGGCGGCGAACATCACGTCCGGCGCACGATACGGCTACCTGCTGGTATGGGTGCTGGTGCTGGCGAACGCGATGAGCGTGCTGATTCAATACCAGTCGGCGAAGCTCGGCATCGTCACCGGCAAGAGCCTGCCGGAACTGCTGGGGAAGCGTATGGGCAACGCGGGACGGTTCATGTTTTTCATGCAGGCGGAGGTCATCGCCATCGCCACGGATCTGGCCGAGGTGATCGGCGGCGCTATCGCCCTTAATCTGCTGTTTGGCTTGCCGCTGTTCGTTGGCGGCCTGGTGATCGGCGCGGCCTCCACGGTGATGCTGTGGTTCCAGGGCGGCAGGACGCAGACCACGTTCGAACGGATCATCATCGTGTTGCTGCTGGTCATCACCTTCGGGTTCATCGCGGGCCTGTTCGTGGCCCCGCCGGATCCCGCAGCGGTGGTGCGGGGCCTGATCCCACGCTTCCAAGGCACCGATTCGGTGCTGATGGCTGCCTCGATTCTGGGCGCCACCGTGATGCCGCATGCCATCTACCTGCATTCCACGTTGGTCAACGACCATTACTACACGCACGGCGATAAGCCGTCGATCGCCATGCAGCTCAAAGGTTCGAAGATCGATGTGACGTGGGCGCTGCTGCTGGCCGGCACGGTGAATCTGGCGATGCTGGTGCTTGCCGCGAACTCGTTGCACGGCATGTCCGGCACGGATTCCATAGACGGCGCGCAACGGGCGATCACGCAGGTGCTTGGCCCGGTGATCGGCACGATATTCTCCATCGGCCTGCTGGCCTCGTCGTTGAGTTCCACGTCGGTCGGCACGTATGCCGGTTCCGAGATCATGCGTGGTCTTCTGCATGTCAACGTCCCGATGTGGGCGTGCCGCGTGGTCACGCTGGTGCCCGCGCTGATCGTGCTGTGGTTCGCCAAAGACCCCACTCAGGCGCTGGTCATCGGCCAGGTGGTGCTGTCCATCGGCATTCCGTTCGCCGTGATTCCGCTGATGCGTTATACGCACACCAAGGAGCTTATGGGCGAATGGGTCGACGGGACGGTCAAACACGTGATCTTCATGATCGTGGTGGCGTTGATCGTGGCGCTGAACGTGCTGCTGATCGTGCTTACGATTTTCGGGCGTGCGTGACGTGGACGACTGACGCCGAGACTCGCCGATTTCCCGCGGATTCCGCTCCGAGATGCAGGATTAGGGATGGCATATGACGAAAGCGTTCCTAAGTGCGCGCCGAAACGACGACCGTGCGCACTTAGGAACGCAAACCGGGCCATTTGCGTTCCTAAGTGCGCGGACTTGTCATTTCGGCGCGCACTTAGCGACGCTTTCGCGCTCTGATGGCTCTGGATCGTTCGGAGCCGTGATGTTTGGCAATTGGATTCCGGTTACCAGTGACGTTCCTACGCAAATTGGCGACTATTGTCATCGTCCGGTGACAATAGTCGCCAATTTGCTGCGATTACCGGTGCGAGACCGTGCGGATTCTCGCGATGGCCCGCTGCGCCACGTCCCGCGAGGATCCGGCACCGGCTCCTTTGACGCCGAACAGCACGATGAGCACCTGTATGAACACGATGAACGCGCTGACTCGCAGCGTCCACTGCGTGCCGAAGATGCTCGCGGCGATTGCGTCGCCTCCATGCAGTTGAATCAGCGTCTCCATCAGGATGACCAGCACGGGGGCTCCGATCGCACCCGCGATCTGCCGGACCGTGTTGGTGACCGCCGACCCGGCTGACACCTCCGTCGGGTCGAGGCAGTTGAGCGACCAAGTGGTGATGGGCATGATGATGAAACCCATGCCGATCTGGCGCACGAACTGCCATATCGATACCCACCAGATCCACGTGTTGCTGTCGATCAGACTCATCATGATGGTGCCGAACAGCAGCACCATCGTGCCACTGAGCGCCACCGGCCTCGCCCCGAGCCGGTCGAGCAGCTTGCCGCCGAAGAACTGCGAGATGCACATGCCGAATGCGCCGGGCATCATGACCAGTCCGCTGATGGTCGCCGAATAGCCGCGGTCGTTCTGGATATACAGCGGCATGATCACCATGATCGAACTGAATGCGAAGAAGCTGAGTGCGGCGCAGATCGTCCCGACGGTGAAACTGCGGTTGCGCAGCACGCCGAGGTCGAGCAGCGGCGGTTCGGGAGTGGTGCGTTGCGCGGTGTCCGACTCGTCCACGGATTGCCGGACGGCCACCGTATACGCCTTCGCGCGGCGCACCTGCCGCACCACGAACCACACGATGCCGCACAGTCCGACAAGCATCGCGCCCCACACCATCGGATTCGACGGTGCGTACGATTCGATGTTTGTGAACCCGAACATCAGGCCGCCGAAGCCGAGCACCGACATGGCCACGGAGAAGAAATCGGCTTTGGCATGGTCGTCGGTCGTCCCGAAGTTACGCAGCCCGAAGATGGACAGCAGCAGGCAGAACACGCCGATCATCGTGAGCGTGAAGAAAATCGAACGCCAGCCAAAACTGTCGGTCTGGAAGCCGCCGAAAGTCGGCCCCAGCGCGGGGGCCACGCTCATGGCCATACCGACCGCGCCCATGGCCATGCCACGGCGGGATAGCGGGTAGATCGAGAAGACGGTGATCTGCAGCACCGGCCACATCACGCCCGTGCCGACGGCCTCAAGCAGTCGGCCGGCCAGCACCACCAGAAACGTCGGGCCGACCCATGCCAGCAGCGATCCCACAGCGAACACGGTCATCGAGACGATGACGATTTGCCGGGTGGTGAAGCGGCGCGTCAGGAACGCGGTGAGCGGCACCATCACGCCCATGACCAGCTGGAAAATCGACGTGAGCCATTGCCCGGTGGTCACGGAGATGCCGAATTCCGATACGATGGTCGGCAGCGCGGCGGACAGCTGCAGCTGCGTGAAGTTGCCGACGAACGTGATGAACGTCAAGATGGCAAGCGAAGCGAGGGCCACGCGCGAAAGATGGCCGTTCACATAGCTTTCGTTGCTGGAGAGCGGCGTGGACAGCGTGGATACGCGTTTACCGCCGGCTGTGCCGCCGCGCTTTGCGAGGGTTTTCTTCGGGTTCTTGCCGTTCGTGCTGGTTTCCGTGCTGCTGTCGTTATTGTCGCTGCGATTGGTCATTGTGCCGTATTCTCCTCCGTTCCGCCTCATGCGCCTGTGTATGCGTCATCCCTGTTTCGCTGCGTAGGGATTGTTGTATATGCATCATTTCTGTCGACCAATACACTACTCCTACAGGTGGGCAACCCGGGTGGAAGCGTGGGGAGAAGGTTGGGGGAGAAGGGCGCGGAGGAAAAATGTAGGGAAGGCCACGGAGGGGTGGAATGGAAGAACACAGAGAGGAGGGCGCAAGGAAGCGGAAGTTGAGTAGGGGGAGACGAAAATATGAGCACTCAGATATTGGCGGCGCGGAGATGCGATGGTGCGGAAGTCGCGCCGCCGCATCTCCGTCAGTACGAGCCGGTGCCGCGCACGACGGCCACCACGGTCTTGAGCAGGATCGCGATGTCGCCGGTCAGCGACCAGTTCTGGATGTACGACACGTCGACGAATTCGGACTGCTCCTGCGTCAGGTTGCTGCGTCCGGACACCTGCCACGGACCGGTGATGCCGGGCTTCACCAGCAATCTGGCCGAATACAGCGTGCCGTAGCGCGCCACTTCCTCCGGCAGCGGCGGCCGCGGGCCGACGAGGCTCATGTCGCCTTTGAGCACATTGAAGAACTGCGGAATCTCATCTATCGAGGTCTTGCGGATGAAATGTCCGATTCGCGTGACTCGCGGGTCGTTCTTGAGCTTGAAGACGAACCGGTCCTCCATGCCGTATTCCTCGGCGAGCTGCTTCTTGATGGCTTCGGCGTTGACGTTCATGGAACGGAACTTGTACATCGTAAACGGCTTGCCGTAGATGCCGATGCGCTGCTGCCGGAAGAAGACGGGGCCGCCATCCTCGTGCTTGATCAGCAGCGCGACGACCAGCATGATCGGCGAACTGATGATGATCGCGATGAGCGAGAAGAAGATGTCGCTCAGGCGCTTGAATATTCTCGTGATGGTGGAGTACTGCGTGAGCTGCGCGGTGAGTACCGACATCAGGGGATTGCTGCGGAAGTGGAGCTGCGCGGCGCTCAGGTCGGCCAGCGACGCGGTCTGCGCGAGCTCGATGCCCATGGATTCCATGGCGAGCGATAGGGTGGATTGGCAACGGTGTGTTGGACAGGTTCTTAGAGGACGAGTCCCTGTTCGGTGAATTCCTTCGGGCTCCGGTATCCGAGGGTGGAGTGGAGTCTTTGGTTGTCGGACCACCACACATAGTCGTCGGGGTCGGAGCGTAGTTGTTCCAGGCTGGTGTAGTGGTTCCGGTATATGAGCTCCTTCTTCAGGAGCCTGTTGGTGGATTCGACCACGGCGTTGTCGTACGGGTTGCCCTTCCCTGACGGCGATCTTCTGATGTCGAACACGTCGAGCAGCTCGTCGATTTTCGCGTTGTCGAACTCGCTGCCCCGGTCCGTGTGGAACACCTCCACCTCGGTCAGGGGGAAGTCGAGCGTGGCGAACGCGGCCATGACCAGGTCGGCGGTGCGGCTCGTGTCGGCGCTGTGGCCGGCGATGCTCCTGTTCGCCAGGTCGATGAGCAGGCACGCGTACGCCCACTTGCCGCCGACGCGCACGTACGTCAGGTCACTGGCCAGGTGGGTGCGCGGCTCGTAGCCGTCGAACTCGCGGTCGAGGATGTTCGCGAGCCTGGCCTCGTTAACCCGCGTCTTGTGTGGTTTGAACGTTCTGCGCGCGTACGCGCTCGTCATGCCCCGCCGTTTCATGATGTTGACGATGCGCCTTCTGGAGGCGGTGACGCCCCTCCGCTCCAGCGCGGCCTTGATCTTCCCGGCGCCGCAGCGCTCATGGCTGTCGCGCCAGATCGCGTGCACGTCGCCGGCGATCGGGTCCACCCGCCCGGCTTCGGGATGTTCGATCATCCAGTAGTAGGTGGAGCGGGGAACGCCCAGTATTCTGCACTGCGCCGATATCGGACAGCGGGAGGCGTTGGCCCGTATCACTGCTACTTTCGTGCGAATACCGGCGCCGCCTGTTCTGAAACGTCCACCTCCATCTCCAACTGTCTGTTGCGCTTGCGCAGCTCGACCGGCTCGTTCTGCTCAGGGGTGCGGTTGTCGGCGGCTTTCGTGGAGCCGCTGTTGCGGATGCCCTGGACCCAACGGTGCAGCGTGGAATGCGAGATGTCGTACTCGTCCTTGATCTCGCGCGCCGGCTTGCCGTTCTCGTAAAGCTGCACGATCTGCCGCTTGAACGACTCCTCGTAGTGGCGGGGATGCTTCGGGCCGGCCATCGTCGGCCTCCAATCTCATGTCATTCGTCCCTCATCGGACTGTCTAATACATTGTAGCCAATCCAGTTTATGCAGGTCGCGCGGCTCTCGCCAGTGACCGTGCGTTTTGTGGTCCTTCTATGGCGACAACGCGGTTGTGATGGTGACGCGGTGACGATGCTCATGGCCTGTGGAGGCGATGACATGCTACCTTGGGCGTATCGGCGCATGACATGGTCAGGACGGTACCGTATATAATGGCGTGAACGTTGAATATGCCGGTGAAACGGCCATAATAGGGAACAGAAGGCCGGGCGAATCCCGGAAAGCGGACATGAATCGGGGGCGGATGATGAACGAGCATGAAGCGCATGAGCGTGATATGCAATGGGACGATGCCGGCGACGGCGCGGGACTGCCCGAAACAGGGGAGCGTGACGCTGTGCAGGGCATTGAACCGGGCGCCGAGCGGCATGCGGCCGAATATAAGGCCGTAGCGCTGGGCGATGCCGTGGCTGCTGATGCCGCCGGCGCCGCCACGAGTGTCATCGGGAACGTCCCGGCTCCGACTGCGGCAGAAGGCAAGACGGAACCCGCGGTACAGGAGGGGGCCGGTGCTGCCGGACAGCAGTCCGCAGATGATGAGGGCATGCAGTTCCTCGACAATCCCGCGTGGGACATCCCCGACGTGATGTTCCCCTCGATGGGCGGCGTCAAGGACGCTTCATCGGGGAGCGGCCCATCGTATGGTGCTCCCAGTCCCCACGTTCCCCTGCCTGAACCGGAGGACACCGTGCGGCCGGTGCATGTCTCTGCCTCCGATCCGCTGGGGCTGGAGGACGTGTCCGATATCCCCGCCGTGCCGGAGGAGGAAGAGCCGCAAGGCAACAACGACGTCACTATGGTGATACAGCCGTTGAGTGCTTTCCCTACGCCCACGCAGAGCGTGCCACCTACAGCCGGAATGACGCCGCAGACCGTGCCACTGCCGCCTGAGGCGGGCGCGGCGGTGCCTCCTCATGGGAGCGGAGAGCCGGGCGGCAAGGCGGACGGCAGTTCTCGAAAGCAACATGGCCACCGCCGCGCTATCATCATCGCCGTCGTCGCGGTCGTTGTCGTGGCGCTCGCCGCTACGGGCGGATTCCTGTGGTGGCGCCACGCGCAGAACCAGAACGAGCTCGATCAGGCGGCTAGCCTGTGCAAGACCTCGAAGACCAAGGCCGACAAGGCGTTTTCCGAATTGCAGTCCGCGCTCAGCGAAGCCAAGCCTGCGCAGCAGATTCCGCAAGGCGATGTGTCCGATCCGACCGTCCTGGAGACGCTGAACGGCGCGGTCACAAAGGCGTCCTCGGCCAGCGAGCCGGTCTCGTGCGACGTGGCGTTGGGCACCGAGACGCTGAACGCCAATGCCAGCAAGAACAAGCAGATCGCGCGCGCCAGCACCAAGGCGAAGACGAACGTCGCCAAGGCCACCAAGGCTGTGAATGACGGAAAGGCGGAGAAGATCGAGTTTATCAAGCATGAACTGCAGACGGCCGTCACCGGCGCGCAGAAGATTTACGACGACAGTAAGGGCGTTGTGCTGGACGACTCGACCAGGACCACGCTGCAGTCCGCCATCGATCAGGCGAACGCGTTGCTGCAGCAGGATGACGCCGATCTGAACGAGATGCAGCAGTCTATCACCGATGTGAAGGACGCCGGAGACGCGGTGACCGTGTCGATGAACGAGTACACCGCCCAGCAGAAGTATCTGGAGCAGCAGCGCCAGCAACAGCAACAACAACAGGACGACCAGAACGACAATGGCGACGACCTGAACGGCAGCACGAATTCGCAGATCGGTGATTCGCGGGGTCACGAGACCCAGCCGACCCACCCGCAAGGTAGCGACGACTGATAGATGGTGATTGGCGGTCGGCCATCCTGTTTGACCACCCCCAGTCGCTTCGCGTCAGCCCCCCGCTGGTGGGGGCATTACTCTCGCCCCCGATGGCGGGGGCTGACGCGAGGCGACTGGGGGTGGTTCATATAGACTGCCCACTCTTGTCGGCTCTGCCGTGAACGGCAGGTTATTTTGCGTCGTTATGTGCGCGTACTCGTCGTTTCGGCGCGCACATAACGACGCAATTGCGGCCAATTCGTAGTTGTCTCTCGCATTGCGATCGGCTTTATAGGTGAGTCTTGCGACAACAAAAACCGGCCCCCGCAGGAGCCGGTTGAAGAAACGATAGCGCGCCCCGCCGTCAGTAGTTGCTGTTGGCCTTCCAGTAGGCATAGGCGCCGGTGATGGAGCCGTAGCGCTGGTTGCAATAGTTCACGAACCACTTGAACTGCGTCTGGTAGTTGGTGCGCCAATCCGCACCCGCGGATGCCATCTTGTTGCCGGGGAGCGCCTGCGGCAGGCCGTATGCGCCCGAGCTCGGGTTCGTGGCGTTCGTCTGCCAGCCGGACTCATGATTGATGATGAAGTTGGCGGCGGTGAAGTCGGCCTCGGTGTAACCGTTCGCCAGCAGCCAGTCATGCGCCCACTTCTGCTTCTCGCCGGAGGGAACGGTGTCACCGAGCGTGTTCGCGGCCGCCTCTTCGGCGGAACCGGTGCCGACCAAGATCACCTTGTCGACAGGGGCTTTCTTGACGTACTTGGCGAAGACGGTGGACGAGACGACCTTGCCCGCGGAGCGAGTGACCATGCTGGTGGTCTGCAGCACGCCTTCCTGACCTTCGGTCTGCACCTTCTGCTGACCCTGCGGCAGGCTGGTGGTCTCCTTCTTGACCGTGTTGAACGCGATGGCGGTCTCCGAGGTCTCGGCCTGCGTGTCGGCACGCGAGATGGAGATGACCGTGGACTCGTCCACCTTCGTGGTCAGGGCCGGCGTGACGCTGTCTTCCGGCTCCAACGTGATGTTGCCCGCGTCCAGTACGGATTTGACGTCGGTGAAATTGTCGCCCAGCACGAAGCGGGACTTGCCGTTGACCTTCACCGTCACATAGCTGGTGTTGGCGTCGGCGCCACGCAGATCCGCACGGTTGTTGCTTCGCGAGACGCTGCTTCCGGCGAGGTCGGTGGCCGAGTATTCGTTGACCGTGGTTCCGCGGCCACGACCGATGTAGAAGTTTCGGGAGACGATGCCGGCCGCAACCACCATGACGATCGCCGCGGCGATCGCTACGATGCGGATCCACTGGCGTTTGCTCAGCGACAGCAGCGTTGGTGCATTGGTTTTGCGATGGCTGGCCATTATGCTCCTTGATTGACGGACAATCCTCGGCGAATCCGGCCGTCAATCACGACGGGCGGGTGATGCGTCGACGCTGGTGGGCGCCGCACCGGAGTACACACCAAATCCAAGTCTAGACCACTATGACGATCTTGTGAAATCTTGGAGCCGGCGGATTCCGTGTTCCGCCCGCGCCCGTGGCACCTTCGCCTGGCCGCCGGCGCACGAACGCGGAATCCGCCGGGAATCGTCGGTTATTCGGCGGAAGCGGACGAATCCTGCGCGGCGGCGGAAACGTCCAGCGCCTTCGCCTGCGCGATCAGGTCGTCAAGGTCTTCGGCGCGCAGCGCGCCGGCCTGCTTGAAGATGATCTGGCCCTGCTTCGCGATCATCAGCGTGGGCACTGCCTGGATGCCGGCCGCGCTGGCCAGATCCTGGTTCGCGTCGATGTCGACCTTGCCGAAGACGATGTCGGGGTTCTCCTCACTCGCGGCCTCGAACGTGGGGCCGAACGCGCGGCACGGGCCGCACCAGGTGGCCCAGAAATCCACGAACACCAGGTTGTTGTCGGTGATGGTCTTCTCGAAGTCCTGCGCATTGAGCTGAACGGTTGCCATGATCGTTTCCTCCCTCGTTGTCATGGTGATGTTCCCATCCGTTGTCGTCCCCCAGCATCCCAGCACCACTCAACAAACTACGCCGACGGACGAATGCGGACGTCCGCATCGCGCGTTTTCCGTGATTCACATCGCATTCAGGAATCCTTGTCGAAATCGACACGTTGTCGTCACGCGAGTTGGACGATAATAAGACCATGCCAGTTTTGAATGACGAAGTACCTGACGAGGGCGATTTCGACGCCGGCCGCCGGCGCGGCGAATTCGATGACATCACGCCCGAGGATTTCATCCGCGGGTCCGGTCACGGCAATCCGCCCGGCTGGCTCGGTCCGGCCGACATCAGTCGTGCCCGTCGGCAGCTGCCGATCGCCTATGTGGAGATCGTCCCGATTCGCACTGACGACTTGGGCAGGGTCTCCCGGATCGGCTCCTTGCTGCACGTTTCGGACGACGGGTCCATAGAGCGCACGCTGATCGCCGGCCGCGTGCTGTTCCATGAGAGCATCCGCGAGGCCATCGCGCGCAACGTTGCCAAGGATCTGGGCGACATAGCGCTGCCGATGCTGCCGCAGAGCCTGCAGCCGTTCACCGTAGCCGAGTTCTTCCCGACACCGGGACTAAGCGAGTACTACGATCCGCGGCAGCATGCGATAACGCTGTGCTATGTGGTGCCGATCGCCGGTGACTGCAAGCCGCAGGACGAGACACTGGACGTCGAGTGGGTCGATCCGCGCGGCGAGATGATGGAGACGTTCATCCGGCAGATGACGAACGGACATGGCCGTATAGTCCGTCAGGCGTTGGGCTGGCTGGATTTGTGACGTGACGTCTCGCCGTCCGGCCGGTCCGCGAGAGGACGCGGGCCGGCCGGACGGCGGCATGATCGGCGGGAATGGGCCGCGGACGGCGGCCGACGACAGTGGCCGACACCGGGCGATGAAACGATGACGATATAGGAGCGCAACGATGATGACGCTGAGCAATACGGTATACGCGACGGGGGAAGGGGCACCGCTGGTGCTGGTGCACGCATTCCCCGTCGACCACCGCATGTGGGACGACTGCGCGGAGCAGATTGCCCGGCAGGCGCGGGAGACGGGCGACCCGGCGGTGACGGTGTGGGCGCCGGACATGCCGGGCGCCGGGGCCGGGCCGATTCCCGAGCCGGCCGACAGCGGGCGGGTGGCGGTCGACGGGGCGCTCACGGACGCGCTCGACCTGATGGCCGACGCCTATGTCGATCTGGTGCGTGCCGCCGGCTACGACAAGGCCGTATGGGCCGGACTGTCGATGGGCGGATACGTGGTGCTGGACATCCAGCGCCGCCATCCGGACATGGTCGCGGGACTCGCGCTGTGCGACACGAAAGCGGGCGCCGATGGCCCCGAGGCCCGCGCGAACCGGCTGGCGTGCGCGAGCGAATGTGAGGCGACGCAAACCGTGAAGTCGGTCATGCATTTCGCCGATGCGACGCCGTCCGATTCAAGCTTCAAGCAGTCCGATGAGGGCAGGGCGCTGTTCGCCCGCTGGATTGGCGAGCAGATGCCGCAGGGCGTGGGTTGGCGTCAGCGCATGGCCGCCGGCAGGCCTGACCTCAGCGATCAGCTGCCGCTCGTCACCGCTCCCGCGGCGGTGCTGTGCGGCGACAAGGACCCGTTCAGTCCCAGGCCGGCGATGCGGGCGCTCGCCGATGCGATGACCGGCACGTCGCCGAGTTTCACGGTCATCGAGGATTGCGGGCATTTCAGCGCGGTCGAGCATCCCGATCAGGTGGCGAGCGCGTTGCTCGATCTGGTGCGACGCGTGCATCTGCGCGACTGATCGCGGGCGCAGTCGGCCGGACACGGCATCCGCGGTGCGGTGGTGCCGGTGGCGCCGGCGGTGTGACCTGCCGCGACGATGATTGACGATGGATACATGAGGAGTGTGAAGTGATGTTTTCACCATTGGCATTGACCCAGACGTTGCCGTTCCTGCCGCTGGCGCAGGGCGACATCGATTATCAGGTCGCCCGGCGCGGAGATCCGGACCTGTTCGACACGCTGTTCGCCGACCCCGTCACCAAGGTCATCCTGGTGCGGGGCGGCCTGCTGGCCGTGCCGCGCGGTCAGGGCAATGCCGTCAACTATGCCTCCGCGAACATGAGGCTGAGCACGCTGCCGGGCGCGTACGCGGGTTCCGCCCTGGCCGTCCACCCCGAAGTGGTGCCGATATTCCTGGGATCGTATGGCGCGCTGCGCAACGAGCATGTGGTGGCGCTCGACATCACTCGGATGTCGGCTCCCGGCGCGGCCTCGGCGATTCCGTCGCCGTCGCTCGGTGCCGACGCGGCGTTTGATGCCGACGGCAATGCTCCCGGTGCGGTCGCGCCTGACAGGCTGGACATGCTGGAACAGGCCGTGGAACGGTTCGACTGGGTGGATCTGCGCGGGTTCGCCGCGCACGCCAACGCCCGCGAGGCCGGACAGGCCACGACCGCGGTGACCCTGAGCATATGGTACGCCGGGCAGCGGTTCTGCCCCTCCTGCGGGGCTCCGGTCAAGGCGGCGATGGGTGGATGGTCGCAGCGGTGCACGAACGCGGGTGACGGGAACCGTCTGCTGTTCCCCCGCATCGAGCCCGCTGTCATCACTGCGATCGTGGACAGTCAGGACCGGCTGCTCTTGCAGCACAACAGCGCCTGGCGCAATCCGCTGCTGTACTCCGTGTCGGCGGGATTCGTCGAGGCGGGGGAGAACCTTGAGCACGCGGCACGGCGCGAGGCCAAGGAGGAGACCGGCATCGACCTGGGCGAGGTGCGCTACCTCGGCTCCCAGCCGTGGCCGTTCCCCGCGTCCCTGATGATGGCGTTCAAGGCGCAGGCGTTGAGCACCGACATCCTGGTGGATGGCGAGGAGACGGAGACCGCGCGCTGGGTGACCCGTGACGAATACACCATCGAATTGTCGGAGGGCCGTATGGAAGCTCCCGGCAAATCCACAATCGCCCGGTACATGATTGAGGAGTGGTACGGCCGCGAACTGTGACATGCGCCGCGCGACAATGATTCGTATGGCTGCCGGGTGTTATAGTGAAGCCAGAGAGTCGAAGTAAAGGAACAGGAATGGCTAACGAATACACGGGAGACGATAATCAGGAAGACGAGCGCACGCAGGCAGTCTTCCCGCTGGATGATCAGATGGACATCCCGCCTCTGAACATGCCCGTCCTTCATGACGGGTCGACGTTTGACGCTGAGCCTTCCGGTCTAGCGGGTCTGGTCCAGGAGACTCAGGCGAAGCGGCAGGCGGATGCGGCCTCCGCACAGACGCAGGAGTCGCAGGAGACTCAGGCTTTCGACCCGTTGGCCGAGCTGGACGATGAGGCCGCTCCTGAGCCGCAGCCCGCCGCACCTGCGACTTCATCCTTTGCCCCGCAGCGTCCCGCCGCGGACGACGTCGCGACCGTCGCCTTCGCCGCGGTCGCCATGAACCCGGCCGATGACGCTGCGCTGGGCAAGGGCGTGTCCGCGGCCAAGACGAAGAACCCGAAGCGCGGCATGATCATCGCGTTCAGCATCATCGGCGCACTGCTGGTGCTGCTGGTGGCCGCATTCTTCGGCACGAACTGGTATTTCCAGGACCGCGTCGCCCCGGGCGTCCGATTCGGCAACGTCAGCGTCATGGGCAAGACCGAAAGCGAGCTCACCGGCATCGTCAACCAGGCCGTGTCCGATTCGGCCATCACCGTCACCGATTCCGAGGGCAACAACGTCAAGGCGGGCCTCGACAAACTCGGCGTGACCGTCAACGTCAAGCAGACCGTGCGCAACCTGCTGGACGCGAAATCCGGCAACATCTTCACCCGCATCAACCCGTTCGCCAAGCAGGACGTCCGGCTGTCCGCCACGACCGACAACTACAAGCTGAGCACCTACCTGACCGAGCAGCTCGTCGAGGAGCAGGATCGCGCGGTCGCCTCGAACATCAGCTACGACGCCAACTCCAAGAAGTTCATCGTCACGGAAGGCAACGAGGGCAAGGAAGCCGACCCGTCGGACGTGATCGCGGCCGTCAAGAAGGCGGTCTCCCAGCCCGGCGAAGCACAAAAACTGAGCGTCATGTACTCTGACGTCGCCATGCCCATCACCGTCGAAACCGCCACGAGTGCGGCGAACGACGCCAACAAGCGACTGACGTCGTCGCTGGTCATCGGCAACTCCAAGGGCAAGACGTTCACGCTTCCCGCCGATGAGATAGCCAAGTGGATCCAGGTCAAGCCCGACATCCAGAAGGGCACCATCACGCTGGCATACGATCAGGACGCCATCAAGACATATCTGTCGCAGAACCTCGCCAAGAAACTCGACCAGGACATGGTCGTCGAGAAGAACATCACCAACACCGACGGTACCGTGCTGACCGTGACGCAGAAGGGCGTCGACGGCGTGGCCGTCCAGAGCACCGACGAGACCGCCGCGCAGGTGCTCGACGCGCTGAACGCCGGCAGGGGCGCGGAGCTCACAGCCACGGTGAAGGTGACCGATCACAAGACCGAAAGCCGCAAGGTGGACTACACGTCGCCCAACGGCGACCCTCACATGGTCATCAATCTCAGCGAGCAGAAGGTGTACGCCTACAAGGGCTCGACCCTGGTGAAGACCTTCATCGTCTCCACCGGCAAGCCATCCACGCCGACCGACAACGGCACGTTCTTCGTGCACACCAAGTACCAGTCGCAGACCATGCGCGGCGAAGGCTACGTCACGCCGAACGTGCCATGGGTCACATACTACAACCAGGGCGAAGGCTTCCACGGCGCACCGTGGAACACCGCGGGCATCGCCAGCGGCACTCCGAAGTCGCACGGATGCACCAACATGCACGTCGAGGACGCCAAGTGGGTGTATGACTTCCTGCCGATCGGCGCCATGGTGCAGATCGTGGGGACTACGCCGACCTCCGCTGTGCGCTGATTTTCAGGCGATTGCGCTGACTATACCGCTGATGCCGGCCCCGCCGATCATTGTTTCCGATCGGCGGGGCCGGCTGCGTTTTCGGGGCCTCGCCGTCCGGCTCAGGGTCAGACCCATCGATAAGCGCTGTGCGATACACTGGGGGCATGAGTGACGAGAACGCAATCGACAACCCGTTGAACCTTGACATCCCCGATCACCTGCAGTATTCGGAAGAGCACGTGTGGGTGGACGATTCGGTGTCCCCGGCCATCGTCGGCATCACCGCGTACGCCGAGCAGCAGCTTGGCGAGCTGGTCTTCATTGACCTGCCGGACGAGGGCACGCGCGTGGAGGCCGGCGACGAGGTCCTTGAGCTCGAATCGGCCAAGGCCGTCGAACCGCTGGTCTGCCCGGTCGCCGGTACCATCCGCTATGTCAACCATGACGCCGCGGACGACCCCTCCGTCGTCAACAACGACCCGTACGGCGAAGGATGGCTGCTGAAGATCGAGCTGGACGATGACGAGCCGGAACTGCTCGACGCCGAATCCTACGCGAAGATCGCCCAGTGACCGGCACCGCCGTCGGCGACCGACAACGCAAGCCGGCGATGGCCGACGGTGACGAAGGTACATGACGACGACATATCCGACGGATATATTTGACATACAGCTAACGTGATAACGGATGGCGGAACCCATGAGCATCGCACACGACAACACACCACGCCGGGGCGGAGCGCGCCCTCTCGGCGGGCGGGATGACGGGCTGCGGCATGACGGCCCGATACATGACGGATCGGATCCGGACAACGCGGCTCACGACCCGTCCGGGCAGACCGGCTCCCCGCAGGACGACATGCTCACCGTGCCGATTCCCGCACGCCCGGTCGTCACCACGTTCGACGCCGCGTCGCGGCACGAGCGCATCGAGGTGCAGCCGGTACTGGTGCGCCGCATGCGCCGGGCCGTCACCGGCACGTTCGGATTGTGGGTGCGACTGTCCACCGCCGTCGCGCGCAAGCTCGACTGGTTCCCGCGCGTGGACCCGTACGTCGGCTATGGCACCGAGGTCTACTCTAGGCTGATCTGCCGCACCGTGTACGCGCCCAAGCACAGCAACGCCGGCACACTGACGCGCGGCATCAAAGGCATGCTGGCGATTCCCGCGTCCCGCGTGCAGGTGCGTATCAGCATAGACGGGACACCGCTGGAAACCGTGCAGATCGGCGAATCCGAGCGATATGACGAATTCAATCCCGTGCGAGATCTCGGCAGCGAATACGCGGTGTCCGACGAAAGCGGATACCTCGATCTGGTGGCCGAGCATCAGCTGGAGACCGGCGTTCACCGCGTCACCTATCGCGTGAAGGGGCGGCCGGAGGTCTCGGCGAGCCTGTTCACCATCCCCTCCAGCGCGAAGGTCGGCATCATCTCCGACGTGGACGACACCGTTATGGTCACGCAGGCGCCGATATTGTGGAAGGCCGCATACAACCTGCTGTTCCTGAACCCCAAGAAGCGCAACTCCGTGCCGGGCATGAGCGTGCTGTTCACCAAACTGCAGGACATGTTCCCCGACGCGCCGTTCTTCTACCTGTCGACGTCCCCCTGGAACGTGGAAGGATCGATCCGGCATTTCATCTCGTATCACGGCTTCCCCGAAGGACCGCTGCTGTTGCGCGACCTCGACCCGCGCCCGAAGACGTTCGTGCCGTCCGGTCCGCAGCACAAGCTGGAGTTCGCCGAACAGCTCATGGCGGACTTCCCCGACATGCGGTTCATCCTGATCGGCGATGACGGGCAGAAGGACCCGACCACGTATGCGACCATCGCTCGGCGATACCCCGGCCGTGTGCTGGCGATCGGCATACGGCAGCTGTCGCCCCGTGAGGCCACGGGTCTGTCGTCGATGATGGGCATGACCTCGACGCAGCCGATGCCCGTCACCGACGTGCCGGTGTTCACCGGCACCACTGGTTCGAACATCATGAAGACCATGCTGCCGTACCTCAAGCAGAAACTCGGACGAACGGACTTGGCGGAGTGACTTCCCGAAGAGCGAAGTTCGCCGCTGTCTCAAGTCGGGCCGTATAATCACGAGCATGACAGACGAAACGAACGGCGGCGTCGCCGCTTGCCGACCTCCCATCGCCCGGCGTGAACCGGTGAAGCGCGTGTTCCACGGGGACGCCGTGATTGACCCGTATGAATGGATGCGAGACAAGCAGTCACCCGAGGTGCGCGACTATGTGGCCGCGCAGAACGCGTACTGCGACGCCCGCATGGCGGGTCTGGCGGGGCTGCGCGGCACGCTGTTCGACGAGTTGAAGGCGCATGTGCAGGAGACCGACATGTCGGTGCCGGTGCGCATGGACGGATACTGGTATTTCGCGCGTACCCGCGAAGGCAGCCAGTACGCCGTGCAGTGCCGGGTGCCGGTGCGCGGCGAGGACGATTGGACGCCTCCGGAAGTCGGGGGAGCCGGCGATGAGGGCGGGAGCGCCGTCGGAGCCGGTTCGCTGCCGGGCGAGCAGGTGGTGTTTGATGCGAACCGCGAGGCCGAGGGGCATGATTTCTTCGCGCTGGGCGGCCTGTCCGTCAGCAAGGACGGCCGATGGATGCTGTACGGCGTCGATACGCGAGGTGACGAGCGGTACGACTTCCGCATTCGTGATCTTGACACGGGCGATGAGCTGCCAGAGCGCCTTGACGGCATCGGCGCGGCATGCTTCACGCCGGACGCGCGGTGGGTGTTCTACGTGACGCTTGATGATGCCTGGCGGCCGTGCGAGGTGCGCCGGCACCGCGTCGGCTCGCCGGTCGAGCAGGACGAAGTCGTCTTCCATGAGGACGACGAGCGGTTCTGGGTCGGGGTCGGCATGAGTTTCGACGAGCACAGCATCGTGATCTGCTCCGCGTCCAAAACTTCGTCCGAAGTGTGGATGCTGCCGACCGCGACGCCGGAAGGCGAGTTCTCGGTGTTCATCGCGCGCAAGGACGACGTGGAATATGACGTGAGCTTCGCATGCTTCGAAGGTGCCGGGGCTGACGGGGCCGATATTCCGGTTGCCGTGGTGTACCACAATGCTCAGGATCCGAACTTCGAGATCGACGTGATCGACATGCGAACCCATCAGCCGCCGTATACGCTGGGAGAAGGCGTGCGCGTGGCAGTCGGCTCGCCATACGGGTGCGCGCGCGGCGACGACATGGAGGCGGGCGCGGGCGCGAAGCCGGCCGGGACGGCCTACTCGAATCCCGCCAACCCCCGGATATTGCAGGGGGCGCACGGGCTGGCCATCGAGGGCATCGCCATCCACCGGCATTTCGTGACGCTCGCATACCGCACGGACGGGTTGCCGCACGTGGCGGCGATGACCAAGACGCAGGCGGCCGAAGACTTCCTCGCCGGGCGTCCATGGTCGTTCCGCGAGCTGATGCCGCCGGCGCTGGACGGCGACTGGGACGTGCCCGGGCGGGCCGATGACGATGCAGCCGAGGCCGCGGGCGGAACGCTGCCGGGGGCCACCCATCGTCTGTACTCCATCGGAACGGGCGGAAACCCCTCGTATGATGCGCCGCGCATGCGGTACACGTTCTCCAGCTACACGCGGCCGGGCGAACTGCATGAGTATGATCCGGCGACCGGGCATGACGAGCTGCTCAAGCGGGCGCGGGTGCTGGGCGACTTCGATCCGCGCGAGTACATGGAGCGTCGGGTGTGGGTCACCGCTCGTGACGGCGAGCGCATACCCGTGTCACTGGTGTGGCGGCGCGGCCATGAGCCGGCCGCTGACAGCGCGATGTTCATCACCGGGTACGGTGCTTATGAGATCAGTTCGGACCCCGGCTTCTCAGTCGCTCGCCTGAGCCTGCTCGACCGCGGCGTGCTGTACGCCGTGCCGCATGTGCGCGGCGGCGGCGAGATGGGACGCGCCTGGTATGAGCAGGGGCGGCGCCTGAACAAGCGGCACACGTTCGAGGACTTCATCGACGTGACCGCCGCGCTGCAGGACGCGGGGTTGGCCGATGCGCATCGGACGGTGGCGTACGGCGGTTCCGCCGGCGGTCTGCTGATGGGTGCGATTGCGAACATGGCGCCGCAACTGTATGCGGGCATCGAGGCGGATGTGCCGTTCGTGGATGCGCTGACGTCGATCCTCGATCCGTCGCTGCCGCTGACCGTCACCGAGTGGGACGAGTGGGGCGATCCGCTGCACGACGCGGACGTCTACCGGTACATGAAATCGTATTCGCCATACGAAAACGCGCCGGAGGGCGCGGACGGCGAGGCCGGTGCGGGCGCGGCGTCCACGCGGTCTTTGCAGAGGCAATCGTCGCGGCCGTTCCCGCGTATCTTCGCCACCACGTCGATGAACGATACGCGCGTGCTGTACGTCGAGCCGCTCAAGTGGGTGTCCCGACTGCAAGCCGCCGGCATCGATGCGATCATCAAGATCGAAGTCGAGGCCGGTCATGGCGGGACCTCGGGCCGCTACAAGCAGTGGCGCGAAGTCAGCTACGAAAACGCCTGGTGCCTCTCCGTCATGGGCCTGACCCGCTAGCCGCGGCCGACGTCCGCCCCTGATTGCGGGGCTTCCATATCGCGCCCCCGCCTGCAAGGGGATATGATTTTGGGACCCGCGGGTGGGGATCATATGGTTGTTCCGGCATTCGGACTTTGCTGTGCCGGATAGTGGGATGAATGGTGGTTCCTGTGCCATACCACGTCAAAAACACCGTTTTTTCGCGTGGTGTGGCACAGGACCTTGCCACAGAATCGGTTTTAACCGGTCACATGCGCTGTTGGGGTACAAGAAGAATATCAAAGATCCTTGCAAAATGGCCGATTTCGCTGTGAAGCCCGGAATCGGCCATATCGGGCGTGTACCACACCACGGTCAAAATAGCGTTTTTCGGCATTCTGTGGCACAGACCATACCGCACAGACCATGCGCGAAGATCACGTCGCCTCCACCGTCTGTCCACTAGACGGACTGGGCGCATTGTTTTCGAGCACGGCCACATACCCTGTTGGCTATGGCAAAGAAGTATACAATCGCCGTTATCCCCGGCGATGGCATTGGCAAGGAAGTCACCCCCTGGGCTCAGAAGGCGCTGGAAAAGGCCGCTGAGGGAGTGGCTGATTTCGAATACGAGAATTTCGACCTGGGTGCGGAGCGTTATCTGCGTGATGGCGCGATCCTGCCGGACGAGGAGCTGGAGCGCATCAAGAAGACCGATGCGATCCTGCTCGGTGCTGTCGGTGACCCGCGCATCAAGGCCGGCATCCTGGAGCGTGGTCTGCTGCTGAAGCTGCGTTTCGCGCTCGACCAGTACGTGAACCTGCGTCCGTCCAAGCTGTACAAGGGCGTCACCTCGCCGCTCGCGAACCCCGGCGACATCGATTTCGTCGTGGTGCGTGAGGGCACCGAGGGCCTGTACTGCGGTGCCGGCGGAGCGGTTCGTCGCGACACTCCTGCCGAGGTCGCCACCGAGGTCTCCATCAACACCGCGTACGGCGTGGAGCGCGTGGTGCGGTACGCCTATGAGCTGGCGATGAAGCGTCGCAAGCACATCACGCTGGTGCACAAGAAGAACGTGCTCGTCAACGCCGGCGACATGTGGCAGCGCATCGTCGACCGTGTCGGCGAAGAGTACCCGGAGGTCACGCACGACTACCAGCACATCGATGCGGCCACGATTTTCCTCGTGTCCGATCCGTCGCGCTTCGACGTGATCCTGACCGACAACCTCTTCGGTGACATCCTCACCGACGAGGCAGGTGCCGTTGTTGGCGGCGTCGGCTATTCCGCGTCCGGCTGCATCAACGCGAGCAACGAGTACCCGTCGATGTTCGAGCCGATTCACGGTTCCGCGCCCGACATCGCCGGTCAGGGCAAGGCGAATCCGACCGCGGCCATCCTGTCGGCCGCGATGCTGCTGCGCCATCTTGGCTTCGACGATGCCGCGGCCCGCATCGACACGGCGGTCGAGGCTGATATCGAGGAGCTGGGCTCCACCGTTCGCTCCACCGATCAGGTCGGCGAGGATATTCTCGCTCGCCTGTAACGCGGCGGTGGCGTGAACCACCCCAGTCTCGCTTTGCTCGACAGCCCGCCAGCGGGACCGAGATATAGGCTCCCGCTGGCGGGCTGTCGAGCAAAGCGAGACTTCGTGTATCGGGGTTTGAGACGACCACGCGGACAGATTCGGCGTGTAACGTGTATCGGGTGAATATCGAAAGTCGTGGGGAATGCAAGCGCCCGGGCGGCAAGCTGGTCGGGGTGACAGTGGCGTGCGCGCCGGATAACGGCCACGTCGTCGGCTGTCGCGTGGACGGTGATTTTTTCGTTGAAGGTGACGATGCCGCGGTCGACAGGTATCTGCGCCGTCTGAATGCGGCGCTTCTCGATATAGTGCAGCGTGATATAACACAGTGCGATACGCCGCCCGATGATCCGGATACCGTCTCCTATCTTGAACGCATCGCACGCGATGAGCATGTATCCGTTACCGGCGCGAATGCGGAAACGATACTGACCGCGTTGCGCCGCGCGCTGTCGGCTTGCGGCCGGGACGCCGCGCGACCGGCATCCTCGCGCCTCGCTTCGCCCGCCTCCGCGACGGCGCATGACGCGCGCAGGCGTGCAACGCCGTCCGCCGCATCGGCTGTTCCGACCTCGTCTGTCACAATTACGCCGGCGGCCTCGGCGCCTCAAGCGTCCCGCGGTCTCACACCGCCGGCATTCCCCGGCGAGTGGCACGAACGCTGGCATCGGCTCGCGCCGAAAATCGTCGTGGACAAGCCCCGCAGGCCGCAGGAACAGATGGATGTCGACGTGCAATGGTCCCGTGAGGTGGCCGCGGGGGAGCGCCCTGCCACTATCCGGTTCTGGCAGTGGGCGTCCCCGGCCGTGGTGGTCGGCCGGTTCCAGTCGATTCCGGACGAAGTGCACGAAGACGTCGCCGCGAAGGAGGGTTTCACGGTCGTACGGCGCTGCACGGGCGGCGGCGCGATGTTCATCGAGCCCGGCAACACGATCACGTACTCGCTGTACGCGCCGCGCTGGTTCGCCGCGGACCTGGACATCGAGGAATCGTACCGTCTGTGCGACATGTGGCTGATCGCCGCGCTGCGTGGCCTCGGCCTCGACGTCGGCTTCTCCGGTCTCAACGACATCGCCTCCAGCCATGGCAAGATCGGCGGCGCGGCCCAGCGCAGGTTCCCGCCCATCGGCTCCGGCCCCGGTTCGATACTCCACCACGTGACGCTCGCCTACGATATCGATGCCGTGAAGATGACCCGCGTGCTGAACATCTCCGGAGAGAAGATGTCCGACAAGGCCGTGAAATCGGCCGTGAAGCGAGTGGACCCGATGCGGGCCCAGACCGGTCTGAGCCGCGACGGGCTGATTGCGCGTCTGGCGGACTGTCTGACGCAACCGGACGGTCCCGGTGCAAACTAGGCTACAATATGACAGAACCGACCGAAGACAGAGACGCGACGGGTTGGATTCCGTCGCGAGGACGCCGATGCGGATGCGGTGGCGGATGGTGCGCCGTCGTCGCGATATCGCAGGGGCTCCGTGTCGAGGTGCCGGCATGTCGGAAACGTGACCAGGAGGCGTCATGAGGGCAATCGGGCCGAATTCGTTCCCCGAAGAGGACAACGAGCTGTTGCATACGCCGTTGTTCAAACAGGTGTCGCCGGAGCAGGCCAATGAGCTGATTCCCTACCTGCACGAGGCCGTATTCGACAAGGGCGACTATATCTTCCGCGAGGGCGACAGGGACCACCGCATGTATCTGCTGGAGCGCGGCCGCGTCAAGCTGATCCGCGAATCCAAGGACAGGCGCGTGCAGCTGCTGTCGATCCACGCGCACGGCGAACTGCTCGGCGAGATTCCCGTATTCGACCCGTCCGGCGGCCCCCGTACCGCCACGGCCGTGGCGATGACCCACGGCACGCACGTGGCATGGTTGGAGCATGACGCGTTGTTCGCGTGGCTCAACGAGCACCCGCGTGTCGCCATCGACATGCTGCAGGTGCTGGCGAATCGCATGCGTGGCAACAACGAGCGCATATCCGACCTTGTGTTCATGGATGTGCCCGCCCGCCTGGCGAAGACACTGCTCAACCTCGGCGCGCGGTTCGGCGAGCCGGTGGAAGCCGGGCTGAAGGTGCCGCATGACCTGACGCAGGAGGAGCTCGCCCAGTTGGTCGGTTCTTCGCGCGAGACGGTGAACAAGGCGCTGATGGATTTCGCGAACCGTCGGTGGATCGCGCGCGAGGGCCGGTCGATCATCATCTACCAGCCGGGCATGCTGATTCGGCGCTCGCAACGGTGACGGCTGCGCCGAGCGCGGTGAACGCCCGGCGTTCCAGCGGCCGTTGGAGAATGATTCGGCTTGTTTCCGGTCGTTTTACAGTCTTCTGACCGGTTTGTGAGTACCCTGTGAGGGATTGGGAATCAGTCGTTCGGATGACGTGCCCGGTAGAGACGCCCCTCTAGAATGGCAACCATGCCCAAGAAGAAATCCCTGACCGCAAAACGTGTGTTGTCGCTGTTCCTCGCGTATGTGCTGCTCTGTCTCGCCGGAGGCGTCGTCACCAGCGCGTTCTTCCTTCCCGCCGTGTTCGCATCGAACAACGTGGTGCGTGCCATCGTGCCGTCGCTGCAGGTGGAGGGCATCGATTTCAACGTGACCGACCTGCCGCAGCAGTCGCGTCTGTATGCGTCGGACGGTACGACGCAGATCGGTACGTTCTATGCGCAGAACCGTATCGTCGTGCCATTGAAGAAGATTTCCAAGCCGATGCGCCAGGCGGTGGTCTCGCGTGAGGACCGTCGTTTCTTCCGGCATGCCGGCGTGGATATCCAGGGCGTGATGCGTGCGTTCGTGGCGACCTACGTGAAGAAGGGCGCCACTCAGGGCGGTTCCTCGCTGACCCAGCAGTACGTCAAGAACGTGCTGCTGCTGCAGGCGCAGGAGGACAACGATCCGATCGCCGAATACCATGCATCCGAGGAGACCGTGGCGCGTAAGCTGCGCGAAATGCTCATCGCCGTGCAGATGGAGAAGACGTATTCGAAACTGGAGATTCTGCAGGGCTATCTCAACATCGCGCAGTTCGGCCGTGGCATTTACGGCGTGGAAATGGCCGCGCGACGATACTTCAGCACCACGGCCGACAAGCTTGACATCGTGCAGGCGGCCACCATCGCCGCGATCACGAAGAACCCGGCGGCCTTCGATCCCTCGGTGGAGAGCAACCAGAAGGCCTCCCAGAGGGAGCGCAACATCGTGCTTGACCTGATGTATCAGGAAGAGTACATCAGCCAAAAGCAGCGTGACGAGGCCAAGGCGAAGCCGCTGAAGGACACGCTGAAACTGCAGGATGCGCAGGCGGGGTGCAGCGCGTCCGGCGACGCGGCGTTCTTCTGCGACTACGTCACCAAGAAGATCCTCAACTCGAAGGAGTTCGGCAAGACCATCGAAGAGCGCAAGAAGCTGCTGTATGAGGGCGGCCTCGACATCTACACGACGATGGACGTCAATGCGAACTCTGCGGCGATGAAGGCCGCGCGTGCGGCCATCCCGGCGGACGACGCGAGCAAGATGGAAGTGATGATGGCGGCCATCAAGCCCGGCACCGGAGAGGTGCTTGGCTTCGGCATCAACAAGATATACGACACGTCGCCGGAAGCGAACAACGATCCGGCCAGAACCGCCATGAACTTCGCCGTGGACCAGATAGACGGCGGCGGTAGCGGCTTCCCGGTCGGCTCCACATGGAAGCCGATCAACCTGGTGGCCTGGATGCGCAAGGGGCACTCGATCAACGAGGTGCTGCCGGCTCCGGGCGTCGTGAACCTATACCGTGACATTCCCGGCTTCCGCGGCGTCAATACCTGGGACGTGAAGAACTCCGGCGGCACGCCCGGATACGCGGAATCCCCGCTCGACGGTCTGGTCAACTCGCACAACACCACGCAGGCCGCCATGGCGAAGGTCATCGGCCTCGAACCCATCGCGCAGGCCGCCGAGGACATAGGCTTCCATCAGGCGTCCAAGCAGAAGATGAACATGCATCTGAAGGACGACACCGCGAACGGCGGCGCCTATCAGGCCCCGCTGATCATCGGTGGTACGGTGTCCGCCGCGCCGCTGACCATGGCGAACGTGTACGCGACCATCGCCGCGAAGGGAGTCGAATGCACGCCCATCGCCATCAAGAAGGTCACCGACGCCACCGGTGCCGAGCTTGACGTGCCCAAGGCGAACTGCCATCAGGCCGTCGACCCGGATATCGCCGAAACCGTCGCCTACGCGATGAACCAGGGCGTCGTGCGCCCCAACGGCCAGGCGAGGACCGCCCAGCTCGCCAACAACCGCAAGACGTTCGCCAAGACCGGTACCAACGAGAACACGTACATGCTGACAGGCGGATTCGTGCCGCAGATCGCCGCGTTCGTCGCCGTGGGCAACGCCGACGGCAACAGCGACTTCGACAACAAGACCATTAACGGCGTATACCACCGCACATGGTTCGGTTCCTATATCGCGACCCCGACGTGGAAGAACTTCATGGACACGTATCTCACCGCGATCAATGCGCCCAACGTCGATTACGGCACGCCGTCAAGCAAGTACTCGGCAACCTCGAATTCGACCTCGAAATCGTCAAGGTCGAGTACCAGCACGACAGACGGGACGACCAGCGGAACCGGCGGAACGGGCGATACCAGCGGCCAGTACACGCAGACGCAGAACGACACGACCACCGGCGGCAATCAGACCGAGGGCGGCCAGACCACCGGCGGGCAGTGACGGGCGGTGGTTCGGTAGCTGAGCCGGTGAGCTGAGCCGGTGAGCTGAGCCGGCGGGCCGATGCACCGAAAGCGGCGGTTCGCCGCGTGAGTCAGGGGCCGTATGAGCATGAACGCTCATACGGCCCCTGCCTGATTTCCGACGCTTTGCGCAGGCGGAGAACATCGGTGCACGAGTCGTGCTTGAGTCTGTGCGCGGTGAGATGATTAGACCGGTGGTTGCCTCGCCGTGGTTTGGAAGCATCCCGACTTCCCGGCTCGCGGATTGGGAGCCATGCGAATTGTCGAGGAAAGGACGACCATGAACGCTGAGGGGAAGAAGAAGGCCAAGGGCGGCAAAGGGGGAGTGCAGCTGTTCCAGCCGATGACGTTGCGCGGCGTTACCATGCGCAACCGCATCTGGCTGCCGCCGATGGACACGTATTCGGCGGTGGCGCGGGACGGCAAGCCCACGCCGTTCCATTACCAGCATTATGTGTCCCGCGCGATGGGCGGATTCGGCATGATCATCGCCGAGGCCACCGCGGTGACGGCCGACGGGCGTATCTCGCCGCGCGATGTGGGACTGTGGAACGACGATCAGGTCGCCGCTTGGCATTGGATCGTCGACGGCATCAAGCAGGCCGGCGCGGTGGCGGCCGTGCAGCTCAACCATGCCGGACGCAAGGGGTCGACCGGCTGCTTCGGCGTCGGTTTCGAGGGGAAGAGTGTGCCCGAGGATGCCGGCGGATGGCGTACGGTCGCGCCGAGCCCGATCGCGTACCGTGGGCTCACCGATCCGCGCGCGTTGAGCGTCGAAGAGATTCACGGTCTGGTTTCGGCGTTCCGGGATGCCGCGCAGCGTGCGGTGCGGGCCGGTTTCGAGGCGATTGAGATTCATGCGGCGCATGGGTATCTGATCTCGCAGTTCCTTGACCCGCTGTGCAACGAGCGCGCGGACGAGTACGGCGGCGATATCCACGGCCGCATGCGGTTCCTGCTGGAGGTCGCCGATGCGATTCGCGAGGTGATTCCCGACACGGTGCCGCTGCTGGTGCGCATTTCGGCCACGGACTGGGCCGCGGGTGGCTGGGATCTCGATCAGACGGTCGATACCGCGTGCGTGCTGAAGCAGCACGGCGTGGACCTGATGGATGTGTCCACCGGCGGCATCATCGCCGACGTGAGCATTCCGGTCAAGGCCAACTACCAGGTGCCGTTCTCCGATCAGGTGCGCGAACGCGCCGCAATACCGACCACCACCGTCGGCCTGATCACCAAGCCGAAGCAGGCGGAGAAGATTCTGCGTGCGGGGCAGGCCGATGCGGTCGAGATCGGCCGTGCCGCGCTGCGTGACCCGTACTGGCCGCTGCGCGCCGCCGCCAAGCTCGGCGTGCCCGTCTCCAAGGCACCCTACCAGCCGCAGTACATCCGCGGCGCCTTCCCTGAGGACTGAGCGGCAGATAAACGTAGACCACCTCCAGTCATGCTACGCATGACTGGAGGTGGTCTACGGCTGTGTCGATCAGGCGTCGATGCCGACGGCGTCGCTGATGTGTTCGAAGCCGTCGCGCTTGAGGAGCGCCGCGAGGCCGCGCTTGAGTACGGTGATCTGCTGCGGTCCGCGGTACATCAGTGCGCTGATGAACATGACCAGGCTGGCGCCGTTGCGAATCTTGCGATATGCCTGCTGCGGGGTGAACACACCGCCGATGCCGGCGATGGCGAAACGCTCGCCGTATTCACGGTAGACCTGCGCGATGCGCTCCTCGCTGGCCACCGTGCACGGGCCGCCGGACAGGCCGCCCTCCCACTGCTGCGGAATCTCCAGGCCGGTGCGGTCCTTCTGGAGGTTGGCGATGCTCAGCCCCTGCACGTTGTGCTCGGCAAGCACGTCGAGCAGGTCCTTGAACTCGGGCCACGTCTTGTTGAGCGGCATCTTGACCAGCGTCGGCTGCGGGCGTTCGATCTTGTCGAGCTCGGTGAACAGGCGGTCGAGCGCGTCCGGGTCGGCGGTGAACGGCTCGCCGGCATGGGTGTTCGGGCATGACACGTTGACCTCGACCATGGCGCTGCGTCCGGCCGCGCGGCGCATGGAGATGCAGTAGTCCTCGATGCCTTCGTCTAGGTCGCCGCACTTGTCGTCGTTGGTGCGTGCGATGGAGACGGACACCTGCATCGTCTTCGCGTTCGTCCACGCCTGCTCCGCGCGGTCGATCACCTTGTCGGACCCGTCGTTGGCAAGGCCCACGTGCACCATCATCGAATCGTATTCCGGAAGACGGTGGAACCACGGCTTCGGGTTGCCGGCGCTGGCGCGGGAGGTCGTGGAGCCGACCGTCTCGAAGCCGAAGCCGACGTTGTCCATGAGCACAGGCATGTCGCAGTTCTTGTCGAGGCCGGCGGACAGGCCGAACGGGTTGGCGAAGTCGACGCCCATCACTGTGGTCTCCAGCACGGGGTCGGTGTAGTCGAGCATCTCGCGAAGCAGCCACATGAGCGGCGGGATGCGTTTGGTGACGTTGCAGAACTCGATCATCTGGTCGTGCGCCACATCGGGGGTGTGGTTGAAGACGAAATTGGGTTTGATGATGTTCTTGTAACCGAAAGTGAACAGGTCGGTGGTTGCTTTGTTCACCGCGTCGTGCCAGAAGTTTTCCGAAACATAAGCCATGCCCTCCATTGTGTCACGCACGCGAAAAAACGGCAACGATGCGGTTGCGCGGGTGCGGTCGGATCCGGCGGGTGGGGGAGAGTGCGGTAAAAGTGATGTTTTGTTCGTTTTTATGGAAGTGATGTGCGCAACACGCATGTCAAACATTACGAAACGCACATATTGGTTTGGTTTATGCGCGAACATGTGCGATAATGTTCACATGATATCCTCACAACGTCAACATCTGATACTGAGCCGTCTGCGTACGCGCGGCGCAGTGCGCATCACGGCGTTGTCTAAGGAGCTCGGCGTTTCCGCGATGACCATTCGACGTGACATCGCCGATCTCTCTGACAAAGGTCTGCTGAAACGCGTGCATGGCGGTGCCGTCAGCACCAGCGCATTGCTCAGCGAGCCGCTGTTCTCTGTAAAGTCACAGATGGACATTGGTCTCAAGGACGCCATCGCACGTGAAGCGGTGCAATATGTGGCCCCCGGCGATGTGATCGCCATAGGAGGCGGCACCACGGCCTACGTGTTCGCGCAGCATCTGCTGGAAAGCCAGCAGGCGTCGGGCATCACCATCCTCACCAACTCGATTCCGGTCGCCGAGCTCGTGCAGGCGTTGGAATCCAAGGATGTGGAGGTGATCGTAACGGGCGGTGTCACCACGCGGTCGAACTCGCTGGTCGGGCCGATCGCCGACAAGGTCATCGCGTCGCTGCGCGTCAACACCGTGTTTCTCGGCACCCATTCCGTGTCGATTCCCCGTGGCTTCCTCATGCCGAACTCGCTGGAGGCGGCCACCGACATGGCGATGATGGGCATCGCCGACCGTACGGTCATCCTGACCGACCACACCAAGTGGAGCTGTACATCACTATCGTTGTTCGCCCGGTTCGACCAGGTGGACACGGTCATCACCGACGATGGCCTCGACCACGAGTCCATCGCCAAGACAAGGGATTTGGTAAAGGAACTCGTTCTGGCGCACCAGAGCGAACACACCGAAGAAAGTGAGTGACACCATGGCAGAAATCACCAACTACACCCCGGGAGAGTATGCGAAGGAGCATATCCGCATCACGCCGACCACGCTGGCCGACGGACGCGACTTCTTCTATCTCGACGACGATCCGGAATACGTCTCCGGCGCCAAGACCCGCGAGCTCAAGGACCCGCGCCCGCTGGACTACCGCTTCGCCCCGCACCTGGACGCCGACGGCAACGAAGTGCCGTACGCCGCCCCGCAGATGCGCCGCGACCCGCTGACCGGCGACTGGATCCCGATGGCCACCGCCCGCATGAACCGCCCGATCACCGCCGGCCCCGGCGCCACCGCCAAGGGCAACCCGCTGGCCGCGCGCAAGCCCGGTGACCCGTACCAGGACGGCGAAGTGCCGGACACCGACTACAACGTCGTCGTGTTCGAGAACCGTTTCCCGTCGATGGTGCGTGTGCCCGGTGTCTCCGAAGACGTCACCTACGTCGACGGCAACCCGCTGTGGGAGAAGAAGCTCGCCGCCGGCCGCTGCGAGGTCATCTGCTTCGACCCGAACGAGGACGGCCTGCCGGCCGACCTGCCGGTGTCCCGCCTGCGCACGGTTGTTGAGGCATGGGCCTTCCGTACAGCCGAGATCTCCAAGATGGAAGGCATCGAGCAGATCTTCCCGTTCGAGAACCACGGTGCCGAGATCGGCGTCTCCCTCGCCCACCCGCACGGCCAGGTCTACTGCTACCCGTTCATCGCCCCGAAGATGGAGAAGGAACTCCAGCACACCGAGGCCTACCACGAGAAGACCGGCGGCAACCTGCTCAAGGACATCATGAACGCCGAGCTCGAAGCCGAGGAGCGCGTCGTGATGCGCAACCACAGCTGGGTCGCCTACGTGCCGGCCGCCGCCCGCTGGCCCCTTGAGGTTCATGTGGCTCCGGTGCGCGACGTGCTCACCCTCGACCAGCTCAACGACCAGGAGCGCTGGGACCTCGCCTCGATGTACTCGCACCTTCTGAAGCGCGGCAACGCGTTCTTCGACAAGGGCGACGGCGAGGGCATGGACCTGCCGTACATCGCCGCCTGGCATCAGGCCCCGATCCACGACGCGCGTCGCGAGAACTACCGCCTGAACCTGCAGTTCTTCTCGTTCCGCCGCGCCGCCAACAAGATCAAGTACCTCGCCGGCTCCGAGTCCGGCATGGCCGCCTGGATCTCCGACACCACCCCGGAGCTCATCGCCAAGCGCTTCCATGAGCTTGGACAGATCGACATCTCCGACTGACGACGTTCTATGGGGGAGTCTGGCCGAACCGGGCTCCCCCTAGCAATATCCACTGCATATATAGCCATCACACAGAAGAAAGAACACCAATGACTGCTGTTGAATTCATTGAGCCGTTGTCCCGCGAGGATGGTGTCTCACGGGCGACGAAGCTGTTCGTCGATATGTATGCCACCGCGCCCGAGGGCGTGTGGGCCGCTCCCGGCCGCGTGAACCTGATCGGCGAGCACACCGATTACAACGCGGGCCTGTGCCTGCCGATCGCGCTGCCGCACCGCACGTTCATCGCGCTCAAGCCGCGCGAGGACACCAAGGTCCGCGTCGTCTCCGACGTGGCGCCCGACAAGGTCGCCGAGGCCGACCTCGACGGCCTCAAAGCCCGTGGCGTGGACGGCTGGTCCGCCTACCCGACCGGCGTGGCCTGGGCCCTTCGCGAGGCCGGTTTCTCGCAGGTCAAGGGCTTCGACGCCGCGTTCGTGTCCTGCGTGCCGCTGGGATCGGGCCTGAGCTCGTCCGCCGCCATGACCTGCTCGACCGCGCTGGCCCTGGACGACGTGTATGGTCTCGGCTACGGTTCCTCCGACGCGGGCCGCGTGACGCTGATCAACGCCGCGATCAAGTCCGAGAACGACATGGCCGGCGCCTCCACCGGCGGCCTCGACCAGAACGCCTCGATGCGTTGCACCGAAGGCCACGCGCTGCTGCTTGACTGCCGTCCGGAGCTCACTCCGCTGGAGAACGTCTCCCAGCAGGCCTTCGACCTCGACAAGTACGGTCTGGAGCTGCTGGTGGTCGACACCCAGGCACCGCACCAGCTCAACGACGGCCAGTACGCCCAGCGTCGCGCCACCTGCGAGGAGGCCGCCCGCATTCTCGGCGTCGCCAATCTGCGCGTCGCCGCCGATGGCATCTCCAAGGCCGACGACCAGTTCCAGGCGCTCAAGGAGACGCTGGATGCCCTGCCCGACGTGACGATGAAGAAGCGCGTGCGCCACGTCGTCACCGAGATCGAGCGCGTGCGCTCCTTCGTGCGTGCGTTCGCCCAGGGTGACATCGAGGCCGCCGGCCGTCTGTTCAACGCCTCTCATGATTCGCTCGCCGCGGATTACGAGGTCACCGTGCCCGAGCTGGATGTCGCGGTGGATGTGGCCCGCAAGAATGGCGCCTACGGTGCGCGCATGACCGGCGGCGGCTTCGGCGGCTCCATCATCGCGCTCGTCGACAAGGGTCGCAGCCAGGAAGTCGCGCAGAAGATCGCCGACGAGTTCGAGGCTCGTGGCTTCCATGCGCCGCGCGCCCTGCCGGCGGTTGCCGCGCCCAGCGCCAGTCGCGAGGCCTGATTATCGCAGCGAACGGTTCTCAATAAGAAACGTGCGAGGATTCCTCACAAAAGCGCACATATGAACAATCGGCGGAAGCCCGGAATTCCGGACTTCCGCCGATTGTTTTGTTCGTTTCGCGCGCGATGAGGCTCGCACCTTTCTTATTGAGAACCGTTCGCTGCGACAACCAAAAAAGGGAGCGGATTTCGCCGCTCCCTTTTTTATCTATCTCAGATCACTTCTCGTAATCCTCGTCCTTGCTTTCCTTGATCAGGAACAGGGCGATCAGGGCGAGCAAGGACATCACGGCGAGGTACCAGCCGACGGACTCGACGGCGCCGGTCGACTTGACCAGTGCGGTGGAGATGGCCGGGGCGAACGCGCCGCCGAGGATGGCGGCGAGGTTGTAGCTCAGGCCGGCGCCGGAGTAACGCACGTGAGTCGGGAACAGCTCGGGCAGATAGGCGCCGCAGGGGCCGAACAGGCCGCCCATCAGCGCGAAGCCGACGCACAGGAACAGCATCACGGTCAGGACGTTGTGCTGCAGGGACTGCATGGCGAACAGACTGAACACCAGCGTAGCGAGCGTGGTGGAGATCAGCACGGTCTTGCGGCCGAGCTTGTCGGAGTAGATGCAGGTCACGAAGATGAAGATCGCGAAGAACACCACGGAAACCATCTGCATGGCCAGGTATTCGTTCTGGCTGAAGGGTGGCTTCATGACCTTGACGGCGTAGCTCAGCGACCACGTGCCCAGCACGTAGAACAGCGAGTATGTGATGCCCATGGCGAAGGTGCCGAGAAGCACTTCCTTCCAGTATGGCAGCAGCGAGCGCAGCGGGTGCTTCACCACGCGGTCCTGCTCGACTGCCTTGCGGAAGATCGGGGTCTCGGTCATGCGCAGACGCACGTACAGGCCTATGATGACGAGCACTGCGGAGCACAGGAACGGGATACGCCAGCCCCAGGCCTGCATGGCCGTGGATCCGAGCGTGGAGTCGAGCAGCAGGTTCAGGCCGTAGGCGCAGAAGAAGCCGATCGGGGCGCCGAGGTTCGGGAAGGAGCCGTACAGGGCGCGCTTGTTGGCCGGGGCGTTCTCGGTAGCGACCAGCGCGGCACCGGACCATTCGCCGGCGAGGCCCACGCCCTGGCAGGCGCGGCAGATACACAGGATGACGATGGACAAGGCGCCCAGCTGCTCATAGCCTGGCAGCAGGCCGACGACGAACGTGGAGATACCCATCGTCATCAGGGCGACGACCAGCGTGGTCTTGCGGCCGATCTTGTCGCCGAAGTGGCCGAACAGCATGGAGCCGAACGGGCGGGCGAGGAACGAGACGGCGAACGTCAGGAACGCGTACATCGTGCCCAGCGCCGGATTGGCCTTCGACGCGGCCGGGAAGAAAATAGTGCCGAAATAGCTGGCGGCTGCGATGGAATAGCAGTAGTTGTCGTAGAACTCGATGGCGGTGCCGACCATGGAGGCGGCGATGATCTCGGGAACCGAGTCCTTCTTCACCGCACCGGCCTTGGACACGGCCGCGGTAGCAGTAGCAGACATGAAAGTCTAACCCCTCTAATTCATTCAATCTCTGATACGAGCCGGCGCAGCGACCGATTGTGCGGTGCGTGGTCGATATGCTCGCGGGTAGCGGGGTGCGTGGGCGTCGTCGCCCGAGCTTGTGGCCCCAGCGATGCGCTCACACACCGCTGTGCTTGATGTAAAGGTGTAGTCGACTTATGAAAGCGATGGTAATACTGCTCACATTGTGGACGATTGTCCGTTTGCGCCTGGATGATCCCCGCGTGAACAATGCCGACGTCGGATTCGGCCGATGGCCTGCGGACACGCCCAAATGGACGGTTCGGCAGTATTTCACGTCCGCTCCATATACTTGACACTACTTGCAGTAATCGGTTTCGAGCGGGGGAGTCCCATGAACAAGGCAATCATCACCGTCGTCGGCCAGGACACGGTCGGCATCATCGCGCGCGTGTGCACGTACCTGTCCGATCACAAGGTCAACGTGCTGGATATCTCACAGACCATCATCGACGGCTTCTTCAACATGATGATGATCGTCGACTACTCCGGCGCGGACAACGAGTTCGGCGTGATCGTCGAGGACCTGGACAAGCTCGGCGAGCAGATCGGCGTGCGCATCCGCTGCCAGCGCGAGGAGATCTTCACGAAGATGCACCGCGTCTGAGTCTCGAAAGGAACGAATCATGCTGAATATCATGGAGGTCCGTGAGACCAACCAGATGATCGAGCAGGAGAAGCTTGACGTGCGCACCATCACGATGGGCATCTCGCTGCTTGACTGCGCGGCGGACAGCGTCGACAAGGTGTGCGACAACATCTACGACAAGATCACTACCTACGCCAAGGACCTGGTCGCCACCGGCGAGGCGATCGAGCGGGACTACGGCATCCCGATCGTCAACAAGCGCATCACCGTCACCCCGATCTCGCTGGTCGGCGCGAGCTCGTGCAAGAGCGAGGACGATTTCGTCAAGATCGCGCACGCGCTCGATCGTGCCGCCAAGAAAGTCGGCGTCGACCTGATCGGCGGCTATTCCGCACTGGTGTCGAAGTCCATGACCCCTGCCGAGGAGCTGCTGATCCGCTCGCTGCCCAAGGCGCTGAGCGAGACCGACATCGTCTGCTCGTCCGTCAACGTCGGCTCCACCAAGACCGGCATCGACATGAACGCCGTCGAACTGCTCGGCCACATCATCAAGGACATCGCCGCGCGCACCGCTGACAACGACTCCTACGGATGCGTCAAGTTCGTCGCCTTCTGCAACGTGCCCGACGACAACCCGTTCATGGCGGGCGGTTTCCACGGCGTGACCGAAGGCGATGCGGTCATCAACGTCGGCGTGTCTGGCCCCGGCGTGGTGTCTCGCGCGCTCGACGCGGCGGTCGGCCGTGATTTCGAGTTCCTGTGCGAGACAATCAAGCGTACCGCGTTCAAGATCACGCGCGTCGGCCAGCTCGTGGCTCAGGAGGCCTCGCGCCGCCTCGGCATCCCGTTCGGCATCATCGACCTGTCGCTGGCTCCGACGCCCGCGGTCGGCGATTCGGTCGGCGAAGTGCTGGAGAAGATCGGCCTGGAGCAGGTCGGCGCTCCCGGCACCACGGCGGCGTTGGCAATGCTCAACGACCAGGTCAAGAAGGGCGGCATCATGGCGTCGAGCTACGTCGGCGGTCTGTCCGGCGCGTTCATCCCCGTCTCTGAGGACAAGAACATGATCGACGCGGCGGCATCCGGCTGCCTGACGCTGGAGAAGCTGGAGGCCATGACCTGCGTGTGCTCGGTCGGCCTTGACATGATCGCCATCCCCGGCGACACCAGCGCCGCCACGATCTCCGGCATGATCGCCGACGAGGCCGCCATCGGCATGGTAAACCAGAAGACCACCGCCGTGCGCGTGATCCCCGTAGCGGGCAAGGGCGTTGGCGAGATGGCCAACTTCGGCGGTCTGATGGGCTACGCTCCGATCATGCCGGTGAACCAGACGAGCTGCGAGGCGTTCGTGACCCGCGGCGGCCGTATCCCGGCCCCGATCCACAGCTTCAAGAACTGACGGGCTGCGCGGCGGTTCGGTGCGCCAGCGGTCCTTTGCCTTGCCCCACCTGTATGGCCGTTCGTTACTCATGATGGACGGCCATACAGTTTTTGTGATCATCTCGAATAGTCACTTTGACCATGGCATAATGAACATGTGAACGATACAAATGATTCCAGCACATCTCGGTATGTCAGGCTCTTTCGTGCGATCCATGCCGCTTCAGGTCGTTTGCTGACGAGGAGCGAACGCGTCCGTTGGATGTTTCCTGTGTGCGTAGCTGTTGCCGCAATACTTGCCACGGTACTCAGTTTCTTCATGGGAAGGAATCAGTCGATATGGTTCGATGAGGGATATTCATTGCTGATATGCGGTCGGTCATGGAGGGACATGCTCGCACTTACGGCAGTGGATGTGCATCCGCCTCTATATTATGTGGCTCTGAAACTGTGGATGAACTTGGTCGGCGGCGATGTGCCTCTCATGCGGCTGTTGGGATGTCTGTTCTTGGGAGCATGCATTGCCGCCATGGCGTTGTTGCTGAGGCGCATGTTCGGAACACGCGTGACGATGCTGTGCCTGCCTGTTCTAACCGTTGGTGTTTTCGCGTTGCGTTTCGGTTATGAGCTGCGCATGTATTCGCTTGCGTCTTTGCTCTCCGTGTTCGGCACATACGCACTGCTGCGGGCTGTTGACGATTCCCCGATGTTTGCTACAGCCAGCGCCGGCGCGGGTAAGAACATCCGAGTCGACGAGGATGCAAGGCTGGCCGCGAATACGACGGGAAATGACGGATTCGCAGTTCCTGAGGAACATACGGGGAAAAGTCGTTTGCGCTGGTGGGTAATTTACGGCGTGATCGTGGCGCTGGGCATGTATACGTTATATCTGACCGCATTGATTTGGATGACGCATGTGATTTGGCTTACATGCCTCGCCTGCCGTGTGGTTCACAGGTCTCGAGCCAGTCTGGTTTCTGTGGGCGGTCAGGATAGACGAGAGGACGTCCCCAAGCGTTACCGGGCATGGCGATGGGTATTCGTGTATGTGTTCTCGGTAATTCTGTACGTTCCGTGGATGCCGTTTTTGATTAACCAAATGTCGCATCCGGCATTGCCTCCTGTTACCCGGCAGCTGAATATGGCACAGATGGCGTCTATTTACAGTGCCATGATGGTGGGGCTGCCTGAAAAGAACATACCGGCTTTGGTTTCGCTGATTCTGATGTGCATTGTGGCTGGCATTGCAGTGTTGCTCGCTAAGTTTCATTTCCGTAGTTCACTTACGGGACGTTCGTTGAGCATGCTCTCACTGCTGTATGCTCTGTTTGGCTTTCCTGTGATGTCGATGGCCTTGTACTCGTCGGTCAAGGAGCTAATCATGCATGGCTCCGGCTTTTTCTCGATACGGTACTGCAGTCTTCCATTGTGCATGTTTTTTTATGCGGCACTTGCCGCCACATTCGCACTAGGCATTGCATATCGTGGGAACAGGAAAAGCGTCCCCATTCGTAGCGAGACGACATCGGCAGAAGGAACGATGACCGAATTGCATGTTCGGATAATCTCCGCTGTAACATATGCGATTACCTTAGCGGTTTTGACAGCCGGAGTAGCGTCATTGTGGTCGCTCGGCAATTTCAATTATGATTCCTCATCCGTCCCGGCTTCCCGACAGCTGAGCTCTCAGGTAACGTGTTCGCGGGAACACCCTGTAGTGGCAGTCAATGAATACGCGTACATAGAGGCCGCCTACTACTACCGTGATTGCCGGTATTATCGTTTCTACGATTCCGGGAATGTATCCGAACGAGGCGGTTATGCGCCTTTGAGAGGTTCAGGGGCACAGCTGCGTAATGTCAATGATCTTACTGGTGCTGAGGGTTTCACTTTGCTGACGAACAGAAAAACCATGTATGGTGGCATATCCTCTGATCAATTCATCAGGGATTCGATCATCATGGAACATGACAATGTGGCTGTTAAATATCATCTTCGACACTAATCAGACCGGAAATCCCAGGGCTGGAAACATGTGATTTAAAGCTTGTACGGGGCTTGAGAGCATAGCTATCGTGTGTTCGTGCGGCCGTATGACCATGAGACGTGGGCCTTGTGGGTCTTCGACGTGCATCGGTAGATGTTGTCGTCACGCCGCCTTGCTGACTTTGCCCTGTACCAGGCGCGGCTCTGACATGGTCGTGGGCTCGGCTGGGGTTCGCAGATGGCCGGGCGTGATTTATGGAGCGGTCTCGTCCTCGATTGTGTGCCACACCAGGGCGAAAATGGGTGTTTTGAGCCTAGTGTGGCACAATTTGTGCCACAGAATGAGATGTAAGCGCTTAGAATCCATGTCGTGGCAGTTGGTTGTTTCACGATATCATTGAAAAATGGCCGAAACCGTCTATTGTAGATAATCGATGTCGAAACCACCTGTGCCATACCAGGGCAAAAATGGGTGTTTTTGCCCTGGTATGGCACGCAATCCGCGACTTGTCTCATGGATCGAGACAAGATATATCGGATATTGATTCAAGCGGTGAGTGGAATGGTTGCGCTGTTTAAACCACGCCTCCGAGGGCTTCATGCCGACCGGGAAATGCATCGTGACGTGGAAATCGTCATGGATTGCGAGGTATAAGGGGCTACACATACGCTAACAACGCGTCACTGTGCGTGGGCAGCGTCACTGTGCGTGTGCCCACGCACAGTGACGTACCGGCAAACCCTTGATATTGCAATGTTTTTCAGGAATCGTCACTGAGTGTGCGTCCACGCACAGTGACGACTTCCACGCACAGTGACGCACTTCGTGCTCGCGCACTGCCGGCAATTGTGATTTTGCCTCGCGAGGCTCATGGTTTCCTCGCTCGCGCCTGTCGGCGTTCGCTCGGCGTCGCTACTCGGAAGCCCACTGGGCTTCCTCCCTACGCTCCGCCCTTGAACCCTAGTTGGCGCCAGGCTTCGTAGATGGCGATGGAGGCGCAGTTGGTGAGGTTCAGGCTGCGCAGGCTCGGGCGCATCGGCAGTCGCACCTGCTCGGCCACGTGCGGGCCGGCCATGATGTCCATCGGGTCGGGAATGTCGCCCGGCTCCGGCCCGAACAGCAGAATGTCGGTCGGCTTGTACTCGACCTCGGTATACAGTTTCGTCGCATGTGCGGTGAACGCGATGATGCGCGAATCCGGCATCGACTCGACCAGATTGTCGAAGTTCGGATGCAACACCACGTGAGCCATGTCATGATAGTCAAGCCCGGCACGACGCAGCTTGGTATCGCGAAGATTGAACCCCAGCGGCTCCACCAGATGCAGGATGGTGCCGGTCACCGCACACAGGCGAATCGCCGACCCGGTATTGCCGGGGATGCGCGGACTGTAATAGCACAGATGTGGCGTGACCGTCTCCGTCGCGGCAGCCTTCTCGGCCGACAGCATCGCGTCCACAACGCTGATCGGATTGCCGTGCGCGTCGGTCACCAGCTCGTCGGGACCATAATTCGACTTGCGGTAGCCGTACTCGAACATCTTCTCGACCTTCGCCTCGGCCTCTTCCGCACCCTTGGTTTCGCTCATCATCCCGCCTTGTCTCTGCCGGTTGTCTTCGACCTTCGAGCTTAAAACAGCCCATACCCGTAACAGCTGCTCGAAGGAGAGACCATGAGACAATTATTCCGCCGTATCACGACCATATCCGCCACATGCGCGTTGGCCGTTTCGGCTGCAGCCGCAGTCGCGGTGGCCGCCGAACCCACCACGGGCAACATACTTACCGGCAAACTGCCCACGACCAACAGCACGCATCTGATCGGCGACGGCGACACCGGATTCGGCCCGACCGACAGCAACATCACCAAAATCATCGCCGGAGAAGAGAACGGCAGCACGGAAAACAACGGATACGCCAGCTGGGACGACGTATACCTGCAATATGATTTCGGCGAGCCGAGAGAGATACACTCCATCAACCTGTACCGCAATGGGTATGAGAACGCGCTGAACACGTTCAAGCGCATCAAGGTCGAAGCGTCCCCCAACGAGGACTTCTCCGACTCGAACGTGCTGTTCGGCACCGCCGACGTCGAGGAAACCGCCGCGACCAAGCTCACCGAGCAGACCATCAACCTGACCACGCCCGTCACCGCGCGGTACGTGCGCATCTGGCAGAAGGGCCATTGCATCCAGAACACGAACTCCTCATGGAAGGGATACGGCAACGGCGTGGGCTTGCGCGAAATCGAGGTCATCGCCAAGCTCAAGGACGGCGAGACCCTGCCGGACGTGCAGGAGACGCGCAACATCGCGCTCGGCAAGTTGCCGTATGTGTACGGCCTCGCCCCGACCAACATCGCGGCGATCAGCGACGGCAAGCAGGACGACAACTACGCCGTGCACAACAGCACCGGCGAGCGGTGGCTGCAGTTCGAATACAAGAACCGCTACCGCATCCACGAGGGCTCAAGCCGGGCACCTATCCGCTGGTCCGCATAGGCGTGTCGTCGACGCCCACGTCGGCCGGCAAGGACGTCGACGGCATGCATTCGCGACCGATGTTCCCGATTCTGGAGACGCAGGTCGGCGACGGCTGGGTCGGCGACGTCGACTACACGAAGCAGGCCACGAAGCAGGACAGCAATTTCCTCGTCGACTGGGTGCGCGTGTACCAATCCGAGGGGCAGCCGGTGACGCGTTTCGACGACCTGGACGGCGCCGAGAGCGGCGCGTACCGGATCGCCCCCGCCTCACGGACCGAGGGGCTGACCGCAGTGAGCAACGGCGACGCCGCCTGGCAGAACAAGAACAACTTCTACTACGGCGGACAGCCGCGGTATGAGGCCAGCCGTTCCCATGCCGTGCCCCTGATGCAGGGCCGATTCGCCCTGCGCTTGCGGGGCCCACAAACACTCTGCCGAATCCGGGCGAATGCTTTTACCCGCAGCGAGCGACCCGTTGCAGGTAAGGTTGTGCCGCCGAATCGGCGAAATCGCGCGGCGCCGTGATGATGTAGCGGTCGCCGTGCACAATGGAGCGATGCCAGAGATACGGAACGATACGCCGGCCGAACCTGTGGGCGAGTGCGCTGTGCCTCGCGTGCGGGCGCTGCTGTCCGCATGGTGGGAGGCCAACGCCCGCGACCTGCCGTGGCGATTCGGGCGCGCGACGCCTTGGGGCGTGCTGGTGAGCGAGGTGATGAGCCAGCAGACCCAGATGAGTCGGGTGGTGCCATACTGGACTGACTGGATGCGCGTGTGGCCGGACGTCACCGCGCTCGCGGGAGCCTCCACGGCGGAGATCATCACCGCGTGGGGGCGGCTCGGCTACCCGCGCCGGGCGTTGCGGCTGCAGGAGTGCGCCCGCGTGGTGTTCGAGCAATACCACGGCCGGCTTCCGCAAACCTACGACGAGCTGACCGCGTTGCCGGGCATCGGCGACTACACCGCCTCGGCGGTGCTGAGCTTCGCCTTCGGCGTGCGCATCGCGGTGGTGGACACCAACATCCGCCGGGTGCTGTCGCGCGTATTCCTCGGAGTCGAATCGCGCGGGGGAGCGGCCAGTCCGGCCGAGCGGGCGCTCGCCGGCCGGGTCCTTCCGCAGGATGATGAGACGGACGTTCGTGATGCCATCGAAGCCGCGAATGCCCGCGAGACGGTGAACGCCCCCGAATCCGCAATCCGCGAGGTGCCGCAGCGCAGCACCCGCCCGTCGGTCATATGGAACCAGTCCGTGATGGAGCTCGGCGCGCTGGTGTGCACGGCCAAGAACCCGCTGTGTGACCAGTGCCCGATCGGTGAGCATTGCGCGTTCCTCGCGGCGGGCCGCCCCGGGCTGGGAGAGCGACGCACCCGCCCGCGCCAGCGTTTCCAAGGCACCGACCGTCAGGTGCGCGGCATCATCCTCGACGCGCTGCGCGCTGAGCCAATCCTCGCCCGCGAACGCCTGGAATCCCTGTGGCCGGATCACGTCCAGCTCGACAAATGCATCGCCTCCCTCGACGACGATGGCCTGGTCGACATGCTCCCGGATGGTTCGTTGCGGTTACCCCAATAAGTGCGCTCTCAAAACTCGCAGATAGAGGGGGTTTATCCCCGAAAACCCCTCTATCTGCGAGTTTTGAGAGCGTGCCTGAGGTAGACTGGACGGCATGCCCACTCAGCCCACCCGTCAGCCGCGACCCGGTTCGCGGCAAAAGCCGCGCAAGCGCGTCGTCAGCCCGCAACGACGGGCGATGTACCGTCGCCGCCGTGCGGTCGCGCTGGTCATTGTGCTGGCCGCGGTCTCGCTGGTGGTGTTCTGCGTGTACAGTCTCGGCCGCGGCGTGGTGGATGGCATGAGCCTGCTGCGTCCCACACCGATCGCGCGTGAATCGGTGCCGGCGCCGAAGAAGACCAGCGGCGTCAATGATTGTGGTGCGTCCGATGTGAAGCTGTCGCTGACGGCGGCTTCCCAAGGCGTTCCGGTGGGAGGTTCCCTGGACTTCACGGCGAGCATCAGCTATGAAGGCACGTCGAGCTGCCTGCTGGATCTGTCGGATGTGGTGCTGACGGTGTCGTCCGGCGACCAGACGATATACAGTTCGGACTCCTGCCCCGCTGACCCGAACCGTCAGCTGCTGGCGAAGACCAGCGACATGAACAGGACGTCGCAGAAGATGACATGGGGCACCTCCCGCACGGGGGACCAGTGCGTGGAGGATCAGAGCAAACTGCCGAAGGTGGGCCGTGGCACATATACCGCGCAGTTGAGTCTGAAGAACGCGCACAAGGCGGTCAGCGATCCGGTCACCATCCAGGTGCAGTGACGGTCAGGTGCGGTGACGGCCTTGAGCGGGCCGCTCGCCGCGGGCTCGGCGGTTGCCGCGTCCGGCCGCAGCGTGCGGCGTGTCGCGCATGTGATGTATGTTGCGCCGACGGCTGATTTGTGCTAAAATTTGGAATTTGCGTAAGTGCATGTCATATAGCGGGCATGTCGACAAAGATGAAACGCCCGCGATTCGGCATATGGTGGCCATCTGCGGCGTTTCCGGGAACATATCGATAACGACATTAGCGAGCGATAAGGAACGTCCATTGGCTGACACTCAAGCTACGACGAATACCACCACCATCATCGCACGCGCCGACCAGCATGACATTGATCTGCACAAGGCGTCGGACCGTGTGAATTTCGGCTCCATCCGCGAGCCCATCCCCGTGCCCTACCTGCTGGGCGTGCAGACCGACAGCTTCGACTGGCTGATCGGCAACGAGCGTTGGAAGAAGCGCGTCGAGGAGGACGAGGCGAACGGCACCGACACCGTTCCCCACATGTCCGGCCTTGACGAGGTCTTCAACGAGATCTCCCCGATCGAGAACTTCGCGCAGACCATGAGCCTGACGTTCTCCGAGCCGTACTTCGAGGAGCCCCGCCACACCGTGCAGGAGTGCAAGGAGAAGGATTACACCTACTCGGCGCCGCTGTACGTCAACGCCGAATTCGAGAACGGCGACACCGGCGAGATCAAGTCCCAGACCGTGTTCATGGGCGACTTCCCGCTGCAGACCCCGCACGGCACCTTCATCATCGGCGGCACCGAGCGAGTGATCGTCTCCCAGCTCGTGCGCTCCCCGGGCGTCTACTTCGACCGCAGCCGGGACCGCGCCACCGGCAAGGAGATCTTCGGCGCGAAGATCATCCCGAGCCGTGGCGCATGGCTGGAGTTCGAGATCGACAAGCGCGACGTGCTCGGCGTGCGTGTCGACCGCAAGCGCAAGCAGTCCGCGATCGTCTTCCTGATGGCCATCGGCATGACCAAGCCCGAGATCCGCGATGCGTTCGAAGGCTACTCGCTCGTGCTCGACGCGCTGGAGAAGGAGACCATCGAGACGCAGGACGAGGCCCTGACCGATCTGTACCGCAAGATCCGCCCGTCCGACACCGCCACCCCGGAGGCCGGACGCAACCTGCTCGACTCCTTCTACTTCAACACCAAGCGCTACGACCTGGCCCGCGTCGGCCGCTACAAGATCGACCGCAAGCTTGGCCTGGAGCACGAGATCAACGACCGCTCCCTGAGCCGCGACGACATCATCGCCACCCTGAAGTACCTGGTCACCCTGCACGACGGCGGCAAGACCTTCCCGGGCAAGCGCAACGGCGAGGATGTCGACCTGCACGTGGACGTGGACGATATCGATCACTTCGGAAACCGTCGTATCCGCCAGGTCGGCGAGCTGATCCAGAACCAGCTGCGCACCGGCCTGAGCCGTATGGAGCGCGTCGTGCGCGAGCGCATGACCACGCAGGACGCCGAGGCCATCACCCCGCAGTCCCTGATCAACATCCGCCCCGTGAATGCGACCATCAAGGAGTTCTTCGGAACCTCCCAGCTGTCCCAGTTCATGGACCAGAACAACCCGCTGGCCGGCGTGACCAACAAGCGCCGTCTGTCCGCCCTGGGCCCCGGCGGCCTGTCGCGCGACCGCGCATCGATGGAAGTGCGAGACGTGCACGCCTCCCACTTCGGCCGTATGTGCCCGATCGAGTCCCCTGAAGGCCCGAACATCGGTCTGATCGGCTCGCTGGCGACGTTCGGCCGCGTGAACCCGTTCGGTTTCATCGAAACGCCGTACCGCAAGGTCGTCGACGGCCAGATCACCGATGAAGTGGTGCACATGACCGCTGATCAGGAAGTCGGCCACGTCATCGCCCAGGTGAACCAGGAGATCGACGAGAACGGTCGGTTCGTCAACAGCCAGGCCCTTGCCCGTAAGGACGAGGAAGAGGCGGTCGATGTCCCGGTCAGCGAAGTCGACCTGATGGACGTGTCGCCGCGTCAGATGGTCTCGATCGGCTCCTCCCTGATCCCGTTCCTGGAGCACGACGAGGGCCACCGAGCGCTGATGGGTACCAACATGCAGCGTCAGGCCGTGCCGCTGATCGAGTCCGAGCGCCCGCTGGTGGGCACCGGCTCCGAATGGCGCGTTGCCTACGATTCCGGTGACGTCATCATCGCCGACAAGCCGGGCGTGGTCACCTACGTGTCCGCCGACATCATCCGCGTGATGAACGACGACGGCACCACCAGCTCCTACAAGCTGTCCAAGTTCCAGCGTTCCAACCAGACCACCTGCTACAACCAGCGCCCGATCATCAAGGACGGCGAGCGCGTCGAGGCCGGCACCGTGCTGGCTGACGGCCCCGCCATCCAGAAGGGCGACCTGGCCCTCGGCAAGAACCTGCTCATCGCGTTCATGCCGTGGAACGGCTACAACTACGAGGACGCCGTGATCATCTCGCAGCGCCTCGTGCAGGACGACACCCTGAGCTCCATCCACATCGAGGAGTACGAGATCGATGCCCGCGAGACCAAGCTGGGCGCCGAGGAGATCACCCGCGATCTGCCGAACGTCGGCGAGGACGCGGTGGCTAACCTCGACGAGCGAGGCATCATCCGCATCGGCGCCGAGGTCGAGGCCGGCGACATCCTCGTCGGCAAGGTCACTCCGAAGGGCGAGACCGAGCTGACCCCGGAGGAGCGCCTGCTGCGCGCCATCTTCGGAGAGAAGTCCCGCGAGGTGCGCGACACGTCGCTGCGCGTGCCCCACGGCGAGACCGGTACTGTCATCGCGGTCAAGGAGATCACCCGCGAGGACGCCGAGGAGGACGGCGACGAGCTGCCCAACGGCGTCAACCAGATGATCCGCGTGTACATCGCGCAACACCGCAAGATCACCGTGGGCGACAAGCTGTCCGGCCGCCACGGCAACAAGGGCTGCATCTCGCGCATCCTGCCCGAGGAGGACATGCCGTTCCTGGCGGACGGCACCCCGGTCGACATCATGCTCAACCCGCTGGGCGTGCCTTCGCGAATGAACCTCGGCCAGGTGCTGGAACTGCACCTCGGCTGGATCGCGCACTCCGGCTGGGACATCAGCCTCGACCCCGATCTGGAGGCCGAGTGGAAGAAGTACGTGCCCAAGGGCGCCGAAAAGGGCGCTCCGAACACGCCGGTCGCCACGCCCGTCTTCGACGGCGTGCGCCCCGACGTCATCAAGGGCCTGCTCAAGTCCACCCTACCGAACCGCGACGGCGACCAGATGGTCGGCGAGGACGGCAAGGCGCGCCTGTTCGACGGCCGCACCGGCGAACCGTTCCCGAAGCCGATCTCCGTGGGCTACATGTACATGCTGAAGCTGCACCACTTGGTCGACGACAAGATCCACGCCCGTTCCACCGGCCCGTACTCGATGATCACCCAGCAGCCGCTGGGCGGTAAGGCTCAGTTCGGTGGCCAGCGCTTCGGCGAGATGGAGGTGTGGGCCCTTGAGGCCTACGGTGCCGCCTACACGCTGCACGAGATGATGACCACCAAGTCCGACGACGTGGACGGCCGCGTGCGCGTCTACGGTGCCATCGTCAAGGGCGAGAACCTCCCGCCGGCAGGCATCCCCGAATCGTTCAAGGTGCTCCTGAAGGAAATGCAGTCCCTGTCCCTGAACGTCGAAGTGCTCAACGCCGAAGGCGTCGCCATCGACATGAAGGACGAGGACGACGATCCCTCCTCCAGCGCTGACCTGGGCTTCAACATCGGCGCACGCCCCGACGCTGCCGCCAAGGAAGACCAGAAGGCCCCGGAACCCGAATACCAGTGATTCCCCACGGGTCGTCCGGCCCGCGGCCGCGCAGCGAACGCGCGGCGCGGCGGGCCGGACGACCCGGACGAAACGTGATTGAACATCAATTTCAAAGACAGGACAATACAGAGTGCTGGACGTCAACGCATTTGACAAACTGAGGATCGGCCTGGCCACCGCCGACGACATCCGCAATTGGAGCCACGGCGAGGTCAAGAAGCCGGAAACCATTAACTACCGTACCCTGAAGCCCGAGAAGGACGGTCTGTTCGGCGAGCAGATCTTCGGACCCACCCGCGACTGGGAGTGCGCCTGCGGCAAGTACAAGCGCGTGCGCTTCAAGGGCATCATCTGCGAACGGTGCGGCGTGGAGGTCACCAAGTCCCGCGTGCGCCGCGAGCGCATGGGCCACATCGAGCTGGCCGCCCCCGTCACCCACATCTGGTTCTTCAAGGGCGTGCCGAGCCGTCTCGGCTACCTGCTGGACATCGCTCCGAAGGACCTGGAGAAGGTCATCTACTTCGCGGCCTACATGGTCACGAGCGTGGATGAGGAGCAGCGCCACAACGACCTGCCCGACCTGCAGGACGAGTTCGATACCGAGATCGGCAACATGGCCAAGCGCCGTGACAACGAGATCGAGAACCGCGCCCGCAAGGTCGAGGAGGATCTCGCCCAGCTTGAGGCCGAAGGCGAGGGCAGGGGCCCCGCACGCACCAAGCTGCGCAACGGCGCCGAGCGCGACATGGCCGCCATCCGCCAGCGTTACGACGATCAGATCCAGCGTCTGAACGCCGTGTTCGACCGCTTCAAGAGCCTGAAGCCGGGCGACTTGGAAGGCGACGTGGACCTGTGGCGCGAGATGCAGGACCGCTACGGCGACTACTTCGAGGGTTGTATGGGTGCAGAAGCCATCCAGAAGCGCCTGCAGGACTTCGACCTGGAGGCCGCCTCCAAGCAGCTGCGCGAGGAGATCGACTCCGGCTCCGGCCAGCGCAAGGCCCGCGCCCTCAAGCGCCTGAAGGTCGTCAACGCCTTCCTGACCACCGGCAACAAGCCGGAGGCCATGGTGCTGACCGTCATCCCGGTCATCCCGCCGGACCTGCGCCCGATGGTGCAGCTCGACGGTGGCCGCTTCGCGACCTCCGATCTCAACGACCTCTACCGTCGCGTGATCAACCGCAACAACCGTCTGAAGCGCCTGATCGAGCTCAACGCGCCCGAGATCATGCTGAACAACGAGAAGCGCATGCTGCAGGAAGCCGTTGACTCCCTGTTCGACAACGGCCGCCGCGGCCGTCCCGTCACCGGCGCCTCGAACCGCCCGCTCAAGTCCCTTTCGGACATGCTCAAGGGCAAGCAGGGCCGCTTCCGTCAGAACCTGCTGGGTAAGCGAGTCGACTACTCCGGCCGTTCCGTGATCGTCGTCGGCCCGTCGCTGCGCATGCACCAGTGCGGTCTGCCGAAGCCGATGGCGCTGGAGCTGTTCAAGCCGTTCGTCATCAAGCGTCTGGTCGACATGAACTTCGCGCAGAACATGAAGAGCGCCAAGCGTCTCGTCGACCGCGGCGACTCCGAGGTGTGGGGCGTACTCGAAGAGGTCATATCCGAGCATCCCGTGCTGCTCAACCGTGCGCCTACGCTGCACCGTCTGGGCATCCAGGCGTTCGAGCCGATCCTGGTCGAAGGCAAGGCCATCCACCTGCCGCCGCTCGCCTGCGCCGCGTTCAACGCCGACTTCGACGGCGACCAGATGGCTGTCCACCTCCCGCTGAGCGCCGAGGCACAGGCCGAGGCCCGCTCGCTGATGCTCGCTTCCGACAACATCCTCAAGCCCGCCGACGGCCACGTCGTTTCCATGCCTAGCCAGGACATGATCCTCGGCCTGTACTACCTGACGACCGTCATGGACGGCGCCAAGGGTCAGGGCCGCGTGTTCTCCTCATACGCTGAGGCGCAGATGGCGCTCGACCTGCACGAGATCGACATGCAGGCCGAAGTGCTGATCCGCCTGCCGAAGGACTTCGTGCTGCCGACCGGCTGGGAGCCCCGCGAGATCACCGTCGTGGATCCGGAACCGGGCAGCCCCGACGTCGTCAAGGAAGAGCGCTTCCACGACGGCAGCGTGCTGTTCGCTACCTCCATGGGCCGCATCCTCTTCAACGAGACGCTGCCCGTCGACTACCCGTTCGTCAACGAGCAGGCCAAGAAGAAGAAGCTCGCCAAGATCGTCGACGACATCTCCACCCGGTACTCCACCGCCCAGGTGGCCGCCTCGCTGGATGCGCTCAAGGATCTCGGCTTCACCCGCGCACCTTGGTCCGGCGTGACCTTCGCGTTCTCCGACGTCGTCGAGCCGCCGGAGCGTAACGAGCTGGTCGCCCAGTCCGAGGAGGAAGTCGCCAAGATCAACGAGCAGTACGACCTCGGTTTCTACACCGAAGAGGACCGCCGCCAGGCGATCATCGACGTGTGGACCAAGTGCGGTGAGGAAGTCTCCAAGGCCATCGAGAAGAACTTCGACCCGAAGAACAACCTCTCGATCATCGTCGAGTCCGGTGCACGAGGCAACATGACCCAGATCAACCAGATTTCCGGCGTGCGTGGTCTGGTGAACAACCCGAAGGGCGAGATCATTCCGCGACCGGTCGAGTCGAACTACCGCCGCGGACTGTCCGTGCTGGAGTACTTCATCTCCGAGCACGGCGCTCGTAAGGGTCTGGCCGATACCGCACTGCGTACCGCAGAGTCTGGCTACCTGACCCGTCGTCTGGTGGACGTCTCGCAGGACGTGATTGTGCGCGAGGAGGACTGCGGCACCAAGCGCGGTCTGACCATGCGCGTCGCCGACCGCGACGAGAACGGCAACCTGACGCTCGTCAAGGCCGCCGACGGTGGCCCCTACTCCCGTCTGCTTGCGGCCGACGTCATCGACCCGGCCGACGGCACGACCGTGCTGTACAAGCGCGACGACGCCCTGTCGATGGACGTGCTCAACGACCTGGTCGCGCACGGCGTCGAAGAGGTGCAGGCGCGTTCCGTCCTGACCTGCGAGTCCAAGCGCGGCGTGTGCGCCAAGTGCTACGGCTGGTCGCTGGCCACCAACACGCTGGTGGACGTCGGCGAGGCCGTTGGCATCGTCGCTGCCCAGTCCATCGGCGAGCCTGGTACTCAGCTGACGCTGCGTTCCTTCCACTCCGGTGGTGTGGCCGCCGCGTCCGATATCACCCAGGGTCTTCCCCGTGTCACCGAGCTTTTCGAAGCCCGTACCCCGAAGGGTGAGGCGCCGATCGCCGAGTTCGCCGGCGTGGTCAAGGTGGAGAACACCGATCACGGCCGTCAGATCACGCTGACGCCGGACGACACGAGCGTCGAACCGATCGTCTACACCGACACCCGTCGCGCGCCGATGCTGGTCAAGAACGGCGATCACGTGGCCGCCGGCGACCAGCTGGTCGAAGGTTCCGTCGATCCGAAGAAGATCCTGCGCATCCTCGGCCCGCGTGCCGCCCAGGTCAACATCGTGAACGAAGTGCACACCGTGTATCGTTCCCAGGGTGTGGATATCCACGACAAGCACATCGAGGTCATCGTGCACCAGATGCTGCGCCGCGTCACCGTGATCGATTCCGGTGACACCCCGCTGCTGCCTGGCGAGCTCGTCGACCAGGCGCGCTTCAAGGCCGCCAACAAGGAGACCATCAAGAACGGTGGCAAGCCGGCCGCCGCTCGTCCGGAGCTCATGGGCATCACCAAGGCCTCGCTGGCAACTGACTCGTGGCTGTCCGCCGCCTCCTTCCAGGAGACGACGCGCGTGCTCACCGAAGCCGCCCTGAGCCAGAAGGTCGATGACCTCAAGGGCCTCAAGGAGAACGTCATCATCGGTAAGCTCATCCCGGCCGGTACTGGCCTCGCCCGCTACCAAAACGCCGTGGTGGAGCCCGACAAGGCCATCCGCGACACGATCTACCCGAACTTCGGGCTGGGCGCGGACATGGACGGCTCGCAGACCGACTTCTCCGATGCCGACCTGTCCGATGTGGACTTCTCCAACATCGACTTCGGTGACCTGAAGCTCGGCGACGACTTCAATCCTGACGATTTCATCGATGATCAGGGCGGGAACGACTTCGGCGCCGACTCCGGCAACGATCTCGTCTGAGTCCTAGCTCTGTCCTAGCTCTGTGAAAGCGGGGCCCGGAACCATTGCGGTGGTTCCGGGCCCCGCTTTGTCATATGCGAAGCGCGGGAATGTCTGCGGGAGAATGCATAGACGCGAAATACTCCGTGAAACATCCCGTGAAACATTCTGGGCGCGCATCGTCGAATCGATTGCATCCGGTCAAAGTCCCGTTTTTCCGTCGTTGGATGGGACTTTCGCCGGATGGTATTTCACATGATGGACAGTGCAATGCCGCTACTGGCGCTCGGTGAGTTGGAAGAACTGGTCTCCGATACGCAGCGTGGCGGGGGCGTCGAGTTCGCGCGGCTTGCCCTTGAGCACCTGCGCTTCCTGCCCGTCGCGGATGATGTAGGTGCCGTTGAGGGAACCGTAGTCCTCGATCCACAGCGTGCCGTTCTGATCGATGCTGATCGCGGCATGATTGCGTGATGTGGTACGCGTCGGATCCTCGACCTTCTCGGCCTTGGCGCCTTCGGGCACGTCCATGGACGGCTTGCGTCCGAGCAGCGTGCTCTTGTCGATGACGATGGTCTGGCCGGTGGCGTCGTTGTGCAGGATGTATATCTTCCGTGGCGCCTTGGCGGTGAAGGACGACGACAGCACCGTGCTGTCCCAGTCCTCGATATCGCCGTCGGACGAGCCCTTGGCCGCATGGCTGGCGGTGGAGGATGAGACGGGGGATGGTTCCGCCGCTGCGGAAGAGACTGCGGCAGGCTTGTCTACCGGATCGTCTGCGTACCAGCCCAGCTCGGGTGCCGGGGGATAGGGAATCGTTGCCATGTCAACGGCTCCTTTCACTGACGTGTGGCGAGGGCGGCGTTGACCGCGGGGTCGTTCAGCTGGGCGAGCCAGTCGACCAGTGCCGGGTAGGTGCTGGGGTTACGCGCGATGCAGGGGCGCAATTCCGGCGCGTACTGCGCGATCTTGGCGATGAGCTCCTGATCTGTGGTCTCCAGCGCCATCTGAGCCGTGTACCCGTATGGATTGGTGGCTTGGGGCTCCTGCTGCGCCGCGTACTGCGCCGCCGCGTACTGGTCCTGTGCCGGCTGCTGCTGCGCGGCCGATGCCGCATACGAATCTGCGGAATATTGGTCCGCGCTGTACGAATCTGCGGAATACTGGTCCGCAGCGGCGGAGTCAGCGGCGGAGTCGGCGGCGACATCCTGCGCCGGCTGCGCGTCGGCCACGGGGCCGTCCTCGGCGGTGACGCCCATCTGCGCAAGCGTCTGCCGCGCACGCTCATCGCCGAACGTTGCCAGCCAACGCTTCAATCCCGGATAGCAGCGCGGGTTCACTGCCACATTGGCGCCGAATTCCGGGTTTTCATAGGCGATTTTCGCCAGCAAGACCGGATCGGCATTGGGATCCTGCACTGTTGCGACGGCCTTGTCATAATCAACCATCGTGACCTCTTTCCTTGATGTTCAGATTTGGTTGGCCGGTTTCTGGATGCGTATGGTGTCAAGCGTCTCGTCACTGACCGTTTCGAGATCCTCCTGCTGCGCGAGCCTACTGGCATGCCACACCTTCTGCCCAGCATACTCGCCCGTTATGTCCAGAACAATTACGGTGACATTATCCGTACCGCCCGCTTCCAGAGCGATGCGGATCAGTTCGTCGACGGCGGTCTGCGGGTCCGCGCATGCCGCAGCAGTGGCGGCGATGGCGGCGTCATCGACTTCGCCGTGCAGGCCGTCCGAGCAGATGATGAACCTGCCGGTCGGTCGGACCGCGAAGAAGTCCGGGTTGATGCCGTCCGGGTCGCCGATGCACTGGGTGATGATGTTGCGCGGGATGATGGCGGCATCTTCCGGCAGCATCTCACCGGAGTCGATGGCCTCCTGACGGCGGGAGTGGTCGCGCGTGATGCGACACAGCGTGGAGGCGTCCCACTGGCCGTCGCTGTCGGCATCCATGTGATATGTGCGCGAGTCGCCGATATTGATGACGTACCAGTCCATGTCGGGGTTGATTTCGAGCGCCACATCGCCGGGCGCGTCCCGTTCGATTCGCCCTGGCGCGATCAGTCCGGTCACCGTGGTGCCGGACACGCCGCCGAGCTCCTGGCCGATGGCGAGCACGTCGGCCTGGGCGAGGTCGATCGTATGCCCGATGGTCGTGCGGCTCCGGCTGAAACGTGACGCCAGTGTCTCGAAACGATTCACCGCGGCGCTGCTGGCCCGTTGCCCGCCGACGCCGCCGCCCATGCCGTCACAGACGAGGAACACGCCGTCGTCGATGATGAACGAATCCTGATTGGCGCGTCGCCTCAGGCCGATGTTGCTGTCCGCTGCCACGTGAATTTGCATGTCGTTCATGACTGTCGGCCTTTCTGTGAGGAGGGTTGCTGTGCGGATGGTTGTTGCGTGGCGGGCTTCTGGCCAGCGGGCTGTTGCGTGGAGGATTTCCGCTTGACGGGCCGCTGTTTGGCGGGTTGCCGCCCGTCTGGCTTCCTCTTGTCTCCGTGCCGCCATGTACGAATACTTGACAGTATACGAACGTTATGGAAAACTCCGCGCAATGACAGGCGGGTTCGCAGCCTGCGCATGAAGGACTGCGAGGCGAGCATGAGCTTGCGGGTCGTCAGTACGGAACGCCAGTAGGCGCCTGCCTGTTCGGGCGTGACCGGCTGGCCGGAGAACGCCGCGTAATCGGCTTGTCGTCCCAGCGCAATCAGTGGGGCACCGTCGATGTTGAGCTGCCGTGCGATGGCCTGCGCCTGGTCGCGGCGCGTGCCGGTGACGGGTATGCCGCTCTGCCCGGCGAGCGCGTGCACGGCCTGCCAACCGGAGGTGATGCGCTGCCGCGCGTCGCCGTGCCGGCGCAGGCGGGCCAGGGCGACGGTCTTGAGTGCGAGGATCAGCAGACAGATCAGCAGCGGTATCCATACCGGGCTGCCGTAGATGGCGACTTTCGCCGCGATGCGTCCGATGGTGCTCCAGATGGATGCCGCCGGCTCATCGGTGGCATCCTCGCCGGCCAGCGCCGATTTGCCGTGTGCCTGCTCCTCGTCGCGCAGCGGGTCGGTGAGCGGCACGGGAGGCTGTCGGACCAGCGTCTGCGGGTTGGGTGGGGTGAGGTTCTGGTTGTCGTCGGGTATCTTCGTCTCTTTAGGCGTCGGATAGAACGCGACCCAGCCGTAGCCTTCGAGATTGATCTCCACCCATGCTTCGATGTCGTTGCCGGTGAATTTGACGGTCGAGGTGCCGTTGACCGTTTCGGTGCGGTCGTTGCTGATGTCGCCGTCGTCGTTCTTGGGCAGGAAGCCCATGACCACGCGGGATGGCAGGCCGAGTTCGCGGGCCATCAGCGCCATGGCGGAGGCATACTGCTCGCTGTCGCCGACCATCGCGGATCCAGCGAGCAGCGCGTTGATGCGATAGCTGCCATGTCCGGGCAGCGACGGATAGTCGCCGGTCAGGCCGTGCGAGAACCAACCAGAATCCTTGAGCTGCGCGACCAGCGCCTGCGCCTGCGCGCCGGCCGTGTCCTCGCCGCCCGCCACCGACGAGGCGAACTTGCCCACCGAGTCAGGCACGTCCTTGGTGCCCGGCTGGTTGGTGACCGCCGCGTTGGCCTTGGCGATCTCCTTGTCGGTGGGTGTGGGGGCGATGATGCCGCTTTCCGTATAGGTCATGCCGGTGGACAGCCCGGCCGGGATGATGGCCGACTGCGTGCTCTCGTTGTAGTAGAAGAGCGTGTGGTCGGCGGAGGATCGGGATTCGCCGCCGCCGTTTCCGTTGGCGCCTCCGGTCTTTCCCGCTGACGTGACGTCGACGCTGCTCGCCGCTCCTGCCAGCGGCAGCCATTTGTCGCTCAGACCCTTGTCGATGGTGAACGTGGCGGTGAACTTCTTGCCGTCCACCGTATTGGGGATGCGGGTGCCGACGCGTCGGTAGTCGGATGAGTCCGAGGCTTCGGTGGAGTCGGACAGGTTCCACACGTTGCCGTCGAACTGGTCCATCACCGCGAGCCTGACCGGCGTGCCCTCGGGCAGATTCGTGACCGTGAGCAGCGTGTCATCCTTGTGGTCCTTGACGTAGGAGCGCAGGCCGCTGAGCGGGCTTGCGTAATCGTACGGGCTGAGCGGCGGATCGTAGTAGTCGCGCAGGATCAGACGTGACTGCCCGATGCCCATGCATGCGCCCACGCCCAGGCCGGCCGCCAGCAACAGGATGATCGTGGCGCTGATCCAGCGTCCCAGTTCCAGAAGTTGCCATCGCCACGACAGCCAGACGATCATGATGAGGCCGATGAGAACGCCGGAGGCTATGGGCTGGAAACCGGTCTGCGTGCCCAACAGGGCGCAGACCACCAGTTCGATGGCGATCGGCAGCAGGCTCAGCACGCTGAGCTGCCGTTTGTCGCCGATGGCGAACACGCCGGCGAGGAATGACAGCCATAGGCATATCGTCCATGCCGCCATCAGGCTGCCATCGCCGGAACCGGTCGGCGGCGGTACGGCGATAAGGTATTTGAACGCGCCGAAGGTGCTGACGAACCCCTGTGACAGCGTTTCCACAGAGGGAATCACATGGCTGATGGCGGTGTCGTTCAGCGCGATGACCGGGCCGATGACGCCCTGCGCAACGATCAGGAACACGATCTGCCACCACAGGCGCAGCGCGGGTGCGGTCCCTGCATAGGCGATGAGGGCGCCGAGCAGGGTGGCCGGTACAGCGGCGACGGCCCACATGGCGGCTGATCCGTACACGTCGAGAAGATTGGATGCGGCAATCAGCGACGTCAGCGCGATGACGGCCACGCTGATGAGGTTCGTGCCCCAGGAGCGGCGTCCGACGCGGGCGAGCGGCAGACGGTTGCCGCCGCGTGTCAGCCAGATCACTGAATGGGTGGATTCCGCCCATGAGCCGGTGGTGGTGCCCGTGCCGGTCACGGTCGAGCCGAGACCGGAGAACGGACGCCTGGTCTGCCCGACCTGGCCGGGCAGGGCGTCCACGGCCGACGTGGCGGAGTCCGAGCCGAGTGAGCTGTCGATCACATCGTTCATGCGAGCACCTCCATGATGAGCGGCAGGTCGTCAAGCGAGCCGACGGTGGCCAGCGTGAAGTCCGTGAAATGCTTGATTGCGCGCACGTCGCCCGGCGAGGTCTGCAGCACGAGGCACGTGGCGGATTTCGGCAGCGCGAGCACCATGCGCTTGATATGGTCGAGCTGCTTGAGCGAGCCGACGGTGAAGAAGTAGAACGAGCTGTCGGGCGAGTGTCGCAGCGTGCTCTCCACCAGATTCGGGTTGTCGTCGGTCCGCGGGGTGATGGCGCTGCAATCGTCCAGGAACCCCATCGGGAATTTCGGCGTGTCATGCGCGCTGCCGGCATGCGTCTGCAGCGGACGGTCCTGTTTGAGGCACTGCACGCCCAGCGAGGCGTGCACGCTCACGGCCATCTCGAACTCCTCTTGACTGACGTAATCCTGCGGGGTCACGTCGAGCGTCATACTCGTGTCGGTCCGCCGCGTCGCCTCGTACTGGCGGATCATCAGCGTGCCGGTCTTCGCCGAGCTGAGCCAGTGCACGTTGCGCACGTCGTCGCCCGGCTCGTATTCGCGCAGCCCGTAGAAGTCGAGGTCGTCGTCGACGATCTGACCGCTGGGCTGGCCTTCCAGATCCCGTGCGACGCCGGCGTTGAGCGTGTTGAGCCGCACGATGTTCGGATGGATATAGACGGTGATGCGTTCGGCCAGCGCCTTCTCGTGGCGCACCAGCCCGAACGGGTCTCCCTTGCGGATGTTCAACGGTCCGACGGTCAAGACGGCGCGGGAGACGGTGGTGAACTCGATATCGGTCTGCTTGGACTGGCCCGGCGCCAGCATGGGGATGCCGAACCGCTCGTGAGCCTCGCCCAACGGCAGGTCGCCGCGTGCGGTCGTGGTGGGGGTGCGCCCGGGATTGTCGATGTCCACGGTCACATGGACGTCGTCGCCGACGGTGACGCGGCGGCGCGACACGGCGATGGACGCCTTGAACCCGGTATTGCCAAGCGAGAGCACGATGGCGCAGAGGATCATCATCAGCGCCACCGCGGCGATGGCGAGCAGCTCATGCCAGCGAACCAACGGGAATCCGGCCGCGCATACGATGCCGATGACGACCACGGTCCAGCCCAGTGGGGATATGAACGAGGTGAAGAATCGCCTGACCGCGCGCTTGCAGCGGCGCCACAGGCGTGCCGAGCTAAGCCGTCGCCTGTGACGCGCCGACTTGCCCGATGCCTGTTGGCCTCGCTCGTTCCGTGGTTTCGGCTTGCGCGGTTTCCGCGGCTTCTGCGGCTTCTGCGGCCTTGCTTCGGATGATGAACTGTCGTTGTGCCTGCGCATGGAACGCCTTTCACGCGCCGAGCGACGGTACCGGCACGGTCTCCAGCATCCGGCTGATGGTCTCGTCCGTCGTCAGACCGGCGAAGGTGGCTTCGGCGGTGAGCTTGATGCGGTGCGACAGCACGGCGACCGCCAGATCCTTGACATCGTCCGGCACCACGTATCCGCGCCCGTCGGAGGCCGCCCAGATGCGCGCGCAGCGGGTCAGCGCCAACGCGCCTCGCATGGACGAGCCGATGGCGATGTTCTCGTCATGACGGGTCGCCTCGACGATGCGCACGATGTATTCGAGGATGTTGTCGTCGATGTGGATGCGCTCTCCGATGCCGCGCAGCGCGAGGATGTCATCGCCGGCGAGCACGGGGGAGACGGTCTGCGCGCGGTCGCGGATGTTGACCTGCCGCAGGAGATCGACGCTTACCTGATGGCCGGGGTACCCGACCGACGTCTTGATGAGGAAACGGTCCATCTGGGCTTCGGGCAGCTTGTATGTGCCGAGCTGTTCGATCGGGTTCTGCGTGGCGATCACGATGAACGGCTGCGGCACGTCGTGCGTGACGCCGTCCACGGTGACCTTCTGTTCCTCCATGACCTCCAGCAGTGCGGACTGGGTCTTCGGCGAGGCTCGGTTGATCTCGTCGGCGAGCACGATGGACGCGAACACCGGGCCCTCGCGGAACTCGAACTCGCCGTGCTTCTGGTCGTAGAAGGTGATGCCGACCACGTCGGACGGCAGCAGGTCGGGCGTGAACTGGATGCGCTTGAACGACGCGCTGATCGAGCTCGCGATGCCTCGTGCCAGCTGAGTCTTGCCGGTGCCTGGGTTGTCTTCGAGCAGGACATGGCCACCGACGAGCAGGGCGGTCAGGCATAGACGGATCGGATGTGCCTTGCCGACCACGACGGTGGAGACGTTCGCGAGCAGCGCGTCGAACGCCTGCTTGAAGTAGGCGATGTCGTCGGCGCTGGCCGGGGTCTGCGGGTTGGTGTTCGCGACGGCCGGGTTCGCGGTCACTGGGCGCGCGGCTGCCGCCACGGGAGTATTCGCGGTTCTGGCTTTGGGAAAGGCGACGTTCGGAATCTTGGCCGCGGGTGCGGTGGTCGGGTGCTGTATGGAGCTCAGCTGCGTCGCATCGAGATCGATGCCGGTCTTGGTCGGGCCGTTGTTCGTGGTGTTGTCGCCGGTGTCACTGACGGGCGAGACGGCCTCGCCGTTCGTCTTGTTCTGCACCGGGGACTGCGCCGACTTGTTCTGTACACTCTTGGCTTGTGACGGCTTGGCTTGTGCCGACTTTTTGCCTCGGATTGCCTTGCCGGCAGCAGCACCTCCGCGGCGCTTCGGCAACGTAGGAATGGCCACGGTCGGTGCCCCCTTCGACTTGTCGGCCTCACCAACCGCGGCACCGCCCTTGGCATGCGGTGTCTCGGAAATCACGGTGCCGTCGGACAACACCGTTTCATCGGAGGCCTCAGTCCCATCGCCGCTCGCTGATGAGACGGACTGCGCTACTGTGCTCTTTTCCGCGTTGCCTTCCGCGGTGTCGTTTTTCTCGGCTGCGTTTTCCCCGACACTGTTTTTCACTGTGCTCGGTGCGGCTGCATTCGTCGTAGCCTCGGCGGACTGAGCCGTGTTGCCGGACGACAGGACGGTCTTGTCCGACAACACCGTCCTGTCGGACAGTTGCGTGGCGTCGTCGAGTTCGTTGCTCTCGCTCATCGTGATACTCCTTGATGTGTGTGGTGGACGGTGTTGTCGTATCGGTTGATGGATGGTTGATAAATCATGGTCGGTTTGAGGCCAGTGTGCTGATGGATGGCATGGAACCGAACGACCGGCGTCGGATGCGGCTCGGGTCTACGCCTTCCGTGACCGTTCCGGATCCCTCGGCCGGTTTGCGCATTCCTTGGACTTCCCTGATGTCGTCGGCGGTGTTCAGCGCGGAGTCGGCACCGGTCACGCTGATGTACCAATACAGCTTTTCCGTGTCGATCCTGAACGATGAGATATCGATGTACCCTTGCTTCGAAGCTGTGCTCCATGTGACGTTCCAATCACTTTCACCGGTCGGCTTGCCGCTGGTAGTGGAGAACGCGACAAGGACCGTTGCCGGCTGACCGTAGAGGTTCACACTGCCGCCGGACACCGTGATGCGGTTACGGTCTGTCGTGCTCCACGCCAGCGTAGGCGGTTCGATCTTCGCTGGGGTCTTGTATACAAGGCCCTTACCGTCAAATATGATGGCTTCGCTGGAGTGCCCCTTGAACGACTGCGTAGCTGATACAGTGCCGCAGGTTTCCCACGGGTTGATGCGGTAAGTTGCGGCGGCTGAATCGCCGTTGCCTCTGTACTCCTGACCGTTGGCGAAAATGGAGAGTCCGTCATGCTCGCCATTACCGCCAACTGACACGGAGCACTCGTTACCTTTGAGCGTCACCTGCAGGTTTTTCGGAGGCTGTATCTTGTACTGCGGCGTCACCTTGTTCGAGTCAGCCGAAGCTGGTTTGGCGCCGCTTTGCTGCGGGTTCACGGTCGCCTTGACACTGAGCTCCTCATACCACTGATCGCGGCTGATCGTATCGGTGAAGGTGTGGGTGCCGCAGGGGGCCGACACGGAGATTGCGCCGCTCAGTTCCACGCTGGAACATCCCGCGTTGTGCATGTTGCCGAGCGTCAGCGTGGCCTTCAATGTATTGCCCTTTATTACCGATAGGCTGACCGTCGGCGCGTCCGGGTCGCCCCAGGGCGTCGCCGCGTTGCTGGCGGCACTGGGCTGGCCTTCGCCGGCACGGTTCTTTCCTTTGACGGTGGCGGTGTATGAGGTGCCATCGCCGGTGGCGCTGTTGTCGATTGGGAACACAAGGGAATTGCCGGAGGTCTCCTTGGTGACGGAACCGCCGCCCGAACCGGTCAGCGTCACCGTGTAGCTGTCCGGCTTCGTACCGACATAATCCGGAACATCCCACTTGACCGTCACACGCTGGTAGCCGGCCTCGGTGGTGACCTTCTTCGGTGGATCGGGCACCTTGTCGGGCATGGCTTTGACCGAGGTAGACGGCTTCGACCAGCCGACCTCGTTCTTCGCCTTGACGGTGAACGAGTATTCCTTGCCGTTGGTCAGCCCGGTGATCTGGCAGGTGGTGACCGCGCCGCACGACTTGCTGCCGCCGTCCCAATCGACCTCGTAGTCGGTGATCGGGCTGCCGTTGGCCGCGCCTGCGGTCCACGAGAGGTTCACCGAACCGTCAGCCGGCTGCCCGGAGACGGGGGAGAGCAGCGGCGCGCCGGGCTTGTCCACCACGGAGACGGTGATGGTGACGGTCACCTGTCGGTCGCGCGAACGGGTGCCGTCCTGCACGGTGACGAGCACGGTGTTCGAGGATGCGCCGATATCGGTTCCGGCGGTGATGCTGATGTTGCCGTTCGAAGAGCAGTTCACGGTCAGCTTCGCCGAATCGTCGGACTTGCAGCTGACGGCGGTCAGCGACGAATCCGGGAACGGATTGTAGGCGTCGGAGAACAGGTCCACCCGTTCGGTCGAACCGGCCTTGAGCTTCACCGTCTTCGCGCCGATACGGGCAAGCGGGCGGTTCGACTGCACCACGCGGGCGGTCATGCCGGCCTTGACCGTGCCGCCCGAATAGATGATGGTCACGGGGATGCTGGCCAGCGATCCCACGGTAGCGTCCTTGGGGGCGCTGACGGTCAACTGGCCGGAGGCGCTGACGCGCGCGGTGATGCCGCCCGATTCGCTGCCGCCGGAATATGTGTACTGCTTCTCATCGTCGTATGTGCCGGCGGGGGAGTGGGTCAGCGCGGTCAGGTCGATGATCTTCGCATCCTCACCTGCCACCACGTCGATCGTGGACGACGAGAAGGTCGGCGGTGGCACTTCGCGGCCGATGACCGTGATCGGCAGGGTCAGCACTGCGGAGTTGATGATCTGCGTCTTGTCGTTGCCCTTGCCGTCCGCCGCGGTGAACGTGATCGAGGCGGGACCGCTGTAATCCTTCGACGCGGTGAATTTCAGCGTCGTGTCGTTCACGTAGAGGTCGCCGCCATCCGATTTGGTGGCGCTGACCGATTCGGGGGACTGCACGTAAGCGGTCTTGCCGGCGCCCACACGCACATAGTCGGCGATGTTGATGGTGATGGTCTCGCGCGAGTTCACCTTCAGCGGCGGCGCCTTCGGACGCAGCGTCGGCGGGAACACGCCGTATGCGGGCACTTGGATGAACGCGGTGGAGGTGATGCCGTACGTCGTGTTCGTTACCGTGTACGGCACCGAACGGGCCTCGTCGGTCAGATCCACGGAGATGACGGTCGACTTCTCGCCGCCCTTGACCTTCGCGTGGTCGGTGGCGGACGGGTCGACGCCGACCTTCAGTTCGTTCGCGGTGCCGGACGGGTTGGCGATCCACTGCGAGACATCGACCTCGACGGTCCGCTTGTCGATGGTCGCGGCGGATGGTACGCGGTAGTCATAGGCGGTGGGCGGCTCGATGGTCGCATTCGGGTCGACGTTGACCGTCAACGTCGCGGTGTCGCTCAGGCCGGCCTTATCGGCGACCGTGTGCATGATGTAGAACGTTCCCGCCTGGTCGGGCGTGGTGAACGAGATCATGTTGTCCTTCACGCTCGCCCCGGAGATACCCTGTGACTCCAGTTTCTTCGAAACGGTCAGATCGGTGTTGTCCCCGGAAATGTCGTTGAGCGTCACCGGCACCGTGGCCGCCGTGTGCGGGCGCAGCGTGATCTCGTCGTCCCGCGCGTACACGCCGGAGTCGGACGCGCCCTGGAACACGCCCACCCTGACCTGTGCCTGTGCGCGCTGGCCGGTCCAATCCTCCACCGCGTAGGAGAACGTGTCGGTGCCCGATGAGTCCTCGTACGCCTCGTAGATCATGTAGTTCGCGCCGACTTCGGTGATGCGTCCCAGTTGCGGGGCCTTGTTGCCCAGGCCGAGCAGCTGGTCGTCGTCGCCGTCCACGTCGATGCCGGTCAGTGTGATCGGTATGCGCACTTTCTGACCCGAGGCCACCTGCGCCTCGACGTCCTGCGGAGTGGGGGCGGCCTTGTTCTTGGCGTCCTTCTGATGCACGGTGATGGTGATTGTGCCGGAGGCCGAGTTGCCGAGATTGTCCTTGACGGTGTAGGTCACCGGGAACACGCCCGTCTGTTTGGAAGCCTGATAACGCACGGTGTCGCCGGAAACGAACACCAGTCCCTTGAACGTGTCCTTGTCGTACTGCAGCTTCTGCTGCAGCGTCACCGTGGTGCCGTCGGAATGCGAGACATGGTCGAGCACGTTCACCGACACGATGCCGTCGGTGCGCACCTGCGTGTTGACGTTCGACGCCTTGGGCGCGGAGTTGCCGGCGGTCAGTGCCGGCGGCTGCAGCACTATCGTGCCGGTGGATGAGCCGGCCGCGTTGGCGACGGTGTACGTGATCTCCACGGGCTTGGTCGGCACCTGCCGTGCGGTCAGATACACGCGCTTGTGGCTCACCAGGCCGGTCTTGATGCCCAGCGACGGGTCGGCATCGACCGACGTGACCGACAGCACGCCGCCCATCGGATCCACGTCGTTGGCGAGCGGTTCGACGATGGCGGTGTTGTTCGACCCGAGCAGCGCCACATCGTTGGCCGCGACTGGCTTGGCGGATTTGCCCGCGGCCGGCTGCACCTCAAGACGTGCGAGGCCGGTGGACGGGATGGAGCCTTGGGTGACGGTGTAAGGCACGTAATACGTGCCCGTGGCGGTGGCCTTGAATGTGAAGGACAGGTCCGCCGCGTTCATGGTCGCGCTGGTTTTCGCGGGCGGTTCCACGGTGGACAGCTGCGCGGGCTGCGCCGATGTGCCATGCACGTACGGCTTGAGGTTGACCGTGGTCTCGGTGTTCGGTGTGGTCTGCTTGACCACGGCGTCGATGGTCGCCGGCAGCGTGTTTGCCGGGCGGATGGAGAAGTACACGAGTCCGGTGCCGGTGTTCTGCCCGTCGGAGACGGTGACCTGCACGCCCACTCGCCCCGAGGTGGCGGAACCGGTGTTGAACACGAGCTGCCCGTCTGCGCGGGTGGAGACGACGACCTGGTCGCTGTTCTGCGGGACCGCCGACACCAATGTCATCGGATCGCCGTCGGGATCCTGGAAACTGCCGAGTGCGTTCGTCGTGTACGTGGCACCCTGCTCCACGTCGTATTCGGGCGGCGTGTCGGCCTGCTTGGGAGCGTGATTGGCGGACGAGCCGGTCAGCGTGACCGTCACCTTGGCCGTCGAGGTCTGGCCGCGCCCGTCGCTGATGTCATAGGTGAACGTCACCGTGCCGGCCGAGGCCGCCGAGGCGTCCAGCTGCAGGTACCGGCCGTCGTACACCGGCGATACGGTCATATCGCCGCCCGCCGGGGCCCCGACTTTGGTGATCTGCAGCACGGAGCAGTCTGTCTGCTCGTCGTTGCGCAGCACGTCGAGGATCTGTTGTCCGCCCGCGCGGGCGCCGATCTCGTCGTCCTGCGCCTTGATCTGCCCGGATTGCGCGGAACAGGTCTTGTTGAAGTTGCGCTGGTTGTTGGCGGACTGGTCGTTCTGCTTCTGCTGGGCGGTCTGCTCGGTCTGGATGGTGTTCCACTGTATCTTGATGACCTTGGTGGAGTCCGAAGGGTTCCACACGTTGCCGTCGACCACGTCGTTGAGTACGGTCAGGCGGTGGTTGGTGCGGAACACCAAATCCGACGTGGTGCTGACCGATTGCAGCGAGCCGAATTCCGGGTTGCTGACGTTCGGCGAGCATACACGCACGTAATTGTTCGCGCTTTGCGCCCACGCGGCCGACACGCAGCCGTCGGTGGAGACCGGTTTGGCTGCGTCTCCGGCACCGCCGGAGGTGAGCGTGTTGACTTTCTTCTCTCCCTTGCCCAGTTCGACCAGGTACAGGCCGTTCTTGCCGGCGGCCGCGACCCAGGACTCCTGACGGCCGTCCGTGTCGGGGTATTGCAGCGTCAACGGGCTGTTGGCGCCGGTGTCGGCGCTGCCCTTGTGCCAGTACAGCCTGCCCTCGGATGTGACGACCGCGGTGCCGCCCACCACGGTGAAATCGTCGGCGGATACGGGCTTCCCTTCGGTGAGGGAGCTACCCTGCACGGCCTTGCCTGTCGGATCCTGCATCGTGAGCACGGTACCGTCGGAGGGCCGGTATCCGTACACGGTGCCGTCATGGGTGACCGCGATCTTGCCTCCGGTGCCCAGCCGCATGGACGGGTCGCTGGTGGCGGGGTTGACGGAGTTGAGGTCGGAGCTGCGGCCGACCCACACGTTGCCGTTTTTCGTGTTCAGGAAGGCGATGGTGCCGCCGCCGGTCACCGCGGTCGTGTCTCCCTTGGTCTCCGTCCTGCCGGTGGTACCCAGCGTGGCGGAGGAGATGCCGGTGGCCTTCGCGCCTTCGGTGAGCACCGTGTCGCTGTCGTGCTGGACGATGTCGAAACGGGCTGCAGACGAGGCCACCGCCGAATCCGGTTCCTTGAGCTTGACGTTGAAGCGGGCCGCCTTGCGGTTCTTGAGCGAGGTGACCCAAACGGTGCCGTCGTCGAGATGCACGTGTTGGCGGGTGATGGAGCTCACCCAGATGGCGCCGGCGATGATGCCGATCAGCATGACGAGCGCGATGACGGGCATCGCCCAACGGTGCGCGTCAGGCGAGACCAGGCGGCGCATGGAGGAGCGGAACGCCCGCTCGCGTTGGCGCTGGTTAGGCTGCTTGCTCATGGCATCCTCTTCTCTCTCGTTTGCTCGCTTCTCGTGCAATGCCGTGCCGCATGGTGCAGTCCTTCATATAGTGCGTTCCTATTGCCTCACCGCGCATGCGATGGCCGGATTCTGGGACATCTGCTTGTCGCTGCGCACGATCTTCACTTCGATGCAGGTCTGTTTGTCGGTCACGTCATGCAGCTCGACTTTGCGGTCGGCCACGATGTTGGTGCTGGTACTGGGGCCGGAAGTGGCAGAATTGCCCTGTACCGGCGACCATGCGTACATGTCGCCGTCCTTGGGCTGCGGGTTCGTCCAGGTGAACGTGACGGTGGTGCCGTCGTAGGTTCCGTTCAGGTTTTCGGGCGTCGGCACCACTTCGGCTCCCGTGATGTCGTCGGGATTGCCGTCCGTTCCGTTGGAGTCGCCGGTGGCGCCCGGCGTGGAGACCGATGTGCGGTTGCGCGTTGCGGCATCATCCATGTGCGGCATTACGACGAAGACGAACGTCAGGACGACCGCCGTCAGCGCAGCCACGACCACGGCCGTGATGGCCAGCGGCTTCTTCCACGCACCGGTGGGAGCGTCCATTCGCGTCACGTTCGCGGGGCCGGGCGCGACGCGGCGCTTGCCGGTCATGCTGCTGGGATATTCGGGGACGCCTTCCACGGTGACGGGCGTGGCATGGCCGTAGTAGGCCTGTTGCACCTGCTGCATCGCGCGGGCGAATTCCAGCGCCGTGCCGTAACGGTTGTCCGGGTTCTTGTCGAGCCCCTTGGCGAGTACACGTTCGACGTCCGCGGGCACATCAGGGCGGCCGATTGGCGGCAGGCGGCGACTGACGATGACCTGCGCGAGTTCCTGCTGCGTATGCGCCTGATAACCGTGCTCATACGGCGAACGGCCGGTCAGTGTGGCGTACAGGGTCGCCGCCAAGGAGTAGATGTCGGCGGCTTCGGTGCCGCCGCTGCGTCCGGTCAGCACTTCCGGCGCGGCCCATGGCACGGAGAAACCGGTCTGGGTTCCCGCCTGATACACGTTCGTGGAGATGCCGAAATCGGCGAGCACCGGCAGTCCCTGCGGGGTGATGAGGATGTTCGCGGGCTTGATGTCGCGGTGCAGGATGCCTTTGCAGTGCGCGGTGAACAGGGCGCTGCAAAGTTTGATGCCCAGGTCGAGCATCTGGTCGGCGGTGAGTGGTCGCTTGCGGATCAGCTCCTTATAGGAGCCGCCGGGCGCGTATTCCAGCACGATGTAGCCAAGTCCGGTGCTGGTCACGCCGGCGTCGTGGATGGAAAGGATGTAGGGGTGCGCGGAAAGCTCCGCCATGTAGTTCGCCTCATTGCGGAATCGGGCGGCTGCGCGGGGGTCGAGGGTGGCGCTGCTGACCTTGATGGCGACGTCGCGGCTGGGGACGCGCTGATGGTACCGGTATACGCTGGCTGTGGCGCCGGTGCCGAGTGGCTGGATGAAATCATAGCCGGATATCCGCGGCGGTGTTGGCTGTGCCGGCATTTGGCTATCCCCCTTACGACATCTCTTCTTCTTACTCTATTCCGAGGTGTTCCCACGCACAACCCTTGATGGGGAGCGCTGAGGAGTGCTCGCCGCAGGCAGGAGCTGCCGTGCGATGACGCAGTTAGTCCAGAATAAAACTGATATAAAAACGGAACATATGGTTCGGTTTTCGATTGTTGGCATATGATGGAGGAACTGTCTGACGGACGACGGGGCCGGCGACGGGAATGGAGGTGCCATGAAGGCGGTTGAAGCACTGCTTGAGGGGGAATCCGGCAAGGCGCTGCTGGTGGTTGGTGCTCCTTGCGTGGGCAAGAGCACGCTGGCCCGTGATGCCTTGATGGCCGGGCTGCGACGGTTCGGCGAATCCGGAGCGATGATGACGGTATCCGGGCGTCAGATCGCCGATGTGATAGGCGATCAGGTGATTCGCGAGCTGGGGGCGACCTCCCAGGCGCGACCGGTCACGACGCTGTCGGCCATCGCGTTCCGGCTGATCACCGTCATGCGTTCGAGGTCGGGCGAGCCGCTGCCGAGGTTGCTGAACGGCGCCGAGCAGGATGCGCTGCTGCGTTCGGTGTGCTCCGTCCATGTGGCTCATGTGCGGGCGGGGGATCCATGCGGCACGTGCTCGTTGCTGCGCGAATACTTCGCCAGGGATGATTGGGACGGCGTGCTGGCCGATGCCGTGGCCGGGAACGACGGCGAGGGTGGTGATGCGGATTCCGGCGTAGGCGTCAATGCCGCCTTCGTCATGCAGCTGCGCGACATGTTGGCCCGCATGGATGAGCTGGGCGTCTCCGAGGATCGTGAAGGAACGGCCCTGTCGGCGTTGAGGCATTGGTCGCCGCGCGTCGAGCGTTTGCATGTGCAGTGGCGTCTCGCGTTCGCGTTGCGCCGCGAATACGAGACCGCGGTGAGTCGTATGTACCCGGGCGAGTATCGGTTGGACTCGTCGCGTCTGCTGGTCGAGGGGGCCAAGGCGGTCGGGATGGTCGGCGATGACGATCTGCCGCGTCTGCTGGTCGTCGACGACTGTCAGGACCTCACCTTCGCCGGGTTCACGTTCCTGAAGGCGCTGCGCGGTGCGGGGACGCGGCTGCTGCTGGTCGGCAATCCGGACGAGGCCGTGCAGACCTTCCGCGGGTCATATCCGGAATACCTGTTCGACCAGATTCGTCGTCAGCTTGGCGCCGGCATGGTTCGTCTGCCGGCTGGCGGTGCCGGAAATGGCCGAGTTGAGGAGCGTGCGGTGGACCACGTCGACGGTTATACGTATCGCGATCTGGTCGCATCCCGTATCTCCCTGTCCATCCGATCCACGCAGGACGAGACGGTTCCTCTGCCGCAGAGGCCGGGCAAATTGCCGCAGCTGCCGGCGAGTCTGCCGATTGTCGCATTGCCCCAGGCCGATCCGCTGCCGGGCGATGGCAGTCTGAAAACCGCGCTGTACCGCTCGGCCGACGAAGAGACGGAAGACGTCGTATGGCGCATCAAGCAAGCCCACATCCTTGAAGGACGCAACTGGAACGACATGGCTGTCATCGCGCACGACAACGCCACCGTGCGCACGATCGGCGAACGGCTGCGTCATGACGGCGTGCCTGTACGGTATTCATCGGTCACACGACCGTTGAAGGACGAGCCGTTCGTGCAGGGATTGTTCGCGCTGCTCGAATTGGCGATGCTCAGGAACCAGACGGTGCCCGCGCTGGGCATGAATCTGCAGCAGACCGCACTGTATGTGCGCTCTCGGGTTGCCACGGTGATGGGATGCCCGCTGGTCAGCGTCGGCGGCGGACGGGATCATGAGGGATACCCGGCCAGGCTGGAGCCGGTGGACGCCGCCATGAACGCGTTGGCATCACTCGGCAAGATCGTCACGTGCGAGGACATATGCAAGGGGGATGCGTCCGACGATGTGCCTGGCGGTGCCGCCGACGATGCGGGGAAGACCGGGGACGCTGGAATTGCTGGTGACACCGCTCGAATGCATGCCTTGGGCAGGCTCATGCACGGATGGGAGCAATGGCGCGAATGGGCCGTCTCCGGGCGCGATCGGAAGACCATCACCGACGACACGATCATCGATGTCAAAGCACCGCAAGGCGACGAACTCCAGTTCGGCGTCGATGCCATGTACCTGTTGCTGGAATTCGCGGATGACGCGCATGCGATGCATGGCGGTGTCGCCGGTCTAGGCGGTACAGGTGACGTTGTCGACGATGCCGGTTCCGCTGTCGGGGCGGGCACGAAGGGCGCGTCCGGTATAACCGCCGATGACGTGCTCGCCGCCGTTCAGGAGGTGTGCGGGCGGGGAGACCCGCATTCCCGCGTGTTTGCCCACCTGTGGAATCTGGTGGGGACGGTGGCCCAAGGCCTGAGACAACTGCCGGCGAAGGAACCACAGTATGCGTTGTCCGTGGCTTGGAACGCGTGCGACGTCGCCTCCCGTTGGCAGCGCGAGGCCCTGAACAACACGGATGCCGGACGTGCCGCCAACGACCGTCTGGATACGGCCATGCGGCTGTTCGACTATGCATCCGGCTCGGCCGCAAGCCGGGATCTGCCCGAATTCTTCGCGCAGGTGAGGGCGATGCGCATCGAAGCGGATTCCCTGGCCAAAGTGGCCCCCATCGACGAGGCCGTGACGCTGACCACGCCGGCGGGCTCCTCGGGGAGACACTGGCCGTTGGTGTGGATTCCGGCCATCCAGCAAGGCATATGGCCGAACCTGGCAGCCCGAAACACGATGTTCGGTGGTGAGGATCTGGCTGATGTCATGCTGTATGGAGGGCTGTCCGATGATTCCGGAGAGCATGGCGACAACAAACTGGAATCCGTGCTGTATGCGGAGCAGAAAAGCCTGCTGGTCGCGCTGACCCGCGCATCGGAGCAGGTCACGGCAAGTGCGGTGTACAACGACGATCTGCCCCCGTCTGACTTCCTGTACGGATACATGCCGGAACGATTCAACCGCGAACGGCATGCATCGGCCGAAGGGCGGGAATATACCCAGGTCGGTGAAGCCGGACGGCTCCAAGGTCTGGACGCCGATCCTCGCGGCCTGGTCGCCGCCGCCCGCGTGGCGCTCGCCGTACACCCACGAGGTTCCAAGGAATCTCAAGATGCCGTGGATGCGCTGCGACTGCTGGCAAACAATGGTGTCGAAGCCGCTGACATCACGCGTTGGCCGTTCCTCGACGAGGTCGAGGATGCGTCTTCCGGCTCCCGCACGGTGGGATCGCGGGCGGCGGCTCCGGAACCGGACAAGGCCGCGGAGGGAACCGGCCAATCATCGGTGCCGCGGATCGCAACATTGTCGCCATCCGCCGTGGACAGCATCTGGGGATGTCCCGTCTGTTGGATGATGGAAAACCGGTTCACTGGTCCGCGCGCCGGCAGTGTGGCGACCTCGTTCGGCTCGCTGATCCACGCCGTCGCCGAAACCGCCAGCAACGAGGGCCTGGACGCGGCGGACTGGCGCGATGACCTGCCGATTCCGGAACGCGTCAGCACGGTACGGGACCGTATGATCGCCATCTATGAGGAGCTGCGCGACGATCCGACGGCCAACACCAACCCGGCCGATCAATACAACGCGACGCGCAAGGACAATACCGCGCATGACGTACTGGGCCACATCGCCAGCTACTTCGTCATGTCCAACACCGACGAATACCCGGTAAACAACGTCAAGAACTTCCAGATCGGTACATTGGAAAGCGCACAATGCGAGCGTTCGTTCATTGCGGTATTCGGCTTGGACGACATTCTTGCCGCCTATAACGCGATGGACGGCGTCGACCCGATCGGCCGCGATGAACTCGCCGCCATCATGGGATCGCTGGTTGGCGGGTGGCCCGAAGCCATGAACGACCGGCTGACCGTGCGTCTGTCCGGGCGCATCGACCGTATGGAGACCAGAATCATGCCCGACGGGAAGCGTCACGTTCGCCTGATCGACTACAAGACCGGGAAGGTGCCTTCGACCAAGGCCATATTCAACGATCTTCAGCTGGTCTGCTACCAACTGGGACTCGCATTCCCGGAAAACGGGCCGCGCGGAGCCGAAGCGCTGCAAGTCATGCCGGACATCGCGCAAAGTGGTCTGTTCCATGTCGCACAGAAGGATGCACCTGCGACGTCCGGAACCAGCAACGCGCAGGAGGGAATGTACCAGCCGGCGCTGTTCGCCGATGGCAGTCTGAACACGTCATCGTTCATGCCGCGGAACCGCTACAAGACCCTCGATAAGCTTTCGGACGTTCCCGATTTGATTGAAGAGCCTCCGACCGGTGTAAGCGCAGCGGCATGGCGACAGTTCCTCGGCATGCGCGGCACGCAGGCCGTATGGTCGCTCTCCATGATCGCGAGAGTGTTCTACGCCGCCGCGGCGAGTCGGTCGACCCATATACAGGCAAGGCCGAAACCGGATCATCTCCAGTATTGCCGCATGAAAGCGGCATGCCCGGCATGCGCCGGCGAAATCAACACCGTCTTCGAAACGAGGCAGTCATGAACGCACCACGATTTACCGACAGCCCCGAGCAGGCAAAAGTCGTCAACGCGCCCACCGGCGATGACGTGCTCGTCGTGGCCGGAGCGGGCAGCGGCAAGACCTATACGATGACCCGCCGCATCATCAACCTCATCGCACAGGGCGTGCCGGCCGAGCGCATCCTCGGCCTCACATTCACGCGCAAGGCCGCGTCGGAACTGCTGTCGCGCGTGTCCGCCGCCGTGCTGGCGGACGGGGGAGACGAGCGCTTTGCGAACCGGGCGTTCCTCAAGCCGGAGGTGTCGACGTACGATGCGTTCTTCCAGACCATCGTGCGGCAATACGGCCTGCTTGTCGGCTTCGACCAGAACACGCAGCCGCTCAGCCAGGCCGGTGCCATACAGCTGGCGACCACCGTGGTCGGCCGTCACATGGACATCCTCTTCGAGCAGGATCTCGGGGCGTTCAAGACCGTGGTGAATGGTGTACTGGGGTTGTCGCATGCCATAGGCAACGCCATGATCGGTGGCAGCACAACAACGATGGACGAGGCCATCGGCCGTGTGCGGGCTTGGGACCAGGCATTCCTCGCGCAACTCGATATCGCCATTGGCGATACGCCGGTTCCTGACGAAGCGCCGAAGGCCAAGGCTCCGACAAAAAACAAGAAGGACACGGAGGAGACCTTCGCGGCCAAACAGGAGGAATACCGGGCGCAACTACGTGACATATGCGTGTACAAGTGTGCACAGCTTCGCGACGTGACCCGGCGTCGGGAGACGCTGCTGACGCTCGTCGAGGAATACGAGCGGGAAAAGCGGGTTCAGAACATGGCGGAATTCAGCGATTTCACCATTGCCGCCTATCAGCTCGTCGCGCGATTCCCCTCCATCGGGGAGCGGTACCGTCGCCGTTACACGCACGTGCTGCTTGACGAATACCAGGACACCTCCACCACGCAGGCGATGCTCCTCGCCACCCTGTTCCACCCCCAGTCGGCTGATGCCGATGCTGATAGGTCTTCCTCCCGCTGGCGGGAGGCGGCGCGCAGCGCCGGAGGGTGGTCCAAGGATGGCGTCGGGCTGTCGCGATCCGCGGTGAACGCGGTGGGCGACCCGTTCCAGTCGATTTATGCGTGGCGTGGTGCCAGTCCCGGAGCGTTCCGCATGTTCCAAAGGGACTTCGGCATGCCCGCCGACGCGAAACCATACCCGCTCAGCGTCACGCGACGCAACACCTGCATCGTGCTCAGAGCCGCCAACAACCTCACCGAGCCGCTGCGCATACCGCCACGGCGGGCCGGCAGCTCCCTGATGCGCGAAGTGGACGTCGCGAACCTGTCCGCGATGGACAACGCCGCGGAAGGTACGATCGGCGTGCTGGGATTTGCCACCTTCGGCCAGGAAGCCGATGCCGTGGCACGCTTCGCCAAACAGGCCATCGCACGGTACCGGAAGGACGACGCCGCCACGGCCGCCTCCGATACCCCGCATGTGGCGGTGCTGTTCCGAGGCAAGACGCACATGGCGCAATTCGCCCAAGAACTCGAACGGGCGGGCCTGACGACGTTGGTCGTCGGCTACTCCGCGCTGCTGGAGAGGCCGGAGGTCCAGGATCTGATCGCATTGCTGCATGCGGCCGCCGACCACACCGATTCAGCGTCGTTGATGAGGCTGCTGGCTACGCCGCGATTCGGTTTGGGATCCGAATCGCTCACCCGCCTCGCCGGCATGGCCGAAGATCTCGACAGCCAATGCCGCTACCGTGCACTGGTCGAATCCGGCATCATAGGTTCAGGTTCCGATGGCGCTCGTGCCGATGATGGTCATGATGAGGCAACAGTCTCCACGTCCATTGATTCCGGTCTCGTTTCGGAAGCGGATGGTGGCTCCGGCATCGCGACGTTCGCCGACCCGCAGGTGAAGGCCATCGTTAAGCAATACCGGGATCGAGTGCCGCATGCGGTGTTCCTCATCGACATGATGATGCGGGATGACCTGCCGTCGCTGCTGTCGCGTCGCGGCGGATTCGACGAGACGACATCACGCCGTATCATACAGGCGGGCGAAGTACTGCAGCGTGTGCATGCCGTGACTAATCACCCGCTGAAGGAAGTGATTGACGCCGCGGTGCGGGCCTTGAACCTCGACATCGACACAATCGTCGCCCAGGCGGTCAAAAACCCCTCCCAGCCGGTGAACCCCACGCAGGCGCGTTCGCCTCTGCAGTCGGTCGCCGCACTGGTCGACACCTATACGCAGGAAATCGTCGAAGGCGTGAATCCGACTTTACGTGGATTCATGTCATGGGTTGACTCGCTTGGCCAGATAGAGGAGGATACCGCGGCGGTGCCCGACACTCCTGCGGACGTGGTGCTGATGACCATCCATCAGGCCAAGGGATTGGAATGGGACGCCGTCGCCGTGGTGTCCATGCAATCAGGAGTGTTCCCCAGCAATCAGGGCGGTTTGCATGTCGAGCTGGACGCGGAGCATCCCGGCGGCGGTGCCGGCGAATCGTGGACTCCCCCGGAATACAAGGCGACGGTTCGTTCATGGGCGGACGACCCGGCCGCGGTACCTGCGCCCGTGCGCGTCGATGCCGGTATCCTGCCACGTTTCCCGCACGACGCGAATCCGGATGACGCCCCGGTCGAAACACTGCGTGCCCTGGACGATGTCGAAGTCATCGACGACGAGTTCTACGGAGACCTGCGCAGCAAGGACATCGGAGACGATATGGATGTCGCCGACCCGTCCAGCTGGTATCTCACCCAGGAAGAGGAATATGGCCGACGTCTGCTGGCTGACGAACGGCGACTCGCATATGTGGCGCTGACACGGGCCAAGAAAGACGCGCTGCTCACCTACAGCCAGTATTCGATTCTGGATCGAGACCCGAGCCAGTACCTGAACCGTCCCGGCAAAAGACCGAGCGCCTCGAAGCCGTCGGTATTCTGGACGGAGATGCAGGACTCGCTATGCCATGAGAGCGGTCTGGTATCCGCGTGCAAGAGCGGGAGCGCGGGATACTCCGAAAATGCGGATGCCATTGCCGACAGTAGCCCTGACTTGGCGGTGGCCGGTGCGGCATCAGGTGCGTCTGCGCACCCATCGCTGGACCAGCTGGGTGTGGACAGGCCGCAGGGGTTCTTCGTCGGCGACCACGCCACCGAATATGAGCGGGATGTCGTCGAAGAGGCATGGAACGCCCCATTGGAGGAACGCGAACAGGGCGGCGGCCCGACATGGCCGGCCAAGTTGTCCGAGGAAACCCTGTCGAAGCTCACCGGCGGGATGTCCGGCGATTCCGGGCTTGTGACCGACGATCCGGACTCCCTGCTGGCACGTGCCCGAATGCTCGTTGAAGACCCCGATCTGATGCCATGGTCCTTCGGCCGAGGCGAGCGCGAGATCGACCGCTATGTCCGCCGTCAGGCGGAGCACCTGCTGGAGCACGGACGGCAGAACGTCACCGCGTTGCAGGTGAGAGCGGGGCATATGACCCAGCGCGAGGAACGCGGCTATTGGCGTGGCCTGATCCGGCCCATCCCGCGCGTCGCATCCCCCGCCGCTGAGGCGGGCACCCTGTTCCACGCATGGGCGGAACAATTCATCAACGCCTACGGCGACGGCCAATCAATAGATGCAGACGGCATCGGCGCATACGATTCCAGCAGCATCGAAACCGGTACGGCCGGCACCTGCCGCGAGCCGGTGACCCGCGAATCCCTGCTGCACGATCTGTCCGAACTGGAAATGAAATCCGACACACTGACGGCGAAGGAACGACAGCTCACCGTATGGCAGCGTCGACTCGCCGAATCGACGTGGTCGGAGCGTCGCCCGGCGTGGGCGGAACGCCAGATCGTCGTGTCGATTCCCCAGCTCGGTGACGTCATCGTCAACGGCAAACTCGATGCGGTGTTCCACGGCGGACTGGACGCGAACGATCCGACGAAGCAATACACCATCGTCGACTGGAAGACCGGGCGCAAGCCACGCAAGCCGCAGGACATCGAACACAAGCTCGTGCAGCTCGACTGGTATCGGCTGCTGCTGTCGTACATCGAGCACGTGCCGCTGGACAGAATCGACGCCACCCTCTACTATCTGAGTGAGCCTGATGAAGGCGCGCGCGAGCTGCACGCCCGCGCGAAAACCGAACAAGAGATCCTAGCCGAGTTGAGCTCCGGCATTCCCGAAGGATCCGACAATGACTAGGTGACCGCCAAGGGGGCGGCACACGCTGCGGATGGAACGCGCCGCAGCCGTCATGCCGGGAGGGATGCCGCGACCCTTGGCGCACGTGTGGGCGGGCACACGTGCCGGACGCAACAACCACAAAGGAGCAGAACCATGGTTGCGCACGACAACACCGTCATGAATGCCACCATCACCAATGCCACGCCATCCGCCGATGACGAGAGCACCCTCTCGGAGAGCACGCCGATCGGGACGGACCCACAGCGTGACGTCATGTCTGACGTCGTACCTGACGTCACGCCGGAGGAGGTGCCGGGCGTCACAATCGCATCTACGCCGGCAACGGCAACAGTGCCCGCCGAGGAGATGAAACCATCGCAATCGGTGACCTACCGGCCCATGCGTTGGAATGATCTGGACGACATCGTCCGGGAGTTCGACCGCACATGGGGTCAGTGCAGCGCGGCCGCCGGCACGCCGGTGTCCATGCAGATATCCCGGCACTTCGTGCTGCACTACCTCGAACCGACCACCCGCGCCATCATCGCCGAACTCGACGGCCGCTTCATGGGCGTCACACTGTCGCGCGTCGCCGGCGAGCCATTGGCCTTCCCGCAAGCCAAGCAGGAACTCGCCGCGATCAACGGCGAACTGAACCGGTCGACGCTCGGCACGAAAACCCTGTCCGAGACCGAGCAATGGCATGAGATGGAACTGCGCATGGAACGCGAAATCGACATCAACGACGTCGCGCGCGGCGAGATCGAGCTGTTCCTCGTCGCGAAAAGCGCTCGCGGACACGGCGTCGGCGGTTCGCTCTGGCGGCAGGCGATGGACTATTTCGCGAATTGCCAGGTCGCCCGGTTCTACCTGCACACCGACTCCAGTTGCGACGTGAGCTTCTACGACCACAAGGGGCTGAACTGCATCGCCGCCCGATACGCGGCGGACCATCCCGAGGATGGCGCAGACATGGACGACATCTTCATCTACGCCGGAACCCCGGAGAACACTCGATGAGCGGGGCTCAACAGCAGAGCCGATCCGTCGCATCGCAGTCGCCGTACGCGCAACTGTTCCGCATTCCCGGCGCCAAGGCGTTCTGCATCTCCGGAGCGGTGGCCCGATTGCCGATCTCGATGATGTCGCTGGGCATCGTGCTCGCGCTCAACCACATGTACGACAACTGGACGGTCGCCGGGTCGATGAGCGCCATGTACATCCTCGCCGTCGCCGCGGTCACGCCGTTCTACGCGCGCCTGTTCGACCGGTTCGGGCAGCGGCGTGTCGGACCGGTGGCGCTTGGCGTGCAGATAGTGGCGATGCTTGCGTTCGCACTGGCGGCGCTCGCCCGAGTGCCCATCCCGGTGCTGTTCGCGCTGGCCATATGCATGGGGCTGACCCAGTTCTCGTTCGGCGCCCTCGTGCGCACCCGCTGGGCGTATGCGCTGCGCGGTTCGCAACACGAGTCGCTGCTCAACACCGCGTATGCGCTGGAAGCGGCCATCGATGAGATCGTATTCATCTTCGGTCCGATTCTGGCGGCGTTCCTCGCCACCTCGGTGCACCCGGTGTCGCAGTTGTTCGTGCCCACGCTGGCCTGCGGCATCGGGGGAGCGGTGTTCTTCTCGCTGAAGAACACCGTCCCGCCCGTGTTGGAGCCGATTGACGTCGTCGCCGCCGAAATACCGGACGCGCAGTCGAACGCCGTCACCGGTCAGCCGGCTCCCGCACTCCAGACGGCCGGAGACCATGCCGCACCGACGCCCTCCCCCGAAGACAACGGTTTCCGGCTGCGTCGTCTGCACCGGCCCTATTCCGCCAAGCCGCGCAATGTACTGACGTATCGGGGCATTCTGCCACTGCTGGTCGTGTTCGTGGTGTTCAACATGAGCTTCACCGCATTCGACGTGTCCATGACGGCCACGATGAAGGCCGCCGGCGCGGAGCGGTTCCTCGGCCTGCAGCTCGCCATGTTCGCGGTCGGCTCCTGCATCGGGGCGGTCATCTTCGGTTCCCGGGAGATGAAAGGCTCGCACTGGCGGCATATGGTCATGTTCCTGACGCTGCTCACCGTCGGCTATGTGGTGTTCCGCATGGTGATGGGCAATTTCCTGATCCTCGGCGCCATGGAGATCCTGACCGGCCTGTGCGTCTCCCCGCTGTTCGCTACCGGCAACCTGATCGTCAAGGACATCGTGCCTGCGCGCTCGCTCACCGAAGGACTGTCGTGGGTGACCACCGCAGGCTCGGTCGGCACCTCGTTCGGGTCGACCATCGCCGGTGCCGTGCTGGACGCATCCAGTCCGCACATGAGCATGATGATTCCGTGGATCGTCACCCTGTGCGCGGTGCCGCTCGCCCTGCTCGGCTGGTTCCTCGCCCGAAAACGGCGCTGACGTCCGTCAGCCATGTACCCGCCGTGGAACGCGGCGACGCAGAAGCGCGTCGCCGTCACCCTCGCCCGCGCTCCTGCGCGGATCTCCAGTATCTGCGCGACCCTGTCGTTCACGTCCGCCTTCGTGGCGAGCCGGTGTTCGAGCAACGGCTCGCCGATGGCCCGCCCGATGACCGGTCGGGTCTTGAGCAGCCCGGCCGTGTACGGGTGCGCTGGATGGTCGAACACGTCATACACGTCGCCGGTTTCCAGCAGACGACCGGCATACATGACCGCCACCTTGTCGGCGATCTGCGCGACCACGCCGAAATCATGGGTGATGAACAGCACGGAAAGCCCGTATTCGTCCTTCAGCGACATCAGCAGGTCGAGGATCTGCGCCTGTATCGTCACGTCGAGCCGGTGGTCGGTCCGTTGGCATGGTTCCATTCGGCACGTAGCCATTGCTGCACTCCGAGAACTCCGCCATCCTCTGTGGGAAGCGTCAGCCTGCGACGGTGCAGGGCGGAGACCTCGGTGACCACGGGGAAGTGTCGAATGGTGTTGCCGTTCACGTTGCCTGCGATATGCGACAGCCCCTTGTCCCAAGTGACCAGTTGCACGTATTCCCGGCCGTTCGCCTCCAACAGCGGATGCACCGTGGCCCAGCCGACCTCGGTGTTCCAGAACCACAGCGAGGTCGAAGGTTTCGCTCGTTTCGATCATTGGGCCACATGAGGCGCATGCCAGTCCACGAGCCCATCTGCACTCACGGTGTCACCTCGGAATCCGCGCACGTCTTGAGGACGGAGGTCTTTGATGCGGATGACCTTATCTGCCATTCGACGTTTCCTTCTTGACCTCGAACGGGAGTCCCTGTTCCCTGACGACGGCCTTCAGGAAGATCGTGACCGCGCCGGAGAGGGTGAGCCCGAGGTCTTCGAGCACGTGGCTGGATTCCTCCTTGAGCTGCGGGTCTATCCTCATGGTCGTGGTGGGTATGCTCGCCATATGCGCCTCCTATGCTTGTCGGTTGTTCCGACTGTACATCGTATGCACGGTGTCATGCGGCTTTCCGCCAATAATCCATGTACGGTAGCGTCATGCGCTGGCAGTCACGGCGGCGGATGCGATACAGGCCTTTGCCGAGCTGGCGGGCGAGCAGCCCATCATCGTCGGTTTCGCCGAATCCGTCGGTGAACGCGACGAGCCATTGGAACCAGTCCAGGTAGGCTTGCAGGTATTTCGTTGACACGCCGTGGAAGCCGAACATGAAAGCCTCCAATCGCGCATGCAGCGTGTTCACGCGGTTGATGGCGAGATCGCGCTCCTGTGGCGTCAGTTCGCCAAGTTCCTTCCTGACCCTATCGGCTATACGCGCCACCTTGCCCGTTCTCATACCTACCATCATTGTAGCTACCCAGTAACCACACTGCAAGGCAAAAAGTCAACCTTGGTCTAACAGAGCCAAAATTTATGAAGCCGTATCAGTGCGTTGTGGAACGGTGCGCCGAACCGGTCGGAGCCGGGATGTGACCCAGCTTACGGACAGGTGGCCGGACCATGGGCCGGCATGCCTATATATTGGTAGGGAATTTTGGAAAAGTTACGGACGGTTTCGCTCGGAAAGGTCGTGTGATGGTCAGGGTTTCAGTGGTCGGCGCCAAAGGGCGCATGGGATCTCATGTGGTGGATGCGGTGAACGGTGCGCAGGACATGCAGCTCGCCTTCGCACTCGACGCGGGCGATGACCTGATGCGGATCACGCCGGAGAACACCGATGTCGTGGTGGAGTTCACCGTGCCGTCCGTTTCGCTCGACAATGTGCTCGCGCTTGTGAAGCGGGGGGTCGACGTGGTGGTCGGTACCACCGGTTGGACCGATGAGAGACTCGCCAAGGTCACGGCGGCGCTCGCCGAGGCTCCCCGTGGCGATCAGGCCGTGTTCATCGCGCCCAACTTCGCGATTTCCGCCGTGCTGGCCGATTATTTCGCCAAGGTCGCCGCGCCGTACTTCGAGTCCGCGGAGGTCATCGAGCTGCATCATCCCACCAAGGTGGATGCGCCCTCCGGAACCGCTATCCACACCGCCCGCGCCATCGCGGATGCGCGCAAGGCGGCCGGCCTCGGCGCCATGCCGGACGCCACCGAGACGGATGGCGGCTCTCGCGGGCAGGTCGTCGACGGCGTGCACGTGCATGCCGTGCGTCTGCGCGGGCTCAACGCGCATGAGGAGGTATTGCTCGGCAATGCGGGCGAGCAACTGACCATCCGCGCCGACAGCTTCGACCGCATCAGCTTCATGCCTGGCGTGCTGCTCGCCGTGCGCAAGGTCGCCGACGGCGGTCATGCCGGCCTGACCGTCGGCCTCGACAAGTTCCTCGACCTGTAAAGCGTTGGCCTGGCATCCCCCATCCGGCGATAATCCCGTTTGGTGGGGTCTGGATGGGACTTTGGTGGGATGAAGGAGGTCCGGGACGCGTTCATATTATGTACGGGTGACGGCGATGCGTCCTTGCTGCCAAGTACGGTAAAGAGATATGAGTGACGGTACTATGCATCTTCTCAACCCGGCTCCGTTCGGACGCATCCTCCCCGCAATGGTCACCCCCATGAAAGCAGACGGGACGGTTGATTTCGAGGCCGCGCAGTCTCTGGCGAAGCAATTGGTCGCCGACGGCGCCGACGGGTTGGTGGTGAACGGCACGACCGGCGAATCCCCCGTGACCCACATGGAGGAGAAGGTCGAGCTGGTGAGGGCCGTCAAGGAAGTCGTGGACGTCCCGGTGATCTCCGGTGCCGGATCGAACGATACCGCGCACACCGTGCGCATGGTCGAGCAGACGCAGGAGGCGGGAGCCGACGCGGTGCTCGTGGTTATGCCGTACTACTCGCGCCCCAGTCAGGACGGCGTGGTCGGCCATTACAAGGCCGTCGATTCCGTGGCCGAGAGGCCGATCATCGTATATGACGTGCCCGGCCGTACCGGACTGAAAGTCCGCGTCGAAACATATGACCGTCTTGCCGAGCTTGAGCATGTCAAAGCCGTCAAGGACGCGACCGGCGACCTCGCCGCCGCCGTCGAAAAGCAGCAGCGCACCGGCCTCGCCTGGTATTCGGGTGATGATGGCCTGTTCCTGCCGTTCCTGTCGATCGGCGCCGTGGGCATCATCTCGGTGATCGCGCACGTCGCCTCCTCGCCGATGCGCCAGCTGGTCGAGGCGTTCGACCGCGGCGACATCCATCAGGCGCAGCGCCTCGCCAACCAGCTCGCCCCGCTCGTCCACGCGCTCAACGGCGACGGCTACCAGGCCGTCATGGCCAAGGCCTCGCTGAGAATCAAGGGCTATCTTTCCTCCACGGCCATGCGCCTGCCGAACATCGGCCCGGACGCCGATCAACTGGCCAAGGCCGAAGAGGGCATGAAAGCAGCGGGACTGCTCTGACCGGGCCACACCGGCCTCGCTCGGGATGCACCCGGATTACGGCATCGTCCGACTCCGGGAACGGCCGTCCCGGTCGCGGATGCGAACGGCCTCGGCGGACACGGGCGAGCGGTTGCAGATAACGTCGTTTCCGTGACACAGACGGAAACAAAGGAACAGAAAACCAATAGAGAATGGCACAAGAACAACAAAAGAAGAACAATTCCCGCAGGTCCCGTTCCGGTGGCGCGTCGCGCCGCCGCGGATCCGCGAATCGCAACACCAGCAACGCCGGCTCGTTCAAGGGCCAGGCCACCGCTCCCCAGCAGGACGATGTCCTGATCGCCCCGCCGAAGTACCGCAAAGGTTCGATGCGCATCACGCCGCTCGGCGGTCTGGGCGAAATCGGCCGCAACATGAACGTAATCGAATACAACGGTCACCTGCTGCTCATCGACTGCGGCGTGCTCTTCCCCGAAGAGGAGCAGCCGGGCGTCGACCTGATTCTTCCTGATTTCAGCTACATCAAGAACCGTCTCGACAAGGTCGACGCGCTCGTGCTCACTCATGGCCATGAGGACCATATCGGCGGCGTGCCCTACCTGCTCAAGCTGCGCCCGGACATCCCGCTGATCGGCTCCAAGCTGACCCTCGCCTTCGTTGAGGCGAAATGCCAGGAGCACAACCAGCATCCCACCATGGTGGAGGTCAAGGGACGCGACAAGCTCAAGGTCGGCCCGTTCAATCTCGAATTCGTCACCGTCACCCACTCGATCCCCGACGCGCTCGCCGTGTACGTCAAGACGCCCGCCGGCTCCCTGATTGACACCGGCGACATCAAGCTCGACCAGCTGCCGCTCGACCACAAGATCACCGATCTGGTGGAATTCGGCAAGATCGGCGAGCAGGGCGTGGATCTGCTGATGATGGACTCCACCAACGCCGAGGTGCCAGGCTTCGTCAAGCCGGAGACCTCCATCGGACCCGCGCTCGACCAGGCGTTCGCGCAGGCGAGCCGCAAGATCATCGTCGCCAGCTTCTCCTCGCACGTGCACCGCGTCCAGCAGGTCGTCGACGTCGCCCACAAGTACGGGCGCAAGGTCGTCTTCGTCGGCCGCTCGATGGTGCGCAACATGTCCATCGCCGCCGACCTCGGCTACCTGCACATCCCCGAAGGCACCGTCATCGACCTCAAGAAGGCGCACGACGTGCAGGACGACAAGCTCGTCTTCATGTGCACCGGTTCGCAGGGTGAGCCGATGGCCGCCCTCGGACGCATCGCCGACGGCAACCACCGCGACATCACCATCAACGAGTTCGACACGGTGATACTCGCCAGCTCCCTGATTCCGGGCAACGAGCATGGCGTGTACAAGGTCATCAACAAGCTCGTGCAGCTCGGCGCGCGCGTCGTCAACCGCGACAACGCGGCCGTGCACGTGTCCGGTCACTGCAACGAGGGCGAGCTGCTGTACATGTACAACATCGTCAAGCCCAAGTGCGCGATGCCCATCCACGGCGAGAACCGCCACTTGGTCGCCAACGGCCTGATCGCCGTCAAGACCGGCGTCGATCCGAAGAACGTGGTGCTGGCGGAGGATGGCGACGTCGTCGACCTGTACCACGGTCAGGCCGCGGTCGTCGGCTCCGTGCCGTGCGGCTACGTGTACGTGGACGGCGATTCGGTCGGCGAGATCACCGACGAGGAGCTTGAGAAGCGCCGCATCCTCGGCACCGAAGGCTTCGTGTCCAGCTTCGTCGTGGTCGATACCGAGGCCTCCGAAGTCGTCACCGGCCCGAAGATCTTCCTCAACGCGGTCGCCGAAGACGAAAGCGAGTTCGACAAGATCCGCCATCAGATCGTCGAGCAGCTGCAGGACGCGATGATGCAGGGGACGAAGGACACGCACAGACTGCAGCAGATCATGCGCCGCACGCTCGGCGGATGGATCGCCCGACAGCTGCACCGCAAGCCGATGATCGTTCCGGTCGTCGCCGACATCGCCCAGGACATCATCGAAGAACCCAGCAAGTAAACCGCTTCGGCTCACGCAAGTGACGCCGGCATACGTCCAGAAGCAAGCCTGAACGTCAACGTCTCAGCGAGGAGTAGGGAATCGCGTGAACGGTTCCTTGTTCCTTTTTCTGTCGTGACGGTCCCGGCTTCTTTCGGGAAGACATATCAGAAGGAGTTAGAAAATATGCCAGGTGCAAACCTTACCCGCGTGGAAGCCGAGGAACGCAAGTCCATCGTCTCCGCCCCCATCAGCTACCATGTCCAGCTTGATCTGACCCGGGACGCGCGCACGTTCGGCTCGACCACGACGATCTGCTTCGGCGCCGAGCCGGGCAGCGAGACGTTCCTCGACCTGATCGCCGACAACGTGACCGAGATCATCCTGAACGACGAGGCGCTCGACCCCGCGCAGGTGTTCAAGGACAACCGCATCGCGCTCACCGGCCTGCGCCGCCGCAACGAGGTCACCGTCAAGGCCGACTGCGTGTACTCCAACACCGGCGAGGGCCTGCACCGCAGTGTGGACCCGTCCGACGGCAACATCTACCTGTACTCCCAGTTCGAGGTGCCGGACGCGCGCCGCGTGTACGCGGTGTTCGACCAGCCCGACCTGAAGGCCACGTTCGACTTCACCGTGCTCGCGCCGAAGTCGTGGATCGTCACGTCGAACATGCCGGTCAAGTCCAAGGAGGACGTCGACGACGTCATCACCGCAGACGGGGTGCTCGGCGACCACGAGCCCGAATCCGCCCGCAGCTGGACGTTCGAGACCACGCCTATCATGAGCTCGTACCTGACCGCCATCTGCGCCGGTCCGTACGCCGAATGGCACACCACCTACCTCAACGAGGACGGCCGCACCGTGCCTATGGCCCAGTACTGCCGCCAGGCGCTCGCCCCCGCGTTCGCCAAGGACGTCGACTACCTGTTCGACATCACTAAGAAGGGCTTCGCGTTCTACGCCAAGACGTGGGGCGTGCCCTACCCGTACGCCAAGTTCGACCAGATCTACGTGCCCGAGTACAACGCGGGCGCGATGGAGAACATCGGCATGGTCACGATCCGCGACCAGTACGTGTTCGAGTCGAAGGTCACCGACGCGCTCGCCGAGCGCCGCGTGGTGACCGTGCTGCACGAGCTCGCCCACATGTGGTTCGGCGACTACGTGACGATGAAATGGTGGAATGACCTGTGGCTCAACGAGTCCTTCGCCGAGTTCACCTCCACGCTCGCCACCGCTGAGGCCACCGAATGGCATGACGCCTGGGCCACGTTCTGCTCCGGCGAGAAGAGCTGGGCGCTGAACCAGGACCAGCTGAGCACCACGCACCCGATCGTCGCCCCGATCAACGACCTCAACGACACGTACGTCAACTTCGACGGCATCACCTACGCGAAGGGCGCCTCCGTGCTCAAGCAGCTCGTGTACTACGTCGGCCGCGAGAAGTTCTTCCAGGGCATCAACCAGTACCTCAACAAGTACGCATACTCCAACGCCACGCTCGCCGACCTGCTGCACGAGCTGGAGAAGGCGTCCGGCCGCGATCTCAAGGCGTGGAGCGCCAAGTGGCTGGAGGAGTCCGGCATCAACACGATCGCCACCGAGGTCGAGGAGAACGCGGACGGCACCATCGCCTCGCTCACGCTCAACCAGACCGCCCCCGCCGAGCACCCGGTGTTGCGCCCGCATCGCCTCGCGGTCGGCTTCTACGACGAGGATCCGGCCACCGGCAAGATCGTGCGCACCGACCGCTTCGAGCTTGACGTGGACGGCGAATCCACCGTGGTCGCCGCCGCGGCCGGCAAGAAGCGTCCCGCGTTCATCCTGGTGAACGACGATGATCTGACGTACACGAAGCTGCGTTTCGACGCCGATTCGCTCTCGTTCGCCCTGGCGAACCTGCAGCGTTTCGATGATGCGCTCGCCCGCGCGGTCGTGTGGCTGTCGCTGTGGGACATGACCCGTGACGGCGATCTCGCCGCCGAGAAGTTCATCGACACGACGCTGGCGCTGCTCGCCACCGAGACCGAGTCCACCACGTTCCGTTACGCGCTGAGCTGCATGAGCACCACCGCGTGGCACTACACCGCGCCGGATCGCCGCGCGGACGTGGTCAAGCACATCGCCAAGGAGCTGTGGAAGCTCGTCATCGCCGCTCCCGGCGGATCCGACCAGCAGTTCCAGCTCGTCACGGCGTACCTCGGCTACGGCGAGGAGGGCGACGCCGAGTTCGCCGAGCACGCGCAGGGCCTCTTCGACGGCTCGCTGATCGTGGCCGGACTGGAGATCGACAACAACTTCACGTGGACGATCATCAACGCGCTCTCCTCGGTGAAGCTTATCGACCAGGCCGGCATCGACGCGCAGCTCGCCAAGCGCGACACCACCGAGAACCGCGAGTTCGCGCTCGGCGCCCACGCGGTGCGTGGCGACGCCGCCGCGAAGGAATGGGCCTGGAACGAGGCGCTCAACAACGCCGACCTGACCAACATGCAGCTGGAGGCCGTGGCCCGCGGGTTCGGCGCCACTCCGCGCCCCGACCTGGCCGAGCCGTACGCCGCCAAGTACTACGACGTGGTCGACTGGGTGTGGAAGAACAAGAGCTTCCACATGGCCGAGGCGCTGCTTGAGGGCCTGTACCCGTACTACGCCGACCCGGCCACGCTGGTCGAACTCGGCCATCGGTGGCTCGCCGACCATGAGGATGCCGACAACGCCCTGAAGCGCATCGTGCGCGGCAATGTGGAATCCTCCCAGCGCACGCTCAAGGTGCGCGACTTCAACGCCGCGCTGTAAGACGGCGCGACCGACCCATACGAAACGCCCTTCGCGTAACGTGCGCCTGCAAGGCCGCCGTTTGCGCGAGGGGCGTTTCGCGTGCATGAGTATGTACCGGCGGTGCGGCAGAGTCGTCGTGTTGCCGTATCGCCGTGTTGCCGTGATTCGTTGTACAACTCCCGCATATCAGCGAAACGCAGATGTTGTGCACCTACGGCGCTGTACAACTCCCGCAAACGGGCAAAATATACGTGTTGTACAGTGACTTGAGCCGCGAAATCGTTGATTTCAAGCCATTCTCTTATCGCGCCTAAATATCTGCCGTCGTACAACTCCTGCATAATGCGTAATCGCGGACGTTGTCCAGCGTGATGTACCGTGCCGTCACATGCCGCGCCCCTGCTACTGCGCCGTTCACTGCCCGTATACCGAAATGTTACGGGAAAGGGGTATTGCTGAAAGCTTCATGAGAGTACACTTTCGGATTGTAGGGGGTTCATCATGAAACTCCTCGGCGATATCATCCAAAGACGGCGTGAGCCGGGAAGGGCAGGTTCATGGTTTCTCGTTAGTCGAGGGTGAAGGCCGGGTGCGCGTTCGCGCTGGCGTGTGTGTTGCCTTGCGCGTGGACGCCCGGCGCGTTCGCGGCGGATGACGGGCGTTGGCCGGTGGCGAACGATGTGGTGGCTGCCGCGTGGAAGCAGGGCATTGATGGTTCCGGTGTGAAGGTGGCGGTGCTGGATTCGCAGGCGGTGGAGGATTATCCCGCGTTGAAGCATGCCTCGATCACATACAAGCTGGGACGATTCCATAACGTGGATGACAAGACGGTCGAGTGCAAGGTGGACGGCAAGCCGTTGACCGCGACGATCAAGTCCGGTGAAGGCGACTACTACTCCTCGCACGGCACCGACATGCTGGCATGGATCGTGGGTGATGGAATCAACTACACTTCGAAGTGGCCCGGAATCATGGGGGGCGGCGCCCAAAGCGGACGTGTTGCATATTACGGATGGGGCGGTTAATGCGGGGCCTGTTGTGACACCTTGCGATCAGAAACTCGCGGGTGATGCGACAAGCGACAGTGGTGCAGATGTCAAGACGGCGGTGGACTGGGACGCTCGCATCCTCAACCGTTCCCAGGGAGGTGATCTCGTCAGCGCGGATTATGCCGGGTATGTGGATGCCCTGCGTCATGGGGTCGTCATGGTCGGAGGACGTGCGAATGACATGAATCCCGGCTTGGATGATCTGACCGGCGACCCGCGCAGCATGGAGACCTTCCCCGGTGTGGTGATGGTGAACAGCGTGGACGAGTCCGGGAACCTGGCTTCCACCTCGGATGTCATGGACGGCAATGTGGCGGTGCTGTCCTATGGCATGAACGTATTAGACCCGGTCAATCCTCTTTCGAATGTCTACAATATCGCGGGCAATGGCGGCACGTCGAACGCGGCCGCGGTGTTGTCGTCGTACCTGGCGCTGGCCATGCAGAAGTGGCCCGACGCGACGGGCAACCAGATCATCCAGTCTTTGATACGCAACACGAAGAGCGGCAAGGGCAAGCCGGTCATTGACCCGGAACGCAAGCGGGGGTTCGGCGAGGTGGACCTGAATGCGCTGCTGACGGTCGACCCGACCCAGTACAAGGATGTGAACCCGATTCTGGAGTACCAGATGAAGGCGGCCGCCCAATACCCGGATCTGAAGGACTGGTACACGCAGGATTGCAAGACGAACCCGGACGGCGTTGGCACCGCGGCGGATAATGTCCCGTGTGAGGCCGGGCTCATCGGGCGGGAGTATGAGCGTCAGCAGGCGGCGTGGAAGAAGGTGGAGCAGTGCCGATCAGACGGCGGCTCCGACTGCATGAAATACTCCGCCACGAACACCGCCGATGGTGAGACCAATAACACCACGACACCGAACGGGCAGGCCAAGCCCGAAGGAGACCCGTCGCAGAGCGCTTCGTCCGGCATGCTGGCGTGGCTGTGGGGCGTGATCGGCGCAGGCGTGGCCGCTATAGCCGCGGGCGTGATAATCGCCCTGGTGGTGTCTCGGCGGCGTAGGACGCGCGCGGATTCCCGTATCCGGTGTGGCATATGGCAGTGTTCGATCATACCCCAACGGACCCGTGCCATCCCGCCCATATCCTGGTGGATCACAGGGGAGTGGGGGCCAGGCTCCGCCTGCCGAACCGGGTGCCGGAACAGCCGCCTAGCCAGCCGCAGCAGCCATATCCTCAGCAGGTCCCCCGGCAAGGATTCGCTCCGCCGCAACCATACCCGCCGACTGAACCGGCTCCCGGAGTTCCAGCCCCTGACAACCATGGTGGCAATGGAAACTCCGGCGGACATGGACGGCATTCAGGGTAATGACCACAGCAGAGAAAGCCCCAATCGGCCCCTTCTCTCATTGGCAAATGACTCGCGAATCTGCTTGTATTCTCTCACATGCCTTTCTCCGAAACTGGCAATTGCGCGTGATTTGGGCAGTATTCATGGATATGGGTGCAATCGCTCCGCCGGCCGGTTACGATGGTGCTCGGTATGTCGAAGAGACGGCGGAAGCCGTCGAAGCAAAGGAATCGCAGATTATGCCGAGATTGTTTGGAACCGATGGCGTTCGTGGATTGGCGAACAGGGATTTGACCGCGCGTCTGGCGCTTGATCTGGGGGATGCCGCCGTGCGCGTGCTGGGCAACAGTGCCGTCAGGGAAGGCCTGCCGGAGGGCCGCCGTCGTGCGCTGATCGGCCGTGATACGCGCGTGTCCGGTGATTTTCTGGCGTCCGCGCTGTGCGCCGGCATGTCTGCTGGCGGCTTCGACGTGATCGACGCGGGCATCATCCCCACGCCGGGCGTCGCGTTCCTGACCTCCGTGCTCAACGTCGAGATGGGCGCGGTGATCTCCGCGTCGCACAACCCCATGCCCGACAACGGCATCAAGTTCTTCGCGCGCGGCGGTTTCAAGCTGCCCGACAGCAAGGAGGACGACATCGAGGCCGTGCTCGGTCAGGACTGGGACCGTCCGACCGGCGCGGGCGTCGGCCGCGTCTCGCATGAGACGGTGACCGCCACGAACCTGTACATCGACCATCTGGTGTCGACCATCGCCCCGCTCAACCCGGACAAGACCCAGCCCAAGCCGTTGCGCGGCCTGAAGATCGTGGCGGACTGCGCGAACGGCGCCACATCGGTGGTCGCTCCGGAGGCGCTGCGCCGCGCCGGCGCGGAAGTGCTGGTCATCAACGCCTCCCCGGATGGATACAACATCAACAAGAACGCCGGTTCCACGCACCCCGAGCAGCTGCAGGCCATGGTCAAGGCCACCGACGCGGTGATGGGCGTCGCGTTCGACGGCGACGCCGACCGATGCCTCGCCGTGGATGAGGACGGCAACATGGTCAACGGCGATCAGATCATGGGCATCCTGGCCCGCGCCAAGAAGGAGGCCGGCAAGCTCGCTGACAACACGCTCGTCGTCACCGTGATGAGCAACCTCGGACTCAAGCTCGCCCTCAAGGACATGGGTATCAAGACCGTGCAGACCGCGGTCGGCGACCGCTACGTGCTGGAGGAGATGCTCCGCGGCGGCTACACGCTCGGCGGCGAGCAGTCCGGCCACGTCATCAACCGCGAGTTCGCCACCACCGGCGACGGCACCCTGACCGCGCTCACCCTGTGCAACGAGGTCGTCAAGTCCGGCAAGAGCCTCAAGCAGCTCGCCGCGGACTTCCCGCAGCTGCCGCAGCAGCTCGTCAACGTGCCGAACGTCGACAAGATGGCCGCCACCACCAACGCGGCGGTGCAGGCCGCCGTCGACAAGGAGTCGAAGCTGCTCGGCGACACCGGTCGCGTGCTGCTGCGTCCGTCCGGCACCGAACCGCTCGTACGCGTGATGGCCGAAGCCGCCACGCAGCAGCAGGCCGACGAGGTGTGCGACCGGCTCGCCAAAGTCGTGGCCGACGAGCTCGCGCTGTAGAACGAATAACGGCAATACCGCAATACCAAGGAATCACTCGTATGTTCGGAAAAAACACGAAAGTCGACCTCGAACTCAACCGTGAGGTCGAGCAGCTCCTCAAAACCGGCGGCAAGGAGCGAATCCTGCCGATTGTGCAGGCCGGCGAACCGGTGCTGCGCCAGCAGACCGTGCAATACTCCGGCCAGCTGAGCAAGGGTACGCTGAACAAGCTCATCGACACGATGCACACGACGATGCTGGAAGCGCCGGGAGTCGGCCTGGCCGCCACACAGATCGGCCTGGGGCTCGCGCTCGCGGTGGTCGAGGACCACGTGCGCGACGACGAGGACGATCCGCGCGAAATCGCCGAATTCCCGTTCCACGTCATCATCAACCCCAGTTATGAGCCGATCGGCGACGCGACCCGCAGCTTCTACGAAGGCTGCCTGAGCTTCGACGGATATCAGGCCGTGCGTAGGCGCTGGCTCGACATCACCGCACGCTGGACCGACGAGAACGGCAAGCAGCATGAGGAGCGTCTGCACGGTTGGCCGGCGCGCATTTTCCAGCATGAGACCGACCATCTGAGCGGCGAACTGTACATCGACAAGGCCGAGATTCGCAGTCTGACCACCTACGAGAACCTTGAGGATTTCTGGTGCGACGACCCCGTGCCGACCGACGCCGCCGAGGAACTCGGCTTCGAGCTGTAGGCCGGGGCTGGGCCGACTCTGGTCGCGGCTGGTTACGGCTAACTGCTGTACAACTTCCGCATTATCGATATTTGCGCGTGTTGTCCCGCGAAATCAGGACGCCACACGCGCAAAACGCTATTATTTCGCAGAATAATTGCGGAAAAACGTTGCAGTTAAGCCGTTTTTGCTGAATCGTGTCGGTGTGGGTCATCGCTGCCGGCTGGACAACTGCCGCAAAAGTCGATAATGCGGGAGTTGTCCAGCCGGCGAACGCGAAGACCCCCCACGAGCCGTATACGTGCTTTAGGCTCGGCGATCCATCGCGGCGGACGAGCGCGTCACAATACCGCCGCGAGATCGGCGCGGGCGTCGGGGAACGTGCGGCAGTAGCGTTCTGCCTCGGCACTCAGCCGCTCGTTGACGAGCAGCCGCTCGTAAATCGGATTGCGGGCGTAGCGTCCGGATCCGTCATCGTACGCCGTGACGATGCTCCGCACCTGCCCGGCCCAATCCCGGCCGCTGATCGCGCGCAGCTGGGCGATGGTGTGCAGGTCGGAGGGGTCGTACGCCTCGACGATGCGCTCGCGGTACATCGCCCTGAGCTCGTCCCAACGTCCCAGCGCCTCGAATGCGGCCTCGCGCAGGGATTCCCACTCATACGCAACCAGATCCTCCGGGAACATCACCGTGTACTGGTTCGGCCGGTCGCGCTCCACCATGTCGATGAAGCCGATGAGCTCATCCCAGCGCTCCGCCGCGATAAGGCGCGCCGCGTAGGCATCCGCCATGGCTTCCGATTCGTGGTGGCTCACCAAGAAGCGGTCGGCGTCGGCCGCATCACCGCTCACGCGCATCAGATCATGGCGCAGGAACATGATCGATTCCTCGAACTGCTGGTGCGCCGACAGCGCCACCGTGCGCTTGATGAGTTCCGAAGCGTCGGCCGTCGAGCCGGTCGCGGCCTCGGCGGCGATGACGCCATCGTCGTGTGCCGTTTCGCCGTCGCATCGCCCGTCCTCGTCGATTTTCGCCTCCTTGGCGAAACGATCCATCGTGTCAAGGGCGCTGTTCAGCGCATCATAGGCGAACATGCGCGTATCGTCCCATTGCGCGAACGACAGGCCGCACGACAGCAGCTCCACCATCTGCGTCGCGTTCAGCTGGAAATCCTCGTTGCAGGCCACCCGCGTGATCAGTCGCAGCGCCTTCTCCCCGTCCTGCGGGTCGGCGTTGCGCGCCACGGAATCCATGTACACGCGCACGTTCTGGATGAGCTCCTTGAGATAGTCGAAGCCCTCGCCGTCCCGGTCCGCCGCGTTGCCCACGAATCGCGCGGTCATCTCGACCGACTTCGCCAGATTCGTGGTGGCATCGACCCAGCGCGTGCTCATCAGCGCGTTGCCGACCACGGCATCCACTCCCGACAACGCCTGCGAATCGATGCGGAACGTGGGCATGTCGTTGCGCGGCATGGACACGCCGTCCTCGGTGCGTTCGGCGGTCGGCACGGTGGATGAGATGGAGTCGAAGTACCATTGCATCGTCAACCCGATCACGTCGGCGACCTCGTTGGGAGCGGCGACGGGCACATTGTTGCGGTTGTCGTCGTCCTGGGCGGACGCGTCGGAGATCATATGGTTCCACAGGAACGTAGGGCCGTCGAAATCCGTTGATGCCAGCCAGCTGTCATTGACGAAATCCACGACGTCGTCGAGCTGTTGCCGCGGATCCACGCTGATCGAGGTGGTTGAGCCATCCATGATTCTGCCTCCCTGGTTCCGCTCCGTGGTTGCAAGCGTACGTGTAGTCTATCGCGATTGACGCTCCGACGTCGGCAATGGCGGATAATGGAGACCGTGAGCGAACAAAGCGTAAACCATGACGAGCGGCGGCAGGCGGCGAAAGGCGCCGGCGATGAGATGACGGCTGCGGACAAGGCCGAGGGAAAAGCCACGAGGAAGACCGGTGGATCCGGCAAATCGGGCGCGACGGCCAAGCCCGGCGAACGGTATGAGCGGGGCACGCGCAGCTACACGATGTCGCATATCCGCGGGAAGGACACCCGCATCGAAGTGCTCGTGCGCCGGTACCTGTTCTCGCGGGGGCTTCGGTTCCGCAAAAACGACAGGCGCTATCCCGGCCATCCCGACGTGGTTCTGCCCAAATGGCATACGATCGTGTTCATCAACGGATGCTTCTGGCATGCGCATCAGGGATGTTCCAAGTATTCCATTCCCAAATCCAATGTGGAATTCTGGACCGCGAAACTGACCCGCAACCATGACCGCGACATCGCGCAGCACGCCGCGCTCGAATCCGCCGGATGGCATGTCATCGTCGTCTGGGAGTGCGAGCTCGCCAAGCCCGTGCGCGAGGCGCGTCTGGAACGGCTCTACACCGAGATCACCGCGTCTTGTTCCATGGCGTCCAATGAGCTTGCTGGCCTCGCCAATGCGGCCGGTCCCGTCAATGCAGGCGGTTCCATCGTATAATTCCCCGATTACCGGCTCCACATCCGGCCATAGTCCCGTGAACGCCCGGTGAAACGGGACTTTGCCGGGAGGGTGGTAGGCAATTACAATCGGTGGCAGTACCGAATGGACGGCAAAGGGTGATGCATGATGAGCGAGACGAAACAGCCGACGATGTCACGACGCGCACGCGAGGCGCAGCCGTTCCGGGCAATGGTGTTCGGCGAGAGGGCCGACGAGATGATCGCCCGCAGCATCAGCGTCATCAAGCTGAGTCTGGGGGAGTCGGATTTCGGAGCGCCGCCCGCCGTGCGCGACGCGATGCGAGAGCAATATGATGGCCGCGCGCTGCCGTACACCGCTGCGCTGGGCCTGCCCGAGCTGCGACGCGCCATCGCCGACTTCTACCATGAACGCCATCATGTCGACATCGACCCCCGACGCATCGTCATCACCGCAGGCGGGTCTGCCGCACTGTTGCTGGCCACCGCGCTCACCGTCGACCCCGGCGACGAGGTGATCGTCGCCGACCCGTCCTACCCGTGCAACCGCGAACTGATCCGCTCCTTCGAAGGCGTGGTGGTGGACGTGCCGACCAGCGCGGCCACCCGCTTCCATCTCAACGCCGAACTGGTCGACCGCGCGTGGAGCGAGCGCACCAAGGCGGTGATGGTCACGTCGCCGTCCAACCCCACCGGCACGACCATCGACTTCGACGTGCTCAAAGGCGTGTGCGATCTGGCGCGATTCCGCGGCGCGTGGCGCATCATCGACGAGACATACCTCGACCTCGCCGACCGGGAGCCCGATGGCAGCGAGGTCAGGTCCGCGCTGCTCGCCGACCCGGACGCGATCATCTGCAACAGCTTCTCCAAGTTCTTCGGCATGACCGGCTGGCGTCTCGGCTGGGCGGTGGTGCCCGAATACACGATCGAGGCGGTCGACGATCTGGCGACCAACTATTATCTATGCGCGCACACGCCCACCCAGCATGCTGCGCTCGCCTGCTTCACGCCCGAATCGTTGGCGGTGTGCGAGGAACGCAGACAGGAGCTGCTCGCCCGCCGCCGCATCGTCGTAAGTGGTCTGGAGCGCATCGGCCTGCCGCTCGAAGTGGTTCCGAACGGCGCGTTCTACGCGTATTTCAGCGTCGCGGGAACCGGTTTGGACGCGTGGACGTTCTGCGAGCGTGCGCTGGAAGAGGCGCATGTGGCGCTGACTCCGGGACGGGATTTCGGTCCGGCGACCGCGGACACGCATGTGCGGCTGTCCTACGCGGCGTCGCGCGAGGCGTTGACGGAGGGGCTGTCCCGGCTCGGAAAGTTCGTCGCCTCGCTGCGATGATTCTCCGATAACCGCGGCCGGCCTTGGGTGGAACACCGCGCTCATGCTGCGGCCGCGCCGGTGATACAGTGAGATGCTATGGTGAATTTGCGTTCGCGCGTCACTCGATTGGGCGTGCTTGACATCGGCTCCAACACGATTCATATGCTGATCGTCGACGCTGCGACCGGCGCGCGACCCGATCCCGAGGCCAGCACCAAATCCACGGTGCGGCTGATGCAGTATGTCAAGGATGACGGGTCGATCAAGAAGTCCGGCATCGAGGCGATTCTGACCGCCGTGGATCAGTGCATGGAACTTGCCGAGGAATACGACATCACGCAATTGCTCGCGATGGCCACGTCGGCCATCAAGGAGGCTCCCAACAGCAACAAGATCCTGCGCAAGATTGAAGAGCGCATCGGCCAGAGCGTGACCGTGCTGTCGGGAACGGACGAGGCCCGCCTGACGTTCCTCGCCGCCCGACGCGTTCCCCAAATCCAAGCATCCGGCGCATGCCGTGGGCACGTCAAAGACGTTCCGCTCATTGGCACGTCTGGCGGGCGCGGTGCTGCGCCAGTCCGGGCGCGAGGACACGTGGATCATGACGCGCGAGCAGCTGGAGGACTGGATTCCCCGGCTTGCGGCCATCGAGCCGGAGCAGCGCGTGGCGTTGCCGGGCATCACGCCGGAGCGCACGATGCAGATCGTCGGCGGCGGCATCGTGGCCGACGAGATCATGAGGTCCCTGAACGTGCATGAGGTCGAGATCTGCCCGTGGGCGTTACGCGAGGGCGCGATTCTGCGCTGGCTCGATCAGTTCGGCCGCACGCGGCTGGGTTTCTGACCGTTGCGGTTTCTGCGCGCAGCGTCTAGATGCCGCGCCGGTGACGGGGCATCTACTGCTCCAATTGTGCCAGCTGCGTGCGAATCTTATGCAGTTTGGCGTAAATCTCGTTGCGCTGGGCGGGGTTCTTGGCACGCTGATGATCACGCGACAGCTTCTCTTCGGCGGCTTTCAGCGTGACGATCTGGTCCCGGCGGGCGATTCGCGCGTCCAGATTGGCTCCGTCCGCGGAATCGAGAATCGCCTGCGCGCACAGCGAATCCCACAGGTCGTCCATCGTCTTCGCGCCGCCGTCGGCGTTCCCTTCCGGTAGTTCCAGCGTGACCTCGCCGGCCGGCCTCCATTCGCCGGAGAACACTTTCGTGATCGGCACATGACCGGCACGGACCGGCACGTTGCGGCGCACGGCCAGCGCACACTCCTCGCGTACCGTGCCTTCGAACTCGCCTTCGTGCACGCAGACGAACACGATGCCGGATTTACGCTGTCCGGCGATCAGATCGATCACCTCGACGGGGATGCCGGGCGTGTTCACGCGCAGGCCAATCACCAGCACCTCGGGCATCTTGCCGCTGCCGGCGCCCATCGCCGTGTTCGCGGGCCGCAGCAGCGCGAGCATCGTGATCGAGGCGATGTCGTTGACCAGTCGCTGCTTGAGTTTGGACGATACCGGCGCCTTCGCCACGAACAATCCCTTCGGCAGCGTGCCCTTCTGCTCGGGAATCGCCGCCGAGGCCGGCAGTCCCAGCGTCAGGGCGGATACCTCGCCGCAGTGTGCGACGGTCAGGTGTGCAGCAGTCATCATCGGCCTCCTTGTGTTCGCCTCCGGCGGCAGGCCCGCCTGTGCGCATTGCTCCAATCCTAACCCCATCCGGGCGCCCGCCGGGGATGACCGTCACAAAACGGCCGTCCGTGTGCTCCCCGCGCGAAATACCGTTCCTCCGTTACGCTATGCTGTGCATACATCGACGAGTCGGGCGACGTCGCGGACGGGTGCCGCTGACAGGGGAGAAGGACATGGCTTTCACGGATGACCAGCTGGAGAGATATTCGCGGCATCTGATTCTGAAGGAGATCGGCGTACGCGGACAGAAGAAGCTGCTCGCCGCGCGAGTGCTGGTCATCGGCGCGGGCGGTCTGGGATCGCCGGCCGCGATGTATCTGGCGGCCGCCGGCGTCGGCACGATCGGCATCGTCGATGATGATGTGGTGGACCTGTCGAACCTGCAACGTCAGATCATTCACGGCACCGGCAACGTCGGCATGCCGAAGGTCGAATCGGCGGCCGAAACCGTCACCTCCATCAACCCAGACGTGACGGTGAAGCCGTATCACATACGCGTATCTGCCGGCAATATCGCCGAGCTGATTGCCGGCTACGATGTCATCGTCGACGCCGCGGACAATTTCTCGACGAAATTCCTCATCAACGACGCCTGCGTTCTTGCCGGGAAGCCGTATATATATGGTGGCGCGCTGCGGTTCGAGGGCCAGCTCATGACGTATGTGCCCGGGCGAGGCCCCTGCTACCGCTGCATTTTTCGCGATATGCCCGCGGCCGGCGAGGTGCCCAGCTGCAAGGAGGCCGGCGTGCTCGGCGCAGTGGTCGGAGTGATCGGCAGCATGCAAGCGGTGGAGGCGGTGAAGCTGATACTCGGCGTCGGCAAGCCGCTGACCGCCCGGCTGATGACGTTCGACGCGCTGGCGATGACGTGCCGCGCCGTGCCGTTGCCGGAGCGCGAACCCGATTGCCCGGTGTGCGGCGAGCATCCGACCATAACCACGCTGGATCCGGCGCGATACATCCAGCCGGCGTGCGGCGTGTGAGTGACGGCGATTCCGCCGTTTAATAACGCGCCATCACCGGCGTCTATCACCACGCTGCAACGGGAGCCAGACATCTGGCATAGGCTCATGAACGGATACCGTGCGCCTCGGCGGCCAAAGGCGCAAGGCGCGCGCAGGCGCTGGCATGAGCCACGAACATATGAGGGGAGCATCTGACATGACGGACAAGCGCATCGATTCACCGCTGGCGGACGACGACGGCGATGCCATCAAGCGCATCACGCCGGCACGATTCGCTGAGCTCGACAAATCCACGGTGACGCTGCTGGACCTGCGCGAGCCCGACGAGGTGTTGGTCCATGGCCTTGATGGCGCGATCAATATCCCGTTCAACAAGATCGGCACGAGGCTGAGCCAGGTGCCGAACGACAAGCCGGTCGTCGTGTTCTGCCGGGTGGGGGATTGGAGCGAGCAGGTCACCGAGATCCTTGCCGATCGCGGCTATGACGCCATCAACCTTGACGGCGGATTCCAGGCGTATCGGGAGTATCTCGCCTCTCTGCCGCAACAGCGGGAGAACGACGTCGACGATGGTGATGCACGGCCCGAAAAGCAGGCGAAGGGAAGCGCCGCGACGCTCTCCATCCCGACCGCGGCGCAGCAGATATCCCTGCGCGGCCCTGAGCATGAGAGCAAGTCGACGGGGGCCGCCGACTCGGCCGCCTCGCACGGCAGCGATGGAGATACGGACGGCGCGCAGCCTCACGCGGTATTCGTCGACGCCAAAGGGCTCAAGTGCCCCGGTCCGATCGTGAAGGTCGCCGACACGCTGCGCCCGCTGCCGATCGGAACCCGACTGACCGCCGAGGCGACCGAAGACGCCTTCCTGTCAGACATCGCGGTGTGGTGCGAACGCACCGGCAACCGTCTCGTCTCGCTCGAACGCGACGAAAACGGCGTGATTCATGTCGTCATCGACAAGACCGCGCACATGCCGGCCCCCGGCGCTCCGGCCGCCGCATGCCCGTCGTCGCCGGCCGGTCGGGCGGTATCGGCCGAGACTCCCGCCGCCGCACCGCAGCAGACCGGCTTCAACCCGGATGGCGGCGACGTCCGCCATGACAAGACCTTCGTCGTGTTCAGCGGTGACCTCGACAAGACCATCGCCGTGTTCATCATGGCGAACGGCGCCGCCGCGATGGGCCGCAAGGTCACGATCTTCTTCACGTTCTGGGGGCTCAACATCCTGCGCAAGCCCAAGCGCGTGCGTGTCAGGAAGACGCTCATCGAGCGCATGTTCGGCATGATGATGCCGCGCGGCACGCGCAAGCTCGGCCTCTCGCGCATGAACATGGGCGGCATCGGCGCGAAGATGATCCGCTGGATCATGAAATCCAAGAACGTGGAATCACTCGAATCGCTGATGAAGCAGGCGACCGATCACGGCGTGCGCCTGGTCGCATGCCAGATGTCGATGGACATCATGGGCATCCATCAGGAGGAGCTCATCGACGGGGTGGAGCTCGGCGGCGTCTCAACGTTCCTCGGCTCCGGCGAGACCAGCGACATGAGCCTGTTCGTCTGACGGGACGCGGCGAGGCCGGTTGACAGTCGCCATAGGTGTGCGGCGTAGAATACGGAAGGCGAAGGAGACCCGCATGACACGCAAACTCATTCTCGATTTGGATACCGGCATCGACGACACACTGGCAATCGCGTATGCGCTCGCAAGCGAACAGGCCGATGACGTCCGGCTGATCGGCATCACCGGCACCTATGGCAACGTCACCGTCGAGACCGGCATGCGCAACGCGCTCGCCGTCACCGACCTGCTTGGGCATCCCGAAGTGTCGGTGTATCCCGGTCTCGACCGCCCGTCGACCGCACCGGAAAACTTCCGCTATTCGCCGTCGGCAGGAACGCGGCGCATCCACGGCGACAACGGCATCGGCGACATGACGATCCCCGATTCGCGGCGCTCGCCGGAAACGACGGCCGCGGCGGATTTCATCATCGACGCGGCGCACACGTACGGCAAGGACTTGGTCATCGTGCCCACCGGCGCGATGACCACGATCGCCGAAGTCTGCCGTCGTGAGCCGCGCATCGGCGAGCTCGTCGGTTCCATCACGTTCATGGGCGGTGCGCTGACCGTGCCGGGCAATGTGACACCCGGCGCTGAAGCGAACATCATGCAGGACCCGGAGGCCGCCGACGCCATCCTGCGCAGCGGCGTGGAAACCACGATGATCGGCCTTGACGTCACGCATCAGGCGGTGCTCACGCGGCGCGACATCGAGCGATGGCGGCGGCTGGGTACCGCGGCGGGTGATTTCCTGGCGGGCATGACGGATTTCTACATCGACGCGTATTCGGCGACGCAGCCCGAGCTGGAGGGGTGCGGCATGCACGATCCGCTTGCCGTGGCCGCGGCGCTCGACCCGACGCTGGTCACCACGCTGGGCATGAACCTGCAGGTCGACTTGGAGGGCGCGTATCGCGGCAGGACCATCGGCGACCGCGCTCACGACCGGCTCACCGACTCGCACAAGACCACGCAGGTGGCCGTGCGCGTCGACATCGCGCGATTCAAGAGCCAGTTCCTTGACCGGATCACGGCGCTGGCCTCCCACTGATCACCGCGAGACGGGCGGCTGCTGATCGCCGCGCGGCGCTTGACCATTCCCCACCCTCTTCCCGCGAAAGTCCCATGTACATTGGTCGTGATGGGACTTTCGCGGGATGGCGGCGGAGCCGAGCCGGGCGGATTCTAGTGGTGGTTGCAACACCAAAAACACCAGGTGTTGCAACCACCACTAGAATCCGCCCTCCTCATGCCGCCTTGGCCCGTCCTGTCGGCGGCGGTGCTGGAGGTGACGCGCACGGGGATGTCATGCATGATGCCGGTCGGTCACTGTTCTGCACGCATGCTATCGGGCGTCACTGGAAGGCCTGTGACGACGATGTCGAAAAATGGCGCTCTCAAAACTCGCAGAGTGACGGCACCCTTCAAAACCATTGGAAAATAAGGGATTTCAACAACCGCCACTGTGCGCGTGCACACGCAGAGTGACGGTACCCTCGCACAGTGACGGTATATTCCCGAAATGTCTCGTATGGTATGGATGCGCGGGGATTGGGATCCGGGCGATAGACTCGATAGTTATTCAAGGATGACCGAATCGTTCTGCTCGGGTCTTCCAGTCGAATGGGTGCCCCGGATGCGATTCGAACGCACGACACCCGCTTTAGGAGAGCGGTGCTCTATCCCCTGAGCTACCGGGGCAACGAATGACCATTATACATGTCGGGCGGATATGCGCGTATCGTGCGCAGTGTGAAGCCCGCAGGCCGCCGCGCATACGTGCCGGAATGGGGAATGATTCTCGGGAACGATGGCGTCCGCGGTTCCGGGGCGTTATCGTATGAGCTTGTATGCGCGACGGCTGGAAGAATACATGTCGTTGCGTACCGGTTGACGGACGACAGGGGAGTGGCGAATGGCAAACGCGCGAGGATCATCACGGAACGCCTACGGCTCAGCGGCTCGGCGGTCCGGCGCGTCGTCCGGCACTGCGAAAAGGCCCGCCGCGAAAACAAGCGCCCCACGCGGCCGACGCCACCGTCTCCTTGGCGTCTTGTCGGTCATATTCGCCGCTCTCGCATTGGCGTGCAGCGTCCTGCGCATGCTCCCCGAGGACCTGCAGGCGCTGCCGTACATCCCCGTGATCGTATCCGCGACGCCGTGGTTCGTGATTCTCGCCGTGCTCGCGCTGATACTGTCGGTCATCTCGCGCCGCTGGATCGCCATGCTGATGGCGCTCGCCTGCATCGGCCTCCAGGTGTGGTGGCAGTGGCCGTTCTTCAGCGCGTCCACGAAGCTGCCGGCGGCCGTCGACGCGGCCATGGCATCGACCCGGGCGGACACCGGCGACATGATCGCCCGCGTGATGACCTTCAACGTCTACAAAGGCCATGCGGACGCGAAGGCCATCGTCGACATCGTGCGGGATCAGCGCGTCGAAGTGCTCGCGTTGCAGGAGACGACGAACGATTTCGTCAAGAAGCTCGACGAGGCGGGCATCCACAGCTATCTGCCGTATTCGCAGGTTTCGTCGTCGGACGGTGTCTGCGGCAACGGCATCTGGTCCGCGACCGAGCTCGGGCGTCCGGTCGATGACGAGGTCGGGTCGAGCGCGTCGTTCATGCCGGGCGGCACCGTGACGTTCGGCGGCGGCAAGGCCCAGCTGCGATTCGTCTCCGTGCATACCACCGCGCCGATTCCCGGCTACTGGAGCCGGTGGAAGCGCTCGTTGGACGAGCTGGCATCCATGCGCTCGCGCGAAGGTTCGCGCTACGTGTTCATGGGCGATTTCAACGCCACGACCGACCACACGCCGTTCCGCAACATCCTGGGGAACCGGTTCTCGGACGCCGCACGGCAGTCGGGGCACGGGTTCACGTTCACCTGGCCGTCCAACAAGCTGCCGCTGCCGCGGTTCGCCGGCATCGACCATATCGTGCTGGACAAGGACATCATCGCCGGTCAGATGCAGGTCAAGTCGGTCGCCAGCTCGGATCACGCCGCGCTGCTCGCCACCATCGTCGTGCAGTGACGGCGGTGACGGCCGGCTGATCGGGGCGGTACCTTACGGCGACGTTGTCATGTTGTGGTAGGCGTCGGGCGATGACGGATGCCGCGTAGTGCGACTACGGTGCGTGGCACTACGGCGGTGCGTCACCACGCATATGGGGACATAGATGGTCTCGGCACGCCATCGTTGCGTCCATAAGTGCTCGCCCAAACGACGGCTGCGCGCACATATGGGCGCAAACCTCGTGTTTTCCGTCCATAAGTTCGCGCGGACTTCGCCGTGGCGCGCGCTTATGGACGCAACGTCCCGCGTAGGGTGCCCCGTCAGTCCAGGTTGGACTGGGTGCCGGCGGTGTCGGCGCTGTTGGCCTGCTCGGCCTGGGCGGCGTCGAGCTTGGCCTTGACCTCGTTCAGCAGGCTCTGCGCACGCTTGGCAAGCGCTTCGCCGATCTCCCACTGGCGCATGGACTGGTCGAGGTTCAATCCGCCGGCCTCCAGCGCCTGCACGGCCTGGATGAGCTTGTCGCGGGCCTCCTCGTACGGCATCTGCGCGATGGCCTCGCGCTCCTTGTCGGTCAGGCTGGTCGCCGGCTCGCTCGCCGCCGATGCGTTCTTGCTGGTCATGATGGTCTCCTTCTGTCGTGTATGCGTGTCGTATTCGATTGGATAACGGTCATATATATATATATGGTTATGCGGCTGATATCTGCCCCGTACTCTGCTGCCGTGCGGCACTCCGCTACTGGGCGGTGGCGGTGATGACCCCCTTGCGCAGCGTCAGCGTGAGATGGTCTCCCGCGCCCACCTTTCCGGCGTCGTCGATGACGTGCCCGTCGGCGTTCTGGACGACGGCGTATCCGCGGTCGAGCGTGGATTGCGGGCTGAGCGCGGTCAGGCTGGCATGCAGCTTCTCCACGGTCAGGCTGGCGTCGTCCACGATGCGCGTCAGGCCGATGTCCATGCGGCGGCGCGCGTCGTCGACGAACCGTTGGTACGGCTCCAGCATGGTCAGCGGCTGCGTCAGGCTGGGCCGGTTCGCGTACCCTTCGACCAGCCGTATCTCGTTGCCGACGCGCGCGTCGATGCGCATGCGCATGCGGTCGATGGCATTGCCGATCAGCTGCCACTGCTCGTGCACGTCGGGCACGACCTTCTTCGCCGCGTCGGTCGGCGTCGAGGCCCGCAGGTCCGCCGCCAGGTCGATCAGCGTCCAGTCGTCCTCATGCCCGATGGCGGAGACGATCGGCGTCTCGCATCCCGCCGTGGCGCGCACCACCGCCTCGTCCGAGAATCCGATGAGGTCCTCGAACGAGCCGCCGCCTCGCGCCACGATGATCACGTCGACGTCCGGGTCGGCGTCTAGCCGGTGAATCGCCTCGACGATGGATTGCGGGCACTGCGGCCCTTGTACGAAGGCATGGACGATGTTGAACCGCACCGTCGGCCAGCGCAGCCGCACGTTGGTGATGACATCGCCTTCGGCTCGTGCGTGCGGGGCGCATATCAGTCCGATGCAGGAGGGGAATTCCGGCAGCGGCAGCTTGCGGTCCGCGTCGAACAGGCCCTCGCCCTTGAGCTTCATGCGCAACTGGTCGATCTGCTCCTTCAGTCCGCCGCCGGAGCCGATCTTGCGGATGTCGTCGCCGATGAAGCTCAACCGCGTCTGCTTGACCCAGATGTCGGCCTTGCCATGCACGACCACGCGGTCGCCCTGCTTGAATGAGGCGGCCTTCGAGGCGAACGCCCGCCAGCCGGACACGGATATGGCGATGTCCTCCACGTCATCGCGCACCGTAAGATACGCCGAGCCGGCGCGGCGCGTGTTGATCTCCGTGATCTGCCCGGCGATCCACGCGGCGGGCCAGCGCTCCACCGCGGTATGGAATTTCTGGCTCAGTACGCTGACCGGCCAGGGGTTGTCCGCGGTGGTCTCGGCTGCCAGGCGCGGCAGTTGGTCGAAGGGCTTGGGGATGCGCTCCCCGCCGCCCTCCGACGGCCGCTGCGTCGCGATTGCAAGGTCCTGTTCCTGATTCATGCCTTCAAGGTTTACGTACAGAAAGGACAAGTTTTTCTGCCTGCGAGAGCGTCGCCGTCGGACGGTATCATTGTTGGCCGGCTTTTCGGTGATGGTCTCGCCGCGACACGCTGACGACATACCGTGAAGTAAATCACACGGATGTTCTTTTCGGCTCTATTTCGCCGAAATGTGCATATCTAGGATTGTTTTCGGCGTTTCCCCACTATATCTAGGGGTGGCATGTCGTATAGTCATCAGAGAACAAACAACTTACACACGTGTGATTTCGGATCGGCGACCGCCGCAAGACATGCCGGGAATCACGAAAGGACAGGGATTAGGACATGGATGCTCTGCTGATGAACGCCAGTACCGCCACCTCCTCCAAGGTGCTGGTGGAGAAGCGTGACGGTCGCGTCGTCGACTTCGACCCGATAAACATCATCAGCGCCGTGAAGTCCGCCTTCGCCGACCTTGACAAGCAGGTCGGCCCGGAGGAGGAGAAGCTGATCCGCGGCTTCGCCGACCAGATCGAAGGCGAGATCACGGAGCGCTACAACGGTCCCGCCAAGATCGAGGACATCCAGAACCTCGTCGAGCACGCCCTGATCGACGCCCACCTGTACGACGTGGCCCGCGCCTACACCAACTACCGTCTCGACAAGGACATCCAGCGCGCCAAGGCCACGGACGTCAACGAGGCCGTCTCCCGCTTCATCAACCAGGATCCGACGCTGATCCACGAGAACGCGAACAAGGATGCCAACGTCTACGCCACTCAGCGCGACCTGCTCGCCGGCGCCGTCTCCAAGGCCGCCGCGTTCAACATGCTGCCCCCGGCCGTCGCGAACGCGCACATGAAGGGCGACATCCACTTCCACGACGCCGACTACTCGCCGTTCACCGCGCAGTCCAACTGCTCGCTGCCCAACTTCTGGGACATGCTCGCCAACGGCTTCACGCTCGGCAACGCGCCGATGGCCTCCCCGAAGTCCATCGCCATCGCCGCCACGCAGATCACCCAGATCATGAAGGACGTGGCCTCCAGCCAGTACGGCGGCCAGACCGCCAACCGTGCCGACGAGCACCTCGCCGCCTACGCGAAGAAGGACTACGAGAAGTTCCTCGAAGAGGCCCGCGAGACCATCCCCGACGGCATGCCGGTGGAGTTCGCCCGTCGTCAGGTCGAGAACGCCAAGGCCAACGAGCCCGCCAAGCTGCACTTCGGCTCCCGCGAGCCGCTGCCCATGGACACGCCGTTCCACACCGACGTCGACGAGCTGGAGCAGGAGCGTGAGATCCTCGCCAAGGTCCGCACGCGCAAGTCCATCTACGACGCCATGCAAACGATGGAGTACCAGATCAACTCCAACCGCGTCTCCAACGGCCAGACCCCGTTCGTCACCGTCGGCTTCGGCCTGGGCACCGACTGGTTCGCCCGCGAGGTGCAGCGCGCGATCCTGCTCAACCGCATCCGCGGCCTCGGCAAGGACCACCACACCGCAATCTTCCCGAAGCTCGTGTTCACCGTGCGCCACGGCGTGAACGCCGACCCCGGCGACCCGAACTACGACCTGAAGCAGCTCGCCCTGGAATGCGCCACCAAGCGCATGTACCCGGACGTCGTGTTCTACGAGAATATCGTCAAGATCACCGGCTCCTTCAAGGCGCCGATGGGCTGCCGCTCCTTCCTGCAGGGCTGGATCAACCCCGAGACCGGCAAGGACGAGGAGGATGGCCGCATGAACCTCGGCGTCGTTTCCGTGAACGTGCCGCGCATCGCCATCGAATCCCACGGCAGCAAGGAACGTTTCTGGAAGCTGTTCAACGAGCGCATGGAGGTCGCCCACCAGGCGCTGCAGTTCCGCATCATGCGCTGCAAGCAGGCCACCCCGGTCAACGCGCCCACCCTGTTCCGCTTCGGCGCCTTCGGCCGCCTCGGCGCGAGCGGCAACGTCGACACGCTGTTCAAGAACGAGCGCGCCACCGTGTCGCTCGGCTACATCGGCCTGGCCGAGGCCACCGCCGTCTTCTACGGCAAGGACTGGATCCGCGACCACGGCTGGGACCCGCAGGGCAAGGAGTTCGCGCTGTCGATCGTCAAGCGCATGAGCGAACTGTGCAAGCAGTGGAGCAAGGCCGAAGGCTACCATTACTCCGTGTACTCCACACCGGCCGAATCCCTCACCGACCGCTTCAACCGCATGGACCGCGAGAAGTTCGGCCGCATCGAGGGCGTCACCGACCACGACTTCTACACCAACTCCTTCCACTACCCGGTGTGGCTGCAGCCCACCCCGATGGAGAAGCTCAACTACGAGAAGGACTTCCCGTACTTCGCGTCCGGCGGCTTCATCAACTACTGCGAGTACCCGTGCCTGCAGGACAACCCGAAGGCGCTGGAGGCCGTGTGGGATTACGCCTACAACATCGGCATCGGCTACCTCGGCACCAACACGCCGATCGACCACTGCTTCGTGTGCGGCTTCCAGGGCGACTTCGAGCCGACCGACGAGGGCTTCAAGTGCCCCGAGTGCGGCAACTGCGACCCTGACAAGTGCAACGTCACCAAACGCACCTGCGGCTACCTCGGCAACCCGGTGCAGCGTCCGATGGTGCATGGCCGTCACGAGGAGATCTCCCACCGCGTCAAGCACATGAGCGGCGAGACCGGTCACGTGACGCTGGCGGACGGCTCTGAGCGCGAGTGGTTCGAAGAGGCCAAGTAACTGCCGGTACCGCGCGTTGTGCTGTCCGCGAGGGTCGCCGGTATATGTTGTCTGACACACTCAAGGCCGTTCGGTCGAGCTTACGGTCAGACAACATATACCGGCGACCCTCGCTCGTTGCGCGCAACGTTACGGTTGGACAGGGAGGATGATGATGGACAGGAAGTCGACGCTGCATGATTTCGCGGCCGGCGAGACCGGCCGCGGACCCGGAGTGCCGTCATCACTGACCAACAACCCCCGTTCCGGCCAGTGGGACGGGCGGCGCATGTCCAAGCGCATGATCGCCGACTACAAGACCTTCATCGTCACCGACGGCGAAGGCGTACGCAATTCGCTGTACGTCTCCGGCTGCCCGTTCCACTGCGTCGAATGCTTCAACTCGTCGATCTGGGATTTCCAGGCCGGCCACGAATACACGCAGAAGCTCGAAGACAAGATCGTCGACGACCTCAAGGCGCCGTGGATCCAGGGCATCACGTTCCTCGGTGGCGAACCCATGCTGAATACGCCCGTTCTGTTGCCGCTCGCCCGGCGCATCCGCGGCGAGTTCGGCCACGACAAAGACATCTGGTGCTGGACCGGCTACACGTGGGAGGAGCTGATGCGTCCCGGTGAGACGCCGGACAAGCTCGAACTGTTGCAGCTCATCGACATCCTCGTCGACGGCCGCTACCTCAAGGACCAGCACGACTCCCTCCTGCAGTTCCGCGGATCCAGAAACCAGCGCATCCTCGACGTGCCGCGTTCGCTGGCCGCCGGCAGGCCTGTCGTCTGGGCCAAGCTCCACGACCAGGAGCGCGACATCCCCGAAATGTACCTCAAGGATCGCGAGGTCGGCGAGGGCGCACAGGCGTCGTGACGGCGCCGCCGGCCTTGCCATCCATCCAGTGGATTCGATGCCGTCGGCCTGATCGCGGCCATCCTGACAGTCTCGCCCGCCATCGGCATGGCCTTGCTTCTCCCCGCATTCATCTGGCCTCGCGTGAGTCCGCTGTTCCATGTGATGATGCTCTGTTTCCGGGAAAGGTGCTCGCGCATGCTGGGCACCGGATTGGGGCGGACGACTCTGTATATGCGCGGCGTGCGGGACGGCGTGGTCGACGTTTTCGCGGGCAGCAGCGTGCCCGGTCCGCTGGAGGTCTCGGATACTGCGGCCGGGGTATGGCCCGCCGTCGTCGCCGGCGTGGCCGCCATATCAGGGATTTGAGCGGGACTGGGGTGGTCAATAGCACTGGTCCATAAGACCACCAGCCTGCTGGCATGCTCGGCTCACCCCCCGAATGCGCGATAATGGGGGGTAACGCCGCAATCGTGGGGAAACCGTCGAGTTTCCGTTTTGCGTTTGTTAGCGAAATCACGCCATACGACGGCTCGTTAGGAGGGGTCTCGGACTACATTACATAAGGAAGTAGCGGGAAGTCCCGAACCGAAGACAGAGGTAACAGATGGTGGATACAGCGAATACCGCGGCCGAAAGCCACGATAGTAAGCCGTTGCGCGTGGGTCTGGATATCGGATCGACCACGGTCAAGGCCGTGGTGCTCGATCAGACCAATGCGCTCAATGACGTGCTGTTCTCCGACTACCGACGTCACCACGCCAACGTCCGCGCCACGGTGGCTGGACTGCTCAAGGACATCCATCAGACGCTCGTCGACCTCGGCCGCGGCGACGAGCCCATTCGTCTCGCCATCACCGGTTCCGGCGGCCTGACGCTCGCCGACAACCTGCACGTGCCGTTCATCCAGGAGGTCATCGCCGAGACCCGCGCGATCGACGAGGAATACCCGCAGGCCGACGTCATCATCGAGCTCGGCGGCGAGGACGCCAAGATCACGTACCTGAAGCCCACTCCCGAACAGCGCATGAACGGTTCGTGCGCGGGCGGCACCGGCGCATTCATCGACCAGATGGCCACGCTGCTCGACACCGACGCCTCCGGCCTCAACGATTACGCCAAGGACTACAAGACCCTGTACCCGATCGCGTCGCGTTGCGGCGTGTTCGCGAAGACCGACCTGCAGCCGCTGATCAACGACGGCGCCGCCAAGCCCGATCTGGCCGCGTCGATCTTCACCGCGGTGGCCACGCAGACCATCGCCGGCCTGGCTTCCGGACGCCCGATCCACGGTACGGTCATCTTCCTCGGCGGCCCGCTGTTCTTCATGTCCGAGCTGCGCGAGGCGTTCCACCGCGCGCTCGCCGGCAAGGTCGACGAGTTCATCGTGCCGACCGACGCCCACCTGTACGTCGCATACGGCTCCGCGCTGATCGCTGGGGAGCCGGACGGCATCGACGTCGACGGCGTGCATTTCGAGCCGCGCACCTGTGACGACATCATCGCCGCCCTCGACGGCCTGAAGAACCTGCCGGCGAACACGCCGACCATGCCCCCGCTGTTCTCCTCCGACCAGGAGCGCGAGGCGTTCAACGAGCGCCACCATCGCGAACACATCCACATCGGCACGCTCGAAGGCGCGAAAGGCCCGCACTTCCTCGGTATCGACGCGGGTTCGACCACCATCAAGGCGACGCTCGTCAACGACGACCGCGAGATCGTATGGTCCAGCTACGCCACCAACGAAGGCAGCCCGTTGACCGCCGCCATCAACATCGTCAAGAAGATCCAGTCCGAGCTGCCCGAAGGCGCGTGGATCGCCCGATCCTGCGCGACCGGCTACGGCGAGGGACTGATCACCACCGGCTTGCACCTGGACGAGGGCGTGGTCGAGACCATGGCGCACTACCGCGGCGCCGAAATGGTCAGCCCCGGCGTCACCGCTGTCATCGACATCGGTGGCCAGGACATGAAATACCTGGCCATCACCGACGGCGTCATCGACTCGATCGCCGTCAACGAGGCGTGCTCGTCCGGTTGCGGCTCGTTCCTGCAGACCTTCGCGCAGTCGATGGGTCTGACCATCCAGGAGTTCACCCAGGCGGCCCTCAACTCCGACCATCCGGTCGACCTCGGCTCGCGCTGCACGGTGTTCATGAACTCGTCCGTCAAGCAGGCACAGAAGGAAGGCGCGTCGATGGAGAACATCGCCGCCGGCCTGTGCTATTCGGTCGTGCGCAACGCGCTGTACAAGGTCATCAAGCTGCGTGACTCCGGTGAGCTCGGCGACACCGTCGTCGTGCAGGGCGGCACGTTCCTCAATGACGCCGTGCTGCGCGCCTTCGAGCTGCTCACCGAGCGCGAGGTGACCCGCCCGAACATCGCCGGTTTGATGGGCGCGTTCGGCGCCGCCCTGACCGCGCGCATGCATTACGAGGACGTGGCCGACGACGCGCACGACCACGACGCCGAAGTCTCCGAGGGCCAGTCCGCCGATATGGCCGGCAGCGACGATGTCAGCGCGGAGCAAGACCACGAGGTCGTCATCGACGGCGTGCACCACACGGCGTCCAACATCCTGTCCGGCGACGACCTCGACAACATGTCGATGACCTCCGAGCGCGACGTGTGCAAGCTGTGCCAGAACCACTGCAAGCTCACCATCACCACGTTCGCCGACGGCTCGCGCTACGTTACCGGCAACCGCTGCGAGCGCGGCGGCGACGCGAAGAAGAAGCGCTCCGACAGGCCGAACCTGTACGACTACAAGTACAAGCGCTGCTTCGCCTACCGCAGGCTCACCGACAAGAAGGCCACCCGCGGCGAGATCGGCATCCCTCGCGTGCTCAACATGTACGAGAACTACCCGTTCTGGTTCACGCTGCTCACCTCGCTCGGCTTCAAGGTGATGATCTCCGGCCGCAGCTCGCACGAGCTGTTCGAGACCGGCATCGAATCGATCGCCTCCGAGAACATCTGCTACCCGGCCAAGCTGGTGCACGGCCACATCAAGTGGCTGCTGGGCAAGGGCGTCAAGAACATCTTCTACCCGTGCGTGAGCTACGAGGACAACCTCGTGCCCAATACGGACAACCACTACAACTGCCCGGTCGTGGCCAACTACCCGGTGGTGATCGGCGCGAACATGCCCGAACTGCGCGAGGACGGCATCCGCTACATGCACCCGTACTTCAACCTCGCCAACCACGAGCTCATGGTCGACCGCATCGTCGAGGAGTTCGCGTGGGCGAACGTGAGCCGCGAGGAGGCCGAGACCGCGGTCAAGGCCGCGTACGCCGAGGACAAGATCTTCAAGAACGACGTGCAGGAGGAAGGTTTCAAGGCGCTCGCCTACATGAAGGAGCACAACTGCCGGGGCATCGTGCTCGCCGGGCGCCCGTACCACATCGACCCCGAGGTCAACCACGGCATCCCTGAGACGATCTGCGCGCTCGGCATGGTCGTGCTCTCGGAGGATTCGATCTGCGAACTGCAGCCGGGGGAGAACCTGCATCTGAGCGACTACCTGTCGGAAGGCGAGGAGGACCCGCGCAAGAAGAACGCGAACGGCTTCCGCCACGTCGGCGACCGCAAGGTGACCGTCTCCCGCATGCCGCTGCGCGTCACCAACCAGTGGGCCTACCATTCTCGGCTCTACGCGGCGGCGCATTTCGTGGCGTCCTACCCGGGTCTCGAACTCGTGCAGCTCAACTCCTTCGGCTGCGGCCTGGACGCCATCACCACCGATCAGGTGGCCGAGATCCTCGCCGACAAGGCCGACGTGTACACGCTGCTCAAGATCGATGAGGTGAGCAACCTCGGAGCGGCGAAGATCCGCCTGCGTTCGCTCAAGGCCGCCGTCGAGGAGCGCGAGGCCAACAAGCGGCGTCTGGCCGCACAGGCCCAGTCCCAATCCCGCCAGCAGGTGCTGCCGAACAAGCAGGACCAACCGGTCGGCCCCAGTGCGGCCGAGCTTGCGGCGCAGCGTCAGGCCAAGGAGGAGCTCGCGGCCGCCGAGGTGCAGCTCAAGGCCGCCCAGGACCAGCTCGCCGCCGCGCAGGCCGCCGTCGAGGCCGCGGAGAAGCAGAAGAACGCCGCCGAGCAGCCGGCCCCGCATTCTACGGGCTTCCGCAAGACCGGATCCGAGGCGCCCACGGCCGGCCGTCAGGTCATGCTCGACACGGTGATGAAGAGCAACCCGCAGCTCACCAAGGCCGTCAAGGACGCCTCCCACCGCGCGGCGCAGGCCGAGTCGCGGCTCGCCGCCACCTCGCCGAACGGCAAGTCCGCGAGGAAGACCGCCAAGAAATCCGGCCACAACACCGCGACCATGTCGAAGTACGCCAACAAGGTGCCGTTCGGCAAGTCGATGAAGAAGGACTACACGATCGTCGGCCCCCAGATGAGCCCGATCCACATGTCGCTGGTCGAGTCGGTCATCCGCTCCGGCGGATACAAGTTCGACATCCTCAAGACCGCGAGCCGCGAGGACGTCGAACTCGGCCTCAAGTACGTCAACAACGACGCCTGCTACCCGGCGATCATGGTCATCGGCCAGCTCGTCGACGCCATCGTCAAGGGCAAGTACGATCCCGACCATGTGGCGCTCGCCATCACGCAGACCGGCGGCATGTGCCGCGCGACGAACTACTTCGGCCTGATCCGCAAGGCGCTGATCGACGCCGGCTACCCGCAGGTGCCGGTCATCGCGCTGTCCACGCAGGGCTTCGAGGACAACCCGGGCTTCAAGGCCACGCCCACGCTGCTGCACCGCGCCATCAAGGCGCTGGTCGTCGGCGACCTGCTGCTCAAATGCCTGATGCGCGTGCGCCCGTACGAGGTCGAGAAGGGCAGCTCCGACAAGCTGTACCAGATGTGGGACACCATCGTGCGCGAGACCATCGAACACCACGGCTTCTCCGATACCGCTAAGAAGAAGATCGGCAAGCATTACCTGCCGTACCAGACGCTGCTCAAGGAGATCGTCAAATCGTTCGACGCACTGCCGCTGCGCGACATCCCGCGCAAGGTGCGCGTCGGCGTCGTCGGCGAGATCCTCGTCAAGTACCATCCCGACGCGAACAACCACGTGGTCGACGTCATCGAATCGCAGGATTGCGAGGCCGTGGTCCCCGGCATCATGGAGTTCATGACCACGCGTCCGTACATCACCGACTGGAACGAGAAGAACCTCGGCATGGGCGGCAACAAGAAGCTGTACTCGCTCATGCGCTGGGGTCTCGACCGTTACCTCAACCCGGTGCGTGCGGCCATCGATCTGGCGCATGGCAAGTTCAGCCAGGACCTGCCGATGCCCGAGCTGGTCAAGAAGGCCTCCGAGGTGACCTCGGTGGGCGTGCAGGCCGGCGAGGGGTGGCTGCTGACCGCCGAGATCCTGGAGCTCATCGAGTCTGGCTGCCCGAATGTGATCTGCGCCCAGCCGTTCGCCTGCCTGCCCAACCATGTGACCGGCCGCGGCATGTTCGGCAAGATTCGCCGTCTGCACCCGGACGCGAACATCGTTTCCATCGACTATGATCCCGGCGCCTCACAGGCCAATCAGCTCAACCGCATCAAGCTGATGATCGCCGCGGCGAAGAAGAACCACCAGAAGCTGACCGCGGCCGACTGACGGATCAGCCTCGGCCCGGCGATCAGCCGACCAGGGTCGCCGCGTAGGCGTACAGCCTCTTCCATGGCAGGGTCGACACGTCTATCTTGTCGGCCTTGCTCTGAACCCTCTCGCGGTAGCGTTCCGTGCGCAGCGCCGTCTTCACATTGGCTTTCACATCGGCGAGCGGCGCCTTGCCCTCGACCCCGTCCACGGTCCAGTCGTGCGCGTCGTAAAACTCCTGCACCTCGGTCTCGCTCGGGTTCATGCCCGGTTTCGTGGCGTCGTCGACGTAGTCGTTCTTCAGCGCGGTCATCTCGTAGTCGATGTATGAGGCGATGTCGTATTCGCTGCGTCCGTAGATGACCTGCCCCGCTTCACGTTTCTGCCGGTTGTTCGCGTTGAGGGTTTCCATGCGCTTGACGATGCCGGTGTACGAGTCGTCGTCGACCAGCCCGTACGAGACTGCGATCAGGTACGCCGCGTGACGGAAGCGCAGCGTGTCGATAGTCTGTTTCGTCAGCCATTCGACCGGCTTCTCGCCGCCGTATGAGGCGGTCCAGTCGGCGTCCTGGGCGTTGAGGTTGACGTCGTGCTTCTGCTTGAAATAGCTGACGGCGGCGGTGCGCTGCGACGACCACGCCTGGGTGAATTCGGCCTGCGTGATGGTGGTGTCGCCGAAGGAGAATTTCGGGAAGGCCTGCGTCGCGTTGGCTTGCGCGTCGTCCGTCTTTGACGAGTCGGGGCTCGCCGTGAGTGAACGGACGAGAAAGACGGTGCCGACGATGGCCGCAATCAGCAGGACGGCCGCGACGACGATGATCGCGCGGGTTCTCGTATTGGTTTTCGTCCCCATCTTCGCGGCGTCACGGCCGCTCCCGTCCGTTGCCTTGCTGGGAGAGCCTGATCCGCGTTTTCGTGACTGCTTCATGCCGTCATGATACGCGACGGACATGATTGCGGGGTGTCGCCCGCATTGCGCAGGAACGCCCCCACAATCATGTCCGTCGGTCGTCGCCTTGGATTCCGGTTATTCCTGGAATACGTCCGGATGCTTCGGATCGCCGGGCTCGTCGGCCAACAGGCCCTCCAATCCTAGGAACTCCTTCCAGAATTCGAGCGGCTGGCCATACGGCGCCGATTGCGCGCCGCGCGCCTGCAGGTTCGCCTTCGCCTCGAACACGTCCTCTTCGCGGATATCCTCGAAGTAGCTTTCCAGCCGCTCCTTGTTCCCCGGCATGTAGAACAGGGACGCGATGATCTCCGTCAGCCGCTCGGCGCGCTCGATCGGCAGCGAATCCCAATGCCGCAGCTCGATGAAGTTCTTCATACGCACGTCGTTGAAATGCGTGGAGATGATGTGGTTGATCTCGTACGGGTTGAGCTCGCGGTCGGGATACACCTCTCCGGCGTTCTCATAGAACGCCGGGTGATGCAGCTCCTTGCCGCTCAGGCCCTTGGCCTCCGGCGTATGCGTCAGATCGGCGAACATCAGCGGCGTGGACAGCACGTCGATGGCGTACTCCTCCCAGCCGAACCGCTTGTCGAACAGTCCGGGAATCACGTTCGTGCGCTGGGGGTCGAGATAGTCCCACATGCGCTGGCGTAGCAGGGGCCACGGGTTCGGCGCGCCCTCGAAATACGGCGTATTGCGGAAGTACCAGGCGAGGATCGGCCCGATGATGGTGCCCAGACGCAGCTTGTCGATGGAATCCTGCTCGTCGACGTAGTCGATGCTCACCTGCGTGGAGGCCGAGCACCGCATCATGCACGGGCCGAACTGGCCTACCCGCCCCAGGTAGTGGGTCATGGCGTCGTAACGGTCCTTCGGGTTGACCTTGACGTCGGCGAAGCCCGACTTGGGCTGGTAGCCGTAATTGACCAGACGGAAGCCCAGCTCGTCCAGCACGGGATCGATGTCGCGCCGGAAGGAACGATACAGCGTCAGCAGTTCCTGCGGCGTCTTGAGGATGCCCAGCGAGCACTCCACCTGACCGCCGGGCTCCAGCGACACGGCGATGCCTTCGCGCCCGAGTCCGACCAGATGGCCGTTCTCCCAGTACTCCTTCTCCTTGTCGTAGTACGGCGCGATGCGCTTGAGCAGCGTTTCGACGCCGTTCTCCTCGTAGTAGCTGACGGCGGTGTCGTCGCCGTTGTGCACCGGAAGATGTTCGATCTCCACGCCGAAACCGCCCGTGCCGCGTTTGGAACGGCCTTCCTCGAAGAATCGCAGCAGACTGTCGATGTGCTTGGGATTCGGCTTGGCGAGCAGATGCGCGTAACTGATTCTCGGTGTCGTCATGGGGCATATCGTACCTGTAGATTCCATCGGCCACGGCGGTGCCGTTATACAAAGAATCGATAGCTGGTTTGCGTCCGAATGCTGGACATTGCGACTGATTTCCCGGGTTCCGTTCAGGGGGTACAAGGGTGACGTTATGACAGTTAACGAAATGCCGAATACGCCATACCCCATTGCCGTAGCCTATGGGTACCGCTATACTTTTGAACTTGTAAAGTCTCTTTACATATTGGTGGTGTGGCGAGTCCGTGAATGACCCCGGAAGGGGGCATCGTCATGGATGACCGGATCGCCGACATGTCCCCCCGCAACGAGGAGGGGAACGGAGACTCTCCAATAACAGTAAGGACAACGATGAAACCTCATGTAGGATCACGGATGATCGCAGCATCGGTCGCTTTGGGGACGGCGTTCGCGTTGATCGCGCCGTCTTCGGCGCTCGCGGGCGATGCGACGCCAGCGGCGGCGTCGACCGGAACGACATATTACGTGTCGTCGACGCATGGCGATGACGGCAACGCCGGCACCGATCAGAACCATCCCTGGAAGACGCTGGACAAGGTCAACGCCATCGCGACCGACCTTAAGCCGGGCGACTCCGTGCTGCTGGAGCGTGGCTCCACGTTCCAGGACCAGTATCTGCACATCAAGGACACGTCGGGAACCGCCGACGCGCCCATCACCATCGCCGATTACGGCGACGCCTCCGCCAAGCCGGTCATCGCGGCGAACGGCGTCAAGGGCAGCCGGTGGTACCAGAACTACCGTGCGTCGGTCGGCAACCACCAGAACAAGGGCACCGTCTCCTCGGCCATCCTGCTCAAGGACGTGTCGTACATCACGGTGAAGAACCTGGAGATCACCAATGACGACCCCGACGTCTACGACCCGATCGACACGTGGAAGTGGACCGACACGGCCGATTCGGATGGCACCAAGCTCGACCGCTCGGCCGACCGCATGGACCGCACCGGCGTGGCCGGCATCGCGGAGAACGGCACAACGATGAGCCATGTCACGCTTGAGGGCCTGAACATCCACGACGTGGACGGCAACATCTACAACAAGCACATGGCCAACGGCGGCATCTACTTCATGGCTCACTACGCCCGCGAGAACAAGAACGCCGCGGACAACACGTGGCTGCAGAACCACATCTCGCGCTTCGACCACATCACCATCAAGAACAACATCGTCAAGGACGTGGACCGCTGGGGCATCGCCGTGGGCTACACCGCGTACCTCAACTTCATCGACGCGGCGTGGGGCGACGGCAGCATCGACGACGACCTGATCGCCAAGTACGGCCAGACCAACGTGACCATCGAGAACAACTACGTCAAGGGTGCGGGCGGCGACGCCATCACCCTCATGTACTGCGACCGTCCGGTCATCCAGTACAACGTGGGCGACAGCGTCTCGAAGCACATGAACGACGTCGACTACCCGCATGACCGCGAGCACGGCGGCAGGTACGGCGGCTGGGTCGCGGCGGGCATCTGGCCCTGGCGCTGCAAGGACCCGATCTTCCAGTACAACGAGATGTACAACAACCTCAACTCCGAGCACGGCAACGGCGACGGCCAGGCGTGGGACGCCGATTACGGCGACGGCACGCTGTACCAGTACAACTACTCGTACGGCAACTCGTTCGCCTCGCTGATGATCTGCAACCAGTACGCCATCAACACGACGTTCCGCTACAACATCTCGCAGAACGACCGCCGCGGCGTGTTCGACCTGCCGGGCAACGGTCCGGGCAACCACATCTACAACAACACCGTCTACATCGGTAAGGACAGCGCGGTGCTGACCGACCGATCCAACAGCCAGGCGAAGTTCGAGAACAACATCTTCATCAACGCGTCCGACACCAAGAAGACCGAGACGTGGAACCGCGGCAACCAGCACGGCGGCCAGACGTACGACAACAACATGTACGTCAATTACGCGAACAAGCCCGCCTCCGATTCCAACGCCGTCGAGGTCGCCGATGTGAAGACCGTGCTGGCCAATGCCGGACACGCGCCGAGCGCGCCGAAGGCCACCGGTTCGGTCTATGGCCGTTCCGGCAGCGAGTTCGACGGATACAAGCCCGTTGACGGCTCCCCGGCCATCAATGCCGGCAAGGTCATCTCCGACATGAACGACTACGCGGTCACGAACGACTTCTTCGGCAACACCATCAAGGGAACCCCGGACCTGGGTGCCGTCGAAAGCAACGTGCTCTCCGTCTCCGGCAAGGTCAACGCGTACGAGACCGCCACGGTCGGCGGCTCCAAGGTCGTCTACGTGCCGTTCACCGCGAAGAACCCGACCACAGTCAAGCAGCTTCGCGCGGGCCTGACGGTCGGTGACGGATCAGTCGCCAACGTGTACCGCGGCAGCACCAAGCTGACGGCCGACGCGGCGATCCAGGCCGACGACGTGCTGCGCTTCGAGGTCGAAGGCACTTCGAACACGCCGATCGAATACACCATCGCTCAGAAGAACGCATGGAACTGGGTCGACGAGTTCAAGACCGCCACGGGCGTGGTCTGGAACTCCCAGAAGCAGAACGGCGCCGACGGTGACTGGACGGACATCACGACGTTCTCCACCGAGTACCCGATGTCGAAGTACAACGAGTACTACGGCGCGGGACTCACCGGCAACCTGTCGGACCTGCCGGCAGTGGGAGCTGCCCGCCCCGGGCGTCAGGGCCTGCTGGTCGACGACCCGGATGCGGCCGGCGGCACCGCCATCGTGTGGAAGGCCCCGAAGGCCGGCACCGTGAAGGTCACACTCGGCCGCGACAACGAGCCGCAGCGGCGCAACGCCAACGCCTCGGGCACGGTGACGCTCGCACTGACCAAGAACGGCGAGACGCTGTGCACTGCAGACATCTCCACCGCGCAGACCAAGAACGACGACTTCGTCAATTGCCTGAAATCGGATAAGGGCACGGTGCAGGTGAACGCCGGCGACGTGATTCGCATCGCGGCGACCGCGGCCAGTGGCGCGGCCGCTCCGGACCTGTACGTCTCGCCGGTCGTCACCTATCAGGATGTGGCACCCGTCGAGTCCCAGACGGCGCAGTATGCTGCCTCCTACGACGCGGTGAGCGCCAAGGTCGGCACCAAGGCCACCGCTACGGTGAAGTTCACGAAGGGCGGTGCCGCCGCCACCCCGACCGGCGTCAAGTCCTACGCGCTGAAGACCGCGGTCGACGGCGTGTCCGTGGACGCCGCGACCGGCGCGGTCACCTACACGCCCGGCGCAAATGCGTACGGCACCACCAAGACCGCGACCGTGGTCGTCACCTACTCGGATGACACCACCGACGAGGCGACCGTCACCTTCAACGTCGAGAAGTCCAATGCGCAGAAGTACAACGTGCTGTACCCGGCCGTGTCCGGCGGCGCGGGCGTCGCGCTCAAGCGCACGCCCAAGTTCACGCTCAAGGCGGACAGCGCCGCGGCGTCCATCCCCGCCGGCACCAAGTTCGCGCTCGGCACGGGCGCCCCGGCCGGCGCGTCCGTGAACGCCGCCACCGGTGAGGTCACGCTGACCAGCACCCAGGCCGGCACCATCACCGTGCCGGTGACGGTCACCTTCTCCGACACCAACGAGTCCATCGAGGCGACGGCCACGTTCACCGTGACCGCTCCGGCGGCGCTCGGCACCTCCAAGCTGGAGACCGGCACCGCGGACGGCGCGAACGTCATCTATGTGCCGTTCACCTCGAAGACCCCGACCACCGTCGCCGATCTGCTGGCCCTGGTGACCGCCGAGCCGGATTCGGCCCTCAAGGCCGTGTACCGCGACGGCACCAAGCTGGAGGACGCCGCGGCAGTAAAGGCCGGCGACGTGCTGCGCTTCTACGCCGACGGCTCCACCTTCACCGCCGACTACACGGTCGTGCAGAAGAACGCCTGGAACTGGGTCGACGACTTCAAGACCGACTCTCAGGGCCCGATCTGGACGTCGCAGCGTCAGGTGTCCGGCAAATGGCAGACGATTACCGATTTCGGTTCCGATGTGTACCCGCAGACGTACTACGACAAGTACTACGGCGTCGGTGTGGACTATCAGAACAAGAGCCTTCCGGCCGACCGCAGCGCCATCCACGGCCTGATTGCCGACAATCCGGGTGATTCCGCGGCGACGGCGATGGCCTGGACCGCGCCGAAGGCCGGTTCCGTGAAGGTCACGCTGGACGAGGTGACCGGAGCGAACGTCGAGCCGTACATCCGTCAGTCGAACAGCAACGGCAAGGATGTGGTCCTGAAGCTGCTGAAGAACGACGAGGTGATCTGCTCCGCGACGATGACCAATTCCTTCGCGACGGCGACCGGGTTCAACGAATGCCTGGCGTCCGCCAAGGGCACGGTCAAGGTCGCGGTCGGCGATGTGCTGCGCTTCTCGGTGGATGCCGCGGCCGGCACCTCCAAGTCGTCGATCCACATCAGCCCGGTCATCACCTACACGGATGCCGATGAGCCTTCGCCCGAGCCTGGCCTGTCGGAGCAGTATGCTGCGGCGTATCCGGCTTCGGTTGCGGCGAAGGTGGGCGAGAAGGCCACCGCCGCGGTGTCGTTCACGAAGGGCGCCGCCGCCGCGGATGCCCCGGCGGGCACGACGTTCGCGGTCGCGGGTGACGGGTTCACGGTCGCCGCGGACGGTACGGTGTCGTTCACGCCGACGGACGCGCAGGCGGGCAAGACGGTGACGGCCACGGTGACGGTGACGTATTCGGACAAGTCGGCGGATACGGCGACGGTGACGTTCAAGGTCGCCGCCAAGACCGAGCCTTCGCCCGAGCCTGGCCTGTCGGAGCAGTATGCTGCGGCGTATCCGGCTTCGGTTGCGGCGAAGGTGGGCGAGAAGGCCACCGCCGCGGTGTCGTTCACGAAGGGCGCCGCCGCCGCGGATGCCCCGGCGGGCACGACGTTCGCGGTCGCGGGTGACGGGTTCACGGTCGCCGCGGACGGTACGGTGTCGTTCACGCCGACGGACGCGCAGGCGGGCAAGACGGTGACGGCCACGGTGACGGTGACGTATTCGGACAAGTCGGCGGATACGGCGACGGTGACGTTCAAGGTCGCCGCCAAGACCGAGCCT